>Ga0310811_10011011_pt1 | contig 11702 bp, 10 predicted proteins | sample YCmetagenome_FD_207642 | JGI IMG/M metagenome (GOLD analysis project Ga0310811, IMG submission 207642) | Soil microbial communities from experimental microcosm in Duke University, North Carolina, United States - YC | ecosystem: Engineered > Artificial ecosystem > Soil microcosm > Unclassified ...
TCCGGGCGACGCGTAGACGACGTGAATCTCTTTAGCGCCCTTATCACCTGCGATAGACCAGCTCCCAAAGAATTCGTAAGTGGTTCGGTAGTTCTTCGGGATATGCATGTTGCCTGCAGCATCAACGAGCTGTTCCTGTGCAGGGGCGGGTTGGCTGGCTACGGGCTGCGAGACAAGGCCCCCCACGGTCAAGACGATGAAGGATGCGGACGCCACGGCCGTACTTCCGAGAAATTTCATCACAGCTCTCCCTACTTTTTGATCGACGGATTCTCGCTGGGCGGCATTTTTACAGAAGGGTGTTGGCCGGCCGGCACCGGCACCTCGTCGAGCAACGCATAGAACTGCGTCCATACGTCATCCCGTTTCGCACTCGCAATGTGGCAGTAGGCGCATTCCTCGATCGGCCGAACCTTGGCGGTGGCCGCCTTGGGTTCATGGTGGTTGAAGTTGTAATAGCCCCAGCCGTCGGTTGCCTTATATCTCTCGGTGTCCTTGACAGTCACATCCGCCCCGTTGAAGGGGCCCGGGAAAAATCCTTTCCCCGATGGCGCGGTTCTCGAACCGTCCGGATGAGTGGCGGGCTGCATGAGCTGCAGTTCTTTCACAAAGATTGTTCCTTCGGGGAAGACGCCCGTTTTCTTGTAGATGTCGTAGGAACCGGGCTCGATATATACGTTATGAAATTCAGGGAAGTTTGCTTGAGGGGGGTTTAAAAAATTGGGCGTCAGTGGCGAGCCGACATAAACCCACTCGTGAAAGTTCTTTGGCAAAATAAGGTCGCCATCTTTGGTGTATTCAGGAAGATAGCGTCCGGTAGCATGCCAATCGTCGGGTGGTGGAAGCTGTGGCTGCGCAAAGACTGCGGTTGCTATAGCGGTAGCGCCGAGGACGGCGGAAAGTGCCAGTACTGTGCGTCTCATGATCTCTCCTCTCTAACCAGCTGCCGAATGAAGCAATGACGGCATTCGTGCGCGGGCGGTCTGATTAACTACGCACAGGTTAGATTAACGTCGACGCCTAGATTCGAAAGCAATAGAGAGTCATGAAATTAATGACCGTCGGTAATGACGCCTTAGCGAACCATAGATGTTTGCCGCGCGGAGCTTCTAATCCCTAACGCCGCAAACACTCACGATGCGCATGCGTGACGTGCCACTTCCCGCTCACTTAACAGCCAGTGTCCTTGCGATCTGTAGGTGCGGCCTCGTGCGTCGCCTCAGCCTTTATTGCTTCGCTTGGGATTAGATCAGTTAGTCCCATTTTCCTGTTGTCCACTCCCGCGAGCTCGCCTCAGTATGGGGTCATCGTAAGACCACTACCCGACGGAATTGGAAGAGGATAAGGCTAGCCAATCTAATCCGCACGATCGCCATGTCACCGCGAAGAGTGCGGCCTAACGTGATCCATCCTTCAGAAGGGACTTCAGTTTGAGAATGCCTGGTGCCGTGCCCTGCCCGAACTGGCCCTCGTGACTCGGATCTAATTATCTGCTCCAGCAGTATCCTCGAGAACATCCGCTTTGCGCGGCCGGAGGCCTCGCTCGACCAAGCGCGCGGGCCGCGACCGAAGCGGCGACTGATTGCTTCACCGCGGGCCGCCTGCAGAAGGACACGACGCATCAGTCAGTAAACGCGAAGTTCCCATCTCACAGCCAAAGCCAACGCCTCGCTATTACGCGCACGATCGTGAAGAACGCACCGGTGCGGCTGCTTGATAAGACGGCTTTCGCGCTCGAGGCGCTCGATCGAATGGCGGACCAACGCACCACCATCGTGCTTGCTCATCGGCTCGCCATCGCGCAATAGGCAGACCGTATTGTCGTCATGGAAAATAACCGTATCGTCGAGCAGGTTTCTATTCGGACCTCACGCAAGGCACCGGCCTCAGTACCGGGTTCGCAACCCTGCAATTCAGCCGCCTTTACGGACAGGACGGCAAAGCCGCCTCGGCGATGGTTGCACTGGAACGAGCCCAGATTTTTCGAAAGAGACCTGGACGTAGTCCGCACGAGAGCTGCCACAGGCCGATCATAACTAGGTGTCATGCAAATTATAACTAAGACGAGCGCAAATAGCTCTGTTTGATGAGCTACGGTCGAGCAACGATAAGAGGAAATTGCGATGGACAATCTCGACGAATTGGCAAGGTGTCAAGTAAGGCATCCGACTTACGGAAGCGTCGGTAATAGACATTTGTGTGTGGATATAGTTCCGGGGCAAAGTGCGGTGGCGTCGTTCAACGGGACGTTCGCCTCGGGCGATAACAATTGTGCGGCCCAAGCGTACGAACGTCATTTCCGCGAATCTCTTGAGTGCCTGCACGCTGAGCAGCGTTATCGCGTCTTCGCTGACATCGAACGCATCTCCGGCCGCTTCCCAGCGGCCAAATGGCGCCGGTCCGACGGAACCGTTACAGAGATCACCGTTTGGTGTTCGAATGACTATCTCGGCATGGGACAGCATCCGGAGGTCGTGAGCGCGCTGACCGCAACAGCACACCGATGCGGCGCCGGAGCGGGTGGAACGCGCAACATAGCCGGAAATAGTTCGCCTCTGGTTGATTTAGAGGTCGAGCTCGCTGATTTGCATGGCAAGGAAGCGAGCCTCGTCTTCACCTCCGGCTACGTATCGAACCAAGCCGGCATCTCGACGATCGGTAAGCTGATCCCAGACTGCGTGGTCCTTTCTGATGCATTCAACCACAATTCGATTATCGAAGGCGTCCGCCAATCAAGTTGCGAAAAGCGAATTTTTCGACACAACGATCTCGGGCACCTCGAAACGTTGCTGCGCGAGGCGGGAGACCGCCACAAGCTGGTCGTGTTCGAGTCCGTATACTCGATGGATGGCGATGTGGCCCCGATCGGCGCCATCTGCGACCTTGCGGACCGCTATGGTGCAATGACCTACCTCGATGAGGTTCACGCGGTCGGCCTGTACGGCGCTCGCGGCGGCGGGATCAGCGAGCGTGATGGTGTGATGCACCGCGTCACCGTGATCGAGGGTACCCTTGCCAAGGGATTCGGCTGCGTTGGCGGTTATATCTCGGCGTCGCGATCGATCTGCGACGCGGTGCGGAGCTTCGCGCCCGGATTCATCTTCACGACAGCGCTCCCTCCACCAATCGCTGCCGCAGCCCGCGCGTCCGTTCGTTACCTGAAGCACTCGTCTGCCGAACGCGAAGCACACCAACGGCAAGCCGCTGCAACGAAACGGGCGCTCCGAGCCGCCGGGCTTCCGGTCCTCCCGACCGAAACCCACATCGTGCCTGTGATTGTCGGCGATGCGGAATTGTGCAAGGCGGCTGCCGATCGCCTTTTAGAGCGCCACGCCATCTATATCCAGCCGATCAACTATCCGACCGTTCCCCGCGGGACGGAGCGGCTGCGCATCACGCCGTCGCCGTATCACGGGGATACCGAAATAGTGGAACTCACAGCCGCGCTTGCTGAGACCTGGGACGCCCTCTCCCTTAACTAGTCGTGCTTGGGAGCTCCCGTTCGCAAGCGGCTCCCCTTTTCGACACGCTTCCGGATAAAATATGTGATGCGCCCAATCCAGTCGTTCTGTCAAAAGGTCAGCTTGCGGAGGTCGTTGCGTGGCGCACCTTGCAGCCGATCTTCGCAATCGGGCTCGCATCCTTTTTCACGCCGTTTCAGTCCGTCACCAAGCGGAGCTGTTTTGCTGACGCGACCGCAAACATCATCTCGCGGCTGCTTTGTTACGAAGGGCTGATCGTATTCGTCCTGAAGGCCGCCTTCTCGAAGTGCTGCACTTGGGGCGGTGCCTGGGCTGCGCTGGGTTCTTTTTCTCCGCAGCCACGATTTTGGTTTGAAATAGTGGGCGGCCCCGAAGAACTGAACTTCTTATCCTCGCGGGTGATTCTCCCCAACGGCGCCGCCTTTCGCTCAAACACGCTGATCTGGAATCTTTCATTTCGATAAGTCCAACAACCACGAGTTCGAAAAACGATCCGAATGAGACCACGGATAACCAGAAATGAAAATGGATATCACGAAACGGTGCCACCTCCTAATCGAGGATCTGTCCGTCGCGCGCGGCGAGCGCGTGGTGTTCGGCGGGGTGTCTTTGCGATTGAGCTCGGGCGAAATCGCCGAAGTGACCGGTCCCAATGGCGTGGGCAAATCCACACTTTTGCGCGCGATCGCCGGCTTCTTGCCGCCGGGCTCCGGACGCATGTCCTGGGTCGAGTCCGAAGCCACGGATTTGGCGCCCTTGGCGGAGCGCCTCCACTACGTTGGGCATCTCGACGGGTTGAAATCGGCGTTGACCGCCCGCGAGAACCTCGAGATCGGCTTGGGGATTTTGGGGCGAGGTCGGCTAAGTCCGTTAGAGGCGTTGGACCGTATGGAGTTAGCCCACGTTCTCGATCTACCTGTCGGCTATCTCTCCGCGGGACAGCGTCGCCGCGTCGCATTAGCCCGGCTTCTGATCGCCGATCGCCCTCTATGGCTGCTCGACGAGCCGCTGACCGCACTCGACCGGCACGCACGCGCCTTGCTGAAGGCTGTTGTCGCCGACCATCTCGGGAGCGGAGGATTGATACTCGCTGCGACCCACGAACCACTCGATCTACCGGGAACGACTCAAGTCAGGCTTGGAGCGAGGTAGAAAGCTTTCCGTTCATGTGTGGCTGGTCCCCCCAAAACCGTCGAGGTCAGGAGAGAAGAGGTCTCGTCCCTCTTCGGCTTTCTCCGGAGCGGTCTCGACAGGATGGTGACGTCGGACGGCGGCCATGACCCGTACTCTCCTTGTCGTTTTTCTTCGCGACCTCATGCTGGCGCGCCGCATCGGCGGAGCCGCGGTTCTTGGCTTGGTCTTCTTCCTAAGTCTCGTGACGATCGTACCTTTCGCGATCGGACCTGACCTGCACTTGCTGGCGCGCATCGGTCCAGCCATTCTGTGGATAGCAGCGCTTCTCGCGAGCCTATTGGGCCTTGATCGCCTGTTCCAAGCGGATCACGAGGATGGTTCGCTGGACCAGATGTTGTTATCGCCGGCGCCACTAGAACTCATTGTCCTGGTGAAGTGCGTGGCCCACTGGTTTGTCACGGGGCTACCACTGGTGATGCTCTCGCCTTTGTTTGGCCTAATGTTGGACTTGAACGGCCCAGGGCTCTGGGCGGCGGCAGCAACATTGCTGGTTGGTACGCCGGCCTTCACCTTTCTGGGAGCAATCGGTGCAGCCCTTACCGTGACGCTGCGGCGCGGCGGTCTCTTGCTTTCGGTCCTCGTCGTGCCGCTAACCGTGCCGGTACTGATCTTCGGCGTCTCCGCGGCGGAGAGTAGCATAGTGCCCTTTCTGACGCCCTTTCTGGTCCTCTGCTCGCTCGGACTCGCATCCATCGCCCTCGCCCCAATCGCTGCAGCCGCAGCACTTCGCGGCGCGGGAGAATGACGAGCGCATGCAGCGGGAAGAGCTTTCTTCGGGAGCCGCTGCCATGGAACGACTCCGCAGGCCTCCGAAGTTAAGGCGGCTTGATCATCAGGGAACGCTTATTACGTCCTAAAGGCAAAAACGAGTCTGTTTAAGCGAATAACGTGTTCCCCCACCGCGGCAGCTTGAACGTCCGGTTTGGCCTTATAAACAGACGTCGAGCGCACGTCGCATTTTGACCCATAGGCGACTCGGTCAAGCCCATGAGCCAAGGTTGGATGCCTTCCACTGGAGGGTCCAATGAGAATGTCCCCGCTTGGAGCAAGCGGCAGAACAGGAAACTTGGTCTTTGAGCGGGGCCCTCGCGCGGTCACGAAATCACGGCAGTCGTCCGCTCCGCACCAGTCGAGGAACCGCGCGATCACTTACGCATCGTCGTTCGGAATCCGTCGCGCTCCGATGATCTGGCGCCGAATCCTTGCAGATCATGACGTCGTGATTTCCTCCCTCTGTCAACGTTCCCACGTGACTGTGATCATCGTGAACGATATTCATCTGGCTTGGCCCGCTCCAGAGCCGACGAGACGCATCCAAACAAAGCATCCTCATCACACGGCTTGGTCAGGTGGCAAATGATGCCATCAGCCAACGCTCGAGCCCGAACGCTGTCGTCGAGGTAACCGCTGATCAGGATCGTTGGAATGGCATAGCCCGATTCCACCAACCGACGATGCAACTCAATCCCGGTCATTCGCGGCATATGGGCGTCCACGATCAGGCAGGAGGTATTGCGAATATTCGGGCAGGACAAAAAAGCCAGCGCGGATGGGAAGGCCTCGACCGTGAACCCCCGCGATTTCATCAGACGCGCTATAGCCTCGCGAAAGTCCTCATCATCATCGATGATCGAGATCAGTGTCTCTGTAGGCAATTCGGCCTCCTGCATCTTTCAAGAGTAGCACTGCGCATGCTAGTGCTCCCGGTGGACGGGCAGCGTGAAGCGAAAAATGGCACCTTGGGGCAAATTGGCGGTCACCCACAACCGCCCCCCATGGGTCTCGATGATCGACCGGCAAATCGACAGCCCCATCCCCATCCCGTGCATCTTGGTCGTAAACTGCGGTTTGAATATCAGATCGATAGCGCTCGGCTCGACACCCTCCCCCACGTCTTCCACCGATACCATCAGACTTCCGGAGTCGTAGACGTTAGACCTTAAGGAAAGTACGCGGTCCCCATCCTTAGTGGCCATTGAATCGATCGCGTTCGTGATCAAATTCACGAGCACCTGCTGCAGCTGAACCTGATTGCCCTCTACGGGCGGGAGCGATTGGTTGTAGTCGGTTTGAACCGCTACCCGATGCGTCCGCAGGTCGTCGCGCACAAGCGTCAAAGCTTCGCGGATCAGATTGTTGACGTCGAGCGAGGTCCGGGCTCGCGCATCCCTCTTGAAGAGCGTCCGAATATTCTCGATCACCGCGTCCGCACGGTGCCCGTTGTTCACGATTCCCTGTAGTGCGGCTTTGGCCTCATCAATGTTGGGCGTCGCGCGATCAAGCCAACGCAGGCTCGCACGGGCGTTCATAATCATCGCCGACAATGGCTGCTTGATCTCGTGCGCAACGGTGGCTGCGACGGCGTCCCCCGTCAGCAGACGCACCTCGCGCTCGCGGCGTTGGGCAAGGACTGCGCGCAGCAGTTCACCGTATAGCATCGTCACTTCTTTCATCAGGATGAGCAGCACAAAGCTGCCGGAAAGCACGCCGTAAACTCGCCCGGCATACCAGCCGACGCTAAAGCGGTACGGGATAGGAAAGGCGGTAAGGGCGATCTCGATGATGTATGCGAACAAGACCAACATCAGCCAGAGATCGAGCACCGAGCGGTGCCGCAGCCATAGCAAGACGAGCGCGACGACGAATAACGCCGCCATCGGTCCGATCGCGTAGTACCAGAGATAGGAAACCTCCGCCGTGTCGAGCATGATGCGCGGGAGGAGCGCATGGCCTGCTGTAACGAAAACTGTTGCGCAACAGACGAGCGCAGTAACTGATCCAACAGTCGTAAGAACCCTCGCTCGAATGGAGCGTGGCGACAGCCACTCAATCGGATCGGCATCCTTTAGCAGTATGTAGACGATCGCGAACAGGGCGAAGCCCACGTGCGACAGGACATAGAGCCAAACCGTACTCTGGAGGCCGCCGCCAAGGCCGCCCTCTGGCGCCAATACGCCTGGAAATGTGAGCGTCCAAGGAATAGCGATGAGCGCCGTCAGGAAATAGCCATTCGCCAGTGCGAGGAGCGCATGCGAGCGCAGGACGGAAAACTGCGAGAAGAGCAGGCCTGCGGTGATAGAGTCGATGACGAAAATCGCAGTGCCGTAGGCGGGTATAAAGGCGTCAACCCGCCTCAGTGGCAGGCCCGAGAGCGGGCCTGCCACGATGACAAAGACAACGAGCAGCACTAGCACGATGCCAAGCGCGAACCGCCTTTGAGCGACGCTGGGTGAAAGACTCGAGAGTACAAGCTCATGCGCCTGTAATCCGGCCGCTGACGTTTCCATGGACATATTCGCCTCACGTCGAAAGCCCGCGATGGGCGGCAATTTCGAGTTGGCCGGCCTCTGATTCGAAATCAGACTTCCAGAGTGTGGTACCTTTCCTACCCACCATTTGCCCGACGAGATCGTCCAACCTCACTAGCCCGAAGTCGGAGGGGCGTCTCGACCACAGTCTAATGCTAGCGATCACCTTCGCCAATGCCGGCACGAGATGGGCTGACCGGGCGCGGTCGTTAGCTAGCTCAACCGCAAATGCGGATATCGTTTCTAAGTGTAATGGCCGACACAATCCGGCCGATCACTAGGATCGGGTTCTGGTCCGGGAATTGGTTGGGTTCCTGCCGCGGTTGGCCCAGCGGAGGTCCGGTGGATTGCTGCTCCAGGGAACCGCCTGCTCCCGCCTACGCCCGCGCAACCCGCTGTATCGCCCAGAAACACCGTCGATGATCAGCGTCAGTACGCGTCGCGATCGCCTCGTCGGCTTTGCAGCTCAGAAGCGCCTAACCGGCGATCTATCATTTCCACGAATACGCGGTCGCCGGAGGGTTGCTCAGCTACGGGCCTAACTTCGTCGACGGCTACAAGAACGCCGGAACCTACGTCGGCCGGATCCTTAGAGGGCGAAAAGCCTGCCGACCTGCCGCTCATGCGGCCGACCAAATTCGATTTTCAGATCAATCTGAGGACGGCCAACGCGCTCGGACTGACGCTGCTCGCCGAAGCCGGCGAGGTGATCGAATACGACGCGATTTACTGGCATGAGTCCGCAAGTGGCCCTTCCGCGACGCGCGTGCCGGACCCGATGTCCGGTTTGTGTAAAAGTGGCGGTGCCGACGGGAGTCGGAATTCGACCACCTCGAGCCGCCTAGTTCGCTTCGGAGCACACCTATAATCTATAACAGAGTGTCGGCCTCTAACACGGCCGCAAGCCGATCCCGCTCTGCTTGGCTTAAGGGCGTTGCCGGCGTGGATCGCAGGCGCCGGAGTCCGAACAGGAGAGCGATCCCGCCCGCTGCGAGCACCAAAGCCGGCATTCCCCAGAGGAAGGCGGTTTCCAAGTCGAGTGGTGGTTTCAGCAGGATAAAGTTCCCGTAACGCTTCACCAGAAAGGCGCGGACCTGCTCGTCGCTCTCGCCGAGTTTAAGTCGTTCGCGCACCAGCAGTCGGAGATCTCGCGCGAGTTCTGCTTTCGAATCGTCGATCGACTCATTTTGGCAGACCAAACAGCGCAGCTCGGCAGAAATAGCGCGCGCGCGTGCCTCAAGTTTCACGTCAGGCAGGACCTCGTCTGGCTGCACCGCCCTTGCTAAGCTGGGCGCGAGGCCTGCGAGCACGATCGAAAGCAGAGCAATGCGACGAAGCGAAGTCATTCGGCGGGCTGCGACGTTGCGGGGTTGACGGCGGGGCGGACGCGAGCCGCGCGGCGCGCGAAGCCGATTCTGAAGCGTCTATCGGACAACGACACGATCCCTCCGAACGCCATGATGACGGCGCCGATCCAGATGGCCGTTACAAGCGGCTTCCAAAACATGCGCGCATCGATCGAACCATCCGCGTGCTGGTCCCCGAGGGAAATGTAGATCTGGCCAAAGCCCAGCGTCACGATGCCTGCCTCGGTGACGGTGGTCTGTCGTGCGGTAAAACTGCGCTTGGCAGGCTCGACAGTGGCCACGGCGGCGCCGCCCCGGCTGATGACCGTATGGGCAAGGACTTCGGAATAGTTCGGGCCCTGTCGCGATCGAAGATTCTCGATGGTGGCTTGATAGGGGCCGAGATTGATCCCCTGGCCGGGCTTGACGGTTACGATCTGCTCCACGCCCCAACCGGTCGCAGCCAAGCCCATGAGTGTCACGCCAAGGCCAGCGTGAGCGATCGCCCCCCCCCAAGCGGAGCGCGGCAGCCCGAACGCGCGGGCCAGAATGACCCGAGTGGGCTGCCCGCGTGCCCAGATACGCGACGTCACATCGGCGAACGAACCGACGATGAGGTAGACGGCGAGGCCGAGACCGATCGCGGCAAGGACGGGGCCGCCTCGGATGACCGCAGTGAGCACAAGGGCAGCCACGAGGCCCCCTAAGGCTGCGACCGTCACCCGTTGCGCCGCGCCGAGCAGATCGCCGCGCTTCCAGGCGAGCGACTGACCGAGCGGCATCAGCAGAACGATCAGCACTACTAGCGGACCGAGCGTCAAATTGAAAAATGGTGCGCCGACCGAAATCTTGTCGCCTGTCAGAGCCTCAAGCGCGAGCGGATAGAGCGTGCCAGTCAGGACCGTAGCGCAGCAGGCGGTGAGAAGCACATTGTTGAGTGCAAGCGCACTCTCGCGTGAAACGGGCGCGAATAGACTGCGCCGGCTCAGGGAAGGCGCGCGCCAGGCATAAAGCGAGAGGGACCCGCCAATGAACACCGTCAGGATAACAAGGATGAAGGCGCCGCGCGCCGGGTCGCTGGCGAAGGAATGAACGGAGGTCAACACCCCTGAGCGCACCAGGAATGTGCCGAGCAGCGATAGTGAGAATGTGAGTATCGCTAGGAACAGTGTCCAGATCTTGAGGACTTCGCGTTTCTCCATGACGGCAGCCGAATGCAGGAGCGCGGTACCCGCAAGCCAGGGCATGAGCGACGCGTTCTCGACCGGATCCCAGAACCAGAACCCGCCCCAGCCCAGTGTGTAATAGGCCCAGTACGAGCCCATTGCGATGCCGAGCGTCAGAAAGATCCAAGCAATCAGTACCCAAGGCCGAACGTAGCGGGCCCAAGCGGCGTCTAGTCGGCCGCTGATCAGCGCCGCCACCGCGAACGAGAACACGATCGAGGAACCGACATAACCGAGGTAAAGGAGCGGTAAACAGAATGAAGCAGAGGAAGGCAAGGGAGATCCAGCCTTGGACCGCTAGGGTATTGGCGCGCAAATCCTTCGCCATGCCGCGCCCGAGAATCGCCACTGCCGCACCGAAGACCGCGAGGATCAGAACCCAAAGCAGCATGGATCCTTCGTGATTGCCCCAGACGCCGGCAATTTTGTATACAAGTGGTTTGGTGGTGAGCGAATTCTCGGCGACAGTCACGAGACTGAAGTCGGACACCACATGGGCGTAAGTCAGTGCCGCGAAGGCATAGCCCAACAATAAGAACTGAGCGATTGCGGCCGGGATCGCGATGGAAGCGAGTCCAGAATCACCACTGCGGGTCCCCCAGAGCGGCAGAACTGACTGAAGCAACGCGACGGCGAGAGCCAGAGCGAGTGCGTAGTGTCCGGTTTCGACGATCATCCTTTCTGTCCTATCGGCTGTGATGTTTCGAGGGCGGGGCTATTGCGCTAGTGCGGATCTTTCGTTCCGCCAAGTGCCTTGTTGCTTAAGTTTGTCGGCGACTGCCCTGGGTACGTATCGCTCGTCGTGTTTGGCGAGCACGGTATCGGCATGAAAGAGGCCCGATCCCTCCACCGTGCCCTCAGCCACGACGCCCTGTCCTTCACGGAAGAGATCCGGCAGCAATCCAGTGTAACTGACCTTGATGTCGTGCTTCAGGTCGGTCACCGCGAAGACAACGTTCGACGATCCAACATAGGTAAGTGAGCCACGTTTCACTAAGCCGCCGATGCGCAGACGGGTACCTGGCGGCGGCGCCTTTTCAGCGATCTCGGTCGGCCCGTAGAAGAAGACGATACTGTCACGCAACGCAAATAGGATGAGCCCTATCGCTATGGCTAAAGTGAAACCTGCTGCACTGATGATAGCGA
>Ga0310811_10011013_pt1 | contig 11700 bp, 9 predicted proteins | sample YCmetagenome_FD_207642 | JGI IMG/M metagenome (GOLD analysis project Ga0310811, IMG submission 207642) | Soil microbial communities from experimental microcosm in Duke University, North Carolina, United States - YC | ecosystem: Engineered > Artificial ecosystem > Soil microcosm > Unclassified ...
CTGACCTTGCTCTTCCTGCGTCTGTCCGCTGCTCGCACGAAGCACCATCAACGCGAACGCAGCTACCCAAGTGAATCGTCGTTCGATCGTTGGCACAGTGACCTCCCATCGTAGGGAACAGATTCGGCTGACAGCTGACGGCGGAAGGCTGCGGCTGTCGGCTGCGGCTGTCGGCTGCAGCTATCGGCGGCAGCTATCGGCGGCAGCTATCGGCGGCAGCTATCAGCTGCGGCCGTCAGCTGAAGCGGTTAGCCGAAGCGGTTAGCCGAAGCCGTTAGCCGAAGCTGACAGCTGCGGCCTTCCGCTGTCAGCCGCCAGCCGAAGCCCTTCTCTCGCCCATCGTGCGTCTCCGCACGATCCTTGTCAACAAGCCAGGGACGAATCGCGAACCGTTCGCAACAAACGAGAGCGGGGGACGCCGAACCAAGCAGCGTCCCCCGCTCTTCGTTCCTCCCAATTCCACCGATCAGGCGTTCCGATCGATGCAGCCGTGGAAATTGGGGTTCGGGTTTTCGTTCGTGGTCACCGGGAAGTTCACGTCCGCTCCGTACGGAGGATTGCCGTTCTTGTGGAACGTGCCGACCGGGAAGACCTTGTCCTGCGTGCGGCCGTACTGACGAATGAGACGACGAAGATCGCCGAGCCGCGTGCCGCGGCTGAACTGCCAGAACGCCTTCTCGCGGAAGAACAGGTCAACCGCATCGCTCTGCGTTGCCGGCGCAGTGAGCGGGGCCATGGCCGGCGTAGTGTACGTGGAGCCTAGCGCCTGCGGAGCGGCGCGCAGCGCGTTGAGAATCGTCATCATGCCGGCGACGTCGCCGGTCTGCAGCTTGGCCTCGGCCTCATAGAGACGAGCGTCGACGCCGGAGACGATCGGTGCCGAGTCGCTCCGTCCCCAGATGCTTTGGCTCACGAGCTGCGTGAAGTTGTCGAACGCCAGTTTGAGACTGCTGTTGACGCTCGTGCCAGTGACCGGAACGCGCGGATCCTTCGCCGAGGCGAACGGCAGCGCGTTCTTGATCAGACCTGTGACGTCGAAGCTGTCACCCACGACCCATCGCTTCTGGCTCGTGTTGAACGACCACATCGGGTTGTCCGCGGTGGTGAGCGAGAAGGTCACGTACCAGCGATAGCTCGTCGGCACGGTGCCAACGGCGTTCGCAGCCTCGGCAAACTTGCCCTGATCGATCAGGATTCGCGCCCTGGTCAGGAGCAGGTTGTACTTCGTGTTGACGGCGAACGTATCCGTCGCGGTTGCGAACGTGAGGCCCGAGTCGATGTGCGCGAGCGCGAGCGCGAAACCCTGGGCGTTCGTCAGCGGGTTGCCGTATGACGGAATTCCGTCCTTTGTGATGCCGAACGGAACGCCGTTGCAGAACGCCTCGGAGAGCTGCATCTCTCCAAGGCCCATCACCCAATACATCTGGGCGATGTTCGCCTTGGGATCCGGCAGGTACACAGTGAGGGCGTCGATCGCGTCCTTCGCTGCGCCTCGCAACGAGTGCTGCGCACTGTAGAAGCTCTGCACGTCCGCATTGCTCGTCTGAATGGTGCGCTGATCGGTCTCCACGCGCTGAGAGAACGTGTCGCCGGACTTCCACTCGTCGGTCAGCAGACCGCCCATGGTGTACATCGTTTCCGTGCCGCTCGTGCCGACGGTCGCCGTCTTGAGGCGCGACAGCGTGCCGATCCGCAGGCCATCAGCCGCGCTCGCATTGGCCACTTGGTCCGGCCCGATGATCCCCGGCTGCTGCGGCGAGAGCAGTTGATCCTTGTACGTGCTGCATCCAGCGAGCAGCGCGACGACCGCCGCCGCGACGACCGGCCGAGCGCGATATGTGCTTCTCATCATAGCTATCGTCCTCTGTCCGGTCAGTAGTTGAGATTGAGGCGCGCGGTGATGTAGCGGCGCGGCGCAGTGGTGAGCAGCGTGTTCTGTGTGTCGCCCGATGCGTAGTTCGACTCCGGATCTTCGCCGCTGTACTTGGTCCAGACCTTCAGGTTTCGCACGCCGAGCGTGAGCGATGCACGCTCCGCGCGGAAATAGCGTTGCATGAATCTGTCGGGCAGGGAGAGAGTCGCCGCCAGCTCCCGGAAGCGCCAGAACTGACCGTTCTCGTAGTAGCCCATGTTCGTCGTGAACTTGGTGCCGTTGACCACGGTACCGTTGTTCGCCGCGACGCTGCGGGCCTGATCCCAAAGCTGTGCGTTGGGATTCGACTTCGCTTCACAGGTCTGCGTCTGCGTGCAGAGGAAGTTGTACTGGTTGAAGATCACGCCGCCGCCCTTGTTGTCGAACGACGCGGTGATGCGGAGCTTGCGATTCAGGAGATCGAACCCGTTCTGAATCGTGAGCTGGTCGGTGTTGATCGACGGTCCCATGTACGTGGTATCCGTCGAGCTCACGATGACCTCGTTCGCGCCGATCAAGCCATCGCCGTTGGCATCCTTCCAGGTGTAGGGAACGGTCCAGATGCTGTTCAACGGATAGCCGGCCTGGTTGCGCGTCGTGGAACCCGTGCGCGGGAGGTCCTTGCCGCCATCGTCCTTTCCGAGCGTGACGAGCTTGTTCTTGTTGTGCGAGCCGCCGACGGTCAGATCCCATGCGAAGTTGCGGCGATCGATCATTTGCGCATTCACCGACAGCTCGGCGCCGGCGTTCTTCACCGATCCGAGGTTCTTGAGAATGCTGCCGGCCGAAGCGCCGGCGGACGGCGCAATGTTCAGATTGAGCAGCGCATCCTTCGTCTGTTTGCTGTAATACGTGAACTCGATGTTCACCTTGTTGTTCCAGACGCGCGAGTCGAAGCCCGTCTCCCACTCGGCCGACGTCTCCGGCTTGATGTTCGGATTGCCGATTGCACTCGCGAGAAGTCCTGTGACATCGCTGACGATGTTCGTCGTCGTCGTCGAGAAGGTTCGGAGTGCCGACGTCGCGTTCGGCTGAACGCCCGACGCGCCGTACGCGAGGCGGAGATGCAACGAGTTCAGGTAGTCCGAGCGCGGGAAGAACGATTCATCAGAGACGTTGTACGAAGCGCTGAACTTGGGGTACGGCACGCCCTTGTACTGCGTGCCGAACGCCGTGTTCTGATCGTAGCGGAAGGCGGCCGTCAGGAAGAGGCGATCGCGGAGCGCGATCTGTTCCTGGCCATAGTAGCCGAGCGTCTTCGTCGCCGTTGGCGCCTGATCGCTCGCCCCCTTGGTCGTCGAGGAGCCGACCGTCTGTCCGCCGGGCGGCAGCGTGGTGCCGTTCGCGTGACTGAAGTCCGATTCGTTGTTCAGATAGTCTGCTCCGACCGTGGTTCGGAGGTTGGCCCACACCCTGGGATTCCAGGTCGCAGTGCTCCGCACGGTCGCGGTGAGGATTCGCTGGTTGTCGTGATTGTCCGTGATGGTGCCCTGACGCTGCGTGCTGAAGTTCGGTCCCTCGTTCAAGCGCTGTAGCGAGAACTGGTTGTCGGCCTGGAAGTCGACGCCGACGGTACCGTCGGCCTGGAGCCACGCCAACGGACGCCACGCCATCGTCGAGCCACCGATGAAGCGCTGGATTCCCTCGAGCGCGGTCCGCTGGAAGATGTCGGCTGGCGTGTACTGCGCCCATCCATGCAGCGGCTCACCAACCGGCCCGACGCTGATGCCGCTGTAGTTCAGGCCGTTCGTGCCACTCACGATGTAGTTGTGGCCCTGATTCGTGTAGCCGTTGTAATAGAAGCTGTTGACGTTGTTGTCGACCTGCGGCAGTCGCTGGTCCGACTTCATGAACGAAGTTTGAATCTGCATGTCCAGCTTGGGCGAGAACGATCCGCTCAGATTCGCGCGGAAGTTCTCGCGCTGAATCGCCTCGGGATTCATCCATTCGCCGCGAACTCCGACAAGAGTCGAGTCGAGATAGTGAACGTCGAGTCCCGGCATCTTGATCGGCCCGAACTCGTTTTCCAGGTTGCCCGAGACGAAGAAGTGCAGCACGTCACTGCCGCCGGAAATCTGCGCGCCATACAGGCTTCGCTTCCCAGACGAGATCGGCGAAAACCGCTTGTCGCGCAGCATGTGTGAGTTGGTCACGCTGTCCACCTTGCACGATCCGTCGGCGACGGTGTTCAGGCAGCGCGCGATCTGTGCGGTATTATTCCCCGTCGTCAGGTGGCCCCATTCAGCCCACGTGAACGGATACGCGTTGTGGTCCTGCACCGACCCTTGCTCCGCAGTCCAGGTCCAGCGCGTATTGCCCGGGCGACCCTTCTTCGTGGTGATGACGATGACGCCGTTCGCGGCGTCGGTGCCGTAGAGCGTTGCCGCCGACGGACCCTTCACGATCTCGATGTTCTCGATCTCCTCGGGCGTCACGTCGTTCAACCGGCTGGAGCTCGTGCCGCCAGTGCTGAACCCGGTGCTCGCATCCATTCGGATGCCATCGATGATGAAGATCGGTGCGTTGCCGCGGGTCGCCGAGTTGAGGCCGCGAATGCGAATCTGGGCGGCCGAACCGGTCATGGCTTGTGGAAGCACACTCACTCCGGGGGCGTGAGCGGTGAGCAGGTCGTTCATGCTGTTGATCGGCGTCTCCGCAACTTTCTTCGACGCATCGATCACCGCCACGGTGTTGCCCAGCTCGACCTTGCGCTGCTCGCCGGTGGCCGTGGTCACGACCTCGGTCAATTTGACGATGGCCTGGTCGAGCACGAAGTCGGTCGTGACTGAGGCTCCCGCAGCCACGGTGACGGACTTCTTCTGTTCGGTAAAGCCCACCCGGATCACGCGAACGACGTACGTGCCGGGTGCGACTCTAAGAGTGTAGCGACCTTCCGCAGTAGTCGCGGCGACGCTCGTTGTGTTGACGACTGTGACGCGAGCTTCGACTAGCGGCTCGTTGGTTCCTGCCGCCACGACCCGGCCGGTGATGGTTCCCTGCTGCGCATGCGCGATCGCAGGAACGGCGAGCATCGCGAGCCCGGCTAGGGTCCTTCGAAGATTAGGTCCGGCGCTCCACCCTCGTTGCAACGTCATGTGTAGCCCCCCCTGGGGAGAAAGAAAGCACACCACCACAAACGACGGTCGACCGCCTGGAGTGCGTTTCTGCTACACGCTCATCGCAGGCGACGACGCCTCGAACCAACGCGCAATAGCGATATCACTGCGCACGCGCCCAGTCGGGCGCGCGGTGGTGCCGGGGGGAACTGACTGTTGTGAATCGATCGGATAACCCCTGAAAAGTGCCGCACAGTCACATGGTCTCGCGGGCATTCAGCGGTGATGACCAGGCGGCCTTACGGGATGAAGCGATCGCGGACGATTGTAAGGATTATCCGAACCGCCCGCAAGGAGTTCCGGGAGCGAATCCTCGGACGCTCGATCACGCGAACCAACTCCTGATCACACTGGGAGTTTCGCGCTTCCTGAAAATCAATCCTCAGCGAGAATCTGATCGACCGCTGATTGCGACTCGACGTCCATCATCGCCGCGAGGGCCGTGACGTCGATTGTAGCCGTTTCATCCCCGGAGAAATCGAGGCTCAACTGTCGAACGGGAATGAAGGACCGGCGATGGTGCGGCGTGACGCCGTGGTGCGCGAGGCCTTGCAAGTGCGCCATGGTGGAATACCCGACATTGCGTTCCCAGAGATAATTGGGATACCGGGCGCCGAGGCTTCGCATGATCCGGTCGCGGGTCACCTTCGCAAGGATCGACGCGCATGCAATGGTATAGCACGCGTCGTCGCCACCGACGATCGCCGTGTGCGGTGTCGCCAGGGTACGAATCGGCTTGCCGTCGATCAGCACGTGATTCGGAACTGCGCTCAGCCGGCTGAGTGCACGCCGCATCGCGATGACGGTCGCGTGATAGATGTTGACACGATCGATCTCACGAACCGAGGCCGCGCCGATGCCGAAACTCACGGCGCGCTCGCGGATCTTCACCGCGAGCCGTTGTCGCGCATCCGCGGTGAGCTGCTTCGAGTCGTCGACCCCCGGAATCGCGCGCACGTCGGGAGGCATGATCACCGCACATGCGACAACGGGACCCGCGAGCGGGCCCCGTCCGACTTCATCGACTCCGGCGATCAGCGGCCCTGCGGTCTTTCGAAGCTCCCGCTCGATCGGCTTCCACCGATCTCGGCCCACTTCTGACTCCGCCTACTCGGCTGAGCCGGTCTCAGGAACCGCAACGCGGACCTTCTTCTCGCGAATGCGGGTGGCCTTGCCGGTGAGGTTGCGGAGGTAGTAGAGCTTGGCGCGGCGGACGCGGCCGCGGCGCATCACGTTGATCTCGGCGAGCATCGGGCTGTGCACGGGGAAGATTCGCTCGACACCGACGCCGTTCGAAATCTTGCGCACCGTGAACGTCTCGCTCACGCCGCTGCCACGACGCGAGATGCAGATGCCCTCGAACGCCTGAATGCGCTCCTTTTCGCCTTCCTTCACGCGCACGTTGACGCGGAGGGTGTCGCCGGCGCGGAATGCCGGAACGTTACGGAGCCACTCTTTCTGGGTTTCGATGAAGGCATGCATATGACGCTCGGGGCTAGGGCCCGGATGGGACGTGGTTTGGTAGAGACCTGGGATATTAAGTCACCCAGCCACCGAAGTCTAGGGCTGGAATGGCTTTAGTGGCTAGTTCCCGGCCACGAAAAGCCTCGAATACCGGACTCAGGCCCGCGCCTGCCGGCAATGGCTGCGGCCGCTTCGCGGATCCGAGTTGGCTGGCTCATTTGACTCGTTTTTCGCTCAGCCGGCGCCCTTCCCGTTCTCGCCATTCGTCGATCTTCTTGTGGTCACCCGACAGCAGAACCTCGGGAACCGAATGGCCACGAAAGACCGGAGGTCGGGTGTAGCTCGGTGCGCTCAGCTCTCGGCCGTAGAACGAATCCGTGCGCGCGCTGTCGAGATCGGACATCGCTCCGGGAAGCAGTCGCACCGTCGCATCGATGATTGCGAGCGCCGCCGGCTCCCCGCCGCTCAGCACGAAGTCGCCGAGCGACAGCTCCTCGGTGGCCAGATGGTCGGCGACCCGCTGGTCGACGTCCTTGTAGTGCCCACACAGAATGGTGAGCTCGCTGCCTTCGGAGAAGCGAATCGCGTCGGCCTGGGAGAAGCGGCGACCGCGCGCCGACATCAGCACGATCGGCGAGGTTGCACCGATTGCTTCGACCGCCTCGAAGAACGGGCCAGGCTTCATGACCATGCCGGCGCCGCCACCGTACGCATAGTCATCCACCGTGCGATGCCGGTCGTGCGTGAACTCGCGAAGGTCGACGACCCGGTACTCCACCCGGCCTGCTTCCTTCGCGCGCGACGGAATACTGAGCCCCAGCGGTGTCGTGAAGAACTGCGGAAAGATCGTGACGACGTTGATGACGAGCCTCGGCGGAATCACCGGCTCCATGGCCTCGTCCCCGGTGGCGTCGGGAGACGGTTGGATCTCGCGCGCCTCAGTCATCGAGCAGACCCTCCGGTGGGTCGATGCGGATGACGCGGGCATCGCGGTCGACGCTCGTCACGATGCGATCGTAGGGAATCAGCACCGATCCGCGCTCACGCTCCACCTCGAGCGTCAGACCCTGGGGCAGGTCGTACGTGCCGGAAACCGTTCCGACGATGTCCCCTGACTCGAGCTCGACGCGCATTCCGGGTAGCTCGTGGACGTACACCTCGTCCTCGCCGAGAGGCTCGAGCTCGTCGGCCGGGACGAGGAGATAGCGATCTCGCCAGGTCTCGGCGACCGTTCGATCGTCGATCTCTTCGAAGTGGACGATGTATCCGCCCTTGAACGGCGAGACCGTCGCGATCGTGAGCTCGGCGCCCGAGCGCGCCGGATCACCGCTCGCGGTACCGGCGATGAAACGTCGCCCCTGTGCGAACACGGTGTCGGCGGCATCGGTCAACGCTTCGACGACGACGTCGCCGCGAATACCGTGCGCTTTACGAACGCGACCGACAATGATTAGCTGGCGCGCGGGCTCGGACATGATGTCAACAGACGTCGGTTTCGTGTCGGCTACAATGACAAAGGCGCCCGGCGCGGCACGTTGCCGCGCCAAGGCGCCCTCGATCGTTTCTCTCGTTGTCCTGCCGACTACTCAGCCGCTTCCGAGACGGGCACCGCGGCGGCGTTCAGCTTTGACCCGAGGCGAGCTTCGTGCCGCGACTTGAGGATGCCGGCCTTCCGAAGCAGCGAGCGCACCGTGTCCGTGGGCTGCGCGCCGCAATCGAGCCAGTAGTTCACGCGCTCGTTCTTCAGATTGAGCGCCAGCTCACCCGAACGAGGAGCATACTGGCCGATCACTTCGATGAACTTGCCATCGCGCGGGCTCTGCGAGTCGGCGACGACGATGCGGTACATCGGCTGCTTTTTGCGGCCGGTACGACGGAGACGGATCTTGACAGCCATTGGTAAGTCCTCATCAGGGTTCCTTGCTACTTCCGGGCTCCTCGCGCGCTGATCAACCGATCAGCCGCACCCGGTACTGCTGGTGATGCTAGCGCATCCCACCAAACATATTCGGCCTGATCTTCCCCCCGCCTCCGGGGGCACCCGCGGCCTTCTTCATCATTTTCTGCATCTCGCGGAACTGCTCGAGAAGGCGGTTCACCTCACTGATCGGACGTCCAGCGCCCTTGGCCACGCGCGCTCGGCGTGAGCCGTTCATGATCTCGGGCTTCTTGCGCTCCTCCATGGTCATCGACAGCACGATGGCCTCGAGGTGCTTCATGCGCTTGGGATCGGCGGCCTTGACCTGCTTGAGCATCTTCGAATTGACGCCCGGCAGCATCTTGAGCAGCCCTTCCAGCGGTCCGAGCCGCTCGATCTGCTTCATGGCCCCGAGGAAGTCCTGGAGGTCCATGCCTTCCTTACGGACTTTCTTCTCGAGACGCTTCGCTTCGTCGGCGTCGAACGCGCCCTGCGCCTTCTCGACCAGGGAGACGATGTCACCCTGCTGCAGAATGCGCCCGGCCATTCGGTCGGGGAAGAACTCCTCGAGCGCGTCGGGCTTTTCGCCCACACCGACGTACTTGATCGGCTTCTTCGTGACGCCGTAGATGGATAGCGCCGCGCCACCGCGGGCGTCGCCGTCCATCTTGGTCAGGATGACGCCGGTGATGTTCAACCGCTGGTCGAAGCCCTGGGCGATCTTGACCGCGTCCTGTCCGGTCATGCCGTCAGCGACGAACAGGATTTCGTCGGGGCGGATCGCGTCCTTGAGGCGCTCCAGCTCCTTCATCATGTCGTCGTCGATCTGCAGACGACCGGCGGTGTCGACGATCACGACGCGGTCGCGCGCTCGCTTCGCCTGCTCGATGCCCGCCTTGGCGATGCGCACGACGTCCTTCGTGTCGCGCTCCGCGTAGACCGGAATCTCGAGCTGCGTGCCGAGTGCCTCGAGCTGATCGATGGCGGCGGGACGGTAGATGTCCGCTGCAATGAGACGCGTCGGGCGATTCTCGAGCTTGAGCCGGCGAGCGAGCTTGGCAGCGGTCGTCGTCTTACCGGAACCCTGCAGGCCGACCATCATCACGACCGTCGGCGGAACAGAGCTGAGCTTGAGCCCCTCGCGCCGCTCGCCGAGCATGACGGTGAGCTCGTCGTACACGACCTTGACGAGCTGCTGGCCGGGCGAGACGGTCCGCAATTGGGCGACGCCGACGGCCTTCTTCTCCACGCGCTCGAGGAACTCGCGCGTGAGCTGGAAGTTGACGTCGGCTTCCAGCAGAACGCGACGTACCTCCCGCAAGCCTTCTTTGATGTCGGCTTCGGTCAGAACGCCGCGACCGCGCAGGCGCGCGAAGGTCGCTTCGAGTTTCTCGGACAGCTCGTCGAACATAGACTGGGAAAGATAGCCCGGCGGCGGCCTCGATTCAAGCTCGCCGAGCCTGGCTACTCGCTTCTGGCTGTTACACTTACGCCAAATCGGGGGACCCGAGCCGATAGATTCGCATGCCAAATGGCGTCCACAGCCTTACCGTGACGTCGTCCGGTCAGGTCAGGCGCGTCTCGATCTTCGCCACGACAGCACCAGCGAGCGACCAAGAGCCAAACCAGGATCGCGGGTTCACGCGGATCTTGGACCGCGATGAACGCGGATTTTCTGTTTTATCCGCGTAAATCGAGGTTCCTCGGTGATGATCCGCGCCTCCCTTCCCGTCCCTCGACTGCGGCATATAATGAAACTCCAATTCAAGAACGGCAACACGACGCCGTTCGGCGCTCGATCACTCGCCGCTCTCACGAACGCCGCGATCATCGGCCTCTGCATCGCAACCTGTCGTAGCGGGCGAGTCGGTTCAACGAATGCCGCCGCGATCCGGTTCATGAGACTGGTTCACGTGGCCAAACGCAGCCGGGGCAACCTCTTGAGCGTCGCGCGCACGACTCCGTGTCGCGGGCTCGACGCGCCGCGATACCTACTAGCTACGGGCTTCTGGTTGTTATACTTACGCGGGTGTAACCAGTTGGAGTTCAGCGTCTAGTGCCCAGTATCTAGCGACTAGCACCCATCCAATGGCCAAAGCACAGCGCAAGGAAGAAATCCTGAAGTCGGAGCTGCCGCCGACGCTCCCACTGATGGCGCTCCGCTCCACGATCGTCTATCCCCTGGGAACGATCGCGGTGCAGATGGGGGCTCCCGAAAATCTGTCGCTGCTACGGGCACACGAGGAGCCAGGTCTGATCGTCGCGCTGGTCGTCGCCAACGGCGACCACGATGAGCCGATCGACTCGCAACGCTTCCTCGGACGCGTCGGCGTCGCGGCGCGCGTGCACGAGCGGATCAATCTGCCCGGCGATACGGTGCAGATCACCCTGCAGGGGTTGCGGCGTATCGTCGTCGACGAGATGGAGCAGACCGAGCCATATCCCGTCGCCGCCATCCGCGCCGCGCGCGAGATCCCTCCTGACCCCGCGGAGCTCGACGATCTCGTGTCGCGCGTGGTGTCTGCCGCCGAAACGCTCGCCGAACTAGTCGATCGGATTCCCGACGAGGTGCCGGCGATCCTCAAGATGAACGTGTCCGACCCGGGCCGGTTCGCCGACCTCGCGGCCACGAACATGAACTTCAGGATCGCCGACAAGGACGAGGTGCTCCAACGGCTCGACGTCGGGCAGCGCATTCGCTTCATCCTCACTCGCCTCGAGCGCGAAGTCGCCCGCGCCCGGGTGATGGAAGACGTGAAGCGCCAGACCGAGATCAAGATCGAGCAGCACCAGCGCGAGTTCTACCTCCGTCAACAGCTTCGCGCGATCCAGGCGGAGTTGGGCGAAGCGGATCCCGGCGAGAAGGAAGCGATCGATCTCCTCAAGAAGATCGAAGAAGCCAAGCTGCCCGACAAAGTCGCGCAGGAGGCACGTCGCGAGACGGATCGCATGCGCATGCTGTCGCCGGCATCGAGCGAGTACCAGGTCGTACGCACGTACCTCGATTGGGTACTGTCGTTGCCCTGGAACAAGAAGTCGGGCGAAGACGAGATCGACCTCAAGAAGGTCGAGGCCGCGCTCGACGACCGGCACTACGGCCTCGACGAAGCCAAGGAGCGGATCATCGAATACCTCGCCGTTCGCAAGCTGCGCGGCGGCGATCCACACGGCCCGATTCTCTGCTTCGTCGGCCCCCCGGGTACCGGCAAGACCTCGCTGGGCGAAGCGATCGGCAAGTCGATCGGACGCGAGTTCTATCGCATCTCCGTCGGCGGCGTCCGCGACGAGGC
>Ga0310811_10011014_pt1 | contig 11700 bp, 10 predicted proteins | sample YCmetagenome_FD_207642 | JGI IMG/M metagenome (GOLD analysis project Ga0310811, IMG submission 207642) | Soil microbial communities from experimental microcosm in Duke University, North Carolina, United States - YC | ecosystem: Engineered > Artificial ecosystem > Soil microcosm > Unclassified ...
CGACGATCTCAGCGTGGAGGTCCCGTTCGCCGCCCGCACCGATGAAGTCGGCGCGCTGGCGGCGACGCTCGCGACGTTCAAGCAGAACGCCGAGGACAAGAAGCGCATCGAAAGCGAGAACGGCGTGGAAAATGCCCGCAAGCTCGCGCGGCAAAAGACCGTGGAATCCCATATCGCCGCCTTCGAACAGCAGATCGGCAGCGCGCTCGACGCGCTGGCGATGTCCTCCGAGCAGATGAACCATACCTCCGAGGAGATGTCGGAGATCTCGGACCGGACCAACGATCAGGTCATGACGGCGGTCCAGGCGGCCAATGCCGCGCTCACCAACGTCCAGAGCGTCGCTGCAGCCTCCGAAGAGCTGACCGTGTCGATCCACGACATCAGCCGTCAGGTCACCCATGCCGCCGATACTGCGCTGCGCGCGGTCGAACAGGTTCAGGAGACCGACAATCGTGTCAAAGGCTTCTCGGAAACCGCGAGCAAGATCGGCGATGTGGTCAACCTCATCAACAACATCGCCGCCCAGACCAATTTGCTGGCGCTCAACGCCACGATCGAGGCGGCGCGCGCAGGCGATGCCGGCAAGGGGTTCGCGGTGGTCGCTTCCGAAGTGAAGATGCTGGCAAGCCAGACCGCCAAGGCGACCGAGGAAATCTCGATGAAGGGCATCCGCGGCACGATCATGGAGGTGAGCGAGGTCGCGACCGCCATCGCCGCCGTGATCGAGCAGCAGGGCGCCGCCACGCAGGAAATCTCCAGCAACACCCAGCAGGCCGCCCAGGGCACGCAGGCTGTCTCCGACAATATCGGCGGCGTGTCGGAAGACGCCAAGTCCACGGGCGATTCGGCGCGGAACGTCCGGGAAGCAGCGGAGGTGCTATCCGTGCAGGCACAGCAACTCCGGCAGCAGGTCGACAACTTCCTGGGCCAAATCCGCGCGGCCTGACCCGCGCCACCAATACACCACGCGATCGCCCGGCCCTTCAGGACCGGGCGATTTTCTTTTCAGGCCACGCTGATCCTGGCGACAAAGCCATCGACGATCTCCCGCAGGGCGTGCGCATGGCGGGACAAATCACCCGATGCGAACAGCACCTCCTCGGCCACACTGCCGGTCCGTGTCGCGGACGTGCCGACGGTGGTGATGATCTCGAGTACGCTGCCGTTACTGGCGGAGACTTCGGCCGCGCTCTTGGCGATCTCATGCGTCGACGCCTTCTGATCTCCGACAGCCTCAGACACGCTGGAGGAGACGTTGTTCATGATCGATATCTTTTCGCTGATCGAGTTGATTTCCGCGGTGACGCCGGATGCCGCCTTTTGAACGCTCTCGATCTGCGTCGATATCTTTTCTGTCGCCTGTGCCGTCTCGTTGGCCAGCGCCTTGACCTCCTTGGCGACGATCTTAAAGCCCAATCCTTCGTCGCCGTAGCGCTCCGCCTCGATGGAAGCATTCAGCGCAACCAGATTCGTCTGCTTGGCGACACGTCCGATTAATTCGACAATCTCGCCGATCCGGGTCGAGACGTCCGACAGATTGGCCGCCATCGCATCGACTCTGGAAATTTCATTGGCGGCGTTGCTCGCAACCTGTGTCGAATGCTCCACCTTGCCGCCGATGTCCTCGATCGAGGCCGCGAGCTGGCTTGCAGCCTTCGCAACCAGATCGGCCTCGTCCAGTGCCGAACGTGCCGAGCTCACCACCAGATTCGATTTCTCCAGCGTCTCGCTGGCCGTGTTCGTCATGCTCTGCGCGGCGGCTTTCATCGCCTCGGCCGAAGACGCAACGTCGTCGACGATGGCGCCGATGGTTCCCTTGAATTCCTGGATCGATTCCTCGATCTTGGCCGCCCTTGCCGCTTTCGCATCCTGTTCGCGCAGGCGCTCCTCGGCCAGGGCGTTCGAGCGGATCATCTCCTCTTTGAAAAACAGCAGTGCCTTCGCCATGGTGCCGATCTCGTCCCGCCGCCCGAGCGAAGGCACCTCGGCACTTACGGCGCCGCCGGCAAGCTCGCGCATCGCGACCGTCATGCCCGCGATCGGCCGGACGAGATTGCCCGCGATCGCCAAGGCGATGACCACCGTCAGGATCGCCGCCAGCGCGGAAATCACAATCAACCGCCATGTGGAACTGCGGATGAATTCACCGGCGGCACTGGCCGTTTCCGCGCCATCCTTGCCGGCCTTCTCCGCGAGCCCGTGCGCGACCGAAATCACTTGATCCTGCGCCTCGCCGATGTTCGCGCGTGTCTTGGCCAGCACCGCGTCATTCTTGACCCACGCATTCAAGGCCCCCGTGTAGTCGCCCGTGGCCTTGCGGATCGCCTTGATCTTGAGGATCTGCACGTCGTCGCTCGACGCCGACTCCATCTCGCCGAACAACTCGCCCAGCGAATCGAACTGCTGCTTCAACTGATTGAGGAAGGACTGCTGCCGCTCGATCATGAAGGCCTGCTCGGCCACCCGCGTGGCCAGAATGCCGCGCTCGACCTTGCCTGCGTTCTGGCTCGCGGCATACGCCTTTTCTTTTTCCTCCGGCGTCTTCACCATCAACCCCGACAGATCCTGTTCGGCCGTCGAGGCAAACTCCTGCGCAAGCCATGTGGCGGCATGGCTTTTCTGCTTGAGAATTCCGATCTGCTTGCGGCCGTCCGCGGCCGCAGCAGCGCCCTGCCCGACAATGGCTTCAAATTGCTGAATCAGCGAGCGCGCTTCCTTCACGCCGCTCATGGAATCCCCCTGAGGCATGCGATCGAGATTCGATCGCATCGCCGCAACAGCCTGCTGGAATTCCGCCTTGCTTTCCGGCGTGTCCGACGCGATCCACGATTGCGCCGCCTGCGCCGCGAGGTTGGCCTGCTGCTCGAGATTGTAGGACGCCGCAACCCGCGTGAAAGCCACGGCGCTCAAATCCGCGACCGAGTTTCCGAGACTCCGGAACGAAACCACCGCCGTACATGCCACGACAAGCAGCATGAGAAGCGTCGTTGCGAAACCAAAGCTGATCCGGCCGCGAATCCCCATTTCGCAACTCGGCCTTTAACCGCGAAGCCCGGCGAGCTTGCCTTCGTCCTCCGCAAACCGCTCCTGCTCCTTCATGACCAGCGACGTCAGGTATTTCTTCAGGTCGTTGAACTCGGCCCGCGTCGAATCGCGCGGGCGCTCGATCTCGACACGAACGTCGGCCTTCACGGTGCCGGGGCGATAGGTCATGACGATGATGCGGTCGGCGAGATAGATCGATTCATCGATGCTGTGCGTGACGAAGATGATGGTCTTCTTCAACTCGGCCCAGATCCGCAGCAGCTCATCCTGCAGGGATCGCCGCGTCAGCGCATCGAGCGCGCCGAACGGCTCGTCCATCAGCATGATCGGCGAATTCAGCGCCAGGACACGGGCAATCGCCACGCGCTGACGCATGCCGCCCGACAGATCCTTCGGGAAGCGGTCCTTGAAGTCCTGCAGCTTCAGCTTGTGCATCAGCGTCTCGGTCCGCTCGTCGATTTCCACCAGCGGGCGTTTCTGGATCTCGAGGCCGAACGCGATGTTCTGGCGCACCGTCATCCAGGGAAACAGCGCATATTCCTGAAACACCATGCCCCGGTCGGGCCCCGGCGCCACGACATCCTTGCCCTCGACAGTGATCCGCCCTTCCGTCGGAGGAGAAAATCCCGCAATCGCGTTCAGCAAGGTGGACTTGCCGCAGCCGGACGGTCCGAGCAGGCAGACGAACTCACCATCGCTGATTTCGAGGTTGATGTCTTTCAAAGCGGTCACACTGTCCTCGGCGGACCCGAACCGTTTTTGAACACCCTCGACCTTGATCTGGATGTCCTCCCGCTGACGTCCGGCGAGAATCGGCGTGTCCATGATCATGACATTGTCCTTACGCACTGCTTCACGCATCGATGCCTCTATGCCAACGCAGAAGGTGATTGTTGATACGGGTCATCACGGTATCGATGCCCAGGCCGAGAAAGCCGATCGTGAACATTCCGGCGATGATCTTGTCGGACCAGAAGTACTCGCGCGCTTCCAGAATGCGGAAGCCGAGCCCGCTGTTGACCGCGATCATCTCCGCCACGATCACGACGATGAACGCCGTGCCCATGCCGATGCGTGCGCCGGAAAGGATGTACGGCGTTGCCGCCGGCAGGATGACCCGCACGAACATCTGGTACTGACTGACGCCGAGGTTGCGCGCGGCGCGGATATAAATGCCATCCACATGGCGCACGCCGGCGATGGTGTTCAGCAGCACGGGAAAGAACGCCCCGATGCTGATAAGAAAATAGGCCGGCGGATTGCCAAGGCCGAACCACAGGATCGCCAGGGGAATGTAGGCGATCGGCGGAATCGGACGGAGCACTTCGATCAGCGGATTGAACAGCCGGTAGATCTTGTCGTTCGCGCCCATCAGGAGGCCGAGCGGCAACGCAAGACCGGCCCCAATGAGAAATCCGACGACGACGCGCTGGAAGCTCGCAAAAGCATCGAGCGGAAGTTCGCCCGACAGCGCCCACGACAGCCAGCTATCCGTCAGCGGATTGCGGGGCAGCGGCGGCAGCAGATAAGCCCACCACTTCTGGATCACCGCGAGCGGGCCCGGCAGGATGATCGGGCTGAGGATATGAGCCGACGAAAACGCCTGCCACACCACGAGGACCGTGATGGGAATGATGGTCGCCCGAAACAGGCGACCACCTTTCTCCGTTAAAGTACGCTTGGACATCACATGCCCCTTAGTTGATCTTCAGATCGGCCTTCGCGGCCTTCAGGAGATCGAGCTTGGTCCAGTCGGTGGCCTTCGGAGGTGCGACCATGCGGCCGACACCGAACTTCTGCATCATGTCGGTCGTGACCTGAACGTGATGCAGGTCGATGTCGTAGGAGAACGACGCGTTCGACATCGCGTCCTTGTAGTCCTGCTCACTCAATTGACCCTTGAACAGGCTGGTACGGACATACTTCTCGGCCAGGGCCGGATCGTTCTTGAAGGTCTGGGTCGCCTTCACGAACAACTGCATGAAGCGCTTCGCAACGTCAGGACGCTCCTTGTACATCTTCTCGGTCATCACGAGCGCGCGGATCGGCTCGCCCATCTCGGTGTCGTACGGCTTCAGAATCTCGACGCCCGCGCCCTTGTTGATGACCTGGGCGGCCTGTGGCTCGGACTGGCAGATCGCATCGATCTGGCCGCCGATCAGCGCCTGATTGAGATCGGCGAAGGCGAGATAGTAGATCTGCACATCCTTGCCGGGCTTGTCCGACCAGGTCAGGCCGGCCTTCGACAGCTCCGCCAGAAGCAGAAGCTCCTGAGCGCCGCCGCGACCGAATGAATGCCGCTCGCTTTCGAGGCGACGATACGCACGCCCCCTTTCGCGAAGCCCGCGACCACGTAGATCGGCGCGCCGCCGGAACGCCCGGCAATCGCGGCATCGAGAGCACTCGCGGCAACGTCGATCTCACCGGCGAGAATGGCCGGCATGATGTCGAGACCCTTGGCGAAAATCCGCTCCTCGACCTTGAGGCCGAACTCCGGCGCAATCTCCTTCATGTAGGAGACGGCTCCATAGTGAGCGAACTTCAAATTGCCCAGACGGACAACATCCTCGGCATGCGCGGACTGAATGCCCACAGCCATGGCGATAGACAGAATGACAGCACGAAACTTCATGATAGACGTCTCCTCACAGGACAGAATCTTCCCGCCGGTGAACCGGCGTGGCTTGATCGTTTTGGAAGGAAAGAAAGGTTGCCGGCTCAAGTCCGCAACGGCGGCGCCCTCCCAGACGCCAGGGCGTTTGCCGCCCTTTGCCGTCAGGATCGCAAGAACGATGCCAATCCCAAAAACTCAGTCATTTCAGAAGGAGAATGAAACGGGCGTGAAACAGCCTGCGGATATCGGCAGATTATCGCCGAGCCAAACGCATCGATGAGCCAAATTCCGCCGTTCGCCTCACGGGCGGCAATAATCCTTCCGCTCGATCGCGTAGCGCGTCATCTTCTCGTTCAGCGTGCGGCGCGGGATATCGAGCATCTCGAGGACTTTCGCGACATTGCCCTCGCTTGCGAGCAGCGCTTTTTCGATAACGCCGCGTTCGAAATCGGCGACCAGATTGGCCAGCGACTGCGGCAGCGCCTGACCGCCCGCGACTACCGCGCCTCCGGCCTTTCCGCCAACGCTCAGCCCGAGCGCGAAGCGTTCGGCGACGTTCTTCAGTTCGCGCACATTGCCCGGCCACGTATGGCTTAGCAGGCTCGTCAGATCGACAGCAGTAATCTCCCGGCTCTTGCGGTTTTGCGCCGCCGCGGTTTCGGCGACAAAATGCTCGAACAGAAGGCTGATGTCCTGTAGCCGCGCGCGCAGCGGCGGGATCGTCAGTTCGGAGACATTGAGCCGGTAATAGAGATCTTCCCGAAAACTGCCTTCCTTGACCGCCTCGGACAGATCGACCTTAGCCGCGACCACGATCCGCGCATCGAACGGGATCGATTTATGGGAGCCGAGCCGCTCGAACGCCTTCTCCTGAAACGCGCGCAGCACCTTGACCTGCAACGCAGGCGGCATGCTTTCGATCTCGTCGAGAAACAGCGTCCCCTTGTGCGCATATTCCAGCCGGCCGATCCGCTTGCCGACCGCTCCGGTGAATGCACCCTGCTCGTGGCCAAAGAATTCGCTCTCGAACATGGTCTCGGGAATCGCGCCGCAGTTCACCGCAACGAACGGATGCTCGCTTCGCGGCCCGAACTCATGCAGACATCTGGCGACAAGCTCCTTGCCCGTGCCGGTTTCGCCGCGAATGACGACATTGAGCGGCGTCGCGGCAAGTTCGAGGATATCGGCGCGAAGCTGGCGTATTCCCGGCGAGATGCCGACCAGCCGCCGTTCGATCCGGTTGCCGAAGGTCGCATCGAGCCGCAGGCGCCTGTTCTCCAGCACGAGCTGGCGCATCTCGCAGGCCCGCCGCACCGTACCGATCAACCGATCCGGATCGAACGGCTTCTCGAGAAAGTCGTAAGCACCCTGCTTCATCGCATCGACCGCCATCGCCACGTCGCCGTGGCCGGTCAGCAGCACGACCGGAATATCGCGATCGATCGCAAGGCATTCCTGAAGCAGATCGAGCCCGCTCATCTTCTTCAACTGAACGTCCGTGAGCACGACTCCGGAAAACTGCCGGTCGATGATCGCGCGCGCATCCTCCGCCGACGACAGGATGGTGGCGTCGATATCGGCGAGCGCCAGCCACTGCTTCATGGATTCGCGCATGGCGGCTTCGTCATCGACGAAAATGACTTGGTTGTTCTCAGGCATGATTACCGGCATCGTTGACTATCGGCAGCTTCACGTAAAACGAAGCGCCCCCATCGGGGTTGTTCTCGCACGTCACCGTTCCGCCGAACCCGCGGATGATCGTATAAGACAGCGACAGCCCGAGCCCCAATCCCACGCCTGCATTCTTGGTGGAGAAAAACGGCTCGAACAGTTTCGAAAGATTCTCTTCCTTGATGCCCGAGCCGGTATCGCCGACTTTCAGGACCCAGAAATCGTGATCGCGAACCGCCTGAAGCGTCAGCTTCCGCACGGGTTGCCCCTGCATCGCGTCGATCGCATTCCGGATCAGGTTGACGAGTACCTGCTCGAGACGGATTTCATTGCCGCAGACCATCGCATCCTCAGGCACCGCGCGATCAATCTCGATATCCGCATGGTCGATCGTCGTCTGCAGCAGCGCCAATGCCCGGTCGACGCAATATTCCAGCGACACCGGATCGCGCTTCATGGCGGACTTGTGCGAGAAGGTTCGCAGATGGCTGGTGATGCCCGCAAGGCGCTTCGTCAGGCTCGCGATCATGTCTAGATTGGCGCTGACGCCCTGCTTGTCATCCTTCTCATAAAGCAGGCGGGTGCTCGCCGAATAGGTCTGGATCGCAGAAAGCGGCTGGTTGATTTCATGGGCGATGGCCGCCGACATCTGTCCTAACGCCGCCATCTTGCCCGCATGAATCAACTCCTCCTGCGTCGCGCGCAGTTCGAGCTCGGCCTTTTCGCGCTCCGATATTTCCGCCTGCAGATCGAGCGTTCGTTCCCGCACCTTCTGCTCAAGCTGATCGTGCGCCACCCGCAACGCTTCGGAGACCGCCTTGCGGGCGTGCAATTCGGTATGCAGGCGCAGCCGCCGTTGCCAGAAGAACAACCCGATCAGCACGAGGAGCGCAAGAACCGCGCCACTCGAGATCATGACCTCGCGCCACTTGGCATTCACCGGCGCGATATCGCTCAGATAACCGATGGTCCAGCCGTCATCGCCAAAATCACGAGTCTGCATCAGATAGCGACGCTTCTCGAAGTCCACCACCGAGGAATGCGTGGCAAGACTGCCGAGTCTCTTGAACGCCAGAACATGCAGATTCGCGTTGCCGTACTCCTGCGTTTCCTTCAGTTCTTCGGCGATGCCCGGTCCGAGCACGTGCAGCATCCCATACTTCCAGCCGAGATAGCTCGACAGGATCACGACCTTGTTCCGGTCCATAACGAACAGACGTTCGCCGCCGCTCGCCCACTCGGCCTGCAACGGCTCAAGGTCGATCTTGACGACCACGACACCGACGATCGTGCCGCCCGCATAAATCGGGCTGGAAATGAAATAGCCGGCGAGATTCGTGGTCGTTCCCACGCCGTAGAAATGCCCCGACTGCCCCTGCATCGCCTGGATGAAATAGGGCCGGTACGAATAGTTCTTCCCGACAAACGACCACTGGCTGTCGAAATTGCTGGACGCGCGGGTCAGCCCCGAGGTGTCCATCACATAGATCGCAGCGCTTCGCGCATTTTCATTCGTCAGTTTCAGTTTGGCGTTTGCAGCAGCGACCGCCGATGCATCATCCCCGCTGACAGCGGCGACGATCTCGCTGTCGCGCGCAAGCACCGACGGAAGATAGGCATAGGTCGCGAGTGCGTTCGAAACCGTGCTCGAATAAAGCTCGATTCGCTGAAAGCCCGCCGCTTCGATCTCGCGCAGCGCGCGCGACGACATCGCCGATGCGATTTCCCACACGGCAATCGCACCGATCACAATGAAAACGGCAAGCGCCGCAAAAACGCGGCGGCTACCGTGAAATGTCGAAAATCCAAAACCCGGCCGGCTTCGCGGGGCCCATGCAGTTATCGTCATTCACCTGAACCTGACCGTTGTCCTGAGGCAACGTCACGGTCACCGACTACCACACGCAGAAAATAAAATCGCGATTCAACTGTCCAGCGTTAATGCCGGAATGCTTGCTGCATGATGCAAATCAACGTCTGATATTTTGTATACCAATGGCGTCGGCAATCCGGTCGCGCCACCTCGCAAGGCGCAGGAAGCGCGGGCAAATAATCGATCGCGCCATCGCATAAAACGCCTCGTGACACGATAGATAAAAGTATCGCGGCGGGTGACGGGCCTGCGCCCATCCATCCGCCGCGATGACCATCATATCTCGCAGAAATGCCCCACGAGGAGTGAGGCTAGCCGCCCTTCAGGTGCTTGGTGCACTCGCTGTAATAACCGCCACCTTTTTGAATCCACTTCAGGCCGCCGTTGGCATTGGAGGCCTTGTTGGCGTTGTATTGGTCCACGCAGGTGTGCATGCGAGCCTTGCCCGCGCTCTCGGACGCGTATTTCGCCGCAACGGCATTCGGGAAAACAGCCGGGCCGGATGCCGTCGCCGCAGGGGCGGCCGCTGGCTTGGTCGCAGGCTTGGCGGTGGGTTTTGCTGCCGCGGTGGCCGGTGCTGGCGCAGGTGCCGCAGCGGGAGCAGCCGTGGCCTCGGCGCCGCATTTGGCCTTGCGGAAATCCTTCCAGCTCTGGCCGCCAAGCGAGCCATCGGCCTTCGCTGCTTTATATTTGGCGCTGCATTCCGTCATCGACAGCGCGCTTGCCGGACTTGCCGCAACGAGGGCCATCAAACCCGCCGTGGCAGCAGCAAAAAGCAATTTCGACTGAAAAACCATCGCCCGCCTCCTAAAATGAAGAGGGCCCGATCCTAGCGCAGCGCCGGAGGGTTTCAACGGATGAACGAAAGCGTGATCTAAAATATCGTCTTCCGATGCCGCCCGCTTCGGCCATTCATGAACAGTTCATCCACCGGGAGACAGGGTGTAGCCCTGAACTTGAGGCTCAACCATGACATTCCTGTCTCGCGCCATCGGCACCGCATTCGTCGTCAGCCTGCTTGCAGGGCCCGCCCTCGCCCAGGCCCCAACAACGCCCGCGCCTGCCGCCAAGGCCGAGAAGCCGCGCTCCGCCGCCTCGCTCGACTGCTCCAAGCAGGCCGACGCGAAGGGGCTGCACGGCAAGGAGCGTCATAAGTTCCGCTCCAAGTGCAAGCGCGATGCGACCAAGAAGTAGCTTTTTTGTTGCGTGCGTAGACGTACCTCACCTGCCCTGAAACTTGAGCCGGCGGTCTGACCGCCGGCTTTTTCATTGCGCGCAGGAAAAGGGCCTCATGCCGGGCGGCGGCCCAGACCAAGCAGGCCCCATCCGGCCAGCGCCGCCATCAGAGCCGAGATCAGCGCGTTATAACCCGCCAGCGACAGGCCGAGGAAAGACCACTGCACCTCGTCGCAGCGTACGACCTTGGCGGTCTTGAGGTTTTCCAGAAGATTGCCCGGATTGCCGAAATCAACGGCCGACCCGGTGCATTCGGTCGGCCCGGGCCAAAAGCCCCATTCGACCCCGGCGTGATAAGCGCCGAAGGCGCTGTTGAACACCGTCACACAGAACAGCACCGCAAATCCGGCCACCAGCAGGGAGCGAGGCCCCTCACCGGCGGCCACCATGGCCAGTACGGCGGCAAGCGGAATCCCGATGTAATAGGCGTATCGCTGCTCAAGGCACATCGGACAGGGCCGGATACCGAGCACGAGCTGGAAGAACCAAGCCCCCGCGATGGTGGCGAACGCAATCACACAGATCGCCAGCGCCATCCGGAAAGCGCGCGACCGCGCCGGTTGGTCGGATGAAAAAATAGCGTCAGACAAGGCCTGCCTCCGGGCTCGTCCGCTCCTAGCGCGCCCTCCGGCAGGTGTCGAGAGAGGCAGGATCACAGCCGGTTGACCCGCCGACGCCGCTGGCTATAGTCCGCCCGCTCGCCGCGCCTGACCCGTGCTGCAAGCGCCCCTGTGGCGGAACTGGTAGACGCGCTCGACTCAAAATCGAGTTCCGCAAGGAGTGCTGGTTCGATTCCGGCCAGGGGCACCAACACCTGCTCGCGCTGCTTATATCCCGCCCCAGCGGCATTCGCATTATCAATATAAATCAATGGCTTATATTAGAACCACGGCCGCGGGGGTTCGCCGTTGATCGCGCATGTTCGCGAACCTCCCGCTCTGTACCGGTGCTCTGTTTAAGCCGCCCGCACACTGGCGAGGAAATGCTCGACTTCAAGCTTGAGACGATTGCTCTCGTTCGACAGCGACTGGGCCGACGCCAGCACCTGACTCGACGCCGAGCCCGTCTCCGTCGCACCTCTGTTCACCTCGCCGATGTTGTTGGCGACCTCGCTCGTTCCGGTCGCCGCCTGCTGGACATTGCGTGCGATTTCCTGTGTCGCGACACCCTGCTCCTCGACAGCAGCGGCGATGGTTGTCGTAATCACCGAAATCTCGCTGATCGTCGTGCTGATCTCCTTGATCGCGGTAACCGAATC
>Ga0310811_10011017_pt1 | contig 11698 bp, 10 predicted proteins | sample YCmetagenome_FD_207642 | JGI IMG/M metagenome (GOLD analysis project Ga0310811, IMG submission 207642) | Soil microbial communities from experimental microcosm in Duke University, North Carolina, United States - YC | ecosystem: Engineered > Artificial ecosystem > Soil microcosm > Unclassified ...
TTTTCAATCGCGACATCGCCATGCTCACGACCGAAGCCTGAGTCGCCGGTCCCGCCCCATGGCAGACGCACGTCGGTATAGCCGTAGGTATTGATCCACACGGTTCCCGCCTTCAGGTCCCGCGCCACCCTGTGCACCCGTCCGATGTCCGCGCTCCACACCCCGGCCGCAAGACTATACAACGTACCATTGGCAATCCTCAGCGCATCGGCTTCGTCGTCGAAGCGAATCACACTGGCAACCGGACCGAAAATCTCTTCCTGCGAAATGCGCATTTCGTGTTCGACGTTGGCAAACACCGTCGGCTCGACGAAGAAGCCGCGCTCGCCGACCCGCGAACCGCCGGTCACGAGCGATGCGCCTTCGGCTCTTCCCGCTTCGACATAGCCGAGCACGGTCTTCATCTGAGCAGCGGAGATCAGTGGACCCATCGACGTTTCGCGCGCCGACGGATCGCCGATCTTGATCGACTTCGCGCGCGCAGCGAGCCGCTCGACCACTTCGTCGTACACGTCGCGATGCGCGAGGATGCGCGAGCCTGCCGAACACACCTGGCCGGTATTGAAGAAAACGCCCGAGGCCGCGGCGCGCACCGCATTGTCGAGATTCGCATCCGGGAAGATCAGGTTCGCCGACTTGCCGCCGAGTTCCAGCGTGACGCGTTTGAAGTTGACGGCAGCGCCTTGCAAAATGCCGCGCCCGACCGACGGCGAGCCCGTGAACGTCACTTTGTCGACGCCTGGGTGTGCCACCAGCGCATCGCCGACCACACGTCCCTTGCCGGTGACGATATTCAGTACTCCGGGAGGTACGCCCGCTTCGAGCGCCAGCTCGCCGATGCGCAATGCGGTAAGCGGCGTGATTTCGGCGGGCTTGACGATCAGCGTGCAGCCGCATGCGAGCGCCGGCGCCATTTTCCACATGCCGATCATCAGCGGGAAATTCCACGGCACGATCGCGGCGACCACGCCCACCGGCTCGCGCACGGTGTAGGTCAATGCATCGGGGCGCGTCGGCACCACTTGACCGTTGATCTTGTCACACCAGCCTGCGTAGTATTCGAGCGTATCTATCGCGGCTGGAATGTCCTGGCGCAATACCGCGGCAATGGGCTTGCCGGCGTCGAGACTTTCGAGCGCGGCGAGTTCGTCGAGATTGGCGCGCATCAGACCGGCGAGCCGCATCAGTATGCGGCCGCGCTCGGCCGCGCGGATCGAGTTCCACACCTTCAGCGCAGCGCGTGCCGCCTGCACTGCCGTATCCACGTCGGCGGCGCTGCCTTGGGCCACCAGCGCGATCGGCTGTTCGGTGGCGGGGTTGATGTCGACGGAATACTCGCCGGTGCCGGGCGGCAAACGCTTGCCATCGATCAGCAAATCATGGTGTCTGAGGTCGGTTTCAGTTTCCATCGTGAAGCTCCTTGAGTGGACGTTGCGTGGCGGACTGCCGGCGAACGCGACTGAAAAGAAGCGCCAGCAATCGAGGCCGACCCTAAGGCTCGTGCAAGACGGTGCCGCTTTGCGCAATGGCTGTGCGCGAGGCTGCCAGTGAAGCGGACTGCGCGGCGAACTGCGTCCAGGCCGCGGCAGCGTTAGGTCGAAGGGAACGATTCCGGCGATGCACCAGTAACGTGGCGACGGTCACTTCCGGAACCAGCGGACGGCTCACCAGCGCTCCTCCTGGCGACGGCCAATGCGCATCGACCGGCAACACGCCGACGCCAAGGCCCAACTCGACCATTCGGGACACTGCGGCGACATGTCCAAGTTCCTGCAACGGCCGCCGCTTCAATTCATTCGCGTGGAACGCGAGTTCGAGCGCCGCGCGAACACCCGTGTCCGCATTCAGCGTGACGAGCCCCCATTCGCGCAACGCGCGCCACGCGACGCTGTCGTGCCGGGCTAACGGATGCGTGGGCGGAATCACCGCGTGCAGTTGCGTGGTGAAGACCACTTGCGCGTGCAGCAAATCGTGGTCGAACGGTTCGGCCAGCGAAATCACGCCGAAGTCCACCTCACCTTGTTCCACACTCGCGAGCACTGCGCTTTGCGACTGATCCCTGACGGACACGACCAGCTCGGGAAACGCCGACGCGCAGCGTGCAAGCGCCTGCGCAACCCAGCCCGACGATAACACCGGATTGCTCGCCAGTACGACGACGCCGGTATGTCCGTCGTAAGCCGTGCGCTCTTCGAGCAAAGTCAGTTCGATTTCGTCGAGCAAGCGGCCGATTCTTCGTTCCAGACTCGCGCCCGCATTCGTCAATTCGACCTGGCGTGTGGTGCGGTCGAACAGTTTTAACTCAACGGCATCTTCGAGTTCGCGCACACAGCGGCTCACTGCCGACTGCGTCAAATCGAACTCGCGCGCCGCACGCGTGAAACTCCGCTCACGCGCGACGGCGACAAACACCTTGAGCTGCTGCAACGATACGTTCATGACGAGACTGCCGCGCGCGAGTCGCTCACGCTATTCCCCGCTCTGCTCGGGCCAGCGGCTCAGGCGTGAAGCACTGCCGTTGTTGCCCGCAACCGCCAGCGCGCCCTGAGGCTCGTTGGCCGATTCGATCCAGCGCGCGCGCATCGGCGCGAGCACGAACTTCGCCGAGATGCCCGCGGCGATCGTGATCACGGCGGAAACGATGAAAACGAGACTCCAGCCACCCGCTGCGGCGAGCACTGATGCGACCGGCACGAGCAAAGCCGCCGTACCTTTCGCGGTGTACAACGTGCCCGCATTCGCCGTTGCATATTTGCTGCCGAACGTATCGGCGCAGATCGCCGGGAAGATCGAGAAGATCTCGCCCCAGAAGAGGAAGATCAGCGCGGCGAACGTCATGAACGCGTACGGATTGCTGCCGAACTGCATCAAGCCGAGCAACGCCAGGCCCTCGCCGATGAAGATCAGGAACATCGTGTTCTCGCGGCCGATCTTGTCGGAGACGAAACCGCACAGAGGACGCGTCAAGCCGTTGAAGATGTTATCGATCGAAAGCGTGACGGTGAGCAGCGGCAAGGTCATGCCGAGGAACGACATCGGAATGCGGGCGAGGCCCCAGTCTCTCGCGATCGGACCGATTTGCGCAGTCGCCATCAGACCGCCCGCCGCGACAGCCACGAACGACACGTAGATCACCCAGAACACGGGTGTCTTGATCATCTGGCGCGATGTAAAGTCGGCCTGCGACACCGCGAATTTGCTCTTGCGGATCGCTTTCTGGCGCAGCGCCGGCCTCACCAGCAGCAGCGCGAGCAACAGAATGCTGACCCCTTGCAGGATGCCGAAGAAGAAGAACGCATGCTCGTACCCCGAGCGAGTAATCATGTTGGCAATCGGAATCACCGTGATCGCCGCGCCCGCGCCGAAGCCGGCGGCCGTCAGGCCTGCGGCGAGACCGCGTCGATCGGGAAACCACTTGAGCGCATTGCCGACACACGTGCCATACACGCCACCCGCGCCAATCCCGCCGATGACCGCCGACGCATACAGGACGCCCAACGTCGTCGCGTACGAATTCATCACCCACGACAAGCCCGCGCATACCGCGCCCACCGCAACCACCGGCCGTGGGCCGAACCGGTCGACCAGCCAGCCCTCGAACGGCACGAGCCACGTTTCGGTCAGGATGAAGATGGTGAAGGCAAGTTGGATGGACGCTTCGCCCCAGTGATGCCTGGCGTTCATCGGACCCACGAACAAAGTCCACGCGTATTGCAGATTGGCCACGAGCGCCATGCACACTATGCCGATAACGAGTTGCCACCAACGACCGCTCCAAAACATGCGAGTCGGGGTTTGTTGGGTGATATTGTCCATGAGCCTTGTCTCCACTATGTATTTAGTGCAGCCGGTCGACGTCCCGAAGGAAGTTTCCTTCGGAGGACACGCCGCGCTGTATGTGTCTCACTTTATGTTTAAGCCCGAAAAGCCTTGCTATTCGGGAAGATTTAATTTTTATTTTTCGGCTTCTTTAAAACACCAGACTCAAAACATCACAATTTCCGGAAGCCGATTATTCCGATCAATTAATGCGTTGACATAAAATCTTGCCGGGCTGTTTCGTCCGCCCCGCTTGGCGCCCAAGCGTAAACCCGAATTCTTTACCGACAATTTCGCTTTCTTATACAGAGCCATGCTAGGGTCATTGCTGAATTACTAATAATTAAAGTTTGTTATTATGTCGATTCACATTTGCTTATATATCGGCCATGACGATGCGCAATGCCACTCTGCGGCAATTGAAGGTCTTCGAAACGGTGGCGCGCCACCTGAGCTTCTCGCGCGCCGCAGAGGAATTGCATCTGACGCAGCCCGCCGTTTCCACCCAGGTCCGACAACTCGAAGAACATGCAGGCCTGCCGCTGTTCGAACAATTGGGCAAAAAGATCTATCTGACGGCGGCCGGCACCGAGATGCTCCACTACAGCCGCGCGATCATTCAGCAGTTCCATGAAGTCGACGAAGCGATGGGTCAGCTCAAGGGCGTCTCCGGCGGCAAGCTGAATGTCGCGGTAATTAGTGCCGGCGATTACTTCTTTCCGCGGCTGCTGGCTGAATTCACGCGCCGATACTCGGGTGTCGTACTCAATCTCGCCGTGCACAATCGCGAAGAGTTGCTGCATCAACTCGCCACCAACCAGACCGACCTCGCGGTCATGGTGCGGCCCCCGCACGAAACCGACGCGACCAACGAGCCGTTCGCGCCGCACCCGTACGTGATCGTCGCGGCGCCCACGCATCCGCTCGCGCACAAGCGCAACATCAAGATGAGTCAATTGGCGAGCGAGGCGTTCATCGTGCGCGAGCGCGGCTCGGACACGTGGAATTCGATGGAAGAAGGCTTTGCCGGCCGTCTCGCCAATCTGAAGATCGCGATGGAAATCAAAAGCACCGAGACGATCAAGCAGGCGGTGATCGCCGGCATGGGCATCGCGTTCCTCTCCGCGCACACCATCAGCCTCGAATTGCAGCTGGGGCACCTGGTCGTGCTCGATGTCGAGAGTTTCCCGGTGATGCTCAACTGGTACGTAGTGCACCGCAAGAACAAACGTCTGCCGCCGGTTGCGGTCGCATTCAAGCGCTTCCTGATGGAGGAAGGCGCGAATCTGATCGAGAAGATCACGCGCGTCAAGGAACTGAGCGTGTATAAGCAGTAGGCTATGAAAATCCAATAAAACTTTAACTATTGTAAATTGATCAGCACTTCTATGCTGCAAGCGAGTTCTCTCACTTGGCTGCCCAGGAGGCCGATCATGAACCACGCTCCGGTTGAATCCCGCACCGCCAGCACGCGCGGCGCCCGTCTTTCCGACGACCACCCCGACGACGCTCATCTGAGCGCGTACAACGCCGCGTTCAGCGACCTCGGCCTGCGCTTTCGCTGGGACCGCGCAACGCTCGACATGCTGAAGGAATTCAGCGGCGAAGTGGCCCGCATCACGGCTTACATCGAGCGGTATCACGGCCATCTTCACCGCGCATACGATGCCGACTTTCTCGCGCAACTGATCTTGCACAAGAAAGACCAGTACTACAGCGAGTTCGCGGCGGCGGACTGAGAACGCCGGCGGGCTGATGGTCGCGTTAGGCCCGTCGCGCTTCACGCTTGGTGTTCGACAAGTGGGCGTATTCATGTTCAGCGGCGCGCGATGAAATGAGTCGGGCGATGCCGGGCGCACATGCGTTGACGCCTGGGCACGCTCGCGCCGTCATACCCGCCGCGGCGATGTCGATATGCCGACGTGCGCAGCGTGCCCGGCGACGTTTCGCGTAGTGTCCACACCTGTTCCTCTCCGCCATGCCATTCGATCTGTGCGATCAGTCCCCGCTTGCCCAGCTGGAGGCCATCGCAACGTGCGGCAAACGCATGCACATATAGCGCGTGGCTCACGTGGCTAGCATCGCCAACTTGGGAATACTCGCGGCTCATCATCACATGCACGCCTAGCGAACATGCCAGCGCGCTCATTGCAAGGAGCGCGGCGAGTCCGAACGGCTGCGCCTGCTCGGTCACGAAGCCGTAACCCAGCCATGCGCACAGCAACATCGCAAATAGATTGACGATGCGGTGACCCGGACGCGTCACTGCATTCAATTGCAGCGCACCGCGCAATTTGCACAACGCAATCGCGCAAGCGGCGAAGATCAGCGCACCAATGAATACCGCGGCATAGAGTTCGATTCGCCCGACATTCGCGCGCACCGTTGCCGTCGACAGATAGCGCACTATCCCGCCCGACATAACGGCGAGGCCCATGCCGCTGCCAAGCAGCATAACGAGACCTGGCCGCCGCGTCAGATCACGGCCGCGCACGAGCCATGCGCCGAACACGGCGCCTGCCACTGACGCGTCGATCACCGCGTCGCTCGCCCCCATTCCCGCCGCTAGCAATCCCGCAAACACTGCGGCCAACGCGCCCGCGTGCCAATACGGTCGATGAGTCGATCTCCGGTCCAGCACCCGTTGCCCGACCGCGGCAAGCGCAACCGTCAACACAGAGACCAACGCGGCGGCAAGAGCCGCTGCCAGCGCTAAAAACACGCTCATCCACGCGGTACTGTCAGACGTTTGCAGCATGCGTGATCCTCCGTGTTGGGATGCAGGGACGCGGCCCACGGGCCGAATACTTTTCCGCCTTCAGACAACTCCCGCCGCTGCGATTGTCCCGGACTGCGCATCGGTGTCCGTGCGCCCGGCGACACTCAACATATTGCTGAGCGTGCCGATTCCGTCGATCGTGATCGACACTGTCGCGCCATCCTTGATCGATCCGACGCCCACCGACGTTCCGCACGCAATCACATCGCCGGGTTCTAGCGTGAGATCCTGCGAGATCATGCTCACCTGCTCGGCGGGCGAAAACACCATGTCGGCGAGCGGGTAGTTCTGCCGTTCGACGCCGTCGAGCATCGTCACGAGACGCGCTGGCCGCCAGTCGAAACCCGACACGATCGCGGGCCCGATGCAACAGAACGTATCGAATCCTTTCGCGCGACACCACTGTGGAAAGTGCGGATTCTCATTCAGCAGATCGGCGGCGGTCACATCGTTGACGAGCGTGTAGCCGAAGATTGCACCGGCCGCCTCTTCGAGACTCGCATTGCGGCAGCGCCGGCCGATCACGATGCCGAGTTCGCCTTCATAGGCGATCTTGCCCGCGTAGCTGGGCGGTCGGCGGATCGGCTCGCCCGAACCGATCACCGACCCCGCCGGCTTCAGCAGAAAGAGCGGATGCGCGGGCACGGGTTTGTCGAGCTTCGCCGCCAGCGCGTGAAAGTTGTTCCACAGCGCGACGATCTTGCCGGGCGCGCAAGGCGCCAGCGGCGTCAGCGCGCGCGACGACAGCACCGCGCCGGTCGGCACGGGCCGCTCGAGACATTCGTACTCGTGCAGATAGCCACCTTCGACCCGGCCGAACACGATGCCACCGTCGTTCGACATGAACCGCATCCACGTATCCATACATCGCTCCCTGCGCGCTTTGGCGCGATCTTTCGTTGACAACTGACGTTGACTACCGGTTGCGCGCGACTAGATCGCGCCGGCCGTACGCAACGCGCTGATCTGTTCAGGCGAATAGCCGAGTTCAGCCATCACTTCATCCGTATGCTCGCCGAGCAGCGGCGAGCGTTTGACCTCGGTCGGACTGTCGGACAGTTTGATAGGATTGCCAACTGTCAGATACTTGCCGCGCGTCGGATGATCCACTTCGACAATCGTGCCGGTTTTGCGCAGCGAAGGCTCTGCCGCGATTTCCTTCATCGACAGGATCGGCCCGCACGGAATGTCGTACTTGTTGAGGATCTGCATGGCCTCGAACTTGGTCTTGGTCATCGTCCAGCGCTCGATCTCGGCGAAAATCTCCTTCAGACGCGGCAGGCGCGCAGGGGCCGTCGCGTAGTCGGGGTCCGTGGCCCACTCTTCCTTGCCGATCACGTTGCAGATCTTCGCCCATACCGGCGCCTGCGTGATGAAGTAGATATACGCGTTCGGGTCGGTTTCCCAGCCCTTGCACTTCAGAATCCAGCCCGGTTGACCACCGCCCGATGCATTGCCCGCGCGCGGCACCGCTTCACCGAACGTTCCGTTCGGATATTGCGGATACTCTTTCATCACGCCGGTTCGATCGAGCCGCTGCTGGTCGCGCAGTTTCACGCGGCACAGATTAAGCACGCCGTCCTGCATTGCCGCGAGCACGCGCTGACCGCGACCGGTATGCGTGCGCTGATACAGCGCCGTAACGATGCCGAGCGCCAGATGCAAGCCCGTGCCGCTGTCGCCGATCTGTGCGCCGCTCACCACCGGCGGGCCGTCGTCGAAGCCGGTCGTCGAGGCCGCGCCGCCCGCGCATTGCGCGACGTTCTCGTAGACCTTGCAGTCCTCATAAGGCCCGGGACCGAAGCCCTTCACCGACGCCACGATCATGCGCGGATTCAGTTCCTGAATGCGCTCCCAGGTGAACCCCATGCGATCCAGCGCGCCCGGCGCGAAGTTCTCCACCAGCACATCGCATTTCTGGATCAACGCTTCGAGCACCAGCTTGCCTTCCGGGTTCTTCGTATCGATCGTAACCGAACGCTTGTTGTGATTGAGCATCGTGAAGTACAAGCTGTCCACGTCCGGAATATCGCGCAACTGCTCGCGCGTGATGTCGCCTGCGCCGGCCCGCTCCACCTTGATCACATCCGCGCCGAACCATGCCAGCAATTGCGTGCAGGTCGGTCCCGATTGCACGTGCGTGAAATCCAGAATGCGCACACCGTCGAGTGCTTTGCTCATGTCGTGTCTCCTGAAGACTGCGATTTACTTGTACATGGTCTGATTCTTTGTGCCGGGCGCGTACTCGCGCGAGTCGGCCCAGATGTTGACCACCGCCGAGCGGCCGGTGCGATGAATCGCTTCGCGAGCGCGCCGCAACGCGCCGGCAATCTGCGCTGGATCGCGCACTTCCTCGCCGTGGCCGCCGAGCATTTCAGCGAACTTGCTGAACGGCACATCGCTCAGCAGATAGCCCACGTTGCCACGCTCTTCGCCGTATTTGGCGAGCTGGCCGTAGCGGATCTGATTCATCGCCGAGTTGTTGCCGATTACCGCGAGATACGGCGCGCCGAAGCGGTTCGCAGTTTCCATGTCGAACGCGGTCATGCCGAACGAGCCGTCGCCGTAGTAGCACAGCACTTCCTTGTGCGGATGCGCGAGCTTGGCCGCGAGCGCGAAGCCAGTGCCCACGCCAAGCGAGCCGAGCGCGCCCGGGTCCATCCATTGCCCCGGACGGCGCGGGCGAATCGCTTGCGCGGAAATCGTCACGACGTCGCCGCCGTCGCCGATGTAAACGGTGTCGTCGGAGAGGAATTCGTTGAGCTCGTAAGCGACGCGATACGGATGAATCGGCGAGCTATTCGATTTGAAGGGCGGCATGAGTTTTTCGGTCGCGGTCGCTTCGGCGTCCTGCAACTGCGCCATCCACTTGCGGCGCGCCTGGCGCTTGCCCGTCACCGCGCTCGTGCAGCCGGGGCCGGCGGTCGTGACCACGCAGCCGAGCTTGCCGGTCTGACGCGCGTAGCCGTCGGACGCGTGGGCGGCGACCTGCTCGTGGCGCACGTCGATGATGCGAATCCCTTCGTCGACGCAGCCGTCGTTGATGTCGATGATGTGACCGCCGCACAGCGTGAAGATCGTGTCGACCCCTTCGTGTTTCAGCGCCTTCGCAACCAGATGGCCGCCCGAGATCACGCCGGCATCGCGGGTCTTCTGCTTGAGCGTGTCATCGGCTGTCGTGCTGCCCGGGTGCGGGCTCAGGGATGAAACCCCTGCGGACATGGTTGTCTCCTGTCACTCGGTTGTGCAACGGTTATCGACGGACGCATCCGGTTCTACTTGCGCCCGTTGTCACCGATGTCTTGCTGGCCGCGGTACATACCGTATGTGATATATCATGTTCAGGCAAGACTAATTTGAAGGACGTTCGCTGCGGGGTTGCCTGGCTCTATTGCTGACCAGTCTTGGCTTCACGGCGCAAAATCCAATGGCTTTTGAGGCTCCGCCAAGGGAAAATACCGATCCGCGGTGAGTCCGGCTCGCTGTTGATATATCACATACCATATTTTTAAGGCCGTCAAGCGAGGTTTACCCCCTCGGCCGTGAACAGGCCTGCGAGCGGCGTGCAAATAGAAAGGCCCGCGGTGTTTTCACACCGCGGGCCTTTCTCCAGTCCGCCACGTCAGTCAGACACTTACGTAGCCGTCAGTCCAGAAAATCGCTATTCGCCTCGACGAACGCCGCGAGGTCCAGCGAATGCTGACGCACCAGCCGCTCCGCCAGTTCGGTATCGCGCTGCTCCAGCGCCTCGATGATCCGCAGATGATCGACGATCGAACGCGACGCGCGGTCGCTCTGCGAAATGGTCATGCGCCGGATTGCCCGCACGTGGATGAAGATGTTCTTGATCGTGTCGAGAATGATCTGCGATTTCGACAACTCCACGATCGCCTGATGAAACGCGATGTTCGCGTCCGAATACTCGGCGATGTGCTCAGCCGGCGTCGCGTCGCGGAAATTGTCGAACATGTGCCGCAGGCGGGCGATTTCCTCGTCGCTGGCGTGCAGCGTGGCGAGGCGCGCCGCCATGCTTTCGAGCGCGGCCCACATCTGGATCATTTCGACGATTTCTCGCTTGCTCTTGCGCACGATATAGATGCCGCGCCGCGGCACCATGCGCAGAAAGCCTTCCTGTTCGAGGAGGGTCATCGCCTCGCGCACCGGCGTGCGGCTCACGCCAAGCGATTCGCTCAGCACGCGCTCGTCGAGACGGATTTCTTCGCGATTCCGGTATATATCCGCGTCGGCAATCGCCTGACGCAGCATTGCATACGCCTGATCGCGCAAGCTCACGCTCGCGCCGATCGGCTGCAACGACAAGGTGAGCGGAGTGGCCACCGATTCAGTTTGAAGTTCTGACGACATTCATCGCCTCTGCTCGAACATGCGTGCGATACGGCGCGGGCGCCGCTGCGCCGAGTTGCTCGCCCAAGCCGATGAAGCGGCCGTGTTGCGATGCAAGCTGCGCGACCCGCTGCGGAATCCACTCTGTCAACAAGACGGTGGCGGCAGCACCCAAACCCACAACAGCAATAGCGAACATCATGAGAGACACAAATTCCACTTTTAACTCCGAACGATTGAGTGAACGAATGACTCAATCATATGCTGCAATGCGGCATTTATCAATATTCCGTATGTAGTATATCAGTAAATGTTGTTTTCTGGAAACGTGTGTATTTGTCACCGCATGTGCCACGGTAGCACGCGGCGGCCAGCGCCGCTTCGCTGGTTCGGCCGCTTCGCTCGGTGTAAACGCAAAAAACGCGCGCTATGCGCGCCGCCGCGTTCGATGATCGCGCAGAATCGCCACCCCGCGGATTGTGAGATCCGCTGCGCATCATTAACCTTCCGGACGCCCTGCCACGGATCGGCTACGGCCTCAGCGTGGTGCTGGTGCTGATCGCGCTGTGGATCCGCTCGAGCATGGAAGAGTGGAAGGAGTTCGTCGAAAAAGTCGGCAAGCGTGGCGAGCGCAGCGTGCGCCCGCCGATCGTCGAAGCGCTGCCGCAACATCCGGAAGCGTTCCTGCTGATCATCGCGCTGCGCCTCGCTGAGTTGTTCACGATGTATATCGTGACGGCGTTCGCGCTGAACTAC
>Ga0310811_10011018_pt1 | contig 11698 bp, 12 predicted proteins | sample YCmetagenome_FD_207642 | JGI IMG/M metagenome (GOLD analysis project Ga0310811, IMG submission 207642) | Soil microbial communities from experimental microcosm in Duke University, North Carolina, United States - YC | ecosystem: Engineered > Artificial ecosystem > Soil microcosm > Unclassified ...
GAGTTGCTTTTTCATCCGCTGACCTTGTCCGTGGGGGCGCCGAGCCATGGCGTGGGATCGATGGGTCGACCGTTGCGGCGCAATTCCAGATAAATACGCGAGGGGGCCCCGCCGCGGCTAGCGACGGTACCCCCGGAACTGCCAACGATTCCGATCGGCTCGCCCGCCAGTACCGATTCGCCGAGCGCGCTATCGATCCGTTCAAAACCGGCGAGCAGCAAATGATAGCCTTCGCCGTGTTCGATGATCAAGAGTTGCCCATAATCCCGGAACGGACCGGCATATACGACACGACCCGCAAAAGGCGCGAGAACACTCGATTCCGAGGGCACCTCCAAGGTTACCCCCCGGTTAATACCCCCTCCTTCGGTATGTGCGCCGAACGCGGCCACGATCCGGCCGCTCACCGGCGAAATCGCACGCGGCAGCGCGGCGAGGTCGGTGCCCGGCTTCGGCGCCGGAGGGGTGCGCGGTGGCGTTCTGCGGGCAGCCGCAGCCTCGGCGGCACGATTCTGCCGCTCAGCTTCGACGCGCTCCATGAGTTCCTTTATGTCGTGCGCCTCACGGGCGAGTCGGTCGGCATCGGCCTGGGCCTTCCGGCGCTCGGCTTGGGTCTGCTTCTGCAGGCTCGACTTCTGGGCGACGAGCGTTTCGAGTCGGCTGCGATCCTGCGCGAGTTCGCGGCTTTCCTTCTCAAGTTCCGCGCGGGTCTCCGCACCCGCACGACGCACCGCGTCGAGCGAGTCGATCTCGGCGCGCAGCGACGACGCTTCGGCCTCGAGTTCGGGCACCGCGGCGGCCAGTAGCAACGCGGCCCGGATCGTGTCCTCCGGACTCGACGGCATCGCCACCATCGCCTCGGGCGGCCGGCGCGCATGACGCGCGAGCGCCATCAACAGATCGGAGAGCTGACGACGGCGCGCATTCAGCGCCACCACCTTGTCGTGCTCTTCGCTCTCGAGCCGGGCCAGTCCCTCGCGATGCTCGATCACCGCCTGCTCGCGCGCTCGCGCCGCCGCCGCCGCGGTGACGAGCTGGCCGCGCAGCGAATCGATTTCCTTCTGCAGCGCGGATTCACGCGCCGCCAGCGCCGCGTCCTGCTCGCGGGTACGCTCGAGCTGGCGTTCGACGTTCTTCAACTGGGCGTCGGGCCTCGCCGGCGCTTGATCGCGGGCGAGAACGGGCCCGGCGAGCGTCGCCAGCGCGACGGCGAAGGCCGCGCGCGCAACGACGGCAGTCCGTCTAGGCGGAGGCGAGAGTGCCGGCAGGGGCGTGACCTTCTTCGCTCTTCACCAGCAGTGAGTGGCCGGTCATCTCGGTCGGCTGCGGAAGCCCCAGGAGATCGAGCATGGTCGGAGCGACGTCGGCGAGCCGGCCTTTCGAGAGTCCGGTGACCGTCTTCGGACCGTTGACCAGGATCGCCGGCACGGTGAACAGGGTGTGCGCGGTGTGGGGCTGATTGTGCTCGTAATCGCGCATCAGCTCGGCATTGCCGTGGTCGGCGGTGATGAACATAGTGCCACCGACCTTCTTCAGGGCGGCCTCGATGCGTCCGAGGCACTTGTCGACGGCCTCGACCGCCTTGATCGCGGCCTGCAGGTCGCCGGTGTGGCCGACCATGTCGCCGTTGGCGTAGTTGACGAGAATGAAGTCGAACGTACCGCTCTCGATGGCGGCGACGAGCTTGTCGGTCACTTCGTAGGCCGACATCTCGGGCTTGAGATCGTACGTGGCGACCTTCGGTGAAGGCACCAGGATGCGCTCCTCGCCCGGATACTGCCGCTCCTCGCCGCCGTTGAAGAAGAAAGTGACGTGCGCGTACTTCTCCGTCTCGGCGATACGAAGCTGCTTGAGACCGCGCTCCGCCACGACCTCGCCCATGAGATGCGTCAGCTTCTGTTGCGGGAACAGCGCCGTCATCAGCTTGTTGAGCTCGGTCGAATACTCGGCGAGGCCGGCCGCGGCGGCGAAGCGCGGCGTCTTCGACCGCGCGAACGCGGTGAACGCGGGGTCGAGCAGCGATGTCAGGATCTCCCGCGCTCGGTCGGCGCGGAAGTTCAGCATCAGCACGCCGTCGCCGTCGGCCATGCCGCGATAGCCGTCGATGATCGTCGGCAGCACGAACTCGTCGGTGACCTTGTTCGCGTACGACTGCGTGACGGCGGTATCGGGATTGGGAGCGTGCTCACCTTCGGCGAGCACCAGTGCGCGCCACGCCTTCTCGACGCGCTCCCACCGCTTGTCGCGGTCCATCGCGTAATAGCGTCCGGACACGGTGGCGATCGAGGCATTGGAGAGGCCGGCGATGTCGCGCTGGAATTTTTCGAGGTAGCCGCGCGCCGAGGAAGGCGGCGTGTCGCGGCCGTCGAGGAAGGTATGGATCGCCACCTTCACCCCGGCCTCCGCGACGAGTCGCACGATCGCGGCGATCTGGGTCTGCATCGCATGCACACCGCCGGGCGACACCAGACCCATGGCGTGAACGGTGCCGCCCGAGGCCTTCATCCTGGCGATGAAGTCATTGAGCACCGCGTTCTTGCGGATCGAGCCATCCTGGATCGCGAGCTCGATCCGCGGCATGTCCTGGAACACGACCCGGCCCGCGCCCAAGTTCATGTGGCCGACCTCGGAGTTGCCCATCTGGCCATCGGGCAGGCCGACGAAGTGCTCGGACGCCTGGATCAGCGTGTTGGGGTAATCCTTGGTGAGGTGCCGCCACTCCGGTGCATTGGCCTCGCAGATCGCGTTGTCCTCGCACTCCGGACGGTACCCCCAGCCGTCGAGGACACAGAGGACGACGGGACGCGGCTGGCGCGGATTCGCGGGGGGCGGACGGTCAGGGGCGTTCATGAGCGGGCGTGGTATCGAGCGTGCTGTTGGCGACAAAAGGCACGCTTTTTATAGGCCAAAGGCGGCGGGGGCGGTAGGGCCGGAGTCCACGGGTGTGCAAAGCAATTTCAGGGCGTTAGGTCGGCACGACGCTCATGTACGACCGAATTATGCGCGGTGATAGGGGTGTCCCGCTAGAATGGTTTCGGCACGGTAGATCTGTTCCGCCAGCATCGCGCGCACCATCAGGTGCGGCCATGTCATGGTCCCGAGAGACAGCACGAGGTCCGCGCGCGTCCGCACGGCCTCGGCGAGCCCATCTGCGCCGCCGATCACGAAAGCAAGTCCTCGCCCCGACTCGGCCGTCTTGCCGCAAAAGGCGGCGAACGTTTCGCTGGTCATGGTCTTCCCGCGCGGATCGAGGGCGACCACGGCGGCATTCTTCGGCAATGCGTCGAGGATCGCCTGGCCTTCGCGCTCCATCCGCTCGTCGGCGGCGCGCCCCTTCGCCTCTGGGATCTCCCGGAGATCGAGGGTGGAGCGGATGCGCTTGGCGTAATGGTCGAACAGCGCCGCGGCTTCGTCGCGCCGTGCCTTGCCGATGGCGATCACCGCGATCTTCACCGGAGCCCTGCCGCGCCGACCCGCCTAGGCCGTCTGGACCTTGGCGGAAACCTTGCGGCGCTTCGCGGGCTCGGCGGTCGGGGTGAGATCCGCGCTCCACATTTTCTCGAGGTTGTAGAACGACCGAACTTCGGGGCGGAACAGGTGGGCGACAACGTCGCCCGCGTCGACCAGCACCCAGTCGGCGCGCTCGAGGCCTTCGACCGACGGAACGCGGCGACCGGAGGCCTTGATCTTGTCGCGGAGGTGCTGGGCCATCGTCGCAACCTGGCGCGTCGACCGGCCCGACGCGATGACCAGATAGTCCGCGACCGAGGACTTGCCGGCGAGCGATATCGTCGAAACGTCCTCGGCCTTGTCGTCGTCGAGCGACGTCAGCACCAGCTTCAGCAGGGCGTCCTGCTGCGGGGCGGCGGCTTTGGGCTTTTTCGGACGAGGTGCGGGGGCGGCGGCCTGCGGCTTGGCGGACTTCGCCTTCGCTTTGGCGGGAGCGGCCTTGGCCAAACCGGATCGGGCAGAAGCGGGTTTGGTCCGAGTGGCGGACTTGGGTCTCGAAGCGCGGACGATGGCATCACCTCAATGGCTCGGGACGGAAATGTCCCACTGGGGAATATCGGTATGGACTCGGAACGGGTCAACCCGGCGACGGTTCCGGCGCCGTGCGGCGGTTCCGGGCGGCGACCCGGCGGCCGGCGCGAATCGCCGTCGCCGATGCCGGATGGCGCCGGGTATGGAAGAAGACCCACGCCGGCGGCTTGGCCAACGCGAGCTGCGCGGCATGATTCTGCTGCCAGCGGTAATGCCGGAACCGCCGCGCCGCATGGCCGGCAAGCGCCCCCCATACGTAGGGTTCGCGGTCGAAAACGGCGATCGGCATGGTGCGGAAGATCAGGGTCCAGTTCCGCCAGTGGGCGATCTGCCGCAGGTTGTCGGCGCCCATGATCCAGACGAAGTGGGTGCGCGGGAATCGCCGCGTGAGGGTCCGGAGCGTGTCCGCGGTGTAGCGGGTGCCGAGCCGGCTCTCGAGATCGGTGACGCGGATGCGCGGATGTTGCGCCATCGCCTTGGCGCCGGCAAAGCGCTCGGCAAACGGCGCCATGTCGTCGCTGGACTTGAGCGGGTTCTGCGGCGAGACCAGCCACCACAGCTCGTCGAGCGCCAGATGCTTCAGCGCAAGCAGGCTGATGTGGCGGTGGCCCTCATGGGCCGGATTGAAGGATCCGCCGAGAATGCCGATGCGAAGATTGGCGAAGTCGGCGACGGCGGACGGCGGCAGGTAGGGCGTGCGGGGGATCAGGGCCGAGGCTCGGGCACTATGGTCTGACCTGGCCCGTGCCGCGGACCACATACTTGTAGCTGGTGAGTTGCTCGACACCGACGGGTCCGCGGGCGTGCAGCTTGTCGGTCGAGATGCCGATCTCGGCGCCCATGCCGAACTCGCCGCCGTCGGCGAACTGGGTGGAGGCGTTGTGGAGCACGATCGCGCTGTCGAGCTCATTGAGGAATGTTGCTGCGGCGGCGGCATCGTCGGTGACGATCGAGTCGGTATGACGCGAGCCGTGCTTGCGGATGTGCTCGATCGCGCCCTTCACGCCGTCGACCACTTTCACGGCGATGATAGCGTCGAGATATTCGGTGTCCCAGTCCGCGGCAGTGGCCGGCTTCACCTCGCGGTCGATCGAACGGGTGGTCTCGTCGCCACGGACTTCGCAACCGGCGGCGATGAGGTCGGAGATGATCGGCTTCAAATGGCTCGCGATGGCACGGCGATCGACCAGCAGCGTCTCGGTCGCGCCGCACACGCCGGTGCGCCGCATCTTGGCGTTGAGGACGATCTTGCGGGCCATCTCGAGATTGGCTTCGCCGTCGACGTAGGTGTGGCAGATGCCCTCGAGGTGCTTGATCACCGGGATCTTGCTGTCGGCGATGACGCGCTCGATCAGCGACTTGCCGCCGCGCGGCACGATGATGTCGATCAGGCCCGCGGCCTTGAGCATGGCGCCGACGGCGGCGCGGTCGCGCGTAGGCACGAGCTGCACCGCGGCGTCCGGCAGTCCCGCCGCCGTGATGCCGGCGAGGAGGCAGTCGTAGACCGCCTGCGAGGAGTGCAGACTCTCGGAACCGCCGCGCAGAATCACGGCATTTCCCGACTTTAGGCATAGCGCAGCGGCATCCGCGGTAACGTTCGGGCGTGATTCATAGATCACGCCGATGACTCCGAGAGGGACTCGGACGCGCGCGATCTTCAAACCGTTGGGACGTGTCCATTCGGCGATGGTCTGGCCGACGGGATCGGGCAGCGTCGCCACATCCTCGAGTCCCTTGGCCATCGCTTCGACCCGCGCGGGATTGAGCAGCAGGCGGTCGCGCATCGCCGACGACAATCCCTGGCGCTCGGCCTCGGCGATGTCGCGGGCATTGGCGGCGAGGATGTCGGCCTGGCGCGCGCGGATGATCTTCGCCGCGCCGGTCAACGCCGCGTTCTTGGTGCCGGTCTTGGCGACGGCGAGACGGTCGACGGCAGCGCGGGCGGCTTCCGCCATGCGCCGGACCAGAGTCTCCGGTGTGTCGAGGTCGACGGTCATTCGCCGTCTCCGTTCAAGAGCAGGACGAGATCATCGCGATGGATCATCTCGTCGCGACCACGGTAGCCGAGCAGAGCCTCGATTTCACGGCTTTTGTGCCCGTAGATGCGGCGCGCATCGGCATCGTCGTAGTTCGACAGCCCGCGCGCGATCGGCTGGCCGTCGCGCGTCTTGATGACCAGGAGATCGCCGCGGCCGAACCGTCCATCGACCGAAACCACGCCGGCGGGGAGCAGACTCTTGCCGGCTTTCAGCGCGGTGAGCGCACCGTCGTCGACGGTCAGTGTGCCTTGGGGCTTGAGCGAGGCCGCGATCCAGTGCTTGCGGGCGCTGCGCGGCTCGGAGGCCGGCACGAACCAGGTCGCACGCGCCTCACCGGTGAGGAGTGCGGCGAGCGCGTGGTCCTTGCGACCATCGGAGATCGACATGCGGCAGCCCGCCGACATCGCGATCTCCGCTGCCACGAGCTTGGTCACCATGCCGCCGGACGAGTAGCCGGGCAGTGCTTCGCCCGCCATCCGGGCGATCTGCGGCGTGATCGCCGACACTTCCGGAATGAACTCGGCCTCGGGATCGAGGTTCGGGTCGGCGGTGTAGAGGCCGTCGATGGTGGAGAGCAGGATCAGCGCGTCGGCACCGATCATGGCGGCCACGCGCGCCGCGAGCCGATCGTTGTCGCCGAATCGGATCTCGTTGGTGGCGACCGTGTCGTTCTCGTTGATGACCGGAACCGCGCCGAGCTTGAGCAATTGATTGATGGTCGAGCGGCCATTGAGATAACGGCGGCGATCCTCGATATCGTCGAGCGTCAGCAGCACCTGGGCGACGGTAATGTGATGGCGCGCCAGCGCTTCCTGATAGGCGTGGGCGAGCCGGATCTGTCCCGTCGCCGCGGCAGCCTGCTTCTCCTCGAGCCGCAGCTTGCCCGGGCGGAGCCCAAGGTGTTGGCGGCCAACGGCGATCGCGCCGGACGATACGAGAACAACGTCCTGCCCGCGCTTGCGCGCCTCGGCGACATCGGCCGCGAGCGCGCGCAGCCACGCGCTGCGCACGGCGCCGGTCTTGTCGTCGGCGAGCAGCGCCGATCCGACCTTGATGACGAGCCGCTTGGCTTGGGCGAGCCTGCGGTCGCGCGATTTCCCCCGTGGCGTCACGATCGTCAGACGGCGCGTGTGCGCCCGGCCTCCTTGGTCTTGCTCTTGCCCTTGGCGTCCTTCTTCGCGTCTTTCGTGCGCGTGGCGTTCACCTGTGCGGCGAGGGCGCGCAGTGCCTCTCTTACGCCGCCGCCGGTCGCGCCCGACATCGCCAGCACGAGCGGCTGGGTTTTCCGGCCGCGGCGCGTCGAAGCTTTTTTGAGCGCCGCGAGCTTCGTCTCGATCGTGTCTTCGTCGAGCGCGTCGACCTTGTTCAGCGCCACGATCTCAGGTTTGGCCGCAAGACCGTGGCCGTAGGCCTTGATCTCGGCGCGCACCAGCTTGTAGGCGTCGGCGACGTCGTCCGCGGTGCCATCGACCAGGTGCAGCAGCACGCGGCAGCGCTCGACGTGGCCGAGGAAGCGCACGCCGAGACCGGCGCCTTCGTGGGCGCCCTCGATCAATCCCGGGATGTCGGCGAGCACGAACTCGTTCTGATCGACGCGCACGACACCGAGCTGCGGCGACAGGGTGGTGAACGGGTAATCGGCAATTTTCGGCCGGGCCGCCGACGACGCGGCGAGGAACGTCGACTTTCCGGCGTTGGGAAGGCCGATCAGTCCCGCATCGGCGATCAGCTTCAGGCGCAGGATAATGGTGCGCTCATCGCCCGGCGTGCCGGGCGTGGTCTGGCGCGGCGCGCGGTTCACCGACGACTTGAACGTCGCGTTGCCGCGTCCGCCGCGGCCTCCTTGTGCCACCACGACGGTCATGCCGACCTTGTCGAGGTCGAACAGCAGCGTCTCGCCGTCTTCTTCGAAAATCTGGGTTCCGACGGGAACCTTGAGGACGCAGTGCTCACCGGCGGCGCCCGACTTGTTGCGACCTTCGCCATGTCGGCCGTTCTTGGCCTTGAAGTGCTGCTGGAAACGGAAGTCGACGAGGGTGTTGAGACCTTCGACGGCCTCGGCGATCACGTCGCCGCCATCGCCGCCATTGCCGCCGTCGGGGCCGCCGAATTCGATGAACTTCTCGCGCCGGAACGACAGCGAGCCGGGCCCGCCGTCACCGGCCTTCACGTAGATCTTGGTTTGATCCACGAATTTCATGGGAGTCGTCCAGCGTTTCAGTCAGCGTAAAGTGCGCAAAGCAAAAGGGGAATGGCGCGCCATTCCCCTTTGCAAACCCGAGTCGGGAAAGGCGCGCGAAGCTTAGTGCTTCGGCACCACCGACACAAAGGTGCGGGCCTTCGTGCCCGAGTGGAACTCGACCACGCCCTCGACGGTCGCGAACAGCGTGTGGTCACGACCGACGCCGACGTTGCGGCCGGCGTGGTAGACCGTGCCGCGCTGACGCACGAGGATGTTGCCGGGGACCACGATCTGGCCGCCGTACTTCTTCACGCCGAGACGCCGGCCTTCCGAGTCGCGACCGTTGCGCGATGAACCGCCAGCTTTCTTGTGGGCCATGTTTCTCTCCTTCGGTCGGCGGAGCCGACGTTACTTCTTCTTCCCGCGGGTCGGCGGAGCCGACCTATTTCTTCTTGGTGCTGCCCTTGGCGCCCGACTTCGGGGCGGCCTTGGCCTTCGGCTTGTCGGCCGCGGGCTTCGCGGACTTCGCCTTGGCGGCGGGCTTCTTCTCGGACTTCGCTTCGGCAGGGGCCTCGGCCTTCGGCGCCGGCGCCGGGCGCGCGGCGCGGGCCGGCTTCTCGGCCGCGTCCTTATAGATGCCGTCGATCCGGACCACGGTCAGCAACTGGCGGTGGCCGTTCTTGCGGCGCGAATTCTGACGGCGGCGCTTCTTGAAGATGATGACCTTGTCATCCTTCTTCTGCTCGAGGACGGTGCCGGTCACGATGGCGCCGGAAACGAGCGGCGCGCCAAAGGTCGTGCCCTCGCCTTCGCCGATCGCGAGGATCTCCTTGAACTCGACCTCGTCGCCGTGGCCGCCCGCGACCTTCTCGATGAAGAGGACGTCGTTGGCCGCGACCTTGTACTGCTTGCCGCCGGTGCGGATGACCGCGAACATGGCATCAATCCGATCTAAGGAATGGGAAAGGCGCGCGGGTTTCCCCGGCGCCCTCGGAGCGGGGTAAATACCGCTCGCAAGCCGCCCAAGTCAACCTGAATCTGGCCATATGGTCCGCCCCAACCCCTTGTCGGAGTTGGCTTTCGGAGGTTGCGCCGCCGGCTCCGCAGTCACAATGAGGTGTGCGAGACCCTGGTGCAGATCCGGGGACCTCACGCGACCCTACCCAATGCCTCGGAATCGCTCTCGACCATCAAACTGTTGGCAGTTCTATAGTTTATCGAACACTACAAATTTCCGTGACGCGCGTGCCCCCCGAGCCTAATGCGTAGCGAACATTACAAATTAGCTCATGGAGCCATTCTTGTTCGCTCAAGCTGTTGTCGAGTTCGCACGTCCCGCCGCGAATCGCCTCGCCGGGAAGGTCGCCCTCGTCCCGGGAGCGTGGAAGGAGATCGGTGCCGCGATCGCGCGCCGACTCGCCGCCGAAGGGGCCTCGATCGTCCGTCAACGACGCCTCGAGCAGGGACGGCGCCGAGCGCGTGGTCAACGAGATCACCGCCCGGGGCGGTCAGGCTCGGGCCGCCAAGGGCGACGTCCCAGGTCGGCGGACATGTCGCGCCTGTTTGCCGAGACAGCGGCCGCGTTCGGCCGCGTCGATGTCCTGGTGAACAACGCGGTCGTTTACGAATTCGCGCCGCTCGAGGCCATTACCTCAGATCACTTCCACAAGCAGTTCGACATCAATGTGCTCGGGCTCCTGCTCGCATCACAGGAGGCGGCGAAACACTTCGGCCCTAAGACGGCGGCATCATCAACATCAGCTCGGTCGTCAGCACGTGGGCGCCGCTGATCGCCGCGGTCTACAGCGCGAGCAAAGCGGCCGTCGATGCGGTCACCAGGTCCCTCGCAAGCGAGCCCGGGCCGCGCAAGATTCGCGTCAACGCCATAAACCCGGGCCTGGTCGAGACCGAAGGCACGCACGCCGTCGGCGTTGCCGATGCCGACAGCGAGTTTCGCAAGGAAGCGAAACGCACGACGCCTCTCGGCCGGATCAGGCAGCCGGACGACATAGCGGCCGTTGCGGTGCTCCTCGCTTCGCCGGCAGCAGCATGGGCGACCGGCGAGACGCTGCGCGCCGCCGGGGCCGGCGCTTAGCATGAGGTTGAAACCGGGCGGCAGCTTCGTTCGGTGCCATGGACGTCCCCAACATCCAACGGATCGCGTACTCCGTTACGTTTTCATAGGCACAGACCCTGCTGGCGTACGAACATCCGAGCCGTTACAACGGCTGTAACGTTGGCGAATGGCTACGATCGAGGAGTGCGAGTCATGAAGACCCTGGGTTTCATCGGCACCGGCGGCATGGGCACCGGTATGGCCGCCAATCTGATCAAGGCGGGCTATCGACTCGTCGTGAACGACGCCAGGCGCGAGCAGGCCAAGGCGCTGGAGGCCCAAGGCGCACAGTTCGCGGACTCGCCCAAAGCCGTGGCCGAGTCGTGCGAGCTCGTGCTCTCGATGCTGCCGCACAATGACGCCGTGAATGCGGTCGCTCTCGGCAAGGGTGGTCTCGTCGAGGCGACCAAAGGCGCGAAGGTGTGGATCGATTTCAGCAGCATCGACAAAGAGACAATCGTCGGTGTCAGCAATGAGCTCGGCAAGAAGGGCTGGACCGTGGTCGACGCGTCCGCCGGCGGTGTCGAGGAAGTTGCGGCGGCCGGTCAGCTGGCGCTCTGGCTCTCAGGCTCCAAGGCTCTGTTCGACGAGCATCAGCCCATCTTCAAGGCCATGGGCAAGTCGGTCCTTCACGTCGGCGAGCTCGGCAACGCCAAGCTCGTCAAGAACGCCATGGCCATGCTGGCTGCCGTGCAGCACATGAGCTACGCCGAAGTGTGCGGTTGGCTTCGGAAAGGTGGAGTCGACGCGGCCACCTTCCAGAACATCGTCAAAAACTCCCAGCAGGATTGCGTGGGGACTCGGCGCCTCATGGAGATCATCGTCAGCGGCAACTACAAGCCGCGCAAGTCATGGATGCCGAAGGACGTGAACTTCGGCCTCGACATGGCACGCGCGATGGAAGTCCCGATGCCGTTTGTCGGTCTTGCCCAACAGATGTTCGCCATCGCGCAGGCGACCGGCCAGGACGGCTACGAGGCAACGGGGATCGCCTGCAACGTCTACGACGTGATCAACGGCGTGAAATCCAATCGGAACTGAAGCGTTCGGAGGACCGTCACATCTGCCGCGCACAAGCCGACAACCGACGGATTTCGATCCAGTCGGTGTCGGCAAGCGGTTGGCGAGCCATTGAGCGTACGCAGACCCAAATAGGTGTGATCCCAAGAGAATCGTACTAGCGGGCGAGAATTCGGCGAAGCCGAGCCGCCAGATGCCGCGAAAGCGGCAACAGGGAGAAGGCAGATGTTGAAGTTCGTCGTTCGGCGCTCGCCGGCCTGAGTGCGTTCGCCACGACCGTCGCGTCGGCGGAAAGCGTCG
>Ga0310811_10011019_pt1 | contig 11698 bp, 11 predicted proteins | sample YCmetagenome_FD_207642 | JGI IMG/M metagenome (GOLD analysis project Ga0310811, IMG submission 207642) | Soil microbial communities from experimental microcosm in Duke University, North Carolina, United States - YC | ecosystem: Engineered > Artificial ecosystem > Soil microcosm > Unclassified ...
TTCGGCGTAAAGGCTTGTTGCAGCACATAGGCTACGTCCTCCGCGTGGCTGTTCTGCAAATAGTAGACATGCCAGCTGCGGACCGTCCGTGAGCGCTCGCGCTCCACCAACTGGTAGACGCGACGCATCTGCTCGATCGACCGCGGGTTTGCGGCGATCACCAGGACGGCATTGATGCACTCCATCGGGACGACACGCACCAGGCCGGCCACTGGACCGCTCTTGTGTCCATGGAACGCATCCTGAAGCGCGTTGGCGAAATCCTTGGCACCACCATTCTCGACCGGCAGCAGCGCATAGGACTGGCCAGACAACACATCGATATCGAAAGCATGGATCAAGCTGATCAGCCCCTCGCGGGTCTCTGGTGTGCCGCTGACGAGCAGAACGTTACGGCCGGCATCGGCTGTGATCTTGCCATCCGCGCCAACGAACGGCTGCAGCACCTTGGCGAGATCTTCGGCCGACGCATAGCGCAGTGGCACCGGTTCGGCACCGGCCGTCCCTTCCGCCGCGGCGACTGCTGCTGCCTGCGCAATCGGCACAACGCGATACAGCGATCCCGATTGAACCAACGCAGCGCCGTTCTCGGCCAGCAGCGATTGCAGCACAGGCAAGAGTTGAGAGCGGCTCAGCGGCGTATCCGTCCGCAGCGTCGCCGTACCATGGACAGCGGGGTCGATGGTGTAATTCAGCTTGAGGGTGGTGCCGAGGATCTGTGCGACGACCGCTCGGATATCCGTATCTGCGAAATCCAGGGAAATGTCACCCGGTCCTTGGTTGCCGGGACTGCCGGCTGCCGATGCTTGCTGCTGGCGTGTACCGTACGACAACTCGGCTGGCGGGAGACCTTGCGGCGAGCCAACATTGCCATTGACGCGCGGTGGGGCACCTGCGGTCGTCTCGGGTAGCGACGGTAGCGCCATAATGGTCGGCGTCTCGGGATGTTGGCAGCCTGCCAACCAAACAGCGACTAGAACGGCGAGCACTCGCCGCGTGCGATCCACCGCAGTCCCAATCATTGCCGTTGTGACCGCCCGATGCGCTGTGGGAGTGCCTGACTGGAGTTGACCCGGTTCGGTGGACACCTTTCCACTTGAGGAGGAGGTGCTCCCAATGCCGAAGAGCCACACAGCCTATGCACCAGAGTTCCGACGACAGATGGTTGAGTTGGTCCGCTCTGGACGAACGCCGGAGGAGCTGTCGCGCGAGTTCGAGCCGACCGCGCAGTCGATCTGGAACTGGGTTCGCCAGGCTGATCGTGACGAAGGCCGCCGGCAGGATGGAGCGACGAGCAGTGAGCGCGAGGAACTGGCGCGCCTGCGCCGTGTGAACCGGCAGTTGCGCCAGGAGCGCGATATCCTGGCAAAGGCAGCAGCCTGGTTCGCGCGGGAGACCGCGGTGATCCCACCCGGGTCTTCCAATTCATGAGTGCGAACCAGGCCGTCTTCCCCATCGCTACCATGGCACGCGTGCTCGGCGTGTCGACCGCTGGCTACTATGCTTGGCGTTTTCGACCTCCATCGACACGCTCGGCCGCCGATGATGTGCTGTTGAAGCGGGTGCGCACGATCCATGTCGTCTCGCGCGGCACGTATGGCGCACCACGTGTTCATGCAGAGCTACGTGCGGACGGCTGTGCCGTCGGGAAGAAGCGGATTGCCCGCCTGATGCGGACAGCGGGCATTGTTGGCGTCAGCCGCCGCCATGGCATCATCACCACAAGGCGCGATCGCCATGCGCGTCCGGCCCCTGACTTGGTAGACCGCAAGTTCGCAGCCGATCGCCCCGACCAACTCTGGGTTGGCGACATCACATATGTCCCGACCGCGGCAGGGTTCCTGTATCTCGCCGTCGTGCTCGATGCGTTCAGCCGCCGGATTGTCGGTTGGTCGATGGAGACGCATCTGCGGACCGAGCTCGTACTGGCGGCGCTGGAAATGGCGATCGGTCAACGAAAGCCGCACAATGTCATCCACCACAGCGACCAAGGCAGTCAGTATACCGCTCTGGCGTTCGGTGGCCGCTGTCGTGAGGCTGGCATCCGCCCGTCCATGGGATCTGTCGGCGACGCCTACGACAATGCCATGTGCGAAAGCTTCTTTGCCACGCTCGAATGCCAACTGCTGGCGCGTCGGCGGTTCGCCTCGCAGGCAGAGGCCAGGATGGCCGTCTTCAGCTACATCGAAGGCTGGTATAATCCTGCGCGTCGCCACTCCGGCATCGATTACCTGTCGCCCATCGCTTATGAGGCAAACATGGCCGACGATGCCGCAACAACCTAAGCGACCAACCGTCCACCGAACCGGGTCAACTCCAGTCTGCCGGCGTCGCTACGCCAGAGATGCTGTAGGCGTACGAACACTCGACTGCCTTTGGTTGCTGTGTATTGGCACGCCCATGTCACTCCCATGCCAGGATGCGCCACGGATTCGGATTGCCGCGGCTGGGCGGGAACAACCCGATCACGGCCTGCCGGCTGAACCGGGCACCCGAGGGCACAATTGCCATGACGGTGATCTCGACCACGTTTGGCTCGGACAGCTCAGCTCGGAGATGCAGAAGGAGCCAATCCCCCCCACCTCGGCGGTACGGGCCGCGACTGCCAGCGGGACGGCGCGCAGCGGATCGGGTGTTCGTAGCGCAAACAGCGAAAGGTGCAGAGTGAGTGCCGCCAGCAGCTTTGGCGTCATACCGAGCACGAGCCCGATCTCCTGAACATTGCGGAATGGCTGGTCCGTTGGCACATAGCTTCGATGCGCAGCGAGATAGTGCGGTGCATTGGCACCAAGCGGTTCGGCTTCATCGCCCCGCGTCCGCCAATCCGCCATCGCCACAGTTACCGCGTCAGCCTGCGCCGGCGTTGCATCTGCCGCAACCAGCAATCGCAGCATCACCGGTCGCGAGACCTCGTTCGGATTGATCCGGCCCGCGAGGTCCACGATTTGCAGTTCGGCGTCCGCTGCCCCAATGCGCAACCGCCGCACTCCACCATCAGCGGCCCATTGTCGGGCCATGATGCGGAAGATCGCCTCATAGACGGCCCCATCCGCGATCGCCTGGGCGATTTCGGCGGAGCTCAAGTTAGCGGCGAGGCTGAGTTCGGCACGTCCGCTCGCCATCACACGCGTGACAAGCAATGCAATGAGCGCGAGCGCCCATAGCACGATCAGCACAGCCAGGCCGCTTTCGCGGGCTCTGCCGATGCTCATCCGCGGGGACGGGCGCGCACCACGGCCTCCTCGCTCTTGAGGGCAATGCGCAGAGCGTACCTGCTTTCTGTGGCGCTTCGTACCAACACCGCGAGCTCTTCGGCCGTCACGTCAGTTCAGGTCACCGATCGCACAATCAAGCGAGGGTTGCCGTATCCCGGTCACAACCCAACCTTGCCGCTGCGGGTCCCAGGCAGTGAGGAATGTGTAGTTGCAGTTCGTTACGGTCGTATTGCCGCCCGTATACATAGTTTGCGTGATCTTGCGACCCTTCTTATCCTTGTCGGTCGTGGTTACAGCCGAGATTGGTGTGGTGTCCGTCGATATCCTGGTCCATTGAAACGCTCGTGTACCCTGGCCAAGATCGATCTGGTTGCTCGGCGGACCGTTGGCGAGCTCGACCGCACGGATGTCCTGCCCAATATAGCCGCGCATCGTGTCGGCAGTGCAACTTGAAATCCACAATATGGCTGCAATTATAGTCAGGACACTCCTCATTGGCGCGCCAATGAGGAGTGCAACATTGCCTCTATCAGTTCCTGTCGCGGGGAACATGGACTACGGCGCCGACTCACAGAACTTGTTGTAGTTCGCAGCCGTCGGCAGTTCGGTCTGCGTCTTATTCTCCAGACCGTTTGCCCCCGCAATCGTCACGATGACACCGGTTCCGGGGAGGGACTTGAAAGCCTGTTCGTCGTCGATGGAAAATGCGTAAGCATTCGATGCAAGGGTGACATGCACCAGCTTGACGTACGGATCGAACACTTCCGAGTCGTCCGTGACAGTGAAGAAATTGTACATCAGGTCACAGAAAGTCTTGATTGCGGCCGGATATTGCGCCGGCAAAGTATTCGCAAGCGACCCTGCACAACCCTCGAACTGCACCCAGCCATACACATCGCGCACAAAAGCATGCAGGACGTTGGGATCGTTCAGGCGCGGCGGCGCCCCGAAGCAAACCTTGTAGTCGGCGACGAAAAAGTCCCTGATGGCCTGGATCCGGGTGCAGGTCTTGCTGGTGCCTCCGCCGGTCGTGCACTTATTCCAGAGGTCGAGCGTCCCTTGGCCGACATCGCCGAGCTGACCGTGCGTCCTTTTCGTCACCCACGGTGGATCACCATCCGACGTGAGAGTCGGTGGCGCTGGGGCAGGCACCCGATACGACTCGGCGTACATGAAGTTGGCGGACGGCACCTGCGGCTGCGGATAGGCGGTGATCCCCCTTGGCGGCCCGTTCGGGCTCGGCACGGCAATGATGGAGTTACTGGGCAAGAAGTAGGCGGGAACGAAAGCTGGCCACAAACCACCCTGCAAGGTGTACTCATTCAGGGCGGTCTGGAAAGCTTGAACGTTCTGGACCGAGCCAAGGTAGGTGTTGGCAGCGGTGTTATTGCCTTTGGCACCAATTGCCATTGGCAGATAGATCGAGTCGACGGCGGAGATATTGTAGTTGACCTTGGCGAGGTCGATGCTGAACGTGCTTTGGTTAGGCGGGCCCTCCGCCGCGGCAAAGGTGTATTCAACCAACTGCGCCGGTATACCGTTCGGGAAGCCAATGAAATAGGAACGAAGATCCAGCGCGCAACCAGAAGTGCAGGTCGGCACGGCTGCACCCGTCATCGGTGTGATTGGATAAGGTGGCAGAACCGGCTTGACGGGTTGACCCTGCGGTGGGTTGTCCTGACTATAATTATACGCTGCATCGGTCGCGTCCTTGCCTTCGAAGACGTAGACGCGCATCGCATTCCACCAGTCGACGAACTGATCCTGAACCTTGCCTGAGTTGGCCTGAGTCCAAGGATGCAATTGCGTATAGAACGGCACGGTGATCGTGACAGAGCCGCCGGGCGGTATGCCGCCGTTGCCGTGGTTGATCCAGGCCCTGTACAGCTTGGTGGTGAGAAAGGGTCGATTCAGATAATCCGCCTCCTTGACCCCCAGCTGCGCTTGCATCCAAAGGTCATGGACGTTCTTGCCGAACTGGATCGGGGCCTGGATGACAGCATACATCACATGAGCTGAGTTATTGACGATCGTGATGGTCTTGGTGGGCGGTGGCGGCGCCAGTTGTGCGCGGGCGCCACCCGCCCATAAGAGAACGCCTAACACCAGCAAAGTGTAACCCATTCGGGTCATGTATTGCTTCCCCTCCAGTTTGGCACTGTCCGGCCCGCGCCTCAGCGATTCTCGTATCGTTTGCGATCATGCTGGGCTTGGCGGCGCCAGTCTTGCTGATTGGTAATGCGGGAAGCAAGGGCCCAACGGACTTAGCGGCAGGAGGCGACGGTGATTGCTGTCGTGCTTAGAGGTACGACGACGGGTCGATCAGACAATCGGTTCGGTAAGGATGTCCGCATCGTTGGGGACGGCGTTGCACTTGTCCGCCTGACGTCATCTATATAGGGCCCCCGCGAAGGTGATACCCTCGCGCTCCGCCTAATACGGCTCAATCACCAGCGCGTCGTGAAAGCATCTGTGCTGCGTCCTGTGCAGGCCGCCTTGTAGAGAGTGGTCTTGCATCAGCATGTCTTGCGCTGGAAGTCACCGAAGGCGTGCTGCTGCAAGGTACCAAGCAGACATTCGCAACACTGCGGCGCCTCCGGTAACTCGGCATCCAAATCGGCAATGGACGACTTTGGGACTGGATATTCCAGTCTCAGCTCCTTCGAGCCGTCAGCATTGGCGAGGTACTCGGTGTCCCAGTCATCGCCGAGAACGTCGAATCATCTGAGCACGCAATCATGCTCCGTCGGCACGAATGTCTCGAACGGAAAGGCTATCCTTATAGTCGGCCAGTCCCGCCCGAGGAGTTCAACCTGCTCCTGCAACCCAGCGCTCAGGGGCAGTAATCCCGCGTGCTTTTCGGGATCCACATCGCCACGCCTAACGCCATCTACATGGGAGTGGCGTCAGCCCGCCGACGGCGCCCTCGATAGATGTAGTCGCTCTCTGCCAGAGCGCTGTCCGTCTCTGCGATCCTGTTCATAAGGGAATGATGCGGTGAGAGTTCGCACGCTGGATCAGTTGCCCGGGCATCACCGGCAATGGCCAGAGCCTGGCAACGGCAACCGCCGAAATCGCTGTCGCGCAACGCGCATGAACGGCACGGCTCCAACATCCACTCCGTGCCGCGGAATGTCTGGAACGCCGGCGACTCCGCCCAGATCGCTTCCAGTGCATGATCGTGCACTGACCAGAATTGCAGACCCGGAATGGTTTCGGCCGCATGGCAAGGCAGAACGCGCCCTGATGGCGTGACGTTGAGCGACCGCTGGCCCCAACCACCCACGCAGGGCTTTGGTCGTCTGGCGTAATAGTCGGGCACAACCAGGTCAATCAGCATTCGTCCCTCGTATCGAGGGTAAACCTCCTCGACATCCCGCATCGCGCGAGCAACTTGCTCACGCGTGGGCATCAAGGCACGCCGGTTGGGCAAGGCCCAACCGTAGTACTGGGCGTGCGCAATCTCGACCCGTCCAGCGCCAAGCGAAGCAGCCAGCTCCATCATTTCTGTAACGCGGCTGATATTGGCCGAGTGGATCACGGCATTCACCGTGAAGGCAAAGCCCAGTTCCACTACGGACTGCGCAAACGCAATCTTCGCAGCGTGCGAACCACGATAGCCGGCAATCCGATCCGCGCTTGTGGCATCAACGTCTTGCAGCGATAACTGGATATGGTCCAGGCCGAGCGCCTTCATTTGCCTGAGGCGCTCGAAACCAAGGCCGATCGACGATGTAATGAGGTTTGTGTAGAGCCCTGCCGCATGGGCTGCGGCGACAATATCGGTCAGGTCACGGCGCGATGCCGGCTCACCGCCGGACAGGTGCACATGCAGCACGCCCATCGCGGCGGCCTCGTGGAACACACGGTTCCAGATTGAGGTGTCCAGCTCGTTCTGGCGGTCTTCAAGAGCCAGCGAATTGGAGCAGTAAGGGCAGGCCAGCGGACAGCGATGCGTCAGCTCTGCAAGCAGGCCCAACGGTGACGGGATATCGGCTTTAGCGGATTGAGCGTTCACCCAACCAGCATCCGCTTCATCACCAACTCCGAAAGCATCTCGGTCACATCGTTGGCGATCTCGTCACGATCAGCCGCGTAAAGCCTGGCCAGTTCGTCAACAATCTGCTCAACAGTTCGACTACCGTCGCAGCGTTGCAAAATCTCGCTGGCGGGGCCTTCGGTCTCGATGATGCGCTCGGGCCCCAACAGAACCCACAAACCACGCCGCCCATCGAATTGCAGGCGCACACCCGCAGCCAACCTCGGGTATTCCGGCAGTCTGGGAGACACCCTCTCCTGCATCTCGTGCACTCCAGCACGCGGGATAGACGACAGTTCGCTATCCCGCGGGGAGCTCCAGTCGTTCGGCTATTACAGCTTCGCTGCGAAGTAGCCGTTGATTTCCATGCCGATGCAGATTTCACGCAGCTTCGGACGAGTCCAGGCCATCAGATTTCTCCCTTGTCTTGCCATTCAGCCATTCAAGCATGGATGGTAAGCCCACCGCTCCGGCGGCTGGCCAATACCTAGCAGAACGAGCATACAGCGTCCATGGCATCGCGAAATCGTCAAATGGATGACCGTCGAAACACAATGATAGAGCCGAACCGATCAATTGCGAGCTTTGGCCGCAACGAGATGTCCTGACACCACCATGCAGGTACGCGTTCTCGGTGCCGCCGCGGGCGGTGGTTTCCCTCAATGGAACTCGAATGCCGCTGGCTGTCGCCGGGCGCGCGCCGGCGACCCGCTCGCCAGGCCGCGCACGCAGGCGTCGATCGCCGTGAGCAGCGATGGTGAGCAATGGTTCCTGTTCAACGCCTCCCCTGATCTGCGGCAGCAAATCGAGGCGACGCCCTGCCTGCACCCGCGCCAGGGCCCGCGCTCGTCGCCAATCGCCGGCGTGGTTGTCACCAACGGCGACGTTGATGCGATTGCTGGACTCCTCACCTTGCGCGAGCGGCATCGGTTCACCGTCTGGGGGACCGCCAGAATTCAGGCGATCCTCAATGCCAATCCCGTTTTCGACGTATTGGCCCATGACATCGTGACACGCTGCTCCGTCGATATCGGCAAGCCGACCGACTTGCTGTTGGCCGACGGTTCTCCGAGCGGCTTGATCGTCGAACTGATCCTGGTCCCGGGCAAGGTGCCACTCTATCTTGAGGATTCTTCTGAGCCCCCGGCCATCGTGGAGGATGACACAACCGTCGGCGCCCTCGTCACCGACAGGGATCAACGTCTCTTCTTCATTCCGAGCTGCGCTGCAATGACCGAGCCGCTCGCCCAGTGCATCCAAGGGGCCGACGTCGTATTGTTCGACGGCACGCTTTGGGCGGATGACGAGATGCTGCGATCCGGCGTTGGCAGCAAGACCGGACTGCGCATGGGCCATATGAGCGTCAGCGGCCCCAATGGCACGCTTGCTGCGTTCAGCCAGATCGGTGTTGGCCGAAAGATCCTGCTGCATATCAATAACTCCAACCCGATCCTGCTCGACGACTCATCCGAGAGGGCTGCCGTCGAGGCTGAGGGCTGGGAAGTCGCCTACGACGGAATGGAGATCCAGCTATGAGCGATCGCGTGCTCTCGCCTGACGAGCTGGAAGCGGCGCTGCGAAACATCGGCGCCGAGCGATATCATTCACGGCATCCCTTCCATAAGCTGATGTACCAGGGAAAGCTGACCCGTGAGCAACTCCAGGCGTGGGCGCTGAACCGATACTATTACCAATGCCGAATCCCGACAAAAGACGCGACGCTGATCGCCCGGCTGCCGACGGCGGAACTGCGTCGCGTGTGGCGGCGACGGCTGCATGACCACGATGGCGACGAACAGAACATCGGCGGGACCGCACGATGGCTGAAGCTGACCGATGGGCTGGGATTGGACCGGGACTACGTCGTCTCCACCAAAGGATTGCTGCCAATCACGCGATTTTCCGTCGATGCCTACGTCGATATCGTGCGCGACCGGCCGATCCTCGAGGGGATAGCGTCCTGTCTGACCGAGCTGTTTTCGCCGTCGATCATCGCCGAGCGGGTCGGAGGCATGCTGGCGAACTACGATTTCATCACGGCCGATACGCTCGAATACTTCACGCCGAGACTGGATCAGGCGCCGCAGGATGCCGAATTCGCCCTCTCTTATGTCAGGGAGCACGCACGAACAGCCGAACAACAGGCGGCCGTGCAAGCAGTCTTGCGGACCAAGTGCGACATATTGTGGGCTATGCTGGATGCGCTCCATCTGGCCTATGTCGAACCGGGCATGATCCCGCCAGGTGCATTTGTACCTGCGTAATCCGCGCAGCCACCGTTCGCACGCTCACGATTCTGCTGATACCGGTAATCGTCGTATTGCAGTAGCATTATAGTGCTGCGAAAGCCGTCGTGCGGAGCTAAACTCTGCAATTGCTGACGTGAAATGGATCAAGCGCTTCAGCAACGCCACAACCTGAAATGGGGAGTGCGAAAATGTCCGAAACCATCCGTCTGCATCCTTCGATCGACCAAGGCATCCGCCCCGGCGCCCCGAACTTCGCGGGCGGCACGCTGGTGTGCAAATGCAGCGATCGGCCGGTGAAAATCGCGATCAAGGGGAACGTTGCCTACGACCATGCCTGTGGCTGCACAAAATGCTGGAAGCCAGCCGGCGCAATGTTGTCTGTGGTCTCAGTGGTGCCGCGCGCCAACCTGACAGTCGCTGAAAATGGCGACAAGCTCGCCATCGTCGACTCCAACGCCGCAATCCAGCGATATGCCTGCAAAGCTTGTGGCGTGCACATGTATGGACGGATCGAAAACACGAAGCATCCGTTCTATGGGTTTGATTTCGTCCATCCCGAGCTGTTCCAGGAGTCAGGTTGGGCGCCGCCGGAATTCGCCGCGTTCGTGTCGTCGGTTATTGAGTCAGGCGTGAGCCCCGACAGTATGGTCGGCGTCCGCGCCCGTCTGAAGCAGCTCGGCCTGGAGCCGTATGACTGCCTGTCTCCGGCATTGATGGACGCGATATCGACCCACGTCGCCAAGGCCTCGGGGGCGTTGCCGAGCTGAGCTCGGCAACAACTTCCTTCGGCCCGATCAATAAGTGACGACGCTACGGATACTCTCGCCGCGGCGCATCAGCTCGAAACCTTCGTTGATGCGCTCAAACGGCAGCACGTGCGTGATCAGGTCGTCGATATTGATCCGTTTCTCCATGTACCAATCGACGATGCGTGGCACGTCGGTCCGGCCGCGTGCACCACCGAATGCTGTCCCCTTCCAGACGCGGCCGGTCACCAATTGGAACGGCCGCGTGCTGATTTCCTGGCCCGAGCCAGCAACGCCAATGATGATGGATTGGCCCCAGCCACGATGCGCGCACTCCAACGCCTGGCGCATCACGTTGACATTCCCGATACATTCGAAGCTGTAGTCGGCACCGCCACGCGTCAGATCCACGAGGTAAGGCACCAGATCGCCCTTCACCTCACTTGGATTGACAAAATGGGTCATGCCAAACCTCTCCGCCATCTCGCGGCGGCGCGGGTTCAGATCGACGCCGACGATCTGCTCGGCACCAACCATTCGCAGACCCTGGATGACGTTGAGGCCGATGCCGCCAAGACCGAACACCACACAGCGCGCACCCGCCTCGACCTTCGCGGTGTTCATCACCGCGCCGATTCCGGTGGTGACACCGCAGCCGATGTAGCAGACCTTATCGAACGGCGCGTCCTCGCGAATCTTCGCCACCGCGATTTCCGGCAGAACAGTGAAATTCGCGAATGTTGACGTCCCCATGTAGTGCATCACCGGCTTGCCGCCGGATGAGAAGCGACTGGTGCCATCGGGCATCACCCCGCGGCCTTGCGTGGCGCGAATGGCGACGCACAGATTGCTCTTGCGGCTGAGGCAATATTCGCATTGACGACATTCCGGCGTGTACAGCGGGATGACATGGTCTCCCTTCTTCACACTGCTGACACCAGCACCGACATCGACCACAATCCCCGCACCTTCGTGGCCAAGGATCGACGGGAATAACCCTTCGGGATCGCCTCCCGAGAGAGTGAATTCGTCCGTGTGGCAAATACCTGTGGCCTTGATCTCAACCAGCACTTCGCCGGCGTGCGGACCTTCAAGATCTACAGTTTCAAGGCTGAGTGGTTTGCCGGCCTCGCGGGCCACGGCGGCGCGGGTCTTCATGGCGACACCTCCCTGGGGCGGATTGCTATTACTACCGCAAGCCGGGTCATCCGGCTATAGCATGGTCCGGCTTAGTATCGATGTGGCAATGCGGAAATGACGCCCGCAGCAGCAGGTTGTCGTTCAATGCGGCGACAGGCCACTTCGACCGTTCAGTTCGCTTGATCCTCTTGATCCGGCGATGCGCAGTGCCATCGCGCGATGCGTAGATTCGGGTGTTCATCGATCCACTGCGCGATGAAGGATTGGGCCTACATCGTGCAGGCTGTCAGCGTCTGATCAGACTGCAGC
>Ga0310811_10011021_pt1 | contig 11697 bp, 9 predicted proteins | sample YCmetagenome_FD_207642 | JGI IMG/M metagenome (GOLD analysis project Ga0310811, IMG submission 207642) | Soil microbial communities from experimental microcosm in Duke University, North Carolina, United States - YC | ecosystem: Engineered > Artificial ecosystem > Soil microcosm > Unclassified ...
TCGTCTCCTGGCTCGACTCGCCGCAGTCAGCCTCGTGCCCGCCGTCACGTCGTGCGGGCACGACTCGCCTACAACACCGGCGACGCGAGGGGCAACGCTCGCGGTCCACGCGACCACACTCGACTCGTTGAGCAACGGAACGGTCGATGTGGTCGTTTCGTATCGCCAGCAGGGCGGGCAGCTCGTGGCGGTGCACGCGACGCCGTCCAGCATCGCACTCGACGGCGCGGGGACGGCGAGCAAACAGCTCGACGTCGATCTGGCGGCGTGTCTGGCCGACTCGCAGCGCGCCGACGCTGAGCAGCGCGGGTGCCCGCTGGTCGTCGAGCTCGTGCTCCGCGACGCGTCCGGTGCGGAGATCGATCGCCAACAGGTGACCCTAACGAGTCGCGTGTCGCCCGGCCAGGTCGCCGAGGTTCCGGCGGTGGCGTTGGCAAACGCCGGCAGTGTGACGATCGCGGCGCCGGCCTCCACCAGCCTTCACCCGGGCGACAAGGTCCAGTTGACCGCCACCGTGCGCATGCCTAACGGGTCGGTCAACGACAAATTTCCCGTCAAGTGGTCGACGAGCACCCCGGCCGTCGCGACAGTGGATGAGAAGACGGGCGAGGTGACGGCGGTCGCGCTGGGCGCGGTGACGATCACCGCGAAGGCCGGCGTGCGAACCAGTCAGCTGGCGCTCGCCGTCGTGGGCGCAGTGGCACGCGTGGCGATCTCGCCGGACGCCACGACGATCGAGTGGACCGTTCAAGACACTGGCAAGGTCACCCTGACGGTGACGGCCTTCGACGCGTCTGGCGCGCCCATTTCGGATCTCACCGGACGGACGATCGTGTGGGCTTCGGACGACACGGTCACCGCGACCGTGGCGGCGGCCGAACAGGCAGGCCAAGCCGTCGCGACGGGTAGGCTGATGGGGAAGACCACCATCACGGCGACGGTGGATGGGGTGCGGGGTACGGCGGCCTTCACCGTTGATGCGGGTGGGACGATCTATGGACCCGCAAATACTGAAGGGATTCCGGTACTGTCGGTGGGCGAGTCCGCTGCGCTGCGAATGTACTTCTTCGACGCCAACGGCGCTGTCGTCCCAATCGACGAGACGATGCCGGGACCGAGGTCATGGGTCTCCGTGAATCCGGCGGTGGCGACGGTGAGCGACGCGGGCGTCGTCACTGGCGTCTCGATCGGCGACACGGAGATTCGCGGGACGTTCCGCGGTATGACGGCCCGTCAGCCCGTCTTCGTCGTTTCAGTAGCGAAGATCGTGGTCAGCATAAGGCCGCAGACGCTGAGGGTGGGGGAGTCGGTGCAGGCCGAGGTGCTGTTGCTAGACCCTCAGGGCCGGATGGTGATTGGCCCAGTCGTTACGTTTCGGACGTCGCCTGAGGGGCCGGCGTCGGTTGATCCCAATGGGAGGGTGACGGGCCAAAAGCCGGGGGTCACGCAGATCATTGCGAGCGCCGAAGGTAAAGAGGGGTCGCTCGAGGTCACGGTCCTTCCGGCGGCCGTCGCGTCGGTGCGTATGTATCCGACCTACCCCGCTGCGATGACCGTTGGCGAGATCGACACCCTCGCGGCGACACCGCTGAACGCCGACGGCCTCGCGTGGCCCGGGTTTGATGTGACGTGGACGACGAACAATCCGGCGGTCGCGACAATCAACAGTGTGACGAACTCGCCCGAAAGCGGTATTTCCGGCAGTAAAGCGGCGATCAAGGCGGTTGGCGTGGGGACTACCACGATCGTCGCGACAAGCGAGGGGAAGAGCGCCAGCGCCACGGTGACGGTTACCCCGGCGCCGCCTAACGCGCCGATCGGGATGGACCTGGGGATGGACTCCAGCGCGCCGCTCACTTACACCATCAGCATCGCGTGGAACGACAACAGCAACAACGAGGACGAGTTTCAGGTCGAGCGCGCCGTGGGCGGATCGAACAACTTTGCGCTGATCGCGAAGGTGCCGGGTTCCAACAACGCGCGCGGATTTAGCCGCGACGCCGACATCACCGAAGCCACCCTCTACACGTACCGCGTCCGCGCGTGCAACGCCGGCGGGTGCTCGGCGTACAATGGTCCCGGCACGCTCCCCGGTCCACTGCGGGAGGTCACCAACCTCGTCGCGGCTCGAGACGGGAGCGGGGTTCGGCTGACCTGGCAGGACAATTCGGCTCGGGAAAACGGTTACCGTGTGTACGTCCTTGTCGTTGGCGCGAACGACGTCGTAACCTACGGACCTACTTACAACCTGCCCGCCAACACCACTGAATTCGTCGCCCCGGCATCGGCGTCCGGCACGACGGTCTTCTATCACGTCGTGCCCTTCGCGACCCTTCCGGGCTTTGGATATTGGGAGCCCGGTTTCGGCCCCAACTCACAGCGGTTCACGTTCTGAGCTCGACGCGCCGGAAGCCTAACGTCGCGTCAGGCTTCCGGCGTTAGGCCGCCGACGGCAACGAAAGCGTGAACGTCGACCCCACGCCCTCCTGACTCTCGACGGTCAGATCGTCCCCCATCCACCGGGCGAGATCCCGACTGATCGCGAGACCGAGGCCCGTACCCTCCCCCGGCCGGTTGAGCGCGCGATTCAGCTGCACGAACGGCTCGAAGATCGTCTCGAGCTTGTCCTGCGGGACGCCGAGCCCCGTGTCGCGCACGAGCACGCGCACGTGATCGCTCCGCCGTTCGGACGCGATCCCGAAATGCCCGCCGCGGCTCGTGTACTTCACCGCGTTCGAGAGCAGGTTGAGCATGATCTGGCGAACCTTGTCGGCGTCGGCGCGAGCGGCGATTCGTGCGGGACGCCCGACGTTCAAGGTCAGACCTTTCGCCCCCGCCTGCGGCGCGATCAGGCTCGCCGCCGACGTCACGACCTCATCGAGCGGGACGCGCGTGATGTCGTACTGCACCGTGCCCGCCTCGAGCCTCGCGTAATTCAACACCTGGTTGATGAGTCCCAGAAAGAGGGCCTCGAAATCGGGCTCGTTAGGCCACCGCGGTTGTGGCAGGAGCGATCTCGGGGCGATGGGTGCGGGCACGCGAGACCAGTGCCGTTGGATCTGGAGCCACGCGAACGCGAATGTACTCAGGACCACTCACGCCGACCAGCCGCAACGCGATCGAACGCCGGTGGATTCATCATGACGCGACCGTGACGAGTCGGTGCACCTCATAGATTGTCCGTCATGACCATTCTCACTCTCGCAGCCGTCGTGGCACTGGGCTCATTCTGCGCGGGTCTCCTCGGCGCCCTCACCGGTCTCGGGGGCGGCATCGTCGTCGTCCCTCTCCTCACGGTGCTGTTGCACGTCGACCTCCGCTACGCCATTGGCGCTTCGCTCGTATCGGTCATCGCGACATCGTCGGGAGCCGCGGCTGCCTACGTGCGCGAGGGCTACAGCAACATCCGCGTCGGGATTTTCCTCGAGGTCGCGACGACCGTCGGCGCGCTCGTCGGCGCGACCATCGCGGGCGTGATTCCGACGAGCGCTCTCGGAATCCTCTTTGGTATCATGTTGCTGTATTCGGCCTATCGGATGTTTCGATCCAACGACGACCATCCGCCGAGTACCGCGCCGGATCCCTTGGCGACCAGGCTCCGCCTGAACTCGAGCTACCCGACGTCGGCCGGCATGCAGCCATACGCGGTCGAAGGGGTTCTCCCGGGCTTCGGGCTGATGTTCGTTGCCGGCATCGTCTCGGCGCTTCTCGGTATCGGCTCGGGAGTCGTGAAGGTGCTCGCCATGGATCGCACGATGAAGCTCCCGTTCAAGGTCTCGACGACCACGAGCAACTTCATGATCGGGGTAACAGCCGCCGCGAGCGCCGGCGTCTATCTGCACCGCGGATACATCGAGCCGGTGGTGGCGCTTCCGGTCATGATCGGCGTGTTGACCGGTGCATTGGTTGGAGCACGCCTGCTCACGACGGCCAGCGTGCGTTGGCTGCGCATCCTGTTCACGGTGGTGGTCGTCGTGCTCGCGGTCGAGATGCTGTACAAGGGCGCGAGCGGCGCGCTATGAGTGAACGCCAGCCTGGTCATACGAACAGCCCGCCGCGTCTGAGCGATCACGCCCTCGAGCAGGTCATCGGGCGACTCCTGCAGATCGGTGTGCTCACCTCCGCGTTGGTCGTCGTCGTCGGCGGTATTGCACTCCTCATTCGGCATGGCGGAGTAGCGGCAGACTTTCGGTCGTTCCGCAGCGAGCCATCCGAGCTGAGCACGCTTGGCGGCATCGTGCGAGGGGCGTATCGCCTCGACAGCCACGCGATCGTTCAGTTCGGCCTCGTGTTGCTCATCGCGACGCCGATCATGCGGGTGGCCCTAACGCTGGTCGCGTTCTGGTGGCAGCGCGATCGCCTGTATGTGGGTATCACGGCATTCGTGCTGGCGCTGCTCGTCTACGGCCTCTTCTGGGGCCGCGCGTGAGGACGACCCCTGCGATCTTGCTCGCAGTGAGCGCAGTCGCGTTCAGCGAAGTGCAAGGACAGGTTCGCCTTGCCGTCGGGCCTAACGTGCTCGTGAGTCGGGACGGCGACGTCTCGCACGTCGAATCCGCCGTGGCCGCCAACCCGGGCGACTCGCTCAATCTCGTCGCGACCGCGATCACCTTCACACTGCCGCAGGGCGGGTACGTCAACAAGACATACGCGACGTTCGATGGCGGGTTCTCCTGGTACGACGCGCGGCTGCCCGAAGACCGCGATCTCGGCTCCGTCGATCCGAAGGTCGCGTTCAGTCCCAGGGGAACGGCCCTGCAGGTCGGACTCGTGCAGGGCATGTCGGTCTATCGCTCGGAGGACGGCGGGCGGAGCTGGCTCGCGCCGGCTCGGCTCGGACGTGGCTACGACCGCGTGGCGATCGCGGTCGATCGCTCTACGGGACCGACCGCCGGCCAGATCTATGTGACGGGGAATCTCGACGCTGGCCCGCGCCTTCATCGCTCCGTCGATGACGGACGCACCTTCGACGCGCCGGTGACGCTGCCGGGCATCGTGGTGACCGACGTCCTGGTGCTGAGTGATGGCGCCGTGCTCGTTCCGCTCTACACCGGACCGGATCTCCGCCTCCCGGAGAACCGCGGCAACCCATTGGCTTCCTACGGGACGGTGGTATCGACTGACGGCGGCGCGACGTTCGGCACGCTGCGTTCGGGCTTCCAGCAGCAGCGGTACGGCCTCGACTCCACGCTGCGGCGCCGTCGCGCCGGCAGCATCGTCGGCGACAACACAGCCACCTTTGCCGCGGACGTTCGTTCGACGCGCTATCGCGACCGCGTCTACGCGGCGTTCCCGGACATGCGGTGGACGCGCGGCAAGCCGCGAATCGCGGTTGTGTGGTCGTCCGATGGTGGCCTAACGTGGAGCGCGCCGAGCATGGTGGACGCTTCGGCGCCGGCGTCCGCGTCGCAGTTCCTACCCGCCATCGCGGTGAACGACTCGGGCGCGGTTGGGGTCATGTGGCTCGACACACGCGCCTCGGCGGCCGACGATGCATACGACGTGTTCTACTCCGCGTCGCTCGATGGTGGCCAGACGTTTCTGCCAGCGGTGCGCGTCTCGTCGGAGACCTCGCGTCCGGCGGGCGCGGGCAACGTACGTCCTGGATTGGGTCGGCTGCGCTACGCCGGCGACACACTCATCATGGATTTCCTGAGCGGCTACTCGCGCTGGCGTGACGTTGGGGACTATGCCGGCCTAACGAGCGACGCGAAGGGTGTCTTTCACCCTGTGTGGCCGGATTCGCGCAATGGGACGTTCCAACTTCAGACCGCACGGATCGAGCTGATTTCTGACGCGCCGTCGGTGGTAGTGATGGACACGGTGACACGGCCGGTGGGCATCGTCCTCGATCCGAGCCGGTTCGACGCCGCAACGCGCGAGCTCGTTGTGCCGGTCCGAATCCGCAACACCACGGCTGACACGCTGTTTCCGCCGATTGTCGCGACCCTAACGAGCGTTGGTGACACGATGCTCGTGCGCAGCGGGTACATGCGGCCCGAAGACGTCGTCACGATCGTGAATGCCTCGAACGCCAGGCCCGGGGCGGGTGCGTCGTTCGATTTCTCTCGAGCGCTGGGGACGCTCGGGCTGTTGGCACCGGGAGCCGTATCTGGCGCGGTAGACGTCAAGCTTCGTGTCGCGACGCCGGCGGCGAGTGGGCTCCGGTGGCGCATGCTGGTCTCGACACGGGTTCGACGTGAGTGAACGGCCCGGGTAGCGCGCTCGGCTCCGGCCGCGCGGGACGCTGTTGTCACGCGACTTGCGCGCACTACCTGGGGTAGCTCGTCGCTGGTAAGAGGCCAGTTATGGAACGAGAAACGCGCGACCCAGCAGAGCGTGCGAGGCGGACCTCGCCCCCACCGCGTCGCCCGCCGCTCGGCGGAGTGCCGGACTATTTCTGGACACCGCTCGCGTCAGGCGTGCTCGTCCTCGTCTGCGGGCTGCTCGGACTTGCCACCGGGCAGATCTGGCTGTTCCCGAGTATCGGACCAACCGCGTTCCTACTCGCGCACAGTCCGGAGGCGCCGAGCGCGCAGCCGTGGAACGTCGTTGTCGGACATCTCGTCGGACTCACGGCAGGGTACCTCGCGCTGGCCCCGCTGCACGTGGGTAACGTGCCGGCGACGTTCGCGCTTCACGCGTTATTGCCGGTACGCGTGTGGGCGAGCGCGCTCGCCGTAGCGCTCACGCTCTTCGGGCAGATCGTCACGCGCTCGTCGCATCCGCCGGCCGCGGCCACCACGCTGCTCGTAGCCCTTGGCGGATTCCGCGCGACTGTGCACGACGCGAGCGACGTGGTCGTCGGGATTCTCATCGTCGCCGCCACGGGCGAGCTTCTTCGCTTCGTCCACGCCCGCGCCGGGTGAGCAGAGGCCGGAACTCGCCGCGCAGAGGCAGGAACTCCCCGCCCTGGTTCAGGGTGCTAACATAGATTGAATTGCCTCGAGTCAACGGGATCCTCACTCCGCGTTGACAGCCGTCACTTCCCGCGTGCGGCACGATCCGACGTGTTAGGTGTGTGCGCAATGTCGCCCTGCCGAGCCATCCGATTCCTTGTTCTCGCGTCGTTGCTGCCGGTCGCCTCGTCAGCGGTCGCCCAGACGGCGTCGCCGTCGGGTGCGCAAATCGCAGGAATCGTGTTTGACAGCTTGAGCCGCCGGCCGCTCGCGGGCGCGGATGTTCAACTGCAGCGCGTTCGCGGCGCGGGCACCGATACGCAGCCAGAGGTGCGAACTGCCACCGCCGACCAGAGTGGCGCCTTCACATTCGAGAGCGTCGACGAGGGAACGTACGTCCTCGGCTTCTTTCATCCGATGGTCGACTCGCTGGGCGTCGCGATGCCGACCCGACAGATCCAAGTGCGTGCTGCGCAACGCTTGCGAGTCGATCTCGCCGTGCCGTCTCATGCCGGCCTCATCGCGCTCGCCTGCGGCCCTGGCGCGGTGAGTGACACCAGCGCTCTCCTGATGGGCTTCGTCCGTGATGCGGAAACCCTGATGCCTCCGGAGCACTCGGTTGTTGTGCTGCAGTGGGACGAGATCGTGTTGGGACAGGGCGGTGCTCGCGGTGAGACGAGGCACATCATGGCGCAGCCGCGCGAGGATGGCTGGTACGCCTTCTGTAACGTCCCGGTCGACAACGTGCCGCAACTGCGCGTCGCACGCGGTGCGGATTCTTCGGGCGTTGTCGCTGCGGATCTGGTCGGGCGTCAGGTGGTGCGTCACGATCTCTACATCGGATCCGGGACACGCGTTTCGCTGAGTGATAGCGCGGCCGCGGCGGCAGGCCTAACGTCTGACGGAGCGCGTCGCGCCTGGCGCGGGCGGGCGACGGTTTCGGGACGCATCCTGTCGAGTGATGACCGGCCGCTCGCGAACGCTCGCGTGTTGCTCGAGGGAAGCGACGCAACCGCGACAACGAATGACCGCGGCGAGTTCGCGCTCGGCGGCCTTCCGTCGGGCTCACAGACATTGATCGCTCGGGCGTTAGGCTTTCTCCCCGAACGGAGGACCGTTCACCTGCTGACGGGACACGCGCCGAACGAAGTCGTCGTCCGCCTCACATCGCTCAAACGCCTGGTTGACACGGTTCGCGTGACGGCGAGGCGCGTGTACACCACCGACGCCAACGGATTCGAGAGCCGACGACGTGCCGGGCAGGGACACTACATCGATCGTGCGCAGATCGACCGACAGCAAGCGACGACGGCCAGCGATCTGCTGCGAATGGTCCCACGCGTGGAGGTGTTGGCCAGCGGCGTCGGGTTCTTCGGACACGTCGTCGCGTTCCGGAAGCCGTTTGCATTCGAGGGCTACTGTCGCCCTGATCTGTACGTCGATGGATACTTGTTTCCATCGGGTGACATGGAGATCGATGACGTGGTTATTCCAGACGACATCGAGGGTATCGAGGTCTATACCAAGCCGGGCTTGGCTCCCGCACAGTTCACGAACAACATGTCAGGGTGTGGCTCCATCGTGGTGTGGACCCGAACGACCACGCGCCCAGATCGCAAGCCGAAGTGACGTCCCCCTTGACGGTCAAGCTTCATCCAACCGTTCCGACGTCGCGACCATCGCGGGGGTGGTGCACTTCGACATCGCGCTCGAGCCTGTCGGCGACTGGCGCGTACCCCAATCCACAAAGCGACGTCAGAGGAATACCGACCAGGGTCGCGCGTTTTCGCCGACAGCCTTACCGGTCAGCCCGTCGCATTGTGGATGTCAACTGGAGGCTTCCATGTTGAGACTGAGCGACATCATGACCGCCAACGTCGTCACGCTCGATCCGAGCTTGACCATCCGTGAGGCGATGGATGTGTTCGCGTCGAAGCGGATCAGTGGGGCCCCCGTGATCGCGGGCGGTAACGTGATCGGCGTGGTCTCGGCCTCGGACCTTATACAGTTCGCGGCGGCGTTGCCCGGCGTCCCGACGGAGCGCGATGGAGGCGCCGATCTTCTCGCGGATGTCCCGGACGAGGACACCGGAGAGCTCAACGCCCGCGACGATGCGCCCGCGGCCCTGTTTTTCACCGATCTCTGGGATGACGCAGGCGCAACGGTCGTGGAACGTCTGGCCGGTCCCGCGACGCCGGAGTGGAACTTCCTGGAAGAGCACACGGTGTCGGATGCGATGACCCGCGCGCCGGTCCACGCACTGACCCCCGAGACGTTCGTGACGATCGCGGCAGATTACATGCGACGCGCGAGAATTCATCGCGTGCTCGTCATGACGGGCCGGCGCCTCTTGGGCATCGTGACGACGACCGATATCACGAACGCCGTCGCGGACGGGAAGCTGACCGCGCGCACATACGTGTTCGAGCGCCGGCGTCCGAATGGCGTGGTTCGGAGTCGGCGATGAGAACGAAGGTGCTATCGTGAATGCACTCGGGGCGAGCCGTTAGGCGCCAGCGTCGCATATTATCGGACAGCGACGCCGGGACTGGAACGTCCATCGACGCCAGCATGTATGGCTCGCACCACTGGGCGCGCGATGTGGCCTTCGCAGATTTGCTCCGTGCGCAGTGACGGCTCCGACGGCACGTCCTTCGATGAAGCTCATTAACCAACCTCGACGAGCGCGCTCTGCCACTGCGCGGCATCCGTATCTCACGGTTTCGCGCGCGGTTTGTTGAAGTCGTGGGAGAGAATGAGCTTGAACGTCAATCGATCGGTCGCGTCGGTGAGACCGAACCCCACACCGGCCTCCACGTCCAGCAAGCCGTTCGCGTGATCGACGACGGCGTACAGCTGATGGGCCTGTGACGTGACGGGGAAGAAGCGACGTACGGGCCCGTAATCCGCGTATTCCTCCGCCGCGATTGCCCACGACTTCGACACGTTGTAGGCGACGCGCGTGGACGGGACGAATTCGAGCTTGTCCAGGCCTTCGTATGACGTGTCGAAGATCGGGTTGACGATGACGTCGACTGGTTGGAGATGCCAGCCGATGATCGGCCGAATCTCCGACGTGAGTCGCTTGGTGTCCCATCGCGTGGCGTTGTAGCTGAACTCGAAGTTTGCCCCGTAGAAGAACCGGCGCTCGTCGGCGTTAGGCACCGCAAATAGCGTCCGTAGCTTTCCGCCATCGAGCCCCCAGCCCGTGGCATGGTCCCAGCTGTAGAGCGGCAGATAGAGTCCCAGCTCGAACCAGCGGCTCACACCGTACGCCCATTCCAAGACGCCGTTCCACGACCGGTCTGCCACGACCGCACCAGGAAACGACGCGGTCTTTACGCCGTCGGGCGTGTAGTTGTTGTGCCACGTCAGGTTGAAGACGCCCGTGCGCGCGAGCCCGCCGTCGTACACCTGGATCTCGTCGCTCTGGGCGCGCGCGACACCCGGTACGACCACGGCTGCCGCGAGCAGCGCCGTCGCTACGCGCGCAATTGTCTTCGTCACGAGCTCCCCGGTCAGGTGTTCGAGTCTCACCCAGCGAAACGCGGCATCTTCTCCCCATTTCTCCCATTCGCTACCTGCGGACCGCCGAGAATTGTTCGATCATCTTCGCTGCCGCGATGAAGTGCTGTCGCACGTCGAAGCCCTTCGGATCGATCACAGCCTGCAGGGCACATCCGTGAATCAGGCTCACGGCGACACTGGCCACGCCCTCGGCCGTCACCGCGGGCTCCTCCGTCGCTCGCCGGCCCCGCGACACCGATAACTCGTCGGTCACAAGTGGGCTGGCGAGCGACGCGAGCGCCGCACGATACGACTCGAGCGCCAGACGAATTTTGCGGCGGATCGCGGCATTCCGAACACCGATCGTCCAATACTCGAGAAAGAGTCGGAAGTGTCGGGGATCGGTCGACAACCGGTCCATCTCGCTGCGCAGCAAGGCGTGCAAGCGCTCCGACGGGCGCGTGATCTGCGCGACCGCGTCCGGGACCCGCATGACCGCGGTGGCGTACAGCGTGCGATCGAGGAGAGCGGCTACGAGCTCGTGCTTTCGTTTGAAATGAAATACCACCGTGCCGTGACTCACGTCGGCGCGAGCGGCGACGCTCCTGAGCGTCAATGCCTCGAGCCCCTGTCGCGCCGCCACGTCGTAGGCGGCACGCAACATCTCTTCGCGGCGGGTTGCCTCTGGCACCTTTCGTCCTACCATGGAATCGCTCCTTCGCGGGCATCCGCTCGCGGCGTTAGGTGGGCAGCGCTGGGAACGCGCTTGCGTTCGTCGACGCGGCCCGGGCCAACGGCGACAATCTCGCGGCGCTGCGGCTGCTCCCTCGCCGACTCCGGATGAAAACGCCGCCCCGCATCGGTTCCGTGTCCTCGAGCGATCGAACAACAACGCGGTTCATCAGCGGACCGATCTTGATGGCGACGCGCGCCTCGTGGCCGGACGAATGCGTTGGTGATTGGACGCCGAGCGGGCCGTTTCTGGGGGCTACCGGGCATTGACCAATTGGATGAACAATTCACGAACGACTTATCCACGTGGACAATGTCGTTCGACCACTTGGATGACAAGAGTATTGTTCCGCGGCATCTGTCGCGCGCCAACCGTGCCGACGCCGTCGGGCGAATGCTCCCCCTGTCCGTGAGAACCGGGCGCCGCCCGATGAAAAAAATTCTGGCGTAACGCCCAACGAATCACGCCTCGATGACTCGCGCGATGATTATCGGCGCTCGCGGAAGAACGGCAGCCGCCGGAGTCGGAGCGAGCGCCCGGCCTGCGAATCGCGCCTGC
>Ga0310811_10011022_pt1 | contig 11697 bp, 9 predicted proteins | sample YCmetagenome_FD_207642 | JGI IMG/M metagenome (GOLD analysis project Ga0310811, IMG submission 207642) | Soil microbial communities from experimental microcosm in Duke University, North Carolina, United States - YC | ecosystem: Engineered > Artificial ecosystem > Soil microcosm > Unclassified ...
GCGCTCGATGCCGCAGTGGCCGCTTGCGCCGTGCTGTGTGTGATCGAGCCGCAGTCGACCGGCATCGGCGGCGACTGCTTCTGCCTCTACGCACCGGCGGGTGCGGGCAAGGTCGTTACGCTGAATGGCTCCGGGCGTGCGCCGGCCGCCGCCACCATCGACTGGTACGAACAGCACGGCATCACCGCGCTGGAGAACACGTCCGCCCACGCCGTCACCGTGCCCGGCGCCATCGGTGCCTGGGAAACGCTGCTGAAGGCGCACGGCAGCAAGGACCTGCAGGAATTGCTGCAGCCTGCGATCGCCTTCGCCGCCGACGGTTGGCCGGTTCACCAGAAGGTCGCCTGGGACTGGAAGCGGCTGGAAGCGAAGCTCCGCAAGAACGGCACCGCGCGCTTCCTGCCTGGCGGTCACGCGCCGAACGAGGGCGACATCTTCCGGCACCCGGAACTGGCGGAGACGTTGCGAGCCATTGCCCGGCATGGCGCCAAGGCCTTCTACGAAGGCGCCATCGCCGCGGACATGGTGAAGACGCTGCGGGATCGCGGCGGCCTGCACACCGAGGAGGATTTCGCCGCCGGTCTGCACAACGCGGAATTCGTCGAGCCGATCACGCTGAACTGGCATGGCCATGACGTGTATCAGTGCCCGCCCAATGGCCAGGGCATCGTCGCGCTGATGATCCTCGGCATGCTCGAGGGCATCCCGTCGGCACCGGACGGTCCGTTCAGCGCGCTGCGCTATCACCGCCACATCGAGGCCGCGCGCCTCGCCTATCGCGACCGCGACGCGTTCGTTGCCGATCCGGGTCAGGTCGATGTGCCGGTCAAGAAGCTGCTGAGCGCCGAATACCTTGGCGGCCTGCGCAAGCTGATCGGCGACACCAAGGCGATGACGAGGCTGCCCGCCGCCGGCGAGGCGTTGCTGCCACCGCATCGCGACACGATCTACCTGTGTGTCGTCGACAAGGACGGCAACGCGTGCAGCTTCATCAACTCGCTGTTCGAGGGCTTCGGGTCGGCCATCCTCGCCGAACGCAGCGGCGTCATGCTGCAGAACCGCGGCTTCGGTTTCCGGGTCGAGCGCGGCCACCCGAACTGTATCGCGCCGCGCAAGCGCCCGATGCATACGATCATTCCCGGCATGGTGATGAAGGACGGCCAGGCGGTGATGCCGTACGGCGTGATGGGTGGCCATTTCCAGCCGATGGGGCACTCGCTGTTCCTCACCAACATGCTGGAATATGGCCTCGACATTCAGGCGGCGATCGACCTGCCGCGCCTGTTGCCGATGAAGGGTAAGGTGCAGATCGAGCACGGCATCACACCGGAGATCTGCGCCGTGCTGACGCATCTCGGACATGAGCTGGAGACGGTTGAGCGTCCGCACGGCGGCGGCCAGGCGATCTGGATCGACCGCGACCGCGGCTTCCTGGTGGGTGGCTCCGAGCCACGCAAGGACGGCCTGGCGCTCGGCTACTGAGGCCGCCGCCATGACCGAACCCTGCGACCTCACCGCCATTCAGGCACGCCAGCTGATCGGCCAGAAAAAGCTGGCTCCGACCGAGCTGTTGGACAGCTGCATCGCCCGCATCGAAGCCGTGGACCATGCGGTGAACGCCATGGTCGCGCGCGACTTCGATCGTGCGCGCGCCACCGCGAAGGATGCCGACACCGCGGTGAGCCGAGGCGACACGCTGCCTCCGCTGCACGGCCTGCCGATTGGCATCAAGGACCTGCAGGAAACCGCCGGACTGCGCACCACCTTCGGCAGCACGATCTTCCGCGACAATGTCCCCGCAGCCGACGAACGGCTGATCGCGGCGGTTCGCAGGGCCGGTGCCATCATCATCGGCAAGACCAACACGCCGGAGTTCGGTGCCGGCGCCAACACGCGGAACGCCGTCTATGGCGTGACCGGCAACCCGTTCGACCCTGCCCGATCATGCGCAGGTTCGTCCGGCGGATCAGCCGTCGCGCTGGCAACCGGGATGGCGCCGATATGCTCCGGTTCCGACACCGGTGGTTCGCTGCGCAATCCGGCCTCGTTCTGCGGCATCGTCGGGTTCCGCCCCACCCCGGGCCTGGTAGCCAACGAACGACGCGGGCTTGGCTGGAACAATCTGTCCGTTGCTGGCCCGATGGCGCGCACCGTGCCCGACCTGTGCCTGCTGCTCTCTACCATGGTCAGCGACGATGCCCGCGATCCGCTGGCAACCACTGTGCACCGGCGCACGATCCGCCGTCCCGAGGACTTCGCCAACCCGGCGCGCATCGATCTTTCGGGCCTGCGCGTGGCATTCACGCCCGACTTTGGCTTCGCGCCCACCGAGCGTCTCATCGCTGAAGCATTCGCCGAGAAGACCAACCTGTTCCGCCACGTCTTCGGCCAAACCGCCGACACCACACCTGATTGCGCCGAGGCCGACGAGGCGTTCGAGGTGCTGCGCGCTTTGGGCTTCCTAGCCAGTCACGCCGACAAGGCACGCACCCGCCCGCAGGACGTCGGACCAAACGTCCGCGCCAATGTCGAGGAAGGCCTGCGCTACACCGCCGCCGACGTCGCACGCGCACAGACGCTGCAAACCACGCTGTATCGTCGCTGGCAGACGTTCTTCCAGGATTGGGACGTGATCCTGACGCCCTCGATCACGCTCAGCCCACGGTCCTGGCGCGAGCTCTACCCGGCGGAGATCGACGGCAAGGCGACACGCACCTACTTCCACTGGCTCGCGCTGGCCTACGCGGTGACGCTGCCCGGCCATCCCGCCGTCTCCCTGCCGCTCGGACTCGATCGGCATGGCATGCCGTTCGGCCTGCAGATCGTCGGACCGCGCGGCGGCGATGCGTTTGTGTTGTCGGTTGCCGCGGAACTCGAAGCACTGCTGGCCGGCGACGCCCGCACCGCGCGCCCTGTTCCGGATTTGGCTGCGCTGAAGAAGGCCCGGCCGATCAGCGAGATGGAAGGCTTTCTGGGGTTCGACTGAGGGAACCTCCGACGCGGGTCACCTTGGAATCGCAGCCATCACCGAGCGGATGAACCCGTTGACCGACGTTGGATCCATCCACCGCATCACCGCGACCAGCTCGTTCTGCGGATCGACCCACGTAATGTTGCCGCCGGCACCCGACGCGAAGAAGCTGGTCTCCGTCGCGTTCGGATAGCGCTTGCACCCGGTGTTCAGCCACCACAGCAATCCATAGTTCGCATTGAGCGCGCACGGCGTCAGCGATTCGGCAATCCAACGCTCGGACAGCAGCCGCTGCCCCTTCCACTGACCGCGACGCAGCATCAGCGTCCCGATCTGGGCCTGGTCCTCCGCGTGGATCGCAATACCACCACCCCAGTGGCTACCACCCGAGACGGACTCCACCATCCGGCCGTCGATTTCCACCATCGACGTGCGATAGCCGTGCCACGACCAACCGGACGACGCGCCGATCGGCTGCATGATCCGTTCCGCGAACACCTCGGGCAGGGGTCGCCGGAAGCGCTGCAGCAACGCGAGTGCCAGCCGGTTCACACGAACGTCGTTGTATTCCCAGAATTCGCCAGGCGCTTGCAGAGGCCGTGCATCGCCCTTGCGGCCCTTGCCCTCGACCGCGAGGTTCCGATTGCGATCGACGATGTCCGACTTGCCGAACAGCGTTCCTTCCCATTCCGATGTCTGTTGCAGCAGGTGCCGCCAGGTGATCGCGCCGTTATGCGGGCCCTCGAAGCCGCCATCGCGGACCGTCAGCCGCACCGGTTCGTCCAGTTCGCCGATCAGCCCATCCGCCATTGCGATGCCGGCCAACAGGCTGAGATAGCTCTTGGCAACAGAGAACGTGAAATCCACCTGCCGCGTGTCGCCCCAACGGGCTACCACCTCTCCCCGCCGAACGACCATCCCATTCGGCCCACCGCGGGGCCGGATCGGGCCCAGCACTTCGTTGTCTGGCGGTGGTTCGAAAAACCCCGACTCGAGATGTGCGCGCAGGTCGCGCGGCCACGGCGTCTCGTGCGACAGGGCGTAACCGATCGCTTCATCCAGCGCGTTCATCGGGTCTCCTCGATCCACTTCGCGCCTGGGATACCATAAGGCCGCCAAGGCGCGCATACTGCGCCTGGGAACGCCCAGGCGGCACAAGCCGCCGGGCAGGGCAACCGATACCGGGGGACGCTCGTGGCGAGGCTCGAACGCGACGCAAAACGTGCTGCGCTTATCAGTAGCCCGTTGTTCAGCGCCATGAAGCCGGACGAACTCGACGAGATCCTGAAGTTCGCCTCCGAGCGTCGCGTCCGCCGTGGCCAGACGGTTTTCCAGCGTGGCGACAACGCCTCGTCGATGATGGTGGTGCTGCGGGGGCGCATCCGCATCAGCACCGTTTCCGCCGAGGGCAAGGAAGTCACGCTGAACGTCATCAATCCGGGCGAAATCACCGGCGAGATGGCTCTGCTTGACGGCGAGCCCCGCAGCGCCGACGGCACCGCCGTGGAAGAGACGCTACTCCTGGTCGTCGAACGCCGCCATTTCCTGCCATTCGTGCGTCAGAACGAGGACCTGTTCCTGCGCCTGCTGGCGGTGCTCTGCACGCGCATCCGCCGCACCAGCATGACGCTGGAAGAAATCGCGCTGTTCGATCTGCCGGCGCGTCTCGCCCGTGTGCTCCTCAAGCTCGGCGAGGACTACGGCCGCCCCACGCCTCGAGGCACGCGCGTCGAGATGAAGCTGTCGCAGCGCGATCTCAGCAACCTCGTTGCGTCATCGCGGGAGAGCGTGAACAAGCAATTGCGCGCGTGGCGTGAGACCGGCGTGGTGGATTCCGAGGACGGCCTGCTCGTGTTGCGCCGTCCCGCGGACTTGAAGCGCCTGATCGACGTCAGGTAACCGCCTCCACCATCCGCGCATCCGTCCACACGGTCAGCCGTGCGACACTTTCGCTCAGCATGGCCTGCAACGCGGCCAGCTGTTCCGGTTCGGGGTCGGCATTTGCCATTGCCCGCTCGATCTCCCCGGCGAGATATCCGACGCGCAGCAACCCGACACTGCTCGCGCAACTTGCGAGCGTATGCACCTCGCGCAGCAACGCACCACCACTGTCGATCGATGACCGCTGCAGTCGCTCCTCCATCCGGGGCGCTTCGGCGAGGAACAGCGTTGCCACATCCAGTGCGCCATCGTCGCCGATATCGTCGGCCTGCGCTGGCCTGCGCCTGCCATGACCACCGGGTCGAGCCCGGTGGCAGGCTCGGGACACAGGCCGTGTGCCTTCGGTGAGGGTCCAGCGAGCAAAAGCTCCTTGGCGGGTTCGGGGCAAAAGCCCTGATCTTGCCTTGTTCAAGCGATTGCCAGCGGGTGCCCAACCAGACGTTGACACGGCGCGGCGGAAGTCGGTGTTCTGTGTCCATGCTGCACCGGCTGATCTTCGCTGTCCTGATCACGCTGATGCCGATCACATCCGCGTCGGCGCAGACCGCGACGGCGGCCCAGGATCGGTACTTCATCACCAGCGACGGCGTGCGCCTGCATTACCTGGAGGCAGGGCCACGCCTCGGTCACACCATCGTCTTTGTCCCCGGCTGGACCATGCCTGCGTGGATCTGGGCGCCGCAAATCCAGGCATTCGGCCAGCAATACCACGTGATCGCATTCGACCCGCGGGGCCAAGGCGACTCCGACGCTCCACCCGCTGGCTACGAACCGCAGCGGCGCGCCCAGGATATCGCCGAGTTGATCGCCCACCTGACGCCCGTGCCGGTCTTGCTCGTGGGCTGGTCGCTGGGTGTCCTCGATACGCTGGCCTATGTGCGCCGGCATGGCGACCAGTACGTCGCCGGCCTTGTCCTGGTGGACAATTCTGTCGGTGAGGAACCGCCACCCAAACCGCCGCCACCGCATCGCCCCGGGCCCGTTCTGCCGCACGCAATTGCGATGCACCGCTTCGTTCAAGGCATGTTCCGCCGCCCGCAGAGCCCGACCTATATCGATCGACTCACCGAGGCCACGCTGCACACGCCGGAATACGCCAGCCGTGCGCTGCTCGCCTATCCCGAGCCACGCACCTACTGGCGCGACGCGCTCTATGCCACTGCCAAGCCGGTCCTCTATATCGTTCGCCCCGGCTGGCTGGCGGAGCAGGCGGCGAACCTCGCGCACAACCGCCCAGGCACCCAGATCGCCGTGTTCCCTGACGCCGGCCATGCGCTGTTCGTCGACGACTCGGCTCGTTTCAACGCGCTCCTGGCAGGCTTCCTCGCGAAGACCGTTTGGCCGTGACACCGCGTTTCGCTCTCCTGCCGCTGTTCCTCGTGTCGTTGGTCGCCGTCGGATACGAGACGGCGCTCACCCGTTACTTCGCCGTCGCGAAATGGTCGGAATACGGCTACTGGGTCATTTCCATCGTGATGGCCGGCTTCGCGCTCAGCGGCGTGGTCCTGGCACTGTTTCGCGACGCCTTCGCCCGCCGCGGCGAAACGCTGCTGACCTGGTTGCCGGCGCTGCTCGTGATCACGGCAGCCATTGGGTTCCATTTCACCACCACCAACCCGTTCAATCCGCTGCAACTGCAGAACCTCGCGACGTGGCAGCCGCAGCTTTGGAATATTGCCGGCTACTACGCCTGCCTGCTGCCGTTCTTCTTCCTCACCGGGGTGTTCGTCAGCCTGAACTTCGTTTTGTACTCCGACCGAATCGGCCGCGTGTATGGTTACGACCTTACCGGCGCCGGCGCCGGCGCCGCGCTCGTGCTCGCAGCGATGTTTGTCGTGCATGCATTCTTCCTGGTGCCCTTGTTGCTGGTTCCGCTGGCCGTCAGCGCTCTCTTCAACACTGGACGCCAGCGCTGGTTGGGCGCCGCCGTGGCGGCAATCGCGCTGCTCGGCGCCGATGCTCTGTTGCTGTTCGATAACCAGGCGCAGTTCAACGACTTCAAAGCCATCTACGCACCATTGCACACACCCGACGCACGAGTGGTCGCGAGTGTGCTGTCGCCCCGCGGCGACTACCAACTGCTGGACGACTTCACCGAGCGTGTCGACACCGACATCTCCAACAACGCCGGAATGCTTGGCGTAGCCGGCCCGCCGCGCACGCTCGGCCTGTATCGTGACGGCAACCGGATCGCCGCCTTGCCTAACCCCGGCGCACTGGATGTCGGTTACGCCGCCGCGGCACTCGATGCACTGCCTTACCAACTGATCCCGCACGCGAACGTCCTGCTCGCCGGTGCGTCCGGCAGCTTCCGGGTGGCCGAACTGCTATCACTCGGCGCCGCGCATGTGCGCGTGCTGGAACCCGAGCCTGTGCTTGGTTCGGCGCTGCGCCACGGCCTCGGGCCGTCACCCGCCTGGGCTGACGATCGGCGCGTGACGCTGTCGAGCGACGGCCCGGTCGCCGCGGTCCGCGACGGCGGCAATTACGATGTCATCGATCTGTCAGCCGATTTCCTGGACACCACCGAGGCGAACGTGACGGCCTTCAGCACCGACGCGATCGCCGCCTACGTGCACGCCCTGGCGCCGGGCGGCATCGTGTCCATCCCGGTCTCCATTCGTGATTTCCCGGTCTATGCACTGCGCATGCTCGCCACGGTGCGCGACGGACTGCTGGCTGCCGGCATCGCAGACCCGGCGGCGCACGCCGTGGTTTATCGTTCCGCCTGGAGCGCGCGCATCCTGCTGTCCAACCGTCCGTGGGACGCCGCGCACATCGCCACATTGAAGAAATTCTGTGACGACCGTTCGTTCGACGTATCGTGGTATCCGGGCATGGATCCTGCCGCTGCGCGCGCCGACATCTACAACGACCTGCCGGCGGTATCGTTCGCCAACGGCGAGGTCACCTCGCAAGGCCCCGACGATTCCATCGCCGACGAATCCCAGGCGGTACTCAGCCACGCATCGACGCCATCGCGCGACGCATTCAACCTGGCGCCGATCACGTTCGATCGCCCATTCTTCTATGCCGTACTGCGGCTCGATCAGCTCGATACGATCCTGAAGCGCCTCGAAATCCTGCCGCAGGCTGAGATCGGTGCCTTGGTCAACCTGGCGGTGCTTGCGCAGGCTGTGGTGATCGCGCTCGTGGTCCTGCTGGTGCCTCTTGTCACGCTTCGCGGACTGCGCAGCGATGCGGCCGGCCTGTTGCGCCCGCTGGTGTACTTCCCGGTGCTCGGCCTCGGGTTCCTGTTCATCGAAATCTACCTGATCGAGAAAGCCAGCCTTTGGCTGAACGACCGCACGTCCGGTTTCGCCCTGGTGCTGACCGGCATGCTGATTTTCTCGGGCCTGGGCAGCATGGCCGCGGATCGTCTCGCCGCAACGCCGCAGCGCTGGCTCGGGCTGGCGTGCCTCGTCATCGTCGGCTGGTGCATCGCGGTCCTGGTGGCGCTGCAGCCGGCGATCCTCGCCACGCTCGACCTGCCCTGGCTGGGGCGTGCCGCCCTGCTGCTCGCGATCCTGGCACCGGTTTCGCTGGCGCTCGGGCTGCCGTTCCCCCTCGGCCTCGCGCGTGTCGGCTCCAGCGCGCTGCTCCCCTGGGCCTGGGGGCTGAACGGTGCATTCTCTGTGGTCGCCACGCCACTCGCCAACCTGATTGCGCGTGAGGCGGGCTTCAGCCGGGTTATGCTGTCCGCCGCGATGCTGTATGTGGTCGCGCTGGTGATGTTTCCAGCAACAAGGAAAAGCAGCGCGTGGCACCTTCTATCCCCGCGATCACGCGCCGCGGAGTGATCTCCGCAGCAGGCGCGCTGGCCCTGGTGCGTCCGTCACGTGCGGCGACGGCCTGGACGCGCGACGCCTATCAGACTGCGATGATCGCCTCCGGCCGTCCGGTCAGCCTGACCGACGCACAATTCGACGCGATCCAGAAACGCAAGCCCGCGGCGATGAAGCGTATCGAGGGCTATCTGAAGGATCGTCTTGGCTCAGCCGACCCCGCCGTGATGGCGGCGTTCGAGACGGTGCCTCGCGAGTACTTCCACTACATCTACTCGGAGCACCGCGCGACGCCGGGCGACGCGTATGAGTCGGACCCAAAGCCGTGGGGCCTCGGCTACGGTTCCGCGCTGTCGGACTATCTTGGTCAGGCCTACATGACCCAGGTCTGCCAGTCGAAGCCCGAGGATACGACGCTGGAGATCGGTACCGGCAGCGGCTTCCAGAGCGCGTTGCTGTCGCGCATCGTCAAGAAGGCGTACTCGATCGAGATCATCGAGCCGCTCGGCAAGGCGGTCGGCAGGATCTTCACCCCCATTGGCTATGACAATGTCCATACACGCGTCGGCGACGGGTATTACGGCTGGCCCGAGGTGGAAGGCGGCTTCGACATCATCATCGTCACCTGCGCCGCACAATACGCGCCGCCCGATCTGTTCAAGCAGATCAAGCCGGGCGGCCGCATGGTCATTCCGATCGGCCAACCGTTCAAGCGTGGCCAGGTGCTCTACATCTATACCAAGGATGCGGAGGGCAAGGTTCATTCGAAGCGCGACATGGGGGTGTTCTTCATTCCGATGACCGGCGCGATCGACAAGAACCCAGCACCGCATGGCACGCCGAGCGCCGCCGTCGCATCGCCCGCCGTCACGCCGGCAAGTGCCACGGAAAAGCCGACTACCAACTAGTGCCTTCCGTCGTTGATTTTGCGGCCAATCTCTTAATCCATATCTCCGGTAGCCCGGAGATGCGTCGTGATCGCGAAACAACCTGCGGTAAAGAGATACATCGTAACGCTCAGCTTTGAAGAGCGAGAACGCCTGAACACGCTGATACAAAAGGACACAAGTCCCGCACGACAGGTGCTGAAGGCACGCATCCTGCTGAAGGCCGATGCCTCGGAGGCAGGCGTTGCCTGGAGCGACGGCGAGATCGCCGAAGCACTGGACACCAGCATCGACACCATCGCCCGCACGCGCCAGCAGTTGGTGGAGGGAGGCATCGATGCGGCGCTGACCCGCAAGCACTCCCCCAACTCCGCCAGAAAGCGCATCTTCGACGGTGCCGCCGAGGCCAAGTTGATCGCGCTCGCCTGCTCTGCGCCGCCGAAAGGACGCAAGCGGTGGACGCTGACGCTGTTGGAAACCGCGGTCGTGCAGCTGAACATTGTCGATCGTGCCAGCGACAACACGATCGGGCGGACGCTCAAAAAAACATTCTCAAGCCTCACCTCAAGAAGCAATGGGTCATCCCGCCGGAGGCCAACGCCGCCTTCGTAGCCAGCATGGAGGACGTCCTGGAGGTCTATCAGCGGCTACATGATCCCAATCGTCCCGTCGTCTGCCTGGACGAGACGACAAAGCAACTCATCAAGGAAACGCGTGTCCCAGTCTCGGCAAAGCTAGGCCAGCCAGCCCGCCAAGACGACGAATATGAGCGCAATGGCACCGCCAATCTGTTCATGCTGTTCGCTCCATTGGAGGGATGGCGGCAGGTCGAAGTGACCGACTGCCACGCAGCGATCGATTACGCGCAGGTCCTCAAGGATTTGTCCGACAGGCACTTCCCCGGCGCGAGCAAGATCGTGCTGGTGCAGGACAATCTCAGCACGCACAAGCCGGCGTCACTCTATGAAGCCTTCCCAGCCGCCGAAGCACGTCGTCTCGTCGAGCGGTTCGAGTGGCATTACACACCAAAGCACGGCAGTTGGCTGGATATGGCCGAAATCGAACTCAGCATCCTGTCACGCCAGTGCCTCGATCGGCGTATCCCCAACAAGCAGGCGCTGATCGACGAAGTCGCCTCCTGGCAGGAAGACCGCAACAAAGACCACACCAAGGCAGACTGGCAATTCACCACCGCAGATGCACGCATCAGGCTGAAGCGCCTATACCCGGCATTATGAGCGACTCAGAGCACTAGGTCACCCCTGTTGGTGGCGCCCTGTTGGTAGCTAATCAATCTGTCCGGTTTTTGTAGCTCGTGATCTGTCCACTTCGTTCTTGCTCTGTGCCGGGGCATGCCCCGGCACAGAGCGACCGCGCTGGAAGCGTGTCATGCGGCCTGTCGCTGTGTCTGGAGGATGGTGCCATCTGCCTCGTAGTCAGCCAGTCGAGGCGGTCCCCAGAACACCGCCAATTGGCCGTCCGGATACCCATGCACCCGAACCTTTGCCTTCACGAAGTGCGGCCGCAATCGGGAAGGCGGCAGTTGCAGGCTCAGCGTTTGCCACCTCACCGTGTTGTCGTTGCCCACCGTGCGCTCCTCCTGAATGCACAGTATCTCCCGCCATGTACCGGTCGCATCGGTGACGAACGCCGAGCCCTCCTGCTCCGCCTCGATCGCGAACCGCGCATTGTGGTCTCCGATGTAGACTTCGCGCAGCCAGTGGTTGGCCGCCTCCACCGTGCTGATCCCAGCCATCGCAAACTCCTTCGGCAGCCGGTCCTGCAAGGTGCCGAACGCGCGTTCCGACCGGCCGCGGGCCTGAGGCGAATAAGCCGCAATGTGCTGGATGCCGAGCTGATTGAGCGCGCGGCCGAACTGCGTCAGCACCGTCTTCGACACCCGTCCGCCAGCTTCCGGCGTCTCGAAGTAGTGGCTGCCCCGGTCGGTATACAGCGAGCAGAACAAACCATGCTTCGCCACCACCTCGCGCACGCCGCGCAGGCTCGATGCCGTGCCCTCCTCTTCCACCAGAAAGGCTGAATAGAGCTCGCTGGTGGCATCCTCCATCGTCACCACCAAGTCCTGCTTGCCGATCGCCCCCGGTAGCCAGGC
>Ga0310811_10011025_pt1 | contig 11694 bp, 10 predicted proteins | sample YCmetagenome_FD_207642 | JGI IMG/M metagenome (GOLD analysis project Ga0310811, IMG submission 207642) | Soil microbial communities from experimental microcosm in Duke University, North Carolina, United States - YC | ecosystem: Engineered > Artificial ecosystem > Soil microcosm > Unclassified ...
CGAGTATTTTCGATTCAGCCTGGGCGGGCGCGCTGTGAAGGTGCGCGCCGATATCGCATGCGGCGAAGCCACTCGTCATTGACCCAAACACGTTGCGAATCAAATCAGGACCAGCCATGCCGACGGTGTCAGCCAGTGAAACGGATTGTATACCCATACCGACAAGTCTATTGAGCGCCTCGCGAATATTCTTCGCATCCCACGGATCGCCATATGGGTTTCCAAACGCCATCGAAATGTAAACGACAGTGCTTAATCCCGCTTCATCTGCTTTGCGTTTGATCGATTCCAATACTTTGTAGCATTCGTCCAACGTCTGATTCTGGTTCTTGCGCAGAAAGGTCTCGGAGATCGAGCAAGGGAAACCCAGGGTAGAAACCGCTTGCGTGGCAATGGCACGTTCAGCGCCTTTTTCGTTCACCACGATCCCGATGATCTCGACATCGTCAGGCAGATCGAGTTGTTCCAGCACTTTTTCGCTGTCGGCCATTTGCGGAACGGCCTTGGGAGAAACAAAGCTGACCGCATCGATGTGTTTGAAGCCAATATCAACCAGAGTGCGCAGGTAACGGGCTTTCAATTCGGTCGGAATTTGCCGGCTGAGTCCTTGCCACGCATCGCGCGGGCATTCGATCAGTGTGACGGCGTTGCCAACCACGGAATTGCGAGGGCTTATCTGAAAAATTCCTTCGCGCGGTCGAAGAAACTTTTGCGAATTGGAGTGTTTTCATCGCCGCAAAGCGCGGCGAACTCCTCGAGCTTGCGGGATTGCTCTGCATTCAGCCGCGACGGCACCTCAACGATCAGCCGCGCAAATAAATCGCCGTGGCTCCGACCGTTCACATTTGTTATGCCTTTGGCACGAAGCTTAAACATTTGCCCGCTTTGCGTACCCGCAGGCACCTTAACCTGGGCCTTGCCCTCAAGCGTCGGTACGTCGACCTGTCCACCCAGCGCCGCAACGGAAAACGGGATTGGCACCTCGCAATACAAATCGTCGGCTTCGCGGTGAAAAATGTTGTGCTCCTTGATGTGGATCACCACATAAAGATCACCCGCTGCCCCGCCGCCGATACCGGCTTCGCCGTTTCCCGGCGAACGTAATCGAGTCCCTTGCCGGATTCCCGCGGGAATCTTGAGTTTGATTTGGCTTAACTTTTTGACACGGCCTTCGCCGTGGCATTTTGGACACGGCTTATCAATGATTTCACCGGCACCGTGGCAACGTGGACACGTTTGCGAGACATGAAAGAATCCACGCGAACTGATCACTTGTCCGCGCCCACCGCACGTCGGACAACTTGATTTGCGCGAGCCCGGCTCCGCGCCGCTGCCATGGCATTTGTCGCAGGCATTAAGCTTCTCAATCTCAATCGTCTTCTCTGCGCCGAAAGCCGCCTCCTCCAACTTTATTTCCATGTCGTACCGCAGATCCGACCCATGGCGTCGATCGTCCGAGCGCGCTCCCGTCCCGCCGCCAAAGAAAGTTTCGAAGATTCCGCCACCGAATCCGCCGCCGCCGAACACTTCGCGGAAGATTTCGAAAGGATCGTGAAAACCGCCGCCACCGAAGCCGGCGTTGCCCTGCGTGAACGCAGCGTGACCGAAGCGATCGTAAGCCGCGCGCTTGTCCGAATCCATCAGGACGTCGTACGCTTCGCCCAGTTCTTTAAATTTTTCCTCGGAGTGCGGATCGTCTGGATTTTTATCGGGATGAAACTTTACGGCCAGCTTCCGATAGGATCGTTTGATTTCCTCTTCGGTGGCAGTTCGGGCTACGCCGAGCACTTCGTAGTAATCGCGTTTCTCGGTAGCCATCAAAGCGAAAGTCCTGTGTGACCAATCCGATTAGCGTTCAAGCGGGCAAGAATACTCACTACTTCGCCGGGCCGCTGGAAACAACGACGCGCGCAGGCCGTAGCAGACGATCCTTAAGTCGATAACCTCGTCGCCCCTGGCGGATGACTGTTTCTTCAGGAGCATCGCTCGGCTCGTGCGCAATCGCTTCGTGCAGGTTCGGGTCAAACTTCTTGCCTTCGGCTTCGATCGGTTGCAGGCCGTTTTCCTCAAGCAAATCGTTTAGTTGTTTTTGAACGAGAACCATTCCGGAATAGATCGGAGATTGCGCACTCTCCGTTTTCGCGGCTGCCAAACCCAACTCAAAATTGTCGAGAATTGAAACCAAACGTTCGAGCAGTGAGCTGTTGGCGTATTTCACCGCATCCTCTTTTTCGCGGGTTGCGCGCTTTTTGTAATTCTCGAAATCAGCCTGGCTGCGTAGCGCGAGATCACGGAAACGGTCCAGATCTGCTTGCAACCCAGCCGTTGTCTCGGAGGAATCGGCGCCGCCTGCCGCGTTAGAGGAGGCCTGTTTCGTCTGCGCAGACGAATTCATTTCTTCTTCGCGTTCACGGGAAGGCATCTTTTTCATGTTTTACGGATGGCTATCACGGTAATGTCATCGTTTTGCGGCACCGAACCGGTAAACTCGCGCACGTCCTCGATAATCCTCTTCACAATCGCTTGCGCGCCATCGTTCGCGCTGGCGCGAACTGACTGCATCATACGATCAACGCCATACTCATCTCCTTCGGAGTTAAGCGTTTCAGTCACGCCGTCGGTGTAGAGAACGAGGCAATCGTTGCGCTCGAGCGGTATCGAGAAGTCGGTGGTAAGCCTATCGAACACACTTCCGCTGTCAATTCCCACCACCATTCCCGGCGACTTTACCGGCGTTACACTTTGAGACTGCCGCTGGTACCACAACGGCGCGTCGTGGCCGGCCCGCGCAAGCGTGATGCCATCGCGCTGATGGTCCAACACCAGATATGCCATGCTGATGAACATGTCTTCTTTGATGTCCGGATAAAGCTGCCGGTTTACTTTTCGTAAAACGTCCGCCGGAGATGGGTTCCCGGCAGCCTCGGCACGCAACACGCTGCGACAAATCGCCATGATTAACGATGCAGGGACGCCTTTGCCGGAAACGTCTGCGATTGCTACGCCAAGTCGCTCTTGATCAACATGGATGTAATCAAAATAGTCACCGCTAACCTGGCGAGCTGGCACGTTAATCCCGCTGATTTGAAACCCATTGATGGCCGGCGCTTCAGACGGGAGCAGGATGCGCTGAATGTCTCTTGCGATTTCCAGGTCGTGGTCCAGCCGTTTTTTCTCGTTTGCCATCGAATAAATGATCGCGTTGTAGAGCGCGAAAGCGGATTGCTCGGCGATGGATTTAAAAACAACAAAGTCGGCCTGCGAAAAAGGCGTCCCTTGGGGACCGTTAGCCACCGTCAGAACACCGAGGTTTTGATTACCATATTGAAGCGCTGTGCCCATTAGCGACACGCTGCCAAAAGCGCTACTCCGCAATTTGGCCAACTCCGGCGCTTCGGAGAATTCATTGAGAGAAACAGCCTGACCTGTTTGCCAAACGCGCCCAATCAATCCTTCGTTCGCGCTAACAGTGTGAAGCCGCAGAAAGCTCTCAAGGGCGACAGGATTGGCAGCGGCTTGCTGTAGAATATGTTGCGGAACATCTACCAGTGGCGGACAGCCTTTCGAGATGAACGCGGGCGTAAGCTTACCGCCTGTCCGATCTGTGACGTAGAGAGCGCCTCCGTGTGCATCAAGAATGCGCACCGCCCCTTCCACGATGAGTCGATGCAATTCGTAAGGGCGAATTGTTCCCCGGAACGCTTCGCCCAAGCCGTGGAGGAAATCGAAAACCAGTGTCTCTTCGACCTGAATTTCTTCATGTGAACGCTCCAGTCTGCGAATTCGCCGACTTTGGACATAGGCAGTGATACCCCACCCGGCCAGAGACGCGACGAGGAGTCCGAGGAGAAGAGACGGCCACATTGCGGGGGGCCAGTTTACTTCGAAGACGTCTCGTGATGAAGATCTTGTCTCAAGAAATCGAGAACGTCCTTAAAGCGAAATATATTTTCCGGCGCAGCCTCGCAAAGCGCTTCGTGCGCTTCGATCATGGTTTCTGTCTGCTCCTTTTTTCGGGAACCCAGCGTCTGATTTTTGGAAGCTTGCTCAAGCGCTTCACAGTCAGGTGCACCGGTGCCATCGCCGTGGATATCGAATATCTGATCCAACCCGAGCCCGGAAAGAAGTTGCTGACTGCGATTGCCGCAATGAACGATGTGAAGATGGCCACGCCCGAGTTCTTTTAATCGCAACGCCACGCTCGCCATAGTTCCCATGAATGTGGAATCCATCATGGCGCAATCCTCCAAATCCACCACAAATTCGCGATACCCGCGGTCCAACATTTCGCGAGAAAACTCCTTGAGATTGCCGCTATTGAGGAAACTACCTCTTCCCTCCACTTTCACCCATACGGTCGGCCCTCTTACCCCAACTTGAATAGATGAGTCCACAGTTACTCTTGAAACGATACCAGCCCGAAACCCATGCTGTCAAACCTGCCCGCGCACGAGAAAGTCCTTATCAAGTGATTCGGAACACAACGCTTAATGAGCCGCATCGCATCGAACCTTCGAAGCACAACGCGCGGCGGAGGATGAAGACCAAAACGCGCCACTGCGGCCTTCTATTCCCAGAGAAACGAGCGGTTTTCGGCCACGATTTTGCCATTCGCGATTAAGAGGCAACGCCACGCTATGACGCGGCCGTCATCAAAATAATCGTCGCCGATTACCTTGAATTCAGTCTTGTTGGTGCCACGCACGTTTCTATATGTGATCTCCTGAGCCTGGACGTGTTCGTGCAATTTTTCCTGGCGATATTCCAGGCGCACCGTGACATCCGAGGGGTGCTTCGCCCGCCAGAAAAAGTCGAAATAATTACCGAAACGTTGCCGCATATCGATCCCCGTGACTGCGCCGTAAAGACGGTATTGCCTCTCAAAAACGATGGGCGCATCTTGAAGTGTCGCCGTTTTCTGGTTAGGCGAATTCGACTTTCCGCCAACCTTGCTCGTCTCCTGGTGCGCCCTCTCGCTCGGCTTTAGTCCTTTTTCACTCATGAAGAAGAGCCTGGTTTTTCGAAACTGGAAATTTGGGTCCAATGCCATCGGAAGCGGCGTGACCTTCTCGATAACCTTGGGTTCCTCCCGGGGTCCCTTCCCAGGAGCGGAAACCACCAGGAAAGTCGAAAGTAGAAATGCGACGGCAAATCTCATTGTCCCTAATAAAACGGGCCCCTGAGGCACGTGTCAACGTGCAACGCACTATGATCACCGGCATCGGCCGTGCTATGGAACTCACAGAAATTACGAAGTAATTTTCCGCGTGATCGAAGTTCGTTACGAGCGAGGCGTCTATTTGCCGCAACAGGATTTCTGGCTGGACCCGTGGGACGCAAAACGTTTCGCGTTCGTTTCCCATGCGCACAGTGACCACATCGCGCCGCACCAGGAGGTGATCGTTTCCGAGCGCACAGCACGCCTCATGCAGGTCCGTCTGCCGGGCTCGCGCATCGAGCACACCCTGCCATTTGGGGAGAGGCGATCCATTCGCGGCATTGACGTAATGTTGATACCTGCCGGGCATATCTTTGGTTCAGCGCAGTGCCTTGTTTTCGCTGGCGAGGACACGCTTCTCTACACTGGCGATTTCAAGCTGCGCGCTGGCAGGTCCGCAGAGCAGGCGGAGTGGCGTCATGCTGACACGCTTGTAATGGAAACGACTTTCGGTTTGCCGCGCTATCGATTCCCGCCCACGAAAGAGGTTATTGACCGAATAGTCGCCTTCTGCAGCGAAACGATCGACGCAGGTGAGGTTCCGGTTCTGCTGGGTTACTCGTTAGGCAAAGCGCAGGAAATCCTCTGTGCTATCGAAGGCGCAGGTTTGACGCCCATGTTGCATGGCGCGGTCTATCGAATGACCCGCATCTACGAACAGCTCGGGCAATCGTTTTGTAAATACGTGCGATACAATCGGAACGAAGTCGCCGGTAAAGTCTTGATCTGTCCGCCCAGCGCCAATCGCTCGCAAATGCTGGAGAAAATTCCGCGCAAGCGTGTAGCGGTAATCAGCGGATGGGCTGTCGATCCTCACGCGGTGTACCGCTACCGGGTCGATGCGGCATTTCCTCTGTCGGATCACGCGGATTACGACGATTTGCTTCGGTACGTGCAATTGGTGCAGCCGCGCCGAGTGTTGACCCTGCACGGTTTCCCCGCGGCTTTTGCCTCCGATCTTCGAGCGCGCGGCGTGGAAGCGTGGGCGCTGACTGAAGAAAACCAGATGGAAATGCTCTTCGGACAAAATGAGACAGGACTGAAATCCTTGCCGAAACATCCCGTCGCAGCGCGGCGTACTTCCGTGTCTGCGAAGCAATCTGAATTTCTGGACTTCGCGAATGTCGGCGAAGACATCGGCGCAACTCCGGCAAAACTGGAGAAGGTTCGGTTGCTTTCCGATTATCTGCGGGGCCTAACAAGTGAGCAGCTTCCGATCGCGACCATTTACTTCACCGGAAGAGGTTTTGCCCAAAGCGATCCGCGAATATTGCAGGTAGGATGGGCCGTAGTCTTCCGCGCACTGCAGGAGGCGACTAAAATCGGCGATTCGGAGTTTCATGGAATCGCCGCCAAACATGGCGACGCCGGCAAAAGCGCGTTTGAAGCTCTCGATGGCCGAACATCGCCGCAACCATTCAGCATTCTCGAATCCGCCGAGTTGTTCCAAAATCTTCAACGCGTGCGCGGCCCGATCGCCAAGGCAAAGCTGCTGCGAGAGCGATTTTCGATTTTATCCGCACGCGAAGGCGAGTACTTGGTCAAAATTTTGACTGGCGACCTCCGCATCGGCTTGCGCGAAGGCCTGGTGGAGGAGGCCATCGCGCGGGCATTTGATGATCCGCTCGAAGAAGTGAAGCAGGCCAACATGTTGTTAGGCGACATCGGTCGGACGGCGCTGTTGGCCTCACGAAAGGAGCTGCACAGTGCCGAACTATCAATGTTTCGTCCCATTAAATGCATGCTCGCCACCCCAGAACCAACCGTTGAAGCGGTTTGGGAGCGCTTTACTGAAGCCGTCGGCGTCGACCGTGCCGAGCCAGGATCACCGATCCCGGCTACCGTGTACGTCGAAGACAAGTTCGACGGTATTCGCGCACAGCTTCATCGCAGCAGAGACAGAGTCGAGATTTTCTCGCGCGATCTGCGACGAATTACCGGGCAATTTCCGGAGCTCGTCGACCAAGCCACGAGGTTTGACCAGGAGCTGATCGCTGACGGCGAAATCATCGCTTTTGACAAAGGGCGGCGACTGACCTTTTTCGACCTGCAAAAGCGGCTTGGCCGCAAGGGCGACACCGCGGACCTGTTTGGCGGAGCGGCAGCGGATGTGCCAGTCGCCTTCGTGATTTTTGATCTTCTCTGGATGAACGGACGCTCTCTATTGAAAACTTCTCTTCGCGAGCGGCGGGAACAACTCGGCACACTCATATTGCCGCCCCAATTCCGAAGAGCGAACATAACGCGAGCACGTTCCGCGGCGGAAATTGAGCAAATTTTCCAGGATGCGCGACAGCGTTTGAATGAAGGTTTGATGATCAAAGACCCAGAAAGCTTTTATCTCCCCGGCACCCGCGGAATGTTTTGGTTCAAGCTGAAGCGCGAGTTAGCGACGTTGGATGTGGTTGTTATCGCGGCAGAGCTTGGTCATGGGAAACGCAACAATGTGCTAAGCGATTATACGTTCGCGGTTCGCGACGAAACAACCGCTGAACTGCTGCCAATCGGTAAAGCCTATAGCGGATTGACCGACGTAGAGATCGCAGAGTTAACCGAGCATTTTAAGCGAAATACGATAGCCGACCATGGCCGCTATCGCAGAGTGAAGCCAAATGTTGTGCTCGAGGTGGCTTTCAATTCAATCCAGCCCAGTGCTCGCCACGCAAGCGGACTTGCACTGCGTTTTCCTCGAATTAAGGCCATTCGACGCGACAAGAACATCGATTCCATCGACACCCTTCAATACGCGCGCGAACTTGCCAGGCAGTCGGCAAACTTCCCGAACTCCGTCGGAAAGGACGCCTAACCAGGTCTCAGAATTTACTCTGGTGTAGGAGTGGGACTCGACGAAGCAGGTTCGTCCGTGGCAGGAACCACTGCCTGGTTATGTCGCACGGGAACTCTTCTACTTTGTATCTCCTCCATCTTGCGTTGCCTTTCGGCAAGGCGCTCCTGCATTCGTTGCTCCCGTTCAGTTCTTAGCTGGTTCGGATCTGCCATAAGGCCCTTGAGGTCATCAGGAACCGTCGACTGAGGTTGGGCAGCCTCTGACCGAGGAACTGGAGTAGCTCTCGGTTTCACCACCAATTTCGGTCTCTCCGTTAATGTTTTCTCTCGTTCGTCCAATGCTTTCTGCTGAGCGTCCAACTCTGTTTTGCGCTGAGCGAGTTGTTGTTCGGCGGTTGAATCTTGTTTTTGGCACGAGCAAACCAGCGCAAAAGGAATCAGCAACGACAGGATGAGAGTTCTTTTCATATCACGAGTGGCTTAGGTCTTTTTTATGGAGGACGAAGAAATAGGAGAGGCTTCCGATGTCAAACGAAAGTTAACGCTCCTGAGGCATAGGCGAAGCTGTCGATCTAACTGTGACTATTTCGACCCCACGATCTCGAGAACGCTGGACATTGGCAAAAATTGCCAGCATCGCCAGACAAATCACAATAACTGCCATTAATAGAAGCGCAGTTCTCGGAGCTCTTGGCGGTGCCAGTTTTTCGGTACTTTCGTCCTGCAGGTTCACTACGCATTATCCAAGTGAGGACCGCAAGCGCAAGCGGTGCGCATCACTCAAGGCGCAGCGCGGAAATGGCTTTCATGACTCGATCGCTGAGCGCGGCATACAAATTTCTTCCTTGCGGCCCAAGATCGTCTGCGCTGAAGAAGATCGGTTCGCCGACGACGATTGTAATTGGCACAAGTCGAAGGCGGCGACTGCCGCGCGGCAGCGCTTCGCGAGCGCCAAAGATCCGCATCGGCACGACTGGCGCGAGCGTTTTGGCGATTATCAAACCCAGACCCGGTTCCGCCGGTTGCAGGTTCCCGTCGATGGTGCGCGAACCTTCCGGAAACAAGAGGACACCGTTACCGGCTTGTAAAACGCGGATCACAGCTTTGATGGCGCTGCGATCAACACCTTCCTGATTTACCGGGATCACGTTCACCTTCGGCAAAACCCGGCCTAAAAGGGGCACGTCCAGAAGCGTTCGGCGGGCGAAAAAATAAATCGGTCTATCACAGGTAATCCCGGCCAGGGGCGGATCGAGATAGCTCTGGTGGTTCATCGCCAGAATCACCGGTCCACTTTGAATCATGCGCTCCGGATGAATGACGCGAAGCCGAAACAAAAATCGGCCAGCCAGCCAACTCAAATGATAGCCAACCCAATAATAGAAATTCATTCGCCGAGCGCGCGATTTGTGATCTGACTATCGCCAATCGGCAAACCAGCTTGCTCGAGCTGTGTGATTATCTCCGTCACCACTTGTTCGACCGTCACTCGCGAAGTGTCGATCAGGTGCGCGTCTTCCGCTTTTCTTAATGGTGAAACAGCCCGCGAAACATCATCGCGATCGCGAACGGTGATTTCATCGCGCTCACCTTGTGCCGCACGACGTTGCAGGCGTACTTCAGGGGAAGCATCGATATAGAATTTGTATGGGGTCTGGGGAAAAACCACCGATCCAATATCCCGACCTTCAATTACCACATCATGCCCATCAGCACAGTCATGAAGTCTCTCTGAAACGATTTCGCGAACTCGCGGTAGTTTGCTGACACGAGAAACGCTTTCGTTCACACGGTCATCGCGCAAATGTTCGACGGGGTCGATTTCATCCACAACGATGCGCGCCTCACCGTCTCGAACAACGCATGCAAGCGCTACTGAATCCAGCGCCTCAGCAATGCGCTCACCCTCCTCAGGCGCAATCCCGTTTTGAAGGACATGCCAGGTGACCGCTCGATAGATTGCACCCGAGTTGACGTAGACAAATCCGATTTGTCCAGCAAGCTTGCGGGCCACGCTGCTCTTCCCTGAAGCAGCGGGACCGTCAATGGCAATCACACGATGTTGGGAAGCGTATGATCCCATGTGTCTTCGTGCCTAACGAAACCTGAGTTAACCTTCCTGTGCGGGCACGGGAGCAAGCGAACCGATGACCGGCGTGCTGACCTGCATCCGCTTCGAGTTGGTAAATTCTTCAAGAACAGCTTCGAATCCCGGGTACGATTCACGAATGCATTCGGCGTCCTGAATGATCGTCTCGCCTTCGGCGAACAACCCCGCTACAGCGAAGGCCATGGCAATGCGATGATCGCCAAAGCTCGGCAGACGAGCTCCGTGCAACGGCGCTGGTCCATAAATTTCAAGCCCATCCTCTAATTCGGCCACTTGCGCGCCCATTGCGCGAAGATTGTGCGCGATCGCTGCAATCCGATCGGTTTCTTTAACGCGCAGTTCCTCAGCATGCCGGATCGTCGTTTTCCCGCTCGCCAGGACGGCAGCGATGGACAAGACCGGCAGCTCGTCAATAAGCCGTGGTACTTCCTTGCCCTGAATGACCGTGGCGCGTAGCGGCACTCCGGTGACTTCCACTACCCCGCGCGGTTCAACTTGCTCGACATCCTCGATGGCTTCTCGAACCTGCGCCCCCATCCGGAGCAACACGCCCAGCATGGCAGTTCGCGTGTCATTTAATCCAACATCGCGAATCAGCAGATGTCCACGGTTCTGCGCCGCAGCGGTAACAAGCCAAAACGCGGCCGAAGAGATGTCGCCAGGAATGTCGAAATCCCGTGACTCAGGAATCTGCTCACCGAAAATGCTAACGCTGCCGCCATCTTCCGTTGTCGATCGCACCAGAAAATAATTGAGCATCTTCTCCATGTGATTTCGCGTCGGCACCGGTTCTTCAACGGTGGTTTTGCCTTTGGCAAAAAGACCAGCCAACAGCAGCGCGGCTTTCACCTGCGCGCTCGCTGCCGACGGGCGGTATTGAATACCGTGAAGCGACCCGCCATGGATGCGCAATGGCGCTGTACCGTCAGGACCTTCAGCAACAACGCTCGCGCCCATCTCACAAAGCGGCGCAATCACTCGATCCATGGGCCGCTTTGACAAGCCAGGATCCGCCACAAGCCGGCTTTCAAATTTCTGACCGGCCAGCAGACCGGCTAGCAGCCGCATCGTCGTGCCCGAATTGCCGCAATTGATATCCTGGGTCGGCGCCGTGAGGATCCGTTTCTTTCCATGAACGATCAAAGTGGCCGCTTCAGGCTGTTCAATCTTGATACCCAATGCGCGCATTGCATTCACCGTGTGCATGCAATCTTCGCTCGGTAGAAATCCGCGCAGCGTGCACACCCCGTTGGAAAGAGCGGCAAGGATCACCGCGCGATGGGAAATGCTCTTATCACCCGGCACAGTGATTTCGAGATCGATTCGAGGAGCCCGTTTTACTCGCAATTCCATGGAATGAAATCTAAACGTCCCTGATGTTCGTGCCGGATGTTTGCATAAAAAAGCTGTGCTTCGCTAACCCGTATCACCATCCCGCATCAGCAGAATTCCGGGGCCGCTTGCGTTACGGCACAAGGAAAATCTTGTCGGTATAAGGATCCTTCACTTCAGTGCCGGGAGGGAATCCTTCCACATCGATATATTTGCCAGGCGAATACGGACTTTCCACCAGATGCGG
>Ga0310811_10011026_pt1 | contig 11693 bp, 11 predicted proteins | sample YCmetagenome_FD_207642 | JGI IMG/M metagenome (GOLD analysis project Ga0310811, IMG submission 207642) | Soil microbial communities from experimental microcosm in Duke University, North Carolina, United States - YC | ecosystem: Engineered > Artificial ecosystem > Soil microcosm > Unclassified ...
CGTCGCCGCGACAGCAGGTCATTGACGCTTTGGTCGAGGAACCGGCCATTGATCCGACGACGACACCAGCGCCGACGCCACCCGCCGCGGGCCTGGGAGGGCGGCAGTGACCGACATTCTCGCTCGGACGTCGCGGCGCGAATTCCTGCCGTTCAATCCACCGCTGGTCGGCGAAGAAGAGATCCGCGAGGTCGTCGACACGCTCCGCTCGCCCTGGATTACGACGGGTCCGAAGACGCGGCGCTTCGAAGAGGAGTTCACGGCGTGGCTCAAGGCACCGGGCGCTCTCGCGGTGAACTCGTGCACCGCGGCGATGCACGTCGCGCTCGCCTGCCTCGACATTGGTCCCGGCGACGAAGTGATCACGACGCCGATGACGTTCGCCGCCACGGCGAACGTCATCGAGCACGTGGGCGCGAAGCCCGTGTTCGTGGACGTCGAGCCCGACACGCTCAACATCGACCCCCGCCTCGTCGCCCGCGCGATCTCCCCGCGCACCCGCGCGATCCTGCCCGTGCATTACGCCGGCCATCCGGCCGAGCGTGACGTGCTGGAGGCACTGGCGCGAACGCATAACCTCGCGTTGGTCGAAGACGCGGCGCACGCGCTGCCGGCGAGTTTTCGCGGCCAGGCGATCGGCGCGAGCGCGAATCCCGTCGCGTTCAGCTTCTATGCGACGAAGAACCTGACGACGGCTGAAGGCGGGATGCTGACCGCCGATCCGGCGTTCCTCGAGCGCGCGCGCGTCATGGCGCTGCACGGCATGACTCGCGACGCGTGGAAGCGCTACGACAAGGGCGGCAGCTGGCGCTACGAGATCATCGCGCCGGGCTTCAAGTACAACCTCACCGACGTCGCCGCGGCCATCGGTCTGTGGCAGCTCAAGAAGCTCGAGGCCTTTCATCGCCGGCGCGTCGAGATCGCGGAAGCGTACACCGCTGCGTTCAGCGCCGAGGAGGCGCTGCAGCCGCCCGTCCAGCGCCCGCACGTCGGGCACGCCTGGCACCTCTACGTGTTGCGTCTCAAGTCGGAGGCGCTGCGCATCGGCCGCGACCAATTCATCGACGAGCTGACGAAGCGCAACATCGGTACGTCGGTCCATTTCATTCCGGTCCACGTGCACCCGTTCTACCGCAACAAGTACGGCTACGCGCCGCTCGACTTCCCCGTCGCGTTCTCGAACTTCGAGCGGCTGTTGAGCCTCCCCATGCATCCCGGCCTCAGCGATCAGGACGTCACCGACGTCATCGACGCGGTGGTGGACGTGGTGCAGACCTATCGCCGGTGAAGTTCGCGTGGGTGGGGTTTCACGCAGAGGGAGTGGCAGCGCTGCAGGCGTTGCTGGGCGCCGGCGCGCCGATCGCGGCCGTGCTGACGCTCAAGCCCGAGCTCGCCGCCAAACGCTCGGGCGGAGTGGACTACGGGCCCGCGTGTGCAGAGTTCGGTGTGCCGCTGCACTACGTCACCGGCATCAATGAGCCGGACGCAGTCGGGATTCTGGAGTCGCTCGCGCCCGACGTGATCTTCGTCATCGGCTGGCATCAAATCGTGCGGCCGCCGGTGATGCGGCTCGCACGCGTCGGCCTGATCGGAGCGCACGCGTCGATCCTCCCGCACAATCGCGGCAGCGCACCGATCAACTGGACGCTGATTCGCGGCGAGCAGCAGGCCGGCAACACGCTGATGTGGCTGGCCGAAGGCGTGGACGAAGGCGACATCATCGCGCAGCGCGCGTTCCCGATTACGCCGTATGACACGTGCGGCACGCTCTACGCGCACGTTGCCGCCTCGAATCGCGAGATGCTGCTCGAGGTGCTGCCGCGCCTGCTCGCGGGCGAGCGTCCCGGCCGGCCGCAGCCGCGCGGGGACGAGCCTGTGCTGCGCCGCCGCCGCCCCGCCGACGGCCGCATCACATGGGACTGTCCCGCGTCCATGGTCTACGACTTCGTGCGCGCGCTCACGCGTCCCTACCCCGGCGCCTTCAGCTCCCTCGAGGGCAGGCAGTGGTGGATCTGGGAAGCCGCGCTGCTCCCCGATCGCGGCCCCATCGCAGGCGCCGAGCCGGGCGAGGTCCTCGGCCCGGTGGTGAGTCCCGCGCAGTCCGCCTGCGGCCAGCTGGTCGCATGCGGCTCGGGCGCGCTCGTGCTGCTCGAGGTCGAAGACGACGCCGGCGTCAGGCTCCGCGGCCAGGCGTTGAGCGATCAGCGGTGGACCGGCAAGCGCTGGCAAGGAGAAGCGGCATGACGCGCCGCGTCCTCGTGATCGCCGCGCACCCGGACGACGAAGTCCTGGGATGTGGCGGCACCGTCGCGCTCCACACGCGCGCGGGTGACGACGTGACGTCGGTGATCATGTGCGAGGGCGAATCGCTCCGCTACGGCCAGAAAGGCGTCGGACAGCCCGAGCACATTCGCCGCGCCGCCGCGGCGCTCGGCGTGCGCGACGTGCGGCCGCTCGGCTTCGCCGACCAGCGCCTCGACACGTTTCCGCTGACCGAGCTGATCACGCCGCTCGTGACCATCGTGAAGGAAGTCCAGCCCCAGGTCGTGTATTGCCAGTGGGGCGGCGACATCAATCGCGACCATCACCTGCTGTTTCAGGCCGCGCTCGTCGCGACGCGGCCGACTGCTTGCTGGGTGCAGGCCGTGTATGCCTTCGACACGGCCAGCAGCACCGAGTGGGCGTATCCGCGGACGTTCACCGCTGACACGTGGGTGGACATCTCCGCGACGCTCGACATGAAGCTCGCCGCCATGGCGTGCTACACCAGCGAGCTGCGCGACTACCCTCATCCCCGCTCGCTCGACGCGCTGCGCTACCGGGCCCTCGCCTGGGGCAATCAGCAGTGCCTCGATGCAGCCGAAGTCTTCATGACCGTTCGCCGCACGCTGCATCATGGTCAAACGCCTATTTGACGTCGTCTGCGCCACCGTGGCGCTCGTCGTCACCGCACCGCTCATCGCCATCGCCGCCATCGGGATCAAGCTGAGCGATCGCGGGCCCGTGTTCTATCGCGCCCGCCGCGTCGGCTATCTCGGCCGCGAGTTCACGATGTTCAAGCTGCGCACGATGAAGCACGAGGAGGATGGTGACGCCGGCGGCGCGGTCATCACGGGTCACGGCGACGAGCGGATCACGACGATCGGGCGCTTCTTGCGCCGCTCCAAAATCGACGAGCTCCCACAGCTGTTCAACGTGCTCCGCGGCGACATGGCCATCGTCGGTCCGCGGCCCGAAGACCCCGCTATCGTCCTCGAGCACTACTCCACCGGCGATCTCGAAACCCTCGGCGTCCGGCCGGGGCTCGCGAGTCCCGGCAGCATCTACCAGTTCACGTCGGGCGACAAGCTGCTCACCGGCAACGATCCCGAAGCGCGTTACGTCGACAAGCTGCTCAAGACGAAACTCGCGCTCGATCGCGTGTACCTCCGCCGCGCCTCGATGCGACGCGACATGGAGATCATCGGCCGCACGCTGTGGGCGATCGGCGCGGTCGCCGCGGGGCGACGAAAGTTCGCGCCGCCGCCCGAAATGACCGCGGCACGTCGGTTGCTAGAGCAAGACGGCGTATGAACACATTGCGCATTCGCGAGGCGACCGCCGAGGAGCTCGAGCACTGGGACGCGATCGTCCGCCGCTTTCCGAACACCCGCGTGCCCCATACGCGCGGCTGGATCGACGCACTCGCCGCCAGCAATTGCGGCAAACCGCTGTACCTGCTGCTCGAAGACGATCAGGGCATCGTCGGCTGTTGTCCGGGGCTGCTCGTCACCGCGCTGCGCTGGAAGCTGTTCGGCTCGCCGCTCGAAGGCTGGCAGACCGTCAGCCTCGGCCCCGCGTTCGATCCGGAACGCTTCTCTACCGCCGCCTTCACGGCCGCGCTCGTGCCGTATCTCGAGCGCGAGCACGACGTCGATCACATCGAGCTGCTCAGCCTGTCGCTCGATCCGGATGCGATGCGCGCCGCGGGATTCGCCGAAGAAGAGGCACCGACAATGTGCGCCCGGCTGTTCCCGGGTGACACGGCGCGCACCTTCAAGCAGCTCAAGGTCAGCGCGCGTCGCAACGTGAAGCGCGCGCAACGGCTCGGCCTCGTCACGCGGTTCGAAGAGAACGAGGCGTTCGTGGACGAGCACTACGCGCAGGTGAAAGAGGTCTACCGGCGCGGCGGCTTCGCCGTGCCGTTCAGCAAGCAGCGTGTGCTCGAGGTGTTCCGCCGGCTCAAGGCCGCCGGCAACCTGCTCGCGATCTCCGTCTACCTGCCCGGCGGGCGCGTCAACATCGCGACCGGCCTCTTCTTCCGCGAAGGCACCGAGCTCCAGCTCTGGATGTGGGCGCACCGCCAGCACTATCGCTGGTACCGCCCCACCGAGCTCATGACGTGGACCGTGATGCAGCGCGCCCTCGAGCTCGGCTGCGATCACGTGGACTTCATGGGCCGCGGCGATTTCAAGGCGAAGTTCGGCGCCGAGCTCGATCTGTCGAAGCGGCGCTGGCTGCGCGGCCGGCGTGCCTGGCTCATGACGGCGCGGAACGCCGCGAAGCGCGTCTACGGCGTGCAGCAGGCGGCGCGCGGCCAGCTCGCGCGCGTCACGCGCGGGAGCACCGCATTCATCGGCCGCGGCGGCCACCGCGCCCATCCCGTCCGGCCACCCGCCGTCGTCCTTGGCGACGTGGATTTGGTCCGCGCGCTCGGCCTCGCGCGGATTCCGTCGACGGTCCTGTGCCCGCCCGGCGCGCCGGTCCGCTATTCGCGCCACACGCGCGCCGTCTTCCCGTGGCACAACGCGTGGGAGCGGCCGGAAGAGCTCGTCGACGCACTGGTGAAGTTCGGCCAGGCGCAGCCCGAGCCGCCGGCGTTGTTCTACCAGGAAGACCGAACGCTGCTGCTGGTGTCGCGCCATCGCGACCGCCTGCGCGAGGCGTTCCGCTTCGTCGTGCCGGATGCCGAGCTGGTCGAGCAGCTGGTGGACAAGGCGCGGTTTCAGCAGCTCGCGGCGCGCATCGATCTGCCGGTGCCGCAGGCGCGCGTGATCGCGCCCGGTGATCCGCTGCCCGGCGACGACTTCGCGATTCCCTTCCCGATCATTCTGAAACCGCTCGTGCGGATTCCGGCGCGCTGGGAGCCGCTCGCGGGTCCCGGGAAGGCGACGTCGCTCGAGAGTCTCGACGCGTTGCGCGCGCTCTGGCCGAAGATCATGGCCGCGAATCTCCCGATTCTGGCGCAGGAGCTCGTGCCGGGCGACGAGGCGCGGATCGAGAGCTATCACGCCTACGTGGACGAGCGCGGTCAGGTCGTCGGCGAGTTCGCGGGCCGCAAGATCCGCACGTGGCCCGCGTCCTACGGCGACAGCACGGCGCTCGAGACGAGCGACGCGCAGGACGTCCTCACGCTCGGCCGCGTGCTCGTCAAGAAGCTCAAGTTCCGGGGCGTCGCGAAATTCGATTTCAAACGCGCCCCCGACGGCACGCTGCGGCTGCTCGAGGTGAATCCGCGTTTCAATCTTTGGCATCACCTCGGCGCGATCGCCGGCATCAACCTTCCCGCACTCGTTTACGGCGACCTGGTCGGCACACCGCGCCCCATCCTGGGGCCGGCCCGTCCATTCGTGCGCTGGTGCAAGCCGTGGAAAGACCAATTCGCCGCGCGCGCGGCAGGCATGTCCCTTGCCGAGTGGACCCTGTGGGTCATTCGCTGTCAGGCGAAGAGTGGCTTCGCGTGGGATGACCCGCTGCCCATGATCGGCGCGACCGTCCGCCGCGGGATCGACTCGCTGGCGCGCGTCGTTCGGGGCTCCAACGAACCGCCGCTGACACTGCGCAGCGCGAAGGAGTGACCGATGCGACCTGCCATGATGCTGTTCCTGCGTGCCCTCGTGATTCTGGGCGCCGTGCTCGCGGTGGTCTCGTGTCGCAACGCCTTTGGCGCAACGCTGCCGAGCGATATGGGCGGCGGTGCATTCCTGGGTGGGGCGAGCGATGCGAGCTGCCTGACCCTGACCTACTCATGGGAAACCGTGCCGGCTGCCGGCGGCACGATCTCCGACTCCGGCACCGGCTTCTGCTTGTAACTGTCTCACGTTTCCACCTAAGGAGCGATGTATGAAGGTCACACCCCGCAACATGGTTCGCGCCGCGCTCGTTCTCACAGCCGCCGGCGTGATCGGCGCCATCGGCGCCTGTAAGAACGACAGCGGCACGAATCCGCCGCCCCCGCCGCCGCCCCCGCCGCCACCGGCGATCCGGGCGCCGATCGGGCTGACCGCAACCGCCGTCTCGGCGACGGGCATCAATCTGGCCTGGACCGACAGCGCGACGAATGAGACCGGTTTCCGCGTCGATCGCTGCTCCGGCGCGGCCTGCACGACGTTCGCGCAGGTCGGGACGAATCTGGCGGCCAACACGGTGGCGTTCTCCGACACCGGCCTCGTCGCCAGCACCTCGTACAGCTATCGGGTGCGCGCGTTCAACGCCACGGATTCGTCGGCGTGGAGCACGACGGCAACTGCGACGACGCTCGCCGCAGGCGCCGGTAGCATCACGCTGATCGGCGCCGGTGAGATCACGACTTGCTCGAGCCTCGGCAACGCGGCGACGGCTACGCTGATCGACAACCAGATCAAGGCGGATTCGAACACCATCGTGTTCACCACCGGCAACAATATCGCGTCGGGCTCCGGCAGCACCGATCCCAACGCGTGCTTTGGTCCGACATGGGGAAAGTTCCTGACGGCCAAGGGCGGGATGCACGTCGCTCTCGGTGATATGGACTTCAGGAGTGTTGGTGGAGCTGCCAACGTCTACTCGTACTTTGGCAACTCGGCTGGTGCGCCGACCGGTTACTACAGCTTCAACGCTGGATCGTGGCACATCATTGTCCTGAACACGACCAGCGAACAGACCCCTGGCACGTGCGGCTGGTCGACTGATGGCGCTCCAGGCGGTAGCCGTTGTGACACCGTCGCAACGCACCCTGAGCTCACCTGGCTGACGCAGGATCTCGCTACGAACACCAAACCCTGCATCCTGGCGATCTCCTGGGAACGCCGGCTATACACGACCGGGGCGCCAGATCCTGGCAAATTGGGCCGCAACGCGAACCTAAACGCCATCGCCGAGGCGCTGTACGCCAGCGGCGCGGACGTTCTGGTCAGCGCAAAGGACAAGCAGTACGAGCGCTTCCCGAAGTCGGATCCTGACGGCGCGGCGAATCCCAAAGGCTTCGCGCAATTCATCGTCGGCACGGGTGGCCGCAGTCTGGACCGTATGAACGCCGCAACCGGTGGCAATCCGGTCGCCGCGCAGTTCGGCGGCGTCACTGGGACGGCCGACAGCTGGGGCGTCATGAAGTTCACGCTCCACGACGGCAGCTACGACTACGAATTCATCCCGACGGCTGCGGGTGGCTTCACCGACAAGAGCACCTCGTCGGTCGCCTGCAACTAACTCATAACCCGCGCTGGAGGCTTCGATGGTGAGATTCGCCGGACGTTTCGCGATGGCAGTGGCGCTGCAGACCGCGCTGCTGCTCGCGTGCGGCGGCGGATCGCACCAACCGGAGCCTCCGGCCGCGGTGCCTTCTCCAGTCCTGCAACCGCAGACCAAGCGGCCCGCCCCCGCACCGGAGCCCAAGGTGACGCCGAAAGCGACACCGAAGGACTCGGGCGGTGGCGGCAATTTTCCCTGGCCATCCGCCACCATCGCGGAACAATGACACATAAGACTCTGCTTCGCCTACACGGCGCCCTGCTTCTGATCGCCGCGGTGGCTTGCCGCGGCGCCACGCCACCTGGCCCGCCGCCACCGCCACCGCCGCCGCCCCCGCCTCCGGGTGCGCCGGTCGTGACCGCGGGCCAGAACGACAAGCTCCCCGTCGGCACGACGTTCGACCTGAACGCGACGTTCACCGACACCACCACGGCCAGCGCGCCCTGGAGCTACAGGGTCGATTGGGGTGACGGGACGACCGACGCGAGCGGCTCGAAGAGCACGATCGCGCCGATCACCGGGACGCACATGTATGCCACGACCGGCAACTACACGGTGCAGGTCAGCGTCACGAACAGTCACGCCGCGACGGGCACGGACTCGCTCAGCGTCAACGCAACCGATCCCGTGATCATCGCCGCCGGCGACATCGGCGACTGCAATCGCACCAGCGACGACGCCACCGGCAGCCTGCTCGACACGATCGCCGGCATTGTCATGCCGCTGGGCGACAACGCGTATCTGAGCGGCACGCCGACCGAGTTTGCGACCTGCTTCGATCCCGCGTGGGGCCACGCCAAGGACCGCATGCGCCCGGTCCTCGGCAATCACGACTACTACAACCCCGGCGCGACCAAGAACGCCGACGGCTACTTCGGGTATTTCGGCGCCGTCGCCGGTGACCCGACCAAGGGCTACTACGACTTCGTCCTCGGCGCGTGGCTCGTCATCGTGGTGAACACGGGGACCGAGAACGCGAACTTCATCGCCGCCGGATCCCCGCAGGAGCAGTGGTTGCGGAGCGAGCTCGCGAGTCACACGCAGCAATGCACGCTCGCGCTGATGCACCATCCGCAGTTCAGCACCGTCACCGATCGGCCGTTCATTCGGCCGGAGACGACGCCGATCTGGCAAGCGCTGTACGACTACGGCGCCGATCTCGTGCTGAATGGACATGACCACACGTATCAGCGCTTCAAGCCGATGAAGCCCGACGGCACAGCGGACGCGGCCTTCGGGATTCGCCAAATCACCGTCGGTACCGGCGGCGGCGAGGGCCTGTACGGCTTCGGCCCGACCGTGCCCAACCTCGAAGTTCGAGCGGGCAACGGCGAAAACCCGACGTTCGGCGTCCTCAAGCTCACGCTCAAGGCCGGCGGCTACGACTGGAAGTTCTTGCCCGCCCCCGGCCAGGGCACGTTCACCGATTCCGGTTCTGGGACTTGTCACGGGAGACCTTCGTAATGGCTGGCCTGAAATACTTTTCGCTGCTCTTGGCTGTGGGCGTCGCATGTCAGCCGGCCGATTCGTCGGCGCCACCGCCACCACCGCCGCCGCCCCCGCCACCGACGAATCATGTGCCGGTCGCGAATGCCGGCGGGCCGTACACCAGCGAGACGGGCGTCATCAACTTCGACGGCAGCGCCTCGTCCGATTCGGACGGCGACGCGTTGACCTTCGCCTGGCAGTTCGGCGACGGTGGGACGAGCAGCGACGCGAAGGGCACGCATACCTACGCGAATCCGGGGCCGTACACGATCACGCTGACGGTCACCGATAGCAAAGGCGCGGCGAGTGCTCCCGACACCGCGGCCGCGACCGTCGCGCTGGCACCCGTGCTCATGGGCGCGGGCAACATCTCGAGCTGCGGAACCAACTACGATCTCGCCACAGCGGCGCTGATCACGGCGGTCCCCAGCGCGTCCGTGTTCACGCTCGGCGACAACGTCTTCCCGCAAGGGACGGCCGACAACTACAACAATTGCTACAACCCGACGTGGGGCCAATTCCTCGATCGGACGCACGCGGTGTTCGGCAATCACGAGTACGACCTCGGCAATGCCGACGCGGCATTCAACTACTTCGGCGATCACGCCGGCCCCAAGGGACTCGGCTACTACAGCTACGAGCTCGGCAACTGGCACATCATCGTGTTGAACGATCACGGCGGCGCGACCATCGACCCCGATCAGATGACCTGGCTCACGGGCGATCTCGCGGCGAACACGAAGCCGTGCACGCTCGCGATGTGGCACGTGCCGCTGTTTCTCTCGTCGAACACACCGGGCTGGAACGTGAATCCCGAGCACAAGCCGATCTGGGACGCGCTGTACAACGCCGGTGTGGACGTCGTCCTCAACGGCCAGCAGCACAACTATGAGCGCTTCGCACCGATGACACCCGCAGGTGAAGTCGATACGGCGCGCGGCATCCGCGAGTTCAGCGTGGGGACGGGCGGCGAGAGCGTGGATGATTTCACCGTCGTTCACCCGCACAGCGAGGTGCGCTCTCCCGCGGCGGCGTTCGGAGTGCTCAAGCTCACGCTCAGGCAGAGCGGCTACGACTGGCAGTTCGTTCCCGCGGCGGGCGTCACGTTCACCGACTCGGGATCAGGCTCGTGTCATTGAGCCTGCTGCCGACTGCCGCACCGCCGCGCTCCGGGTACGGTGCGCCACCGCCGCTCGGCCTCGTGACGAAGCTGGGCGACGCGCTGGCGCAGCGCGGCGTGACCTACTGCCAGTGGAAAGGCCACGGCAAGCGCGAGCGCTGGGAGAGCGGTCGCGGCGACATCGATTTGCTGGTGGACCGCGCCTCCTGGACCGAGTTCACCGAGATCCTCGGTGAGCTGGGGTTCAAGCTGGCGCTGCCGCCGGCCGGCCGTGAAGCGAGCGGCGTCATGCATTTCTTCGGGCTCGACGGTCGTCGCGGTGAGCTGATCCATCTCCACGTCTACGAGCGGCTCGCCATCGGGTCGCCGTGGCGGACGCATTATCGCATTCCGCTCGAGCGTGAGCTGTTGGCATCGGCGAAGCTCGAGAGCGACGGCGTATTCAAGACCGCCGCTCCGGAGCTGGAGCTCGTCGTCCTGGTGCTGCGGCTGGCGCTGCGGCACGAGCTGCGGGATCTGCTCCGGCGCGAGCCGCCCCGCTGGCTCGATGGCGCGCTCTCGGAGCTCGACCGCCTCGAGGAGCAAGCCACACCGGCGGCGGTTGTCGACGTCCTGTCGCGGCTGCTGCCGGAAGTGTCGCCGAAGCTGGTCGATCAGGCGCGTGCCTCCTTGCTGCCGGGATGTCCCGCCTGGCGGCGCGTCCTGACGCGCTGGCGCTTGACGCGCGCGCTATCGGTGCATGCCAGTCGCCCGCCGATCTTTGCATTCGCCGAGCGGCTCTGGCGGCGCGTGCGCCCGCAGGGCCAACCGCTCGCGGGCGGCGGCGTGGTGGTCGCGCTGGCGGGTGGCGACGGATCGGGGAAGTCCACCTGTGCCGACGCGCTGACCACCTGGCTCGCGCCCGTGATCGCGACGATCCATCTGCACCTCGGCCGTCCCACGCGCTCGCTCACCACGTTGGTCGTGGGAGGACTGCTCAAGGTTGCAGAGCGCGCGCGACTGTCGCGGCGGTTCGTCGCGCATCTCGAGCTGCTTCGTAGCGTGTGCACGGGCCGCGATCGCGCGCGCCTCGTCCGGCGCGCGTTCCGCTGCGCCGCGGGCGGCGGCGTCGCCATTTGCGAGCGTTATCCCTCGCGCGAAGGCTGGACACTCTCGGGGCCGAGCGAGGTGCAAGGCCATGCGACGAAGGCACAGTCCCGCATGGCCGATCGGCTGCGCCGCTACGAGCGCTCGCTCTATGAGCGGATGCCCCGCCCCGATCTCACGTTCGTCCTGAAGCTCGACGCCGAGACCGCGGTGAACCGCAAGCCGTCGGAGCCGGCGGAGTACGTGCGCGAGCGCGCGCGGCTCACGGCGGCCGCCGACTGGGCAACCAGCGGCGCGATCGTCGTCGACGCGGCACAACCGTTGCCACAGGTCATCAGTACACTCAAAACGACGTTCTGGAAGAATCTATGAATCGGCAGCGTGGGGTTGTCGTGGAGCTCGTCGGTCCGGCGGGCGCCGGCAAGACAACTCTCGCCCAGGGAGTCAGTGCCGTCGATCCCACGGTGCGCTCCGGTCTCACCCTCTGGGGGTTGCCCCGCCCGAAGCTCCT
>Ga0310811_10011028_pt1 | contig 11693 bp, 12 predicted proteins | sample YCmetagenome_FD_207642 | JGI IMG/M metagenome (GOLD analysis project Ga0310811, IMG submission 207642) | Soil microbial communities from experimental microcosm in Duke University, North Carolina, United States - YC | ecosystem: Engineered > Artificial ecosystem > Soil microcosm > Unclassified ...
CTGCCGCAAAGCTGGGGCTCGCCGACCATGGCGCCCTATTGCCCTGACGACAAGAAATACGCGGTGGTCGAGGCGATGGTGAAGGAATACAGCGCCATGAAGGACAAGGGCGAAAGCCTGCTCGGCCAGAAGATCGCCTCGGTGGTCACGGTCAATGGCGTGCGCGTCACCCTGGAAGACGGCACCTGGGGCTTGGTGCGTGCCTCCTCCAACAAGCCGTCCTTGGTGGTGGTGGTGGAAAGCCCGGCCTCGGAAGCCAATATGCGGGCGATGTTCAAGGACATCGATACGCGGCTCGGCAAGCATCCCGAAGTGGGCGAGTACGACCAGAAGATCTAACAAGGCGCGGTTCTTTTGCGTCGTGTCGCACGACGCTGTCGCTAGCGACCGTCGCGCCTTCGCTCATGCACCTAACGTGCACATCGCTCGTGCCTACGCTGCCGCTAGGCACCCTGCTCACGCCGCAAAATCCCTCGCGCCTTGTGGTTTGGCAGCATAGTCTCCTCCGAAATGATCGGGGAGGGGTGCATGGATCGGCGGACTTTGCTGGGTGCAGGTTTGGGAAGCGCGCTGCTGCCTGCCGCAGCCTGGGCCCAACCGCACGAGACCGGCTTCCTGCCGGGCGATTCCGAGGAATTCATCGCCCTGTGGCCCGGCACGCCGCCCGGCGGCGAAGGCATTCACATGGACTTGAAGGTCACCGACGCGGTGCAGCCCGACGGCTTCCATGTCCGCGCCGTCAGCCAGATCCAGACGCCGGGCTTTTTCGTCTATCGCCCGGTCAAACCCACGGGCCTCGGCATGCTGGTCATTCCGGGTGGTGGCTATGCCTCGGAAGGCGGCGACCGCGGCGGGCGCGAGATCGCGCGCTATTTCGCTGATCGCGGCATCATCGCCTTTGTGCTGCGCTATCGCCTGCCAGGCGAGGGCTGGAAGAACCGCGAGATGGTGCCGCTGCAGGATGCCCAGCGCGCCATGCGCCTGATCCGCGCCGGCGAATATGGCGCCGGCAAGCTGGGCGTGATCGGCTTTTCCGCCGGCGGGCATCTGTCCGCCACCCTGGCGATTCGCTCCGGCATGGAGACCTATGAGGCGCTGACGCCGGCCGATCGCGGCAGCGCCAGGCCCGATATCGCGGCGCACATGTATCCGGTGATCACCATGGGCGAGGGTGCGCACCAAGGCTCGCGAGACAAGCTGCTGGGCCCATCGCCGACGCCGCAGGCTGTCGCCGATTGGTCGCTGGAGCGCCATGTCGCACCGGACACGGTGCCGTCTTTTGTCTGCCTCGCGGCCGACGATACGGTGGTGCCGCCACAGCCCAACGGCATGGCATTTTTCGACCGGCTGCAGGCCGCCAAAATACCGTCACAGCTGGATGTGTTCGAGCAGGGCGGTCACGGTTTCAGTCTGCACTGGGCGCAAGGCAAGCCCTGCGGCGCCTGGCCGGAACTGTTCCTGAGCTGGGCGGCCACCCACGGCTTCAAGGCTTAGAAATGGCCGAACTTGTCGAAACGGTCGAACAGGTGATCGCGAATCTGATCACATTGAACCAATTCGGATCAGGCTCCAAAATTGAACGGCGTTTCCATGATAAACGCATCAAAAACGGCAAGCTTTTTGTCACGCTCCGGCGAGGCGGAGATGTTTTATTTGCACCGAGCAAATATGCCGGCTATCGCGATAACGATGTAAGTCACCAAGATGATCTGGACAATAGAGACGGCAGGATAACAAACCGAACGATTTCAGCTTTATTGGGCCCACCTCTGCAAGAGGATGGCGATCTGTACAAAAGCGTCGACCGGGGTTTTCTTAGCTATTGTAAAAGGCACCGCATAGTCCCTTCGGTGTATCCCAGAGCCCGCAGATACTGGCTTATCGATGAATTCGTTTCTCCCGACGAAATCCAAGTCGATAGTCTTTATGAAGGAGCTTTGCTGACTGTCCGTGTTAACCGATACGAGAGAAACGCAGCTGCTAGGCGAGCCTGTTTAGCTCATTATGGTTACGACTGTTCGGTATGTGGGACCAATTTAGGAGATCGGTACGGGAGTGTCGGCGAAAACTTTATTCACGTGCATCATATTGTCCCCCTCTCAAAAATAGAACGTACCTACAAAGTGGACCCAGTTCGCGATTTGCGCCCCATGTGCCCAAATTGCCATGCGATAATTCATCGAAATGATGAGCCAATTGCGATCGAGGCACTAAAGGCACTCATGCGCAGTGCTAAGGTGTAGCTAACGCTTCCAACAGCGCTTTGTGAAACCGCTCCGGGTCCTGGATCTGGGGCGAATGGCCCAGATCGGCGAAGCGGATCAGCGTGCCTTGCTTGAAGCGTTTGACCGCCGCTTCCGCCAGCACTGGATAGTTGCCCAACTGCGCGCGAATTTCTGGCGGCGCAAATTGCTTGCCCGGCGCGGTATTGTCGTGATCGCCGATGATCAGCAGCACCGGCATCTTCAGATTCTCGAACTCATGGAATACCGGCTGCTGGTAGATCATGTCGCTCAGCAGCGCCTGGTTCCAGGCCACGATCTCTTTGCCCGGCCCGCGATACATGCCGGCCAGCATCTGCACCCAGGGCTCATATTCCGGCTTCCAGCTATTGGCGTAATAGGTCGCCCGTTCATAGGCGCGGATGGAATCGGCAGTGCTCTTCAACTGGGTCTGGTACTGCGCATCCAGGCTCTGCCAGGGCACCCCTTTGGCGCGCCAATCCTCCAGCCCCAGCGGGTCCACCAGCACCAGCCGTTCGGTGTCGGCCGGAAACATCAGACCATAGCGCATCGCCAGCATCCCGCCGGTGGAATGGCCCATCACGATGGCTTTGGTAATGCCCAGCGACTTGAGCAGGTCATGGGTGTTCGCCGCCAACTGCTCAAAACTGTATTCGTAATGCTGCGGCTTGGTGGACTTGCACCAGCCGACCTGGTCCGGCGCGATCACGCGATAGCCCGCCGCGCTCAGCGCCTTGATGCTGCCCACCCAGGTGGCGGAACAGAAATTCTTGCCGTGCAATAGCACGACGGAATGTCCGTTCGGCTGCGTCGGCTTGACCTCCATATAGGCCATGTCCATCGCCGTGCCCTGGCTTTGGAAACGGTAATGCTGCACCGGGAAGGGATAGTCATAGCCTTCCAGTTGCGGCCCGTAAGCGGGGCCATCTTTATTCGTGGAGTCCTGGGCGGCGGCGGGTGCGGCGACGAGCAGCAGTGCGAGAAGGAGTCGTTTCATGGCGGAGAGACAATACGCCTTGCCCGCCAAAGGAAAAGGGTGAGATGCTTCGTAAAAGAATTGGGGAGTGGATATGGATCGCCGTACGCTGCTGGGGGCCGGCGCTGTCGCCGCGCTGATCAAACCGGGACTTATCAGCCCGGTATTGGCCGATACGGTGGTGCAGGGCGATGGCGCGCTGCCCACCGATCCGAAGGAAAATATCACCCTATGGCCTGGCACGCCGCCGGGCGGGCGCTCGCTGCGTCTGCCGCCGATCCGCGTCACCAATCACGAGCCGCCTTATCTGACACCCAGCGATCGCGCCGTGGATCAGGTCGGCGTTCCGGCGATGAATGTGCTGCGCGCCGCCAGGCCCGATGGCTCGGCCATGATCCTGGCGCCGGGCGGCGGCTATAGCCGCGAGATGCTGGATTTCGAGGGCATGGATGTGGCGCGCCATTTCAACGCGGCGGGCGTGACCTGCTTTGTGCTGCGCTATCGGTTGCCGGGTGAGGGCTGGCAGAACCGCAGTGACGTGCCGCTGCAGGACGCCCAGCGCGCCATGCGGCTGGTGCGCGCCAATGCGGCGACCTATGGCATCGATCCCGCGCGCATCGGCTTCATGGGCTTTTCCGCCGGCGGTCATGTCGCCTGCTCCATCGCCACCCGTTTCGCCGCCAAGGTCTATGACCCGGTGGATGCCGCCGACAGCGCCGATGCGCGGCCCAGCTTCTCGGTGCCGATGTATCCGGTGGTGACGATGGGGCCGGGCCTGCATCAGGGCTCGCGCGACAAGCTCTTGGGATATGATCCGTCACCGGCGCAGATTGATGCCTATTCCTGCGAGAAACATGTACCGGCCGACGCGCCGCCAACCTTCCTGGCACTGGCGGCCGACGACACGACGGTGCCGCCGCTGCCCAATGCCGGCGCTTATTATGCAGCGCTGCTGGCGGCCAAGGTGCCGGCCGAGATGCATATGTTCGAGGCAGGCGGTCATGGCTTCGGCATCGCGCGTACGGCGGGCAAGCCCACAGCAGCCTGGCCGGGACTTTTGCTGCATTGGGGCGCCAGCCATGGCTTTTTCAAGAGCGCTTAAGCGGCCTCGCGCCGGCGCACGAAATTCAGCGCCTCGCGCAGCACGCTGATGCCCGCATCGGCGCGCACCGCATGCTCGCTCAGATGGCGGCGGAACGGCCGCGCCCCGGGCCGGCCATTGTAGAGCCCCAGCATGGGCTTGATCAGCGGATGCAGCCGCGCGCCCTGACGCAATTGCCGTTCGACGTGGGTCGCATAGGCCTCGATCGCCGCATCCAGGTCCACCGGCGCGGCGCCGAAGAAGCGTGCATCCACTTCAGCCAGCAGGGCCGGATTCTGGTAGGCGGCGCGGCCCAGCATCACGCCATCGACATGGGTGAGATGCGACTCGGCCTGTTCCAGATTCTCGACACCGCCATTGACCAGGATGGTGAGATCGGAGCGTTCCTGCTTGATGCGATAGACCAGCGGATAGTCCAGCGGCGGGATATCGCGATTTTCTTTCGGGCTCAGCCCGTCCAGCCAGGCCTTGCGGGCATGCACCGCGAACACCGAAACGCCGGATGCCGCACAGGCATCTATCAGCGCCCGCAGGCTGTGTTCGGGGTCCTGGTCGTCGACGCCGATGCGGCATTTGACGGTGACGGGAATGGAGACCGCGGCGCGCATCGCCGCCACGCAGTCAGCCACCAGCGCGGGCTCGCGCATCAGGCAGGCGCCGAAGCGGCCCGATTGCACCCGGTCGGACGGGCAGCCGACATTGAGATTGATTTCGTCATAGCCGAAATCGGCGGCGATTTTCGACGCCTGCGCCAGCTTCGCCGGATCGGAACCGCCAAGCTGCAGCGCCACTGGATGCTCGACAGCGTCAAAACCCAGCAGGCGGGCGCGGTCGCCATGTAGCACTGCCTCCGCCGTCACCATCTCGGTGTAGAGCAGCGCATGCCGCGTCAGGCAGCGATGCAGCACCCGGCAGGGACTGTCGGTCCAGTCCATCATCGGGGCGACGGAAAATCTGTGCCTTAAGGTGTTCATAGGATTGAATTATTTCCAGCTTCGCCGATTTCTCAACGAAAATCCGCGTCCCCTTTACAACGTTTGTCCCAACACTCCAATTTTGTATGTGCAGCGGCACTTGCGGACCAAGCCTTGGCCAGGATCGGCAAATCCTTCTTTGACCGGAACGTTGATGTTGTCGCCCGGGACCTGATCGGCGCGACCTTTATCGTCGGCGGGGTAGGTGGGGTGATTGTCGAAACCGAAAGCTATGATGCCAGCGATCCGGCATCCCATAGTTTTGGTATGCGACGCGCGGAATGGACCGCAACCATGTTCGGGCCGCCCGGCCACGCGCATGTCTACAAGGTGTATGGCATGTATTGGTGCCTCAACTTTGTCTGCCGGGTTGCGTCAGCGGTCCTGATCCGCGCGATAGAACCAACGCACGGCATCGAGCGCATGATCAAACGTCGTGGCACCGACAAGTTGCCGCTGCTTTGTTCGGGTCCAGGGCGGCTGTGCGAGGCGCTCGCCATAACCAAATCCCTCGATGGCGCGTCGTTGACCCGCGCGCCACTCTCACTCACTGCCCGTTCCAAACGGCCCCGGATCGTGCTGGGCACGCGGATCGGGCTTACCAAGGGCGTCGAGGCCGAGCGCCGCTACGGCCTGAAGGATTCCATTTTTCTCAGCAAGAAGTTCCCCGATACGCCGTAGCCGCCGAGGCGGCAGGGTGCGATTGACACCAAAATATAATGTCGGGCGCCCAAATCTGTGATCTGGTCTCTGTGGCGTTCAGGCGCCTCTCCAACCTCAGACAAGACACCCCGATGGCGATGGCCGCTGCAAAGGGGCCGGGGAATACAGCGATGCCCGATAAGGTGCTGATCTTCTACGGTTCCTACCGCGCCACGCGCGTCGGTATTCGCCTGGCGAACTTTGTTGTCGATGAACTTCGCGCCCGCGGCGCGCTCCCGGAGCTGATTGACGCCCGCGAGATAGGCCTTCCGATCCTTGACCGGATGTACAAGGAGTATCCCAAAGGGTCCACCGGCGATGGAGGATCTTGCTGGAAAAATCCGTGCAGCAGACGCTTTTGTGTTCGTCGTGGGCGAATACAATTGGGGGCCGCAGCCGGGCTTGAAGAACCTCACTGACCATTTTCTGGAGGAATGGTTTTGGCGGCCCGCCGCTATCGTCAGCTACTCGCCGGGCCGGCTGTCGGGCGTCCGCGCCGGTTCGGCCTGGCATACCATCCTGTCGGGGATGGGCATGATTGTCGTCTCAAGCACCGTGGCCGTGGGCCCGATAGCCGAAACGCTCGACGCACAGGGCAAGCCGATCGGCGAGGTGGGGCATGCGGTGCAGAAGGCGTTCGGCCGGCTTGCCGATGACCTTGCCTGGTGGACCTCGGCGGCGCGGAACCAGCGCCTCCAAAAACCTCCACCTTACTAGCGCTTTAACGCGTGGCGATGTGTGACATGACGCATTTGGGGTGTTTAATCATCAAGGGGGCACTCTATCGGAGGAGCTATCGATGAGTAGCGTACAAGTCGAACAGAAGAGCTATGAGATGCCCCCGCGGGACGGGTTCACTATCGCGCACTTCATCACCGTCGCTGACATCGACCGATCTGCCCGCTTCTATGAAAAGGTTTTCGGTGGTCGCATCTTGAGCAGAGGTGATAGCGAGGGCGCGCCTGGATACATTCAGATCGCCAATATATGGCTCATCGTCAATGTCGGGGGCGGGCCGACCCCCGACAAGCCGTCGGTAACCCTCAGCACGCTCGCCGATCCGGACAGGATCAACAGCTTCTTGAATATCCGTGTTGCGGATATTCAGGCCTGCTACGAATTATGGAAGAGCCGGGGAGCCGAGTTCATCACGGAGCCGAAGGACAAGTACGGCGAGACGCGCTGCTACATCCGCGATCCTGACGGATATATTATAGAGGTCGGACAGAGTAAGCCGGACTTCACCTACGGCTAAGGCTCGGCGGGGCGACGGCGAACTTGCGGGTCCGGCTTTTCGGCATGAAGCTCAGTGCTGGGTTTTGCGACGGTGGCGATGTGCCGCCTGTTTGGCGCGATTGCCACAGATCGCCATGCTGCACCAGCGCCGGGCATGGCCTCGGGTATGGTCGGCGAAAAGCAAGGTGCAGTTGGGCCCTTCGCAGGCTTTCACATTGAAAAAGTCTTCCGTGCAGACCAACTGTGCCATCGCTTCCGCCACTGGCAGCAGAAGAGACGACGGATCGGCCCATCGGCGCTCGGATTGAAGCTGCAGGGCTTCGCCCGGTCGCAAAACAATCCGGTTGAAACTCTCATCGCGTTCCAGCAAACGATTCAGCGGTTCCAGTTCGGCCAGGGCTTTCGCCGTGAGCGGCCGGCCCATATGTCCGCGTACGAACGCCCGGAACCATTCCCGCAAATCCCGCGCCTTGCCGGCAACTTCGTCGAGCTCACCGGGGTGCGCGCGCGTGCGCATGCCGGCAAGAATACTCGTCGGCGCCAGCCCCGCTTCTCTCAGCCAGCGCAAAAGCCCGTCCCCGTCTGCGATCCAATCGACAGGGGTATCGACCGGTGTCGCGATCGAATTCAGAAAATCCAGACCAGGCGCGTCCCCGATGAAGATCGCGGGTGGCCGACTGTCCATGCTTGTGCCTCTTTCCGGCTGGTGCGCCGGTCTTTCCTGAGATTACCCAGAGGTAACCTCTTAAATGCCTCTTGACAAGTTACCTTTCCTCCCGTAACCGTCTCAATACGGTCAAAGAGGTTACTTCTCTTTGCGCCTCTGAGGGAGAGCAGGAATGGTCAGCGTGGTATTCGCCCATGGCGCCTGGGCAGATGGTTCGAGCTGGTCGAAGCTTATCGGACCGCTCTCGGCGGAAGGCATCACGGCCGTGGCGGCGCCGCTGCCGCTCACGTCTTTTCATGACGATGTGGCGGCGCTCGAGCGCACGCTGGAACGGATATCGGGACCTGTCGTGCTGGCCGGTCACGCTTATGCCGGTGCCGTGATCTCGGCGGTGCGCAACGACAAGGTCAAAGCGCTGGTCTATGTCGCCGCCCTGGCGCCGGATGAGGGCGAGACCGTCGCAGACATGTTCTACCGGACGGAGCCACATCCGCAGGCGCCAAAACTGGCGCCCGATCAGCACGGTTTGATCTATCTGCCGGACGAGGCGTTCAGCGCTGCTTTCGCCCAGAACGCCTCATTGGCGGAGCTTTCGGTGTTACGGGCTGTCCAGCGGCCGATTTCGGGCGCTTGCATCGGTGTTCCGATGCCGCGGCCTTTGTGGAAGGACCGGCCGGCCTGGTTTCTGGTGGCCGAGCAGGACCGGATGATCGCGCCCGACAGTCAGCATTTCATGGCAGGGCGCATGAAGGCCCATCTGCGCGCCTATCCCGTCGATCACACCCCGATCGTTACCGCGCCCGGCACGGTCTTGAGCGTGATGCTTGAGGCGATTGCGGAAGCGGCCAAGAGCTGAATCCACCCTGAAAGGAAAGATGTCATGACGACTATTCACTACCGGACGGCGAAGGTTGACGGTTTCAGCATCTTCTATCGTGAGGCGGGCACGCCTGGCGCCCCCAAGCTGCTTTTGCTCCATGGCTTTCCCAGCGCGGGCCATATGTTCCGGGACTTGATTCCGCTGCTGGCGGACCGCTTTCATATCATCGCGCCCGATCTTCCCGGGTTCGGGCGGTCCGACACAGAGCGCGGCCTCACTTTCGGCCGGATCGCGGAGATCATCGACCGTTTCACCGAGGTCGTCGGTTTCGAGCGTTATGCCATTTATATATTCGACTATGGTGCGCCGACGGGGCTGCGCCTTGCGGTCAAGCATCCGGACCGGATAACCGCCATCGTCTCGCAGAATGGCAATGCCTACACCGAAGGCCTGAGCGAGGGCTGGAATCCGATCCAGGCCTATTGGCGAGACCCTTCCGATGCCAACCGCAAGGCGCTGCGGGCATTTCTCACGCCCGAGGCCACCATCTGGCAGTATACCCATGGCGTGCCCGATCCTGCGCTGGTTTCGCCGGACGGATATTCGCTGGACAGTTTCTATCTGGCCCGGCCCGGCGCCGACGAGGTGCAGCTCGATCTGTTTGGCGACTATAAGAGCAACGTCGCGCTTTATCCGGCCTTCCAGAACTATTTCCGCACCCACAAGCCGCCTTTCCTGGCGGTGTGGGGCAGAAACGATCCCTTCTTCCTACCCGCGGGTGCAGAGGCCTTCACGCGCGACATGCCGGACGCGATCATCCGCTTTTTCGATACCGGCCACTTCGCGCTGGAAACGCATGCCGCCGAGATCGCGGCCGCCATCCGCGACTTCTTTGCCAACTAAATGGATCAGGAGATTGCGATGTCCAATTCTGTTGCCATCGTCACGGGAGCCAGCCAGGGCATCGGTCGGGCGACGGCCATTCGTCTGGCGCGCGATTTCGGCGCCGTCACTCTGGTCGCGCGCAATCGCTCCTCTCTGGAGGAGACGGCCAAGGCCGTTGAACGGGCCGGCGCGAAAGCGCTGGTCATGGATGCGGATTTGAGCCGGCCCGAGTCGGCACAGGCTGTCGTGGACCAGAGCTTGGCGGCTTTTGGCCGGATCGATGCGCTCGTCTATATCGCCGGCGCGGTGCCGCAGATCGATCTCTTCGAGATGACCGATGCGCAGTGGGATACCGGGCTGGCGTTGAAGCTGCATGGCGCTCGCCGTCTCACCATCGCCGCCTGGCCGGCGCTAAAAGCGGCGAAGGGATCGGTGGTTCTGATGTCTGGCAACTCAGCCTTGTTTCCCAAGGCGCCTTATGCCGCCGTGGGCACCATCAATGCCGCGATCGTCGCCCTGGCCAAGGCCTTTTCCGACCGCGGCATCAGCGATGGCGTGCAGGTCAACAGCGTCCTGCCCGGACCGGTGATGACGGGGCGGCGCAAGTCTTATCTCCAGCACTGGGCGCCCCTGCACAATATGACGGTGGAGGAGGCGACAGCCAATTTTCCGAAGGAGGCCGGAATTGCCCGCTATGGCGAACCGGAGGAGATCGCGGAGTTGATGGCCTTTCTGGTGTCGCCCGGTGCCCACTGGATGACGGGCTCGACACTTCGCATGGATGGTGGCGAGGTCAAATCCATCTGACGTGAGCTGCCGCGCAACGCCACTCAGTGACCGCCTGGCCTCGCAGCGTCATAGCCCATCTTCAGCATCCCGGCCGTCTGCCCGTTGACGGTGCCTTTTTCCAGCCATTCCAGCGAGGCCTGGAACAGCAGCAGGTGGTTCTTTTCCCACATGGCGTTGTGGGAGGAACAGCCCAGGTCGATGAAGATCTTGCTGTCGCTGCCCAGGTCCGCATGCAGATCGCGCACCCGGTCCGGATTGACCTGCTTGTCATTGACGCCGCTGACCATCAGGACCGGCGTGGTCATGGCCCGCACTTTTTCCTGGGTCCAGCCCCAGCTCGAAGACGCAATCGGCGCGCGCCGCACCGCGGGCTTCCAGCTCGCGCCCACCGGATCGGATTTCAGCATCTCCGACCAGACCGAGGCGGCGGCGTGCTTGTCATACTGGCCAGGGCAGGGCGCCTGGCGATCCCAGTTAGCAATGAACTCATCGTGGCTCTGGGTGTTGAACACCGCGCCGGGCACCGGCAGCGGCGGGCGCTCTGCTTTGGTGGCGCGGTTATAGGCCGGCGCGAGCAGGATCAGCTTGGCCACCTGATCGGGGTGATTGGCGGTCCAGCCGCCGGCGCGCGGGCCGCCTTGCGACCAGCCGATCAGATTGAGCTTCTGCACATGGCGCAGGTTGCGGATATAGGCGACCGCCGCAGAAATATCGTTCCAGTCGGATTCGATGTTGGTGAGATTGCCCGGATAGGTCGGCACGCAATTCACGCCGAAAGTCTTCTGCTGCTCCGGCGACAGGTTGCATTTGTCGTCCATGGCCGCCGGCCGCGCCGAGCGGCCATAGCCGGTCATGTCGACCGAAAAGACGTCGTAACCGGCCTTCGCCAGATAGCCCATCCAGCTATAGTCCTGGTAAGGCACGTCGAAGCTGACTTCGGCGGGAGTGCCGGCGCCGTGCACGAACAGCACCACCTTGTCGCCGGCACCGTCACGCAGCACGGCGGGCAGGGCTCGCTCGCGGACATAAAGGGTCGATGGCTGCCCGGCGATCGCCGGCACGGCGGATGTGACCGTGACCGTGTGATCGCGGGTGGCGGTTTCCTGGGCAAAGGCCGGCAAGGTCAGTCCGGCCAGCAGCGGCAACGCCATCCATAAACGGACCATATCCACTCCCCATTCTTGTGGGGAAATATTGTCCCAACCGCTCTCTCCAGGGAAGGGAGACCTAGAAAAGGGAGGTCAGGCCGACCTGGAACTGGTTGCGGGTGAAGCTGTAGAGCGGGATGTTGCTGTGCTG
>Ga0310811_10011030_pt1 | contig 11692 bp, 17 predicted proteins | sample YCmetagenome_FD_207642 | JGI IMG/M metagenome (GOLD analysis project Ga0310811, IMG submission 207642) | Soil microbial communities from experimental microcosm in Duke University, North Carolina, United States - YC | ecosystem: Engineered > Artificial ecosystem > Soil microcosm > Unclassified ...
GAATGAACTAAGCGTGAGTGATACTTGATTCTGCGCATTTTGTGTACTGATTGGCGCGTTTGTAGGCATATTTTAGCGAAGTTGCAGCTGATGCGGCTGCTCATCAAATCACCCTCGATCTGGACGACACTGGTCATGTGCAGTTGTGCGAGGGGAAACGCGCTGCCAAAGCGATCGCGAATGAGGTTAGCGCGATGAAGAAAAATGCCATTACTGAGCTGGTGCCTTCCACCCCTGCGCGCACAAGGCGCGCTCAACAGAAATTAATCACAGAAGTCGTCTTGACTGCGAAGAAGGATGCTGTTAAAGACCGTGGCACACGGGTGCATACAATCTCTCGGAGGGGTGAGTATGACTGACTCAGAAGGGCTTTGGCCTCAGCTCGTACGCTGTGCCCCTCACCTGAGTACGGTGCCCTTAATTTCGGATCAAGTCCAATAAGGTCCTAACGAAGTCCAGAGGACTCCGGAGGCAGACAACTCTGGTGGAGCATCCGAAGGACTTCCGGATGAGCGCGGGAACTGTCCAGATGAGTTTGGGAAACTTCCGGATGAGTATTGGAAACTCAGATGGAGTTCCGTCTACTTGATAGAAAGTGGAATAGCCACGCGTATCAATCCTTAGTAAAGACATAGGGTGGATATACTGCAATGGATGCAGTCTGAGGCAGGAATAGTGGTCCAGAGTTCCGGATAGGGGTTCCAGAGCGGACACGGACGGATATAGGGTACCCTTAGGTAGAGACAGAGTTGGATAAGGATCGGAAGGAATGTAAGTATCGGAAAGACAAGACTTTAACCTAAGGATACAATCCTTTAGGCTTAAGATAGAATCCGGGAATGGATGAAGTCCGGAAATGTGGAAGAGCGGAGCTCTGGCCTAGCGAATCAATCCCTAGGCCCAAAGGATAGAGAAGGGGTCCTTACAACACTAATGTGCGAGGACAAGAATGCTGCAAGACTGTAATATTCAAACTGAGGATCTATCAAGATGTACAAGAGTTTATATACTGTAGGTAGCTAACGGAATTATCAGAGGCAGTGTCCAAGGCTATGTACATTAGCGCAGTCAAAAGATAATGGATCAGTAAGCGTATCAGATAGGTAAACAACCGAGTACCAGTAATAGACATGTAGCGAAGATATCGGGTAAGTATAGAACCGGTTATCCGAAAGGTAGAGAATACTGAATAAAGGAATAGGCTGTGTTAATGCTATATGGACAGGTAATGAATAAGAAAAGCTTATCATATCGGATCCGGAGCGGATAGGCATATCAGATAAAGGAATAGGCTGTGTTAATCTTATATGGATAGGTAATGGATAAGAAAGCTTATCGGATCGGATGGATGAGTGGTAGTTGGTAGTTGGACAATTGTGATAGTGGATGAGACTGGAACTGGTTATGGATGAGGTCTAGGATCCTAATCTAAGGATTAGTCCATAAATCCGACTATATGATAGGTCCAGAATCTGGGATATGACAGATGCTGGGGACATTAGGGAGGATGCTGAAGAGGTGCTGGTCATGGTGAGTAGTTCTATCCTGCTTCACAACTTTTTTTTACTGAGTTTTTAGCGCCGTGGCGCGCGGATGTCTGTTCCCAAGCCCAATCCCTGCGTAAAATGTGCTGAGAGTGAGACAGCTTGCATTGGTAGACCCAGCAAGCGCTGTGAGGCTTGCAGTGAATCGCATCAATCTTGCTCATTTTCACGTCCTCGTGAGTTCGCGTTTTTCGCGTTTTCTCTTAGCACTGACTCTGGCTAATGCGCTCTTGGCTGTAGGGGTTCCAAAGAAGGGCACTGCGGCGCGTCGCAAAAGGAAGTCCGCGCCTGATACCGCAGTTGCTGCTGAGTCAGTTTCTGGTGTCGCACCTGCTACTGTGTCCTCCCCGCCCATTGATGTGATGGAGATCTTCTCATCTGGGGAGTCTGAGGTAGAGGAAAAGGAGGTACCCATTCGTGCTTTACGCGCTGTGAAGGCTTTGCCTAAGCGCGCAACTGGCAAGGGCAAGGGTAAGGCAAGCAGCCTTAGCATTCCTACTGATGGTGCCAGCGGATCCGGTTCTGAGTTGGAGCGCTTGAGGGCTGAGAATGAGCATCTCAAGTCTATCATCCGCGGAATGCGCCAGAACTCGCGTGCCCAACAAAGTCGCCTAATTTCGCTTTCTACCCAGTCCTACGCGATGTCCCAGGAGTTGTCCAAATTGGACTTAGAGTTGGCATTCCTGGACTAAGTTTTGTAGTTGAATACTTGTCTCCTCTTTGGTGCCAATGCGCCTGTAGAATAGCCTATGCCAAAGTGCCAATGCGCTCAATATATCTTGTTCTTCGCGTTTTGCATTTCACATGCCCAAGTCTTCTGTCCATGTCCATCGATGCTAAACTGAGAAGAGAAATTGTTATCAGTAGGTACGCCTAAGGGAATATGAATCACGTCATTAGCGGTGCAAAACACGCAGTTCGCGCGATACGCGAACATTTCACATTTCGCGTTTTCTGGATTTGTGCCTTTCTCATCTTCATTGCGCATGCGGATTCAGCGCAAAATGTCATGGCGATCTGGTGTGGTGTGTCAAAGCGTGAATTTCGCAAACCGCGCGAGATATCACAACATGATGTAAATGCATGACCGTGAAACCACAATTATCGCAAAACCACGTAACTTGCGAATGTCATGCAGTGGTGGTATATCGTAATTCTTGCGGGTATCTCATTGGAGTGAGGTGTTGGAATGCATTACGTAACTTGTGTGATTTGTGAATTCACAAAATTCGCAAGTCACATAACCGCAAAAATCGCACGGGGTGGCGATGAGGTTGATTAGAAGCGTGTGGAACAGTCTGAACTGAAATAATATGATTGGTGATTATGTGGAATATTGTAGGGTTGTTGGCTGTATGTTCAAGGCAATGCGTGTTATATGCGATAGAAACAAAATGGGTGGAGAGAGATAAACAGGGAGTATTATAGGAATGTATGTTTTTCGCGTTAGATGGTTTTCTTGATGTTTTTCTTGGGTGATTTTTGGGTGGAATATGTTTTCTGGAGGGAAGTCATATACAGACTTGCGGACATTTACAGCGAGGAGGTTGGGTGTGTGCACTACACATCTAGCACGTCTTTGGGCTCTTCTTCTTCTGGCTCAATATTGTCTTCATTGGCTATGCGATCTAATTCAGTGTCGTTCATACCAGTGACGCTAGTCACCGCGATGCGCACAGGGTTTCGCACAATATAGGGAATAATGTGAAATGCAGCGAATCGCAGTTTAGAGATGGTGCCGTCCAATTCTGCCAATATATATGAGCCGCCCTTGGTGTGCCTTACGACAACCATAGGGCCTAGATACCGCGGCTTTGTCTTCTTGCTCAACTCATATTCGACCTTTGAATTTCGCACAAGTACTAATGTGCCTGGCGCGAAATCATAGTCTTTGATGGATGCACGAAAGCGCTTCTCAAAATCCCAAATGGAGCTATAGCGTGCTTTGAGTACCTTCTCCTTGATAGCAGTGAGATCTTTGGTGCGCTTTTGCAATTGGCGAGCGCGCCAAGCTATAAGGTCTGTAGTTGTAAACGCGCCCCTTTCGGGTAAAGGTGCTAAGAATGTCGCTTCTGCAAGGTCGAATGGGAATATTGGCTCTACGCCGTGAACCATGAAATAAGGCGACAGCCCCGTCGCTTTCTGCACAGTAACGCACTCTGCCCAAAACATGGAGTGGGCAACTTGATACCATCACGAATCATCTCCTTCGCAAGTTTTCATGATGGCCTCCCGGACATCGTGATGCCTGCGCTCAACAATACCATTGGCTTGCGAATTGTAAGGTGAAACACGAATTGGATGTACACCATATTTCGCAGCTAATACGTCGACTGCGAGTCTATATGCGGGTGCGTTGTTGGTCACGATTTCGGTAATGGGTCCCCATCTGCACAGGAGCTCCTCAAAGACGAATGCTTGTAGCGTCTTCGTAGTTTCTTTGTGCAACATGTGCCATTCTGGGTATCCAGTGAGCGCACAACGCGCTTGCACGAGGTGTTCGAATCCTCCTGCACGAGGCATCTTCATGGTGTCAATGTGAACTTTGCAAAATAGTCCTCCGGGTATAGGAACGGTTGGTGGAATATGGAGCTTTCGTGTTTGCCACACTTGGCATTCGTGGCATGTGCGCGCATACCATTTGATGTCGTCAATGATATGCGGCCACCAAAATCGCAAGAGCAATTGCATGTGCACCGCATATACTCCTTTGTGTCCTAAATCATGATGCGCTTCCTTCAGAATGCGGTAGCGTTTGCGCGGGTCGACAACTAATTGATGTTTGCCTTGGGTCTCTGCGCCATAGATTGTCTTCCAGAATGAAGAAGTGCGCTGCATTATGCACGAATGACTTGAATTCCTCATCTGAAAGGTCGACGGGTTTCTTGCATGAATTACGGAAGTGTTTGATCGCGATCATTTTCACGTCTAGCACTTGCACTTCATTGGATCAGGGTATGGGTGGTTCGTCCTTCTTCGCATCAATGATATCTAGGAAAACGCGCATGTCTGGTAAACGTGCTAAGCGCCGCACGTATGGCGCGTTATGCACTGTTCGCGTTATTCGCACGCCTGCCGCATCTACTTGGTGCATTCTCTCATTAAGAAGTGTGACTCCAAATGAGTATGTGCGACCGACCCAATCCTCATGGTCATCATCTTCCTCTGGATCGTTCTCTGCAGGAGGTCTTCTTGAAAGACTATCAATGCCTGCATGCTTCGTGGCGGGTACATGGATGAGGTTGAATTGAAAAAGGAGGATCCCTGCGATCCATCTGTTGACTGTCACGTTTGGTTGCAAGTCAGGGTTATTGATCATGCCCTTGATGCACTTCGCATCAACTTCAACCGTGAGATTCGCGATGCCAAAGATGTAAATGCAAACCGCACACAAAGCACAAAAAAGACCATACAGTTCTAGCTTGGCCTGAGAGTAGTGGCTCTCAACCTCGCTAAGCGCGATTGATCCAAAGCAGTTTGGATAGCATTTTCCATCTTCACCTAACTGAAGCAGGATAAATCCTACTGCAACTACTGACGTGTCTACTGCGAGGATAACTTCGTGATCGCATTCGTAATCCAAGCGTCTCAATGCGGGGGACTCTAATATTGAGTCCTTCAGTGTTTGCACTGCTTCACAATGCTCGTCTCCAAACTCGAAAGGTACATCCTTCTTCGTGAGGTTGATTAGCGGGCACGTGATACACGAAAAATTGCAGATGAAAATGCGAAGCACTCCGCATGTCCCCAGGAACCTGCGCACATGCGTGGCATTCTTGGGTTCAGGCCAATCTCGAATCTTCTGCACTTTGGAGTCTGTGGGTACTCGGCCTTCAAATGTGCACTTGTGGCCTACGATGATCGCGGTTGGCATGGCCAGTACAAACTTGGTCACGGATACTGTAGCTCCTATGTTTTCTAGGCGCTGTAAAATGCGATTGAGTATGATGCAGTGTTCCCATATAAAGCACCGGATGCCTGAGTTTGCGGGTATAGTTTTATAAGAACCGTCCACGTGCTGATAGCGCGTTTTCACTGATTTGACAGACATGTCGTCAACAAAGGGCGACGTATAGTCTGGAATCTCATGCTGAAGGATGAAGCCAGTATCGCCTTGATAGACTTGTACTGCATTCGCGTGTCGTTGGGGCAAGGTCGTCAATCTATGGGGACCTAGCAGCATACCAAAAGTTGTCAAGTCGCATGACTCCTCGTGGAGCACATGCTGGTCATATCCTGAGTATAGATCCATCATCCCATACACTGCGTACCCTGTGAATGATTCTGCGAGATGTTCGACGAATGGTGGTACAGACACATCGCAAATTGTAACTGCATTCAGCGGCTGCAAGTCGTGCACTAAGCGCAGCAATTTTCCATCTTTCTTGACGACGCAAAACCAGCATGAGCAATATGCTGCGGTTGAGGGTTCATAAACTCCCGAGGAAATCTTCTCCTTAATAATGCATATAACTTTGCCAAGCGTTGCGGGTGGAATAGGAATATTCCGCTGAGACCAGGGGGTGTGTGGTACAGTCGGAATCTTATAAGGTGGAAAATAGGTCTCATTGAGGCGACCGCGTTCAGAGGCGCACCACGCGAAAGCGCGTTCGTGGACACGCACAAGCCATCTTATGAGTTTTAGCTCTTCTGGCCATAGCCAGTTTGCGGGATCTAAATCGAGCTTATTCGTGCGGTCGCGCATACAGCGCTGTGATACACAAACTTGGCTAGGTAGTAGGATCACTCCCTAACCAATATGTGGCCAATACCCTGCCTAGCTGCTATGTCCTAGAAGACAGTGTTTGACCCTAAAGGGTTTCTGATCTAGGCTCAAGCTCAGAGGTAGTGAAATATCATCAAACTTCAGACTGGTACTGGTGAAAGGGAAACATCCTTATATAAGCCACAAATGTAAAGAATGTAAAGTAAGTAAGTAAAGCTAATATCAGCCCAAAGAAAACTAGATTGTCACAGCGCGAACCAGGAATGAATTCGGGCAGGTGTGTAGGCAGTTCTGGCATGCCAGCCAACGGGTCCTCTGGTAACTGACGCACTACTCTATACTCTGCAGGCATAGTGGTGGGCACGGTGCGCACTTTCTTCGCGACTGGTTTATAAACCAGGGCGTGGCGCGAATGATCATATGAATATGCAGATAAGAAGGCATTAATAGCCTCACGGTCTAAAACGGAGCGGGTGGACGATAAATGCGCATAATGCGCCGATAAATGCGGATGTGATAACGGATTGGAGGGGGAACAGGAATATGAAAGTATGGAGACTGATGGACTATCGCTTGTTAAAAGCGGTTGGTGCAAACAACTAGTGCGCGATTCGCAAATTTCACGCGATGATGCAGAGAGGTGGAAAAACTGCGCGCCTTTACGGGACGGAAATGAGTACTCGGGTGGGGTGATATAAGACGTATAAGGGTCTCCTCGCAAAGCTTGCGGATCATCGAATCTTAAAAATCCTTCTCCTCCGTTTCTTCCTCTAAGCGCGGTTTTGGCACGTGTTGCGGACATGGCAGTCTGCTCACACAGTGACCGCAGCATTTTACCCATTGCTGAGTAGGGAGGCGCAACTCCTTGCATGTGTTCGGGTCGGTTAGAAGAATATCTTGGTTGCCATTTGGGAGATTGAAGGTCTTGCAAGCAGTGAGTTTGAAGAATGGTCGCCCCAACAGGATTTCGAAGTTCACGCGTTCTGTGACTTGTACCTGGAAGAACATGGGTCCCACGCCAAAATCGAGTGGCACATTCTCAACAACTCCTAGTGTCACATCTTTCATCGTGTTGACTGACTCCATATTGAGAGTGTGGTCTGCGCGTAACCCTACACCAAGCGATCTCCAGACCTCTTTAGGCATCACAACTACTTCAGCACCTTGATCTAGGACGCAAGTTAAAACGCGACCACCAATTGTCACCACGCGAATACAGCGCAAGGGCGCGAAGTGATCTGCAACCACTTTGCCATCGTCGCTTCGCAGCCAATCTTGGTCAAATGTGTGCATAAACTCTTCTGTCGTTTGCTGGCTGGATAGCTCATTGACCGACACGGTACCTACAGTGACGCGTTTTGTGGTGATCAGGTCACGAAATTGTTTGTGGACATCTGGAGACACAGCGAATAATTCACGAACAGGCATGTTGATATTGCATTCCAAAAGGCGCTGCACTACGTGTTTATTGGTGTCTTTGTCTTCGAGTGCAAATGAATATCTATATTGCGCAGAGGATGAAGACGAGGTTGTAGTGGATGATGCTGATTCTATAGTTGATGCGACTGAAGGCGCCTTGACTGCCTCTTTGGACTTGCTTGCTGAGGTAGTGGACGTGGAGGGCGCTTTCGCGATTTCTTGCACTTTCCCTTTCCCTGACGTCACTTGGACTGCTGGAGAAACAATCTCTTCTGCATCCACGAGCTGGCGCAATGCGGGGCCTGGGCATGTTCACGAACCACTGCTCATTTCCACGCCATCAAAGCGCATATTGTGGCCTTTCGATGAACTCGCGCTACCTGCCTTCTTCTGATCGCGTTTTGCAGTCGCTAATGTGAGCGCTTGAACCGCGCGCTCTACTTCTAGCTCATCTTCATCTACCTCTGAGTTTGCATCCGCAATGGTATGGACAAAGGCGGATGAGTCCACCTCTACAATCGCGCCTACTTCAGGTTCTGTGCAAACAAAAATTCCCGCTGTCATGCTTGTACTTGGTAGCGCTTCATTTGCCTGCTGATTTGTATGATAGTGATCCAAGCGCTCCTTCAGCAATCCTTCTTGCAGCTTCCCGGGGATCCATCTGCCGTCTGGTAGCACTAGCTTCTGAGTGTGTTCATTCACCTTACATTTGCCAGCTTCAATGTACGCGATTTTGTCGCGACAGCGACTGAGGTAATGCTCCTTGCTACCGCAAAACATGCATCCTTGCACGGAATATGCACCGCTTCGACTCGCATGGTATTCTTGCTTGACAACTGCGCCACCTGCGGGCTGTTGGTAAATGGGGGCCTGCGGTGCGATATTGTGGGGTGAAGGTGATGGGCCTTGCACTTGTGCGCTAGTCAGGAGTGGAACTACTGAAGAATTTCCCGGTAATAGAAAGCGCGCAGCTGCGCACACATCCTTGATGGGATATGGGTCCTCTGGGTGGTGGTCAGGGAACTTGATCATCATGCGCGTGCGGATCTGCTGTTAGGGGAATCCTTCTAGATACAGCCTGTTCAACTCCGCTTTACCAACGTGGTCTTTCCATCAAACTTGGGCGCCTTATCGGTTGCGCGCCCGGGCATTCTAAAGGGTATGGCTGACATGTTTATTTGCGGGGTGTTGGATGATGCGGGGTGAACGGGTGGGGTGTTGGTAGCTGGCGCGTTTGTTCTCATGGGGTGTAATGCAGACGCGCTGTTGTGCACTTCTTGTTTGATGAAGGGCCCTTTTGCTAATGCTGGTGCGCTTTTTCACGTAATCGTCGCGATTTGAGAATGGGTGCTGGAGGAACTTAGTGTGGTTAAGGAGGAGAGGGTGCTAGTACTGGAGAGGGGTGCACGCTTTGGAGTGTTAATGAATGCTCCCGGAAGTAGGTTCCGCAGTTCGTTGTGTGCTTCAAATTTGTCTGATGATTCGCCTTTTGAGGAGTCTTTAGGCGAAGGTGTTACAGGTGATACTGGGGTTCGCGGATTTGGAGCAAAAAGGGATGGATCAGGGCGGGGGAGGGTTCTGAAAAGAATTGCACATGGCGCATTCGCGTTACGGGGATTAGGAGTTCTTCTGCGGATGCGACTTGCGATTCAGAAATCGCTCTTTCAAATTCTTCAATGGCTTCTTCTCTTGCTTTGTGCTCCTTTGTGAGTCTTAATGACCTACCAACCTTCTCAGATGACCCCCTCGTGGTGGGCTCCAGTTGAAGGCGAGGAATGGTGAGTGGGTGAGGGCTAGACCTGATGTGAGCTCTACAGTGCTCCTCTGGACGTGAGATATAACTCGTCCCAAGGGGATTGCTACTGAGAAAAGATTCCTCTGTAGGAGAGGGGAGTCGTGGACTGGGCTTTGGTCTGGCTAAGGGCGCATGAAAACACGCTGTAAGTCGCGAAGCGCGGGAAAAAGTGCGAAAATATCGTGAAGTGCGTTACTCTCTGAAAAATGCGAAAGCAGGGCTCTCTATCTCGAGGGTAGATACTGAAGGAGAAATGGATGTGCTTCTCAATAATATCTTGAGGCTACTGCGGAATGCAATGATGGAATCTGAAGTCGATGGATTTTTGATGCTAAGTCCTCCTAACTAATTGTTCAAGTGATGGAAGAGTAGTAAAGTAAAAACCTCTCTCTATGCACTGACGTGTCAGCATGCTAAGCGAGTTCCTAGGCCTCGGAGCCAAGTAAGTAGTGCTAAACATACAAGGGTGATGTAATATAAACACATAATGAGATAAATGGACATAAATGGGAATGCAAGGACATATGTGATATAATGCAAGTGAAACCAAGTGAGATACGCACCAATGGACCTTGGAGGATGAGGACAGGACATGCAAACGGAATGCGATGGATCCCAGGGAGGCGCGTGGTAGCGCATGTTGAAGTGTGAAAAATGTGAGAATGTGAAATACGCGAGATGCGCGGAAACGTGAAATGCGCGGAAACGCAAAATGCGCAGAAACGCGAGATGCGCGAAAACGCGAAAAGTGCAGGATATGCTGAAAACGCGAAATGTGCGGAAACGTGACATGCGTGAAAACGCGAAAAGTGCGGACCCGCAAAATGCGAAATACGTGAGATGCGCGAAAACGCGAAAATCGCGAAGGTCGCCGCACTTCAACAGGTCCAGTATAAGGTCTTGCTATATGGTCTGTACGCGCCCATAGAGACTTGAGTCTCTACACCGCCCACTGCACCTCCTGCACCCATCATCACATCTGTGCCCCTTCCTGCACCCAGCATTTCCACACCTGCTGCCATTTGGAATAACGATTCAGATGGTAGTTGTTTCAGACCAATATCGCCGGCACCTCAGACTGTGCCCACTACTGTACCCAACCCTGTTGCAGTGTCTGCTCCCAGATCCCACCCTGCTGCTATTCCAGCCGATGTAGCAGCAGTAGCATACATGGAAGGTGTGTCTGGTGGGGGTGAAGGTATGAAGATCACGGTGCAGAAAAAGGGGAGGAGAAAAGGCAAGGCAGTGGCTGGAACAGATGTGGCCCCTCGCCGCTCCTCCCGTAACAGTGCATAATACTGATATCAGAATTCTGGGCTGTCATGAATGGTCAGTGGAGTTGTACTATGTACTTAGACTTACAAGTAGTCCTTTCGTCATCCCTTGATAATATACTTCAGTTGTTTTTGAACTTCGCTCACCTCGCTCACCACTTAATAAATAGCTTGTTAGTGATGATATATACCCGCCGGGCCATGACTATCATGATGAACGGAGTGCTGGTGAGTTTCTTTTATTATTACTTAGACTAATAATACTTACTAATACTAATACCTGAATCAGAAGCGCATTGATGCCTCCAAGTTTGGCATTGATCTTCATGCCAGTCTTACCCCATGATGACTATGAACAGAGCGCTGGTGAGTTCTGAATTGACACCTCCAAGTTTGGCGTTGATCTTCATGCCAGTCTTACCCATGACTATGAATGGAGTGCTGGTGAGTTTCTCTTATTATTACTTAGACTACTAATACTATCTGAATATTAATCAGGAGCACATTGATGCCTCCAAGTTTGGTGTGGATCTTCATGCCAGTCTGAATCATGACTTGTATTATTATTCTGCACAAAGATGCTGATGTAATCAGTATTATAATTAACTATTGCTACATTATTGATCAATTAAAATCTAAGCTGCCATGTCATCAGAATCTGAATTTCCATGTAGACTATTCTTTGTTCATTGACACAATGCTCTCCACTAATACAACAAGTCATCGCGGCTGCCTCAACATCTGAATCCCCTTCTTATTGACATTTCATGTTGTCCCACCACATTGACGACAAGTTCACTCATAATCTTGATGTATGTTGCATCATGTCTCACCAAAAAACCTCACACTGATTCTTTCACCACAGAATACTGTCAAAAAGCCTTTATTGATAATAGATGTATGTTGTACATTTTCTACAATGTCTTTGCTTTGA
>Ga0310811_10011031_pt1 | contig 11692 bp, 9 predicted proteins | sample YCmetagenome_FD_207642 | JGI IMG/M metagenome (GOLD analysis project Ga0310811, IMG submission 207642) | Soil microbial communities from experimental microcosm in Duke University, North Carolina, United States - YC | ecosystem: Engineered > Artificial ecosystem > Soil microcosm > Unclassified ...
TCATGCTGGCTTGGGATTTCTGGAAAAAACGGCTCATGAAGTCGTTCGTCGTGGCTGCCTCTGGATTGCTGGCTGCCGAGTTTGCAGCCTCCTGTATCTACTTCTACAAACCCTGGATCGCCATCACGACCAACTGGGTGCAAGCCTGGGCAAAACTGCACATTTAGCCAGCTCTGTTCCTGAAGTAATCATCGGTGACGAACGACCAGAGAATCCTGCTCGCGATCTACGAGACCTGCCCTATACTGGCCTCACCGCTACAACCTAACTGGAGTCAACGTGCACGCTTTTGTTGCCATTTGTCTGCTCGCCGCCACCTCCAATGGGCCCGATGTTCGCGCCATCAAGTTTGCGGAACCGCCCGTTACCCGCCCGGCAATTGTCCAGGCCCCCAAAGGCCCTGACAGCCTCACGCTCTTCAACGAGAAGGGCGAACGCGTCGCCCAGTGCGACAAGCAGGATGAGAAGTTCTCCAACTGCAAAATGGAGCCGGGCATGACGTTCGACGACGTCATGAATGCCTGGGCTCACGCCTACCAGGACATCCAGACTCGCTAAAGCGAGAAGGGGAAGGCTTAGCGCCTTCCCCTTCAACTGTTCTTTTTCTGAACTGCGCCCTACTGGCGCGCGACCTGCCCGCTCACCACGTCGGCAGATGGTGGCACAGCGGGAATCACCTCTGATTCAGCCTTCGGAGCCGGCAACGGGCTCTCCAGGGCCAGCGCCAGCACTTCATCCATCGTGTCCACGAAGTGCAGCTTCATCGAGTTTTTAATGTTCTCCGGCAATTCGCTCAGGTCCTTCTCGTTGGCACGGGGCAGGATTGCCTCAAAGATGCCGGCCCGCAAAGCAGCCAGCAGCTTCTCCTTCAATCCCCCGATCGGCAGCACCTTACCGCGAAGCGTGATCTCGCCCGTCATTGCGATATCGCGCCGTACCGGAATCTTCGCCAGTGCACTGGCCAAGGCCGTGGCCATCGTGATGCCGGCCGAAGGCCCGTCTTTCGGAATGGCGCCCTCAGGCACGTGCAGATGTAGATCGACATTGCGGTAGAACTCGCGCGTCAGTCCTAGCGCCTGTGCCTTGCTGCGGATGTAAGCCAGCGCAGCCTGCGCCGACTCCTGCATTACATCGCCGAGTTGGCCGGTTATGGTGAGCTTGCCCTTGCCGTCCAGCACCTGAACTTCTGTGGTAAGAATGCTGCCGCCCACTTCGGTCCATGCAAGCCCGGTGACCAGGCCCACTTCGCTTTTCTCGTGAACTTCAGAATCGCGGAAGCGCGCCACGCCGAGATGTTCGCTGATGCTTGCGGCGGTGATCTCTTCTTTGTGCTTCGCACCCTTCTTCACCACGCGCCGTGCGACCTTGCGGCACACGTTGCCAATCTCACGCTCCAAGTTGCGAACGCCGGCCTCGCGCGTGTACTTGCGAATAATCTCGAGAATCGCATCGTCTGCAAAAACAATGTTCTTTTCGCTCAATCCGGTCTGCTCGCGCTGCTTCTTCACCAAGTATTGCTTGGCGATCTCCAGCTTTTCCTGCTCGGTGTAGCCCTGCAGCCGCAACACTTCCATACGGTCCTGGAGCGGAGCCGGCACGGTGTGCAGCACATTCGCTGTCGCAACAAACAATACCTGCGAGAGATCGTAATCGACATCAAGATAGTGATCCTGGAAGGTGGTGTTCTGCTCGGGGTCGAGGACCTCGAGCAGCGCCGATGCTGGATCGCCGCGGAAGTCCGATGCCATCTTGTCCACTTCGTCCAACAGGAACACGGGGTTCTTCGTGCCTGCGCGCTTCATGTGCTGAATAATCTGCCCCGGCAGCGCACCAATGTACGTGCGCCTGTGCCCGCGAATCTCCGCCTCGTCGCGAACGCCGCCCAGCGAGAGCCGCACAAATTTGCGTCCCGTAGCTTTCGCGATCGACATCCCAAGCGAAGTCTTACCTACGCCCGGAGGTCCGACGAAGCAGAGGATCGATCCCTTCGGGTTCTTGACAAGCTGTCGAACAGCGAGGAACTCGAGAATGCGTTCCTTGATCTTTTCGAGGCCGTAGTGATCTTCATTCAGAACCTTCTCGGCGAAATCGATCGACCGCGTCTCTTTCGACTTCTTCTTCCATGGCACCGCGAGTAGCCAGTCGATGTAGTTGCGGCTTACTGTAGATTCCGCTGACATCGGCGGCATCGCCTCGAGCTTCTTCAGCTCCTGCACTGCCTTTTCCAGCACTTCCTTCGGCATGCCAGCTGCTTCAATCTTCTTGCGCAGCTCATCGAATTCGTTCTTTTCGCCGCGGCCCAATTCCTTCTGAATGGCCTTTATCTTCTCGTTGAGGTAGTACTCTTTCTGCGCTCGCTCCATCTGCCGCTTTACGCGCGACTGAATGTTGCGATCGAGGTCGAGCTTCTCAATTTCAATGTCGAGCACATCGGCAATACGCGAGAGCCGCGCTGCCGGATCAAAGATCGCCAGCAGTTCCTGCTTCTCCTCAATACCAAGCTGCAGATTCGCCGCAATCGTATCGGATAGCTTCGCAGGCTCGTCCATCCGCACGGTTGCGATGATGGTCTCGTAGTTAAGCGACTGCTGCAGCTTTACGTATTGCTCGAACAAGCCCGTAACGCGCTGCATCAGTTGCTCGACAGCAGGCGTCATTTCGAAATCAGTCTTGCCGGTTCGAACTGTGGCGACAAAGAATCCATCTTTGTCGTTTACCTCGGTCGATTTGGCGCGCTCCACGCCTTCTACGAGCACCTTGATATTGCCGTCGGGCATCTTTACGCTCTGCACGATATTGCAGATCGAGCCGACCTGGTAAATCTCCTTTGCCCTGGGCTCGTCGATGGACGCGTCGTGCTGTGTGGCAAGAAATATCTTGCGATCCCCATTCAGCGCCTCTTCAAGAGCGCGAACGCTCGAGAGTCGGCCCACCACAAACGGCGTCATCATGTAGGGGAAGATCACCATGTCCCGGATGGGCATCATGGGAAGTTTGCGAGGCTCGGTCTTGTCTCTCGAAGAAGTCATATAAACACCAGTAATTCTTAGACGCGCAAAAGGACCTGCCGATTCAAGGGATACCGCGCGTCTTCTTGGGATTGTACAGCCGTTTACTTCTACGGGCGAGGGTCGAGGCGCCCAAAGACTCAAAGGTCACATCCGCATCGTGATGTGACCTTTGAGTGTACGAAAAGTGAAGTGTACCCGAACCTGCGACGACCTTATCCGGCCTTCTCAAGCAGACACAGGGAAAGGTCGCGCCGCTCCACCATGTCCTTTGTAATTTCCAGATCGCGCACCTTCTTGTTCGATGGCAGGTGATACATCAAATCGAGCATCAGCTCTTCAAGAATCATGCGCAAACCGCGTGCTCCAACCTTGCGAGCCAGCGCCTCACGAGCCACAGCTCCAATTGCATCATTGCTGAAGTGCAACCGGACATTCTCATATTCCAGCAGCCTTTGATACTGCTTGACGATCGCATTACGCGGTTTGGTAAGGATCTCCACGAGCGCGGCCTCATCTAGTTCGTCCAGTATGCCCATTACAGGCAAACGTCCTACAAACTCGGGAATCAATCCGTACTTGATCAGATCCTGCGGCTCAGTCTTACGCAGCAATTCCGTGTCGCGATGCGAACGGGTCGTCGCCTGATCCGCTTCCGCGTCCACAGCTCTGAACCCGAGTGCCTTTTTCCCAACTCGGCGTCCAACGACTCGCTCAAGCCCGACGAACGCACCACCGCAGATAAAGAGGATGTTTGTCGTATCAACCGCAGTAAATTCCTGGTGCGGATGCTTGCGTCCACCTTGAGGCGGGACATTGGCAACCGTGCCCTCCAGAATCTTCAGCAGTGCCTGCTGCACGCCTTCGCCTGAGACGTCGCGAGTGATCGACGGGTTCTCGTCCTTGCGGCCGATCTTGTCGATCTCGTCGATGTAGATGATGCCCTGCTGTGCCCGTGTCACGTCGCCGTCGGCTGCCTGCAGCAGCTTCAGGATAATGTTCTCCACATCCTCGCCGACGTACCCGGCTTCGGTGAGAGTGGTCGCATCCACGATGGCGAATGGAACGTCCAGCATTTTTGCCAGAGTGTGTGCGAGCAGTGTCTTGCCTGAACCTGTTGGCCCAATCAGCAGAATGTTCGACTTTGCCAGCTCGACTTCGTTATTGCGCATGCGATTCATCTGCACGCGCTTGTAGTGGTTGTAGACCGCTACGGCAAGCTTCTTTTTCGTCTGGTCCTGTCCAATTACATAGTCGTCGAGAAAGCTCTTCACTTCCTGCGGCTTGGGTAGGTGCCCCGCGGCTGTTGCCGGATGTGCCGCATCCCCCCGGTCGTCTTCAAGGATGGAGTTACAAACAGCGACGCACTCATCGCAGATGTATGCCCGTGGATAGTCGCTGGGCGACGAGATCAGCTTGGCAACCGCGTCCTGCGATTTATGGCAGAACGAACAGCGCAATGCTTCTTCAGGTCCCGTGCGCGTTTTCATTGTTGTACTCCCCTTGGCCTCACGAATTTGATTCCGCTTGCCTGGCCTCTACGTGCGGGGCCGGTCGATGATTTCGTCAATGATGCCGTACTCTTTCGCTTGTTGCGAGTTCATAATGAAGTCGCGCTCGACATCTCTTTCGATCCGGTCCAACGGCTGGCCGGTGTGCCTCGCCATCAGGTTGTTCGTAATCTCCCGGATCCGTAGAATCTCGCGTGCATGGATGTCGATATCCGTTGCCTGACCGCTGAGCCCCCCCATTGACGGCTGGTGGATCAGGATACGCGAGTTTGGCAGTGCAAACCGTTTCCCCTTGGTACCGGCGAGTAGAAGGAACGCTCCCATGCTGGCCGCCTGACCAATGCAGTATGTCACCACGTTGTTCCGTATGAACTGCATTGTGTCATAAATCGCCAACCCGGCGGTAATGGACCCTCCGGGGGAGTTGATGTACAACTGGACATCCTTCTCCGGATCTTCGCCTGAGAGAAACAGCATCTGGGCAACGATAAGGTTGGCCACCTGGTCGTCGATCGGTGTGCCGAGGAAGATAATGTTATCGCGCAGCAGACGGGAATAGATGTCATAGGCGCGCTCGCCCCGACTCGTCTGCTCAACCACCATGGGAACCAATGCCATTCGAAATTCACCCTTGCGGGGTCGATTCTGTACAGTCGCCCCGTTCTTTTTGATGGCCGTATGACCCGTAGCGCTTCAGGCTAAGTTCCATACGGCACGTGATTAAGCCGGCAGCCGTTCGTACAGCACACTTGCGGTCTTTTCCCTTTTCAATTGTTCCCGGATTCTAGCCAGCCCGCCATCGTCAGTCAAACGCTGACGGAGTGTCTCGTAAGGTTCCCGTGACTGAAGTGCCGCCAAATGTAATTCCCGATCCAGCTCTTCGTCGCTGACGGTAACCCCTTCCTTTTCAGCAATTCGGTCCAGCAGAATCTGAGCCTTCACCTCGGCCACGGCCGAATCCCGCTGCGCCGAACGCAGGCGGCCGAAATCCAGCTTCCGCATCTGCTCCGTATTCATACCTTGGGCTGCCAAGGCGCGCAAACCGCGCTCCAGCCGGGCTTCGATCTGATCCTGAACAAGGGACTCAGGCACTGGGAACTGGAACTTTTCCACCAGGGCCGCGAATAGCCGGTCCTTGGTCTCAGACTCGACGCTGCGGCGCTTCCGGTTGGCCATATGCTCCCGGACGGCGTTCTCCAGCTGATCCAAACTTTCGTAATTGCCCATTTCTTTAGCGAACTCGTCGTTGAGCTCCGGGAGGGTCCTTTTCTTGATTGCCTTCACCGTCAGGTCGTAGGCTACTGTTTTGCCCTGCAGCTTGGCTTCCGGGTAGTCAGCCGGGTAGATCACCTCGGCCTTGAGTTCCTGACCGGCCTTGGCGCCTCGCAGCACTTGGGTGAAGGCCTCTACCGTCTCCTTTCCGCCAACCTCGACCAGCGAGTCCTCGCCGCCAATCGGAGCCGCTTCGGGGTCGCCGGCGACAACACCCGAATAGGAAATTTGTGCCCAGTCCCCGTCTGCAAGTGGCCGGTCCTCTTCCACGGGCTCGATTGTTCCGCGAGACTCGCGGAGCTGATCCATCTCGTGCTTGAACTCGTCCTCTGTCACTTCGACGGAGGGCTTCTCGACTGCGACCTGCTCGTAGCCTTCGATCGAGAAGTCAGGCATGTACTCGAAGACCGCCTTCAGATGCATTGGCTGGCCCTCTTCAACGGTCAGCTCGACGATTTGCGGCTGGCCCACTACACGAAGCCCGAGTTCCTTGACGCCTTGGCTGAACCGCTCCGGCAATAAGCCTTCAATGACGTCCTTGCGAATCTCGTTCGCAAACTTACGCTTGATCACCGACTCGGGCACCTTACCCGGCCGAAAACCCGGCAGCTTGGCATAGCGTTGGTAGTTGCGCGTGACCGCACGATACGCCTTCGCGACGTCCTCCGCTGGTGCGTCGATGACCACCTCGCGCGTGACTTCAGGATTCAGAACCGGGCCATGCTGGTGTTCTTGGTTGTGGTCGTGATGGTGGCCTTCGTGGCCGTGGGCTTCCTCGGGTGTTCCCGATGGCTCATTGGTTTCGAGAGTGTCAGCGGTGCTCAATCTATTTGTGCCTTCCGGGCGCGACAGGCGCCAGATCTACTGCCCTGCGGGCTGTCGCCGATGGGAAACAGCGTCGTGTGGCGGGGATTTACTCCAAGCTAATGGTAAGAGGGTTTGCGGAAGGGGTCAAACCGCCCAAATCGGAGAACTTGGCCGTTTGCACCGGGGTCGCTACGTTACTGTTAATAGACCCTTTGGTTTTCGCAGGAATGTGCAAAGCGCGGGTGTGACGCACCGCACTCGGGCAGTGCGTCTGGGCTTCGATAATGCTCAGTGGCTGTTCAAGCGATAGTGGTTCGTCCAAGGTCCGTTTGAGAGATTGTGTGAACTCTTTCCAAGTCGTGTGAACTTCCTATCATTTCGTCGCGTCATTTCCTTATAGCTCTGATCAGTACAATCGCCTCTTCAGGGAGAATCCACCGAAATGCGCTTTCAGCTTGCTCACCGCGGTATCGCCACAATCACGCTATTTCTCTCAGGCTGTGCCTTCACCACTCTTGCGCAACAGCCGGCCCCGCTGAAGGTCGCCATCGTGGGCCTCGAGCACGGCCATGTCTCAGGCTTTCTAGCTCAACTTCCGAAGCACTCTGACGTGAAACTCGTCGGGATTGCCGATGCCGACAGCAACCTTTGCGCGAAGTACGGCAAGCAGTTCTCGCTCCCCGAATCCCTCTTCTATAAAGCCGAAGCCAACATGATCGAGCGTGCCCGTCCCGACGCGGTACTTGTCTACACCTCCATCGCCGAGCACCGACACGCAATAGAGATCGCCGCCCAATATGGCGTCTCCGTCATGGTCGAGAAGCCGCTGACTATCTCGCTTGAAGACGCGAAGGCCATCCGCCGCATCGCTCGCGAGAAACGGATCCATGTGCTTGTGAACTACGAGACCACCTGGTACGCCAGCAACCGCGCCGCATACGATGAGGTCCGCGACAACCGCATCGGCGAGATCCGCCGCGTCGTTGTCCATGATGGCCACGAAGGCCCGAAAGAGATCAACGTCCAGCCCGAATTCCTGAAGTGGCTCACTGATCCGCAACAGAATGGCGCGGGCGCTCTCTACGACTTCGGTTGCTACGGGGCCGACCTGATGACCTGGCTGATGCACGGCGAAACGCCCGAGTCGGTCACGGCTGTTGCCAATCAAGACAAGCCCGAGATCTATCCCCATGTCGATGACGACGCGACCATCATCCTGAAGTACCCCCATGCGCAGGCCGTCATACAGGCCTCATGGAACTGGCCCTTCAGCCGCAAAGACATGGAAGTCTACGGCTCCACCGGCTATGCCATCACCGTCGCAGCCAACGACGTCCGCATCCGGCACCAGCACGAAAATCAGGAACGCACCGAAACCGCGCCGGCACTCCCCGCCCGCGAAGGCGACTCACTCTCCTACCTGGCCGCGGTTCTACGCGGCCAGATCGTACCCAAAGGCGACCTCAGTGCGCTCGACACAAACGTGATCGTTACCCAGATCCTCGATGCTGCCCGCGAATCCGCCCGAACCGGTGAGACAGTCAAGCTCAACCCGATTGGGAACTAAGGTCCAGAGTTAGGGGAGGTCCGATGAGCCTGTACATGGTGATTGAACGCTTCAGCCACCCTGATGCTGTGCCTGTATACCGCCGCTTCCGCGATCGCGGACGTCTCGCTCCCCCGGGCCTCAACTATGTCTCGAGCTGGGTCACGCCGGAACTCGATCGCTGCTATCAGATCATGGAAACAGAACAGCGCGACCTGCTCGATCAATGGATCAGCAACTGGAAAGACATCGTCGACTTCGAAATCATACCGGTGATCGCCTCAAGAGAAGCAGCTGAAAAGATCGCGCCCCGCCTCTGATTGCGAACAGGGCAATCACTTCGACCTCACGGGACTACCTTGGATCGTTGTGTGTCGCTCGGGCCAACGAGCAACCACCCCGAACCTAACGCGATCAAAAACAGACCAATCCATGACTGAAGCTGCACATGTGGTCTCAGCAATGCAAGGCTGACCAGATTTGCCATCAGCGGTGCGATCACGAAGCGCGTTGTCATCTGTATCGCGCTCATTCGCGGCATCAGCCAGAACAGCAGCGCCATCGCGAGCAGATCAGCCAGTGTCCAAATGCCGACCCGCACACTGCTCGCTGCGCGTTCGCGAAACAGCAACATAATCATGGCTATAAGGCAAGCCGCCGATCCTGAGGCAACCGCTGCGAACCACAGCGCTGAGCGATTGCCGCCCTTCAGTTCCCGGACGGCGACGCAATTAGCCGCCGCAACCGAAACTGCCGCAATCACCACTCCCACGAATGCAAACGCAGACGTATCCGAATTCGGCAGGTCTACTGGGAAAACAAGAAGAGTGCCCGCTACTGCCATCATTGCTGCTGGAAAGCTGCCGCGAGCCTGATTGACTCCTGCGCCGAGGTAAGGCTCGAATACCACCGCAAACACAGGAGTGACCGAGAACAAAGCCGCCCGCGTCGCATCGTCAATCCACTCTGCTGCCAAAGTCACTACTACCGTCGGCAGAACAAACATCCCGATGCCAATAAAGACTGCGGTACCCGCCGCGCGCCGCTCGGGCCATCTACGGTTTCGCGCGATAGCCGCCATCCCAGCGAGCCCGGCGAATATCCCCAGCAATCCTGTCTGACTCCACAACGGGCTCAGCCTCAACGCTGCTCCAGAGCCTGGAGATAGATCTGCTCGAACCCACCCGACCGCCCACAATAGCGATAGCAGCAACAACCCGCCAATCGGCAGCCATTTGCGCCTCATCCCTGTCCGTTCCCCAAGCGCCTTCCGCATCTCCCCTAAGCTACAATGGAACCTGGGCCGGATCTGCGCAGCGAGCGTAGCATCGCCTACTTTCCAGGTACAGCAAGGAGTTTTCTTTTTATGGCGATTCCCGCCACCCAACTGCGTCCGGGCATGATCATCAAGCACAATGACAATCTCCACCTTGTCTTCAAGGTCGAGCACCGCACCCCGGGCAATTTGCGCGCGTTTATTCAGGCCAAGCTTCGCAATCTTAAGTCCGGCGCGATGTTTGAGCACCGCTTCCGCTCCGCCGATGCCATCGAAAAGGTCGTGGTCGACGAGGTTGCGATGGAGTTTCTGTACGCCGACGGCGATGACTACTACTTCATGAACCCCGAAAATTACGAGCAGACCATGCTCAAAGGCTCCACCCTCGGCGATGCAGTCGAATACCTCACGCCGAACCTTCAGATCCGCGTCAGCTATCACGATGGCAATCCGGTAGGCATCGAGCTGCCCACCTTCGTCGAACTCACAGTGGTCGAGACGGAGCCCGGCCTTAAGTCGGCGACCGCTTCATCCGTCACTAAGCCCGCCAAAACTGAAACCGGCCTGGTCGTCCAGGTGCCTCCCTTCATCAACGAGGGCGAGAAGATTCGCGTCGACACCAGCGAAGGCGCGTACCTCAGCCGGGCCTAGTCCCACCCTCCATCACGACTTGCAACGCCGGGACGTCAATCCCGGCGTTTTCGTATTGGCTGCAACCCGGACTTTCACTCACACCGAAGAGCAATCGTAGGCTGGACATGCGCCGCTCGAACCGCAGGTACCAGGATCGCGATACCGGATGTTGCAAGCAGGACAACGGAGACGACGAGGAAGGTAAGAGGATCGGAGCCGCTGGTCCCATACAGCAGGCTTGCTGCAAAGCGGCCGACTGCGAAGGAAATGCCTAGGCCGATGGCCAAGCCAATGCCGGTCAACAACAGTCCCTGGCGGAACACCATGCGCACCACTGCAGGCGGTTTCGCCCCAAGGGCAATGCGAATTCCAATCTCGCGAGTCCGCCGGCGGACGGAGTAGCTCATCAATCCGTACAGCCCGATGGATGCGAGCGTGAGGCCGACTGAGCCAAAGATCCCCAGCAGCAGAGCGGAGACTCGGGGCAGCAGCAGTGCTTTGTCAACGTGATCATCCATAGTCTCGGAGTTGAAGATCGCCATGTTGGGGTCGAGAGCCCCGATCTGCTCTCGCAATGCCTTTGAAGCGCGTTCAGGATCACCATGTGTCTTTACGAGTACCGTGATTCCGAAAAAGCTGATGGCCTTCTGCGGGGCCGCGTTGAGGAAGAAGTAGACACAGCTAACAGCCTGTTCACCGATGGTGCGCAACTTCGAATTTCGCGCCACGCCGATGACCGTGTACTTCGCCTTCTTTTCATCGCTGAATGTCTGACCGATTGGATCCTGCCCGGGAAACATATCGGCGGCCATCTTTTCATTGATGATTGCGGCGTGCTCATCATCAATCTGCACATTGAAATCGCGTCCGCGCAGCAGAGGAATGCTCATCGTTTCGAAGTAGCGCGTACCCACGCTGTTGACATTTGCGTTGCTCTTCTTTGCGGCGTGATCTTTAGTTGCGGGAACCTCAAAGTCGTAGTCCGCAGTGCCAATGCTGAGTGGCACCACGCTCATGTAGCTGACAGATCGTACGCCAGGCATTGCCTCGGTCTTTTCGCGAAGCTGCTTCAGGAATTCAGCAGTCTTCTCGTTGGAGTAGTTGTGTAGCTTTGGATCCACACTCATCAGCAATACCCTGTCCGGCTTGAATCCAATATCGATGGAAGAGGCGTTGCCAAGGCTGCGCAGGAACAGGCCTGCGGTCGCGAGCAGGACCAGCGACAACGCGACCTGGACAACAACCAGCGAGTTCCTCAGCCGCGAGCGACCTTCGCGCCCCAGCGTTGGTGAAGAGTCCTTAAGCGATGACACAAGGTCCGGATTCGATGCGCGCAATGCAGGCACCAGACCGAAAAGCAGAGCTGTTACGACGGAAAGTCCAAGAGTGAAAGCGGCCACGCGAAGGTCGACATTGAAATCGAAAACGATGGGAAAGGGAAGAGGCAACTTGAAATTCGAGATTGCTCGGGCTGCCACCGCCGCCAAAGCAAAGCCGATTGCCGCTCCGGCAAGCGCGAGGAGCAGGCTCTCGATCATCAATTGCTGAACGAGTCTCCGCCTCCCCACGCCCATGGCAAGGCGTATCGCGATTTCTTTCTGTCTGCCCGTGGCGCGTGCGAGCAGAAGGTTCGCGACAT
>Ga0310811_10011032_pt1 | contig 11692 bp, 8 predicted proteins | sample YCmetagenome_FD_207642 | JGI IMG/M metagenome (GOLD analysis project Ga0310811, IMG submission 207642) | Soil microbial communities from experimental microcosm in Duke University, North Carolina, United States - YC | ecosystem: Engineered > Artificial ecosystem > Soil microcosm > Unclassified ...
TGGGTGGTCACGGCTCCGGTGACGCTGTCCTTGACGTACCAAACGCCATCACTGGGACGCCAGACCACATAGTCATTTCGACCATCCCGGGTAAAGTCGCCGCTGACCGGAATATCGCCCGATCCGCCCCATTGCTGGGTGGTCACGGCTCCGGTGACGCGGTTCTTGACGTACCAAACGCCATCACTGGGACGCCAGACCACATAGTCGCTCCGGCCGTCCCCGGTGAAGTCGCCGCTAACCGGAATGTCGCCCGATCCGCCCCATTGTTGGGTAGTCACTCCTCCCGTGGCACTGTTGTGGTCATACCAAACACCGTCTCCGGGTCTGAAAACCACGTAGTCATTTTGGACGATCCGTGGCTGTACCGCGCCATTGCTGGCGGGGGGTGTGCTGTTGGCCTGTGCCGTGGAAGTCGTGCCGAATAGAACAGCCGCGGCCACGCCGACAACGAGTAGGGCTTTGCCCTGCCTCTTCATCTTTCTCCTTGAGGTAATCGATTACTGACAAGCTGCTGAATTGTTGCAGCTTCACTGACGGAATGGGATCACCGAGTCGAGTGACACTCGGGCGGCGCAATCGGTGTCACCCGGCCCCCGGTGCGATGTAAGAGTCAGGCGCGCTGTCCTTGACTAGGTGGGCGTTGCGGCCGGTCCGCCTTGACCATGAGGAGCCCAACCCGAGCACAAATGGACGCGAGCATGCGCGAGCTCCACCAGGCGGACGAGCTGATAGCCGTGTGGGACGGCCAACCGGCGAACGGTTACAGCGGAACCGTCGACGTCGCTCTCCAACGAGACATCCCGGTGACCGTAGGATGGCCGTTGGCGCGATCTGGGACCAGAACCGGGGCCTTGACCTGCTGGGACACCGGCAGCGAGGGTCTCAGTTTGGGTCTCGTTCAGTCGCACTCGCGCCAGGTCAACCGCCGGGGCGCAGCACGCCTGAACTGCGTTGACCAGGAGGAGCATACGGCGCGGATCACCGATGAACACCGTGATCGGGAATTGGAAATCGTGTTGGGTGTAACAGCCCTCACGGGTTCGAATCCCGTATCCTCCGCCAGCTACCAGGCGAAACGCCGGTCACCGTGACGCATGTGGTGGCCGGCGTTTCGCTGTGGGTCTCGGTTCGGGTCGCGGTAGCCCTCGTTCAGGCGCACACCGGGATGCCCGCCGGGCCGTCGCCATCCTCCTCCAGTGGGCGCCGGAACGCCTGCGCCCGGTGCTCCGGAAGCTTCCGTCGCCGGGTCGGCCCACCTGTGCCCGCGATCCGAGGACAGGGGTCGGGCGTTCGCCGTTCGGTTGCGATGGGCCCTCCCGCTCAGGCGGGCGCCCGGCCCGAAATTCGGCCGTTCGTGCGACTCACACTTCGTTATGAATACTCACAGGTTAACTACAGCATCCTCCCATGAATGGCGGTCAGGCTTTAGTCAGTTGCTCAAGTGAGAGCAGTTGTCCAAGTTGAAGGAGTGTCGTCATGAACGAGCACGAACCGACAACCCACTCGCCCGCTGGGGGCGCCCCGGGGACTACGGCCACGCAAGGACGCCGGTCGGGCGCGCGGCGGTTGCTGTCGAAGAAAACCGGTGTATGGGCCGCGGCCACGGGCCTGACGTGTGCGGCGCTCGTCCTCGTCGGTGCCGGCACGTCCTTCGCGGCGGGTCTCTCGTCGTCCACGTCGTCCCTTCCGGCCACGACCGCTTCCGCACCGACCACGACACCCCCCGCCGGCGGCTCGCCCGGGACGGGGCCGCAAGAGGGTGGTACGACCGGCATCGTCGACACCATGTCGACGTCGGGCTTCACGCTGTCGACGGCAACGGGGGTGGAGGTGACGGTCGACGAGGTGCCGTCCACGATCTACCGGAGGGGCGCGGATTCCGCCTCGGCAAGGGCCGTGACCACGGGCGCGAGCGTCCTCGTGCTGGGGATGGTCGACAGCACGACCATCACGGCGGGAAAGGTCGTCGTGCAACCCGGGGGCGACGGCGGAGCCGCGGCCGCCAAGGCCGCCGGCGTGATCCCGTTCCAGCAGGGGGTGCCTTCACCGACGAAGTCGGTCGGCCAGGTCCCGTCGGACTACGTCGAAGGAGTCGGCACGATCATCAGCGGGCCGACGGCGGACAAGGCGACGGCGGCCGCGCAGGCGGTCGTTCCCGGAGGCATCGCCGACCGTGTGGTGGACCTGGGCGACGGCGAGTACGAGGTCCACAACATCAGCGTCAACTGGCCGCACCACGTCTTCGTCAGCCAGGACTTCAAGGTCCTCGGCTGGGAATAAACACCCGCACCACGTCAGCGCGCCGGCCACCGCGACCCAGGTGGTGGCCGGCGTTCTGCCGTCCGTCGCAGACCGCGGGCCTCAGCCGGTCCGGGTGGGAGTGATCGTTCCCGAACCCGCCGCGCGGAACGGCGGGCCGGGTCGGCAAAATGTCCGAAGAAATTAGTCCGCTCTTTCTTGTCCGGCCTTTTTCGAGCTGTCGGAACTCTATCGTTACGCGAGTTTTGTGGCGGATTAACGTCGCGTTCACGGTCGTCTACCCCATTGAGCGTTCACTTCTGGCCGACCGAACATCGGTTAACAGGTACGTTTCTTGAGTCCTAGGAGAAGCGAATACCGATGGCCAGAGAAACCCAGCCACAGGGCTCGCCGTTCACTCGACGCCGCGTTCTGGGCGCGGCCGCCGCCGGGACCGCCGCGATGGCGTCGACAGCTTTGCCGCCCAGCATTGAAAAAGCTCTGGCGTCGACCCCGCCGGGCAAGCAACCTTCCCTGCGCGACATCGAGCACGTCGTGCTCATCATGTTGGAGAACAGAAGTTTCGATCATTTGTTCGGTACGATGTCCGGCGTCGCCGGTTTCTCCGATCCGAACGCCCTCCGGCTGTCCACCGGCCGCAGTGTGTTCCATCAGCCCACGAGCACGAATTCCGACGGCTTCGTCCTGCGGTTCCGCATCAACAGTCGTACGACGTCAGGGCTGGTTCCGGGGACGGATCACAGCTGGGCGGGCGAACACGGGTCGTGGAACGGCGGCCGGATGGACGGCTGGCTCACGAACTCCGATGGCTCCCCCAGGAACCCCTTCATCATGAGCTATCTGGACGAGCAGGACATCCCGTTCCACCGGGCGCTCGCCGGCGCGTTCACGATCTGCGACGGCTACCACGCCTCGATTCTCTCCTCCACCACGCCGAACCGCGTCATGTGGGAAACCGGCACGATCGATCCCGAAGGCAAGGCCGGCGGGCCCGTTCTCACCAACGCCATGAACGTGAACACCTGGCGCACCTACGCGGAAAACCTCACCGATGCCGGAGTGAGCTGGAAGCACTACTGGGTGCAGGGCGGCATGGCGAGTCAGACCTCGTATTGGAAGGCCTTCCGCGAGGCGCCCACGAACTCGCCCCTGTACCTGAACGCGCAGAAGGGCGTTCCGGGCCAGTTCGAGTACGACGCGCTCAACGATCGGCTGCCGACCGTGAGCTGGTTGTTCCCCGGCCCCGGGCAGTACGAACACCCCAACTTCGGGATCAATGCCCTGCCCGCAGCCGCGGAGCAGTTCCGCGCCTCCGCGATCGGCGCGGTCGCCGCGAACCCCGACGTGTGGGCCAAGACCGCCTTCGTCATTTCCTGGGACGAGAACGACGGCCTGTTCGACCACGTGCTGCCGCCGGTGGCACCGCCGGGCACCCCGGACGAGTCCACGTCCTTGATCTCGCCCGGTGGCATCCACGGGGACGGGCTTCCGCTCGGGGCCAGTTTCCGTGTCGGCTGCATCATCGTCTCGCCGTGGACGGCGGGCGGATGGGTGTGCAGCGAACCGTTCGACCACACCTCCCAGCTGCGGTTCCTGGAGGCGGTGACCGGCGTCGAGGCCTCGAACATCAGCGCCTGGCGCAGGACGACCTTCGGCGATCTCACCTCGGCCTTCCGCTTCCACGGCAAGCCGGCCGACCCGCCGGTCTTCGCCGACACCAGCACGAACCTGACGCTGACCCAGTACACCGCGGCGAACCTGCCCGCACCCGTCGTCCCCGCCGCCGGTCAGCAGATCCCCCCGGTCCAAGCCCCTGGCCGACGACCGCACACAGCCTGAAGCCGACCGGGCCCCGGATACGCACGCCCACCTGCCCGGGACCGGTCACCCGTTCAGCCCAGAGCCGGCAGGTGGGGCCAGGACCAAGACGCTCTTCCTTATGGACTAGCGTAGGTCTGTTGGCTGGGATTTCACTCCCATGTCGTAGTGCACCGGACTCCTGCGCGCGGCAGGTCTACCGATAGTTTGGTATTGACCAAGGACCGCGTACTACCTGAGGAGAATCCGGGCCGATGGCCGGAGTGGAAGACATCCGCGCTGGGATCATGACGGCGAAGGACAAGTGCAACGCCAGCCTCGCCGCTCTGCAACAGGCCCAACAGGCGCTCGAAGAGGCCCAGCAGATCCTGGGCCAGGTGACCTCCGGCAGCAGCCAGCCGGAGGTCACCCAGGCACACGGCATGCTCCAGGAGGCCGTCCAGGGCATCAGCGGGCAGCAGAACACGATCCAGGCCGCCATTCAGTCCGCCGAGTCCTACGCACAGCGCCTGTAGGCCGGATGTACTCACTCTCCGAACTGCACGGACAGCTTGAGGCGTTCCGGGAAAAGCTGGCCGAGGCGACTCAGCAGGCGAACCGGGCCGCCGAACTGCTCGACGAGGCACGCGAGGCGATCGTCGCCGGGTACGCGCAGGCGGAGCCGTGGGTACCGCCGGAACTGGACCTCGCCGAGGAGCGCCTCGGCGAGGATGTCGAACGGCTCCTCGCGGCCGGCGAACTGATCGACGGCTATCGGGCACGGCTGTGACGTCATGAAGTTTTCCAAGGCCGGTGACCAGCGCAACCGGGTGCTGACCGCGATCGGCGCCATGCGCCACCAGCTCGGGCTGGTGCTCGGCGCGGCGCGGGCGGCCAGGGAGTCGGCCGAGGCCGCGCTGGAGCGGCTCAAGCTCGAACAGCGCATCGTGCGGGCCGGGATCGACAAGGCCGGCGAGGACCCTGGTCTCGCCGAGGCCATGTATCACCCGCTGATGGCCGGCGTGTGGGACCAGCTCAAGACGACGCAGGCGGCCTTCCACACCGACGCCTCGACCGTGCCGGGCCGGCTGCGGGAGCTGGTCGAGGTGACCGCGGCCGGACCGGCGAGCCGGCCGCCCAGCGACTGGCTCGGGCGGATCGGCACGGGCGCCATCACGGTCCCGCCGCTGTGGCGGATCGGTTCCTCCACAATGGACTCCTCCGGGCCGTTCCCGGCCGCGGTTCCGCTGCTGGACGAGTCGCACCTGGCCATCACGTCGGCACCCAAGACCCGGGCCGGCGTGGAGGCGCTCATCGAGACGCTCCTGCTGCGCGTGCTGTCCAGCATGGAACCCGGCGCGGTCCGCGTCCACCTCTGGGACATCGGGCAGCTCACCGCGGTCCTGCCGAACCTGTACCCGTTGAGCCGCACCAGCGCCGTGACCATCTACGACCCGACCCGGCTGGACGACCTGCTGGACGACCTGGCCGGGCACATCCGCCGGATCCACGCCCAGACCATGCAGGCGGGCCACACCTCGCTGCGCGGCCTGCGCGAGACGCTCGGGCAGCGCACCGAGCCGTGGCGGATAGCGGTGTTGTTCGGCAACGGGGAGAACTGGTCGCCCGAGGCGATGCGCGAGCTGCGGCGGATCGCGGGCGGGGCGATCGCGGCCGGCATCTCGCTGATCGTGGTCGACCTGCCTACCGTGCTCGGCGGCGGGGTGGAGAACATCCGGCTGCTCGACGGGAACCACGCGATGACCAGCATGACCGGCCCGGACCTGGTGGTCGAGCTGGATCCGCCGATCCCGTCGACCGAGGTCAGCGGGGCCGCCGCGAAGCTGGCCGAGGCGCTGGTCGCGCGGCAGGGCGGGCCACGCACCTTCACCGACCTGCTGCCCACCGAACTCGGGCGGGAAAGTTCGGCGGCCGAGCTGCGTGCCCCGGTCGGGTTCTTCGAGGGCGATCCGGTCGAGGTCGTCATCGGCGACGGCAGCCCACATGCCCTGATCGGCGGACCGAGCGGGTCCGGCAAGACGAACTTCCTCTACGCGCTGATCGGCAGCCTCGCCGCGCGCTACCCACCCGACGAGCTGGCGCTGTACCTGTTGGACTTCAAGGAAGGCGTGTCGTTCGCGGGTCTGGCCCCCGGCCGCCGCGACAAGAGCTGGCTGCCGCACGCGCGCCTGGTCGGGGTCAACGTCAACACCGACCGCGAGTTCGGCCTGGCCCTGCTGCGCTTTCTCACCGAGGAGCTGCGCCGCCGCTCCGCCGCGGCCAAGGACCACGAGGTCACGGATCTGGCCGGGCTGCGCGCGCAGGACCCCGACGGGCACTGGCCGCGGATCGTCGCGGTGATCGACGAGTTCCAGTACCTGTTCGCCGGCCGGGACGCGGTCACCAACGCGGCGACGGCGTTGCTGGAGGACATCGCCCGGCGCGGGCGGGCCCAGGGCATCCACCTGATCCTGGCGAGCCAGGACATCGCCGGTATCGACGCGTTCTGGGGCAAGCCCGCGGTGTTCGAACAGTGCACGCTGCGGATCGCGATGCCCAAGGCGCGCCGGGTGCTCGCGGAGACCAACAGCGCCGCGATCGCGGCCCCGAAGTGGCACGCGGTGATCAACCACGACTCGGGCGTCGCGCACGGCAACCAGCTCGCGCACATTCCCGACGCCAGTTCGAGTGGCGTCTTCATGTCGCTGCAACAAAAGCTGTGGGATCTCTACGCCAGCGAGCACGAGCGGCCGCGGTTGTTCGACGGCGCCTTGTCTCCCCTTCTCGACCACGTCGCGGCGTACGCCAAGCTGTCTCCGGGTGGGCCTCCCCAGGTGCTTCTCGGGCAGTCGATCGACGTGACGGACGTGGCCTGCGCGGTCGAGCTGTCCGGGGCGCCGGGCCGGAACCTGGCCGTGCTGGGCACCTCGATCGCCGAGGCACTGTCCATCATGGACGCCGGGGCCCGGTCCCTGGCGCGCCAGTACCAGCCCGACGAGGTGGAGTTCCTGGTGTGCTGCCTGGTCGACCGGTGCGCCGAAGCGGTCGACCAGCTCGTCGACGACCTCGGCGCGGACGGCCACTGGGTGGTCCGGCTGACCGCGGAGGACCTGCGGGAACGGATGGTGAAGCTCGCCGAGGAACCGGCCGGGCATACTCGCATCCTGGTGCTTTACGGCGTCGACGGGGCCCTTCCGACGCTCGAGACGAAGCTTCCGGGTGAGTTCAAGAGCGGTCTGGACCATTTCCGGACGGTGCTCAAGCTGGGGCCGTCGCGCGGCGTGCACACCCTCGGCTGGTGGCGCAGCACCGCACGGTTGAAGGACACGCTGGGCTTCGCCGGCACCGACGACATCGGTGCCTGGGCAGCGCTCGACGTGCAGGGCAGCGAGCTTTCGACGTTCGCCGCCGGACAGGTGGTGCAGTGGTCACCCCGGCCGGGCCGGGCGCTGTTCTTCGACCGGAGCACCCACGTGGCGCCGGAAGTCATGATCCCGTTCGACCGTCCGGAGTACTGATGGAATCCCCGGCCATGCGCTACAAGGAGATCGTCGGCCTGGCGGCCAAGGCCGCCGCGGAGCTGCGCGCCTGGGAACGAAATCACGCGCAGCAGCTGGACGCCCGGATCGCCGCCGCCGAGGCCACCGTGACGCAGGCCAGGGAGCGGGAGGTACGCACCGGGCAGACGGTGCGCAACTGGTGGCGGATGACGGCGGACAACGTGGCTCGCCTGACCTGGCTGGAACTCGGCGAGGAACCAGAGCCGGCGCCCAACGCCCCGGGCGCGTGGCTGGACCGCCATCTCAACGAGGTCAAACCGGTCTATCAGGAACTGGTGGACGCGGTCCTTTCACTGGGCTGGCGGGCCCGCCGCTAGAACGGCGACCGCCGCTCGGCGCACCCCGTCGCGGTCGGCGGCAGACACCGGCAACCGCCTCAGCGTCCCCTCGGCACGAACCGGACGATCTGCGGGTCGTGATCGGAGGCCTGCTGGGCGAACTCGGCGTTGACGTGCACGACGTCGTAGTCGGCACGGCGCAGTGCGGGTGAGACCAGGATGTGGTCGAGGACCTGGGAATTGCCCTCATAGACGTAGCTGTACTGCTCGGCCACGGGCAGGGTGGTGATCAGATCCGTGAGCGCGTGCCCGGCGGTCAGCACTTGGAGCGCCGACGAGAACTGGTAGTCGTTGAGATCACCGGCCACCACGATGTTCGCGCCCGGGTCGGCCGCCAGCAGTTGGTCGACGAATCCACGCAGCACCTGGGCCTGCTTCCCGCGCTGCACCTCGGAACCCCGGGTCGGCGGCTGGTATCGGCCGTGGGTCGGCTGGTCCCCGCCCTTGGAGTTGAAATGGTTGGCGATGACGAACACCGTGCGGCCGCGGAAGACGAACTCCCCGGCCAGCGGCTTCCGGCTGTCCTGCCAGGCGGTATCGGCCGGCTCGACCCGGCCCGGCGAAATCGACAAGTGCGGTTTTCCCCGCGTGGTCACCACCGAAACCGGCGTGACCGCGTTCCCGCCGGGACGATCGACGAACGAGACCCGCCGCGGGTCGAACAGGAACGCGGTGCGGATGTTGCCGCCCGGCTCGCCGCCGTCGGCGAGATCTTGCGGGTCGATCTCGCGCCAGTCGTAGCGCGGACCACCCGCGGCGACGATGGCGTCGGTGAACCGCTTGAGCGTCTGGTCCGCGGCGACGACGCCGTCCCCGGTGCCGGCCGCACCGTTGTCGTCCTGGATCTCCTCCAGTGTCACCACGTCGGGCGCCGCGAGGTTGCCGACGATTCCCTGGGCCAGCTGATCGAACTTCTGCTGGCTGTCCACGGCGGAGAGGTTCTCGACGTTGTAGGTGGCGACCGCCAGTTCGCCGGAACGCTGCTTGCGGGTGCTCTCCCTGGCCAGGCCGTTGTCCTTGAGCGTGCCCAGCACACTGGCTTCCAGTGTGTATCCGCCGTAGTCGCTGTACTCGACCGGACCCGAGGTGAAGCCGGTGAGCACGTCTCCGGTGTCGGCCTCGGGGAACGGGCGCTGCGCGAAGGGGATCAGCGATTCCACCTTCACCACCCCGGTGTTGGGCCGGCCATAGCCGGTGTAGACGGTGCCGCCGCGGACGCTGGGGCGTTGCGCGGGCTTGGTCGTCACATAGAGCTCGTCGTAAGCGGTGGTCGGCCCGACGACACGCGCGTCACTGATGCTCACCACCTCGCCTTCGTGCGCTTCCCAGAAGTCGAGCGCGTACCGAGCCGGTTCGAGGGGCAGCGCCTCGATGTTCCCGCCGGGTTGCGGCGCGAGCGCGTCCGGCACGGTGGCGGCGGTGATGACGGTCGGTGCGGGCAGCGGGTTTCCCTCGGACGAAACCGTCCATTGTGGAGCTGTCAGCTCCGTCGTCGACTGGTACGCCGAGGCCGCGGGATCATCCGGGTAGTACTCGCTCACCGTGCCGGTCACCGACACGGCATCGCCCGGCACGAGCGGTGGCGTGGTCGAGCCGGTGAACACGAACAGGCCCTCGCTGGTGCGGGGATCGGTGTCCGGTCGCGGGTCGGTGAACCAGAAGCCGCGTGAAGACCCGAACGAGCGCACCGCGGTCACGATGCCGGTGACCCCGGTGACCCGCTGCCCCTTCAGCGGGGAAACCCTGGTCGTGCCCTGGATGTCGTGGATCTTGGCCTCGGTCGGCGGTGTTCCGCCGCCCGGCGTCTCACCCCTGGTGTTCACCGGAGTCGGCGCGCCGGCGGTGAAATCGCGGGAGTTGTCGTCGGTGTCGGTCAGGGACACGCGCGCGACCGACGTCGTGGCACTTGCCGCGGGCGCCGGGCTCGTTTCCCGCACCGTGGCCGTGCCGTAGCCGACGAGGTCACGGATCCGGGTGTCGGCGGCGCAATCGGCCGCGGTGAGACAGGTGAGCGGGTCCGCGCCTCCGACGAGTGCGACCGTCCCGGAGCCCGCGGCCATGGCGATCGAACCGGTCGCGTCCGGCGACGGCAACTCGACCGTGCCACCGGCTCCCCTGGCCTCGCCCACCAGAAAACGGCCACCGGCACCGATGGCACCGGCGAGCGGGGTGACCTGCCACCGGCTCGACGCGCTCGGGGTGCCCGGCAGGTATTGCACGCTCAATCCCGTCAAGGAGACCGCGCCGACGCCGGCGAGTTCGACGAAGTCGCCGGTCAACGTGGCACCGGAGTTTCCGCCGCCGCCGTAGACCTCGGCGATCATCACCTCGGCACTGGGCACGGCGGCCGCGGGCGGGGCGACCCCCAGCACGGTCGCCGCGGTCACCGCGAGCACGCCGAGTTTTGCGCTGATCGTCACCCTGGTTCCCCTCGTCCTGGATCGGTCGACGCATCCTTTCCCAGGACGACGCACGGGGAAAGACCCAAAAGTATCGATCCACGACAACTCGCCCGCTCGGGTGGCCGAACCACCGGGAGCGGCCGCACACGGTCACGGCTCGGCCGAGCTGAGCCGTTTTCCCTTCTCGCACAAGGCGAGTTCACCGGTACGAGCCGCGTCGAGCGCGACCGCGACCCGCCGCAGGAGGGTCGGGGACAGCAGTTCCGCGGCCTCGTCCGCGGTGACCAGTTTCGCCCGCACGATCTCCGGGTCGGTGAACACCAGGTCCGCCACCTCCTCGTCGGCCATCAGCCCGCCGTCGAAAACGAACGCGACGCCTTCGGGCAGGCGCAGGTCACCAGGCTGGTAGTCGATCACGAGCAGGCGACCGAGCGGCCTTTCGATCCCGATCTCCTCACGCACCTCGCGTCGCGCCGCGGTCCAGGGCGCTTCACCCGCGTCCACGGTGCCTCCCGGGATCTCCCAGCCCGGCTTGTACGAGGGCTCGACCAGGAGCACCCGCCCGGCGGAGTTCCGGAAGAGCACCCCGGCGGACATGCGTTTGCGGTTGAGGGATCGCACATACTCGTCGAACGGCAGTGGCTCCACGACCGAAAGACTACCGGCGACCGGCGCGGGTTGCGATTTTTCACTTCCCGGCAATACGACCGGAAGGATCGAAGGTGAAAATCTCGGCGCACCCCCGCCGCAATGCCCGTTTCGTCCGGCCGAACCTTTGAATTTGGTGAAAAACCCGATGGGATTCGCTGTGAAACAACCGTCGGCACCGGACCGGCGCGCCGCTCGCCCAGCAGATATTTTAGCTCGAAAGAATGTGATGATGAGACGGTTGATCCTCCCGGGCGTCATCGCGCTGGCCGTCAGCGCGGTGTTCACCGGTTCCGCGAGCGCCGCCACCGGACCGAACTTCGATTTCAAATACGCCAACAGTTACGGCAGCCACGGCTTGTCACAGCCCTACACCGGCGCCACCGGCACCGGCGCGAGCTACGGTACCGGCGTTGCGATCCAGGTGAGCGACACCAGCGGAAAGGTCTACTCGCTGGTGGAGGCGAACCCGAATGTCGGCGTGGGCGGCTGCCGGGGTTGTTTTCCGGCGACCGGTCGCACGATTTCGGCCAGTTCGACCATCCCGGACTACCTCGGCCCCTACTGCATCGTTCGGCGCACCAGTAGCGGCCGGATCGACACGTCATTCGGCGACAACGGTTATTCCAGTGTCTTCACCAACAGCGCCGACAGCGATTTCAGTTCACCAATCTCTGCCTCGACC
>Ga0310811_10011034_pt1 | contig 11691 bp, 8 predicted proteins | sample YCmetagenome_FD_207642 | JGI IMG/M metagenome (GOLD analysis project Ga0310811, IMG submission 207642) | Soil microbial communities from experimental microcosm in Duke University, North Carolina, United States - YC | ecosystem: Engineered > Artificial ecosystem > Soil microcosm > Unclassified ...
GGCGACCGGGAGCTGACGGTCATGCGCGCCGCCGGCATGTCGGACTACACCCTCGCCCGGCCGGCGCTGCTGCTCGCGACCGGGACGATGTTGATCTGCTATCTGCTGAACCTCGTTCTGGTGCCGGCCTCGCTTGCCGCCTTTCGCGCTTATGAATTCGAAATCCGCAACCAGATCGCCGCCTTCCTGCTGCAGCCGGGCGTGTTCACGCCGGTCTCCGCCAACGTCACGGTCTATGTGCAGGGGCGTTCCCCCGATGACAGCCTGCGCGGCATCCTGATCGAGGACAGCCGTAATCCCCATGCGCCGGCCACCATTCTGGCGCAGACCGGGCAGTTGCAGGTGACCGCGCAGGGGCCGGAAGTCCTGCTTGAGCACGGGTCGCGCGAGGAAGTGGACCCTCGGACCGGCCGCCTCGACGTTCTCGATTTCCGCAGCTACACCGTCTCGCTGGCTCAGGCCTCCCAGGCCGACACGCCGCAAATGACGGGTTCCGCCGAAGCCCCGCTTGCGCAACTGTTGCACCCGCCCCGCAGCATCCCCGGGCCGGACCGGGGCAAATGGGTGGTGGAGGCTTACCGGCGCCTGTCCGCGCCGCTGGCGGTGATGAGTTTCGCACTGATCGGCCTGTACGCGTCTTTAAGGGGGATGTTCCGCCGCCATGGCGGGATCGTGCGCCCTTTCGCCGCGGTCGTGACCGTCACCCTGCTGGTGGCGCTGGGGCTGGGCGTGAACAACCTCGCGGCACGCGACCTCGCTTTGCTGCCGCTGATCTGGGTGACCAGCCTGGCGCCGGGCCTGGTTGCCGCCATTCTCCTGTTTTCGCGTCAGACCGTGCGCTCATGACGATCCCGCTCACCCTCGCTGTTTATATCGGTCGCCAATTCGCCTTCGCCGTGGTGGGCATGATGGCCGCCTTGTCGGCTCTGGTGTCGCTGTTCGACTTCCTCGAGTTGCTGCGCGAATCCGCGACCGCGCCGCATGCGGGTTTCGGCATTGTCGTCGAGATCGAATTTCTGCGCGTGCCCTGGTTGATGCTGCAAATCGTGCCATTCGCCGTTCTGCTGGGCGGCATCTTCGCTTTCTGGCGCCTGTCACGCTCGTCGGAATTGGTGGTGGCGCGCGCCGCCGGCATCTCCGCCTGGCAGTTCCTGGCCATGCCCGTGCTGCTGGCCGCCCTGGTCGGCATGTTTAGCACCGGCGCGATCAGCCCGCTTTCCGCCGTCATGTTCGGCCGCGCTGAGAGCCTCTACAATGCCGATCTCCAGCCCGGCGGCGGCCCGCTTTCACTCAATGGCGGCCAGCTCTGGGTCCGTCAGGCCGACTCCGGCCTGACGCCGAAGGGCGTCGCGATCCTGCACGCCGACGACGTCACCCTGCACAAAAATGTGTTGAGTGCCGACCATGTCAGCGTGCTCAGGCTCGACCGCCAGACCATGCTGCTGCAGCGGCTGGAGGCCGCGCACGCCACGCTCAGTGCCGGTACCTGGGACCTCACTCATGTCAGCGTGCTGAAGCCGGATGCGCTGCCGCGGCACCTGCCCGCCCTGGGCTTTCCCACGGACCTGACCGTGCGCCGCGTGCAGGAAAGTTTTGCCTCCCCCAACGCTTTGTCCTTCTGGGCGCTGCCGAGCTTCATCTCGCTGTTGAAGCGCTCCGGGTTTTCGGCGACCCAGCATGAACTCGCCTTCCAGGCTTTGGCCGCGTTGCCGCTGCTCTGCGCGACCATGGCGTTGGTCGCAGCTGGATTTTCCATGCGCCCGTCGCGGCGCGGGGGCGCCACGCGCATGCTCGCGAGCGGCGTCGGCTGCGGCTTCGCGCTGTTCATGGTGTCCGAAGTGGCCAACCAGTTCGGCACCTCCGGGGCCATACCGGCGGTGCTCGCGGCCTGGGCGCCGGCCGCCGCCGGATTATGCCTGGCGCTTGCCTTGTTGCTGCATCTGGAAGATGGCTGACCCATGAATCGCACCAGGAACTTCCTGCTGAGCCTTGCCACCACCACCTGCCTGGCCGGCCCGGCTTACGCCCAGCTATCCATCCTGGGCAGCGGCCCGTCACCCAGCTTGAGCGCGCATGCGCCGGTGAATTTCACCGCCGACAAGATCACCTACAACCGCTCCCGCAACATCGTCACCGCCACCGGCCATGTGCGGGCGGTACAGAACGGGCAGATCCTGTATGCCGACAAGGTCGTGCTCAACCGCACGACCAATGTCTCGGTCGCCACCGGCCATGTGATCCTGGTGCAGCCCAACGGAAACACCGTGTTCGCCAACCAGGCAACGCTGAGCCGGGGCATGAAAGACGCGGTGATGCAGGGCGTCTCCGCCCGGCTGGCCATGAATGCGCGCTTCATCGCCAATGGCGCGCGGCGCTATAACGGCACGATCGAACAGCTGAGCAAGGTTGTGTACTCAGCCTGCGACCTGTGCAAGGTCCACCCCACGGCCCCGCCGCTCTGGCAAGTGGTGTCCAGCGGCGTGACCCGTGACCTCGAACACAAGATGATCGAGTTCCATGACGCGCGGCTGGAGTTCAGTGGCTTTCCGGTCTTCTATCTCCCGTACCTGACCGAGCCCGACCCCTCGGTGCGGCGCCACAGCGGGCTGCTGATCCCCGATGCCGGCGTGAATTCCCGCCTCGGCACGTTCGTGGAAATTCCCTATTATTTCACGCTCGGCCCCTCTGCCGACATCACGCTGGAGCCGGTGCTCGCCACGAAACAAGGGCCGGATCTGCGCTTCAATTACCGCCAGGCCTTCAATTTCGGCCAGCTGAATGCCACCGGCTCGTTCGGCCGTTACAACAACACCTACGGCTACTCGCTCTTCTCCAACGGCCAGTTCGACCTGAATCAGGAGTGGCGTGCGGGCTTCAACCTCAACCGCGCCTCGAACGCGAATTATCTCGCCACGTACAGCCTCTCGCCGGTCTATGCGTTCCTCACCAGCGACGCGTATCTGGAAGGTTTCACCTCGTCCTCATATGCGCGGCTGGACGCAGATACCTATCAAGGCCTGGTCACCACGATCGACAACAACAAGCTGCCGGTCGTGCTGCCGCATGGCGAATATGATTTCCTCTCCGCCCAGGATTCGCTTGGCGGCCAGTTCTCGCTGCACGCCAACATGTTCAACGTCATCCGCAATAGCGGCACGGATACGCGGCGTGTCGCCGCGATCCCCGGCTATTCGGTGCCGTTCAGCCTGCCCAACGGCATTGTCGGTACCGCGCGGGTGGAACTCGTCACCGCGGCCTATGACGCCAACAACCTTAATCAACAGCCCAATTACAGCACCATCAACAGCGCCCAGACCTTCCGCGCCCAGCCTTATGGCGCGGTCTTCATGCGCATGCCGCTGATCCGCGAGACCCGGCATTGGGGCAACCAGCTGATCGAGCCGGAAGTACAGTTCGTGGCCTCGCCGAACGTCGGCGTTTCGGAGAACAACCGCATTCCGAATGAGGACAGTCTGGACCTCGAATTCTCCGATGCCAACCTGTTCTCCCTCAACCGCTATCCCGGCATCGACCGGCTCGAGGGCGGCTCACGCGTCGATTACGCGATGCATGCCGCCTGGTATCTGCCGAACGGCACGACGCTGGACGGGCTGCTCGGCCAGTCCGTCCGTCTTCATAAGGACGACGACTATCTTCCCGAGTCCGGCCTGAACGACAATGTTTCGGACGTTGTGGGCCGCTTCATTGTCGCCCCCAGCCCGTATTTCAACATGGTTTACCGCACCCGCCTCAGCCATCAGGATCTGGGCGCGCGCATGATCGATGCCACCCTCAATGCCGGCACGCATCTGCTCAGCGGCTCGGTCGGGTATTTCTACGAAAACACCAACCCTTATGTGTTGTACGACACGCCGGGCTTCGGCGCTCCGCCGCTGACGCCGCCGCCCGCCTATTTCATCCCGCGGCACGAAATCACCGCCACGGTCTCCACGCATGTCGGCAACTGGTCATTCACCGCCGGCACCGCGCGCAATCTGCAAACCGGCACGTTCGACGACGCGAACTTCAATCTTGGCTGGCAGAACAACTGCTTCGGCATCAACCTGCTCTACTACCAGTACTTCACCACCTACTATACTCTAGGTACTGGCGGCACCACCGTCCTCGTCCAGTTCACCTTCAAAACCCTTGGAACCTTCGGATTGAACGCCCTATGAAGCAGACGCAGATCCTGTCCGCCGCCCTCGCGCTCGCCGCATTCCCACTGGCGCCGGCCACGGTTCGGGCGGCGATGCCGGCCGCCACGCTCGGCGCCGAGGGCTCGGACAGCGCCAGCATCGCGGCCGTGGTCAATGGCCAGGTGATCACCAACCAGGACGTCAGCAACCGCGCCGGCCTGCTTGCGCTCTCCATCGGCATGCCCCGCAGCCCGGAGGTGCTGGGCCGGCTGCGGCCGCAAGTCACCACACAGCTGATCGACCAGATGCTGGAACTGCAGGAGATCAACCAACGCAATGTGACGGTGGCGGATTCGGATGTGGAAGCGGCCATCGCCCACATCCAGCAGAGCAACGGCCTGCCGCCCGGCGGGCTGCGCGCGCGCCTCGCCGCCGCCGGCATCTCTTTCAGCACGCTGGTTGCGCAATTGCGCACCGAGATCGGCTGGCAGACCGTGCTGCACCAGGTTCTCGGGCCCGGCCTGCAACCGACCCAGGGCGACATCAACGCTGAAAAAGCCGCGTTGAAGGCCGAACTCGGCAGCACGCAATATCATATTTCAGAAATCTTCGTGCCGGTGACCGATCCGGCGGACGATGCCAGCGCCCGCAACTTTGCCAACACCGTGATCGGCCAGCTGCGCAGCGGCGCCGCCTTCCCGATCGTGGCAGCCCAGTTCAGCCAGGCACCCTCGGCGCTGCAGGGCGGCAATCTCGGCTATGTGCAGCTGAGCCAGCTCGACCCTGCCGTGGCGGCGATCGTCCAGACCATGCCGGTCGGCGCCATCAGCAACCCGGTCCGCGTTCCCGGCGGCTACGATATCGTGCAGATGCAGGGCAGTCACAAGTTCGGCTTGGCGCAGCAGACCATCCTGTCAGTCCGTCAGGCCTTCGCCCGCTTCCCGACCCCGATCACGAACGGCCAGGTCGGACCGGCCCAGGCTGCCGTCATCGAGAAGCTGGCGCAAAGCGCCAACGCCGCCCATTCGTGCCCCGCGATTACCGCGCTCGACGCTTCGTTGGGCAATGTCCACCCGGCTGATCCGGGCCCGGTGAACCTCGCCACCGTCACCCCGCCGGTGTTCCAAACGCTGCTCGCCCAGTTGCCGATCGGCCAGGCCAGCCGGCCGCTGGTGGAAAGCGACGGCGCCTCGGTGGTGATGATCTGCAGCCGCACCAACGAAGCCGAGCCTCTGCCTTCGGATCAGGAAATCAGCAACATCATCATCGAGCGCCGCGTGGCCCTGGAATCACAACAGTTGCTCGATGAGCTGCGGCACCGTTCGATCATCACACAGGATTCGAGCACCACACAGGGTTAAGGGAAAGAAGCCGCTTTTTGAAAAAAGCGGCGCAAAAACTTCTTTGACACTGGGCCGGTGGCCGTGAAACCAGCACGGCCCAAACGAACAAAGTTTTTTGCTACTTTTTGTTCACAAAAAGTAGCCTTCCTCTCTTTTTTCAGCCAGCCTCTTCCAGCGCCGCTTCCGCCTCCAGCCATTCCTGCTCGACCGCCTCGGTCTCACGTTTGATCGCGGCGAGGCGCTTATTGATATCGGCCAGTTCCTTGGCCTTCGCCTGGGTGTAGATGCCGGGATCGGCCAGCCGCGTTTCCAGCTGCGCCTGCTCGGCGGCGAGCTTCGCCAGCTTCTGTTCCGCCGCTTTCACCGCCTGCCGCAGCGGCGCCATTCTGCTCCGCGCCTCGGCGCGCGCCGCCCGGCTGTTGCCGTTGCCATCATTGCGCTCGGCCTTGCGGGCGGTCTCGCGCGCGGCGCCGCTCGAGCTGCCTTCCGTCACGCTCAAGGCATAGCTCGCCAGATCGCCCTCCAGCGCCGTCACTTTGCCACCCGCCACCAGCAGCAACCGGTCAGCGACCAGGTCCACCAGATACGGGTCATGCGAGATCAGCACCACCGCGCCCTCGAATTCCGCCAACGCCTTCACCAGCGCGTCGCGCGCATCGATATCGAGATGGTTGGTCGGCTCGTCGAGGATCAGCAGATGCGGCGCGTCGCGCGTGGCCAGCGCCAGCAGCAGCCGCGCCTTCTCGCCGCCGGACATGGCGCCGACCTTCGTATTCACCCGGTCGGCATCCAGCCCGAACCGCGCCGCCTGCGCCCGCACCTGCGGCGGCGTCGCCTTCGGCAGCGCCCGGGAAAGATGGTCATAGGGCGTATCTTCCAGCACCAGGTCATCCTCCTGGTGCTGGGCGAAATAGCCGACCCGCAGAGCGCCAGTGCGGAATTCCCGTCCGCGCAGCGGCGCCAACCGACCGGCCAAAAGCTTCGCCAAGGTCGATTTGCCGTTGCCGTTGGTGCCGAGCAGCGCGACGCGGTCCTCCATGTCCAGCCGCAGCGACACGCCACGCAGCACCGGCCTGCCGTCATAGCCGATATCCACGCCATCCAGGCTGAGCATCGGCGGCGCCAAGGGCTCGGCCGACGGAAAGGCGAAATGCGTCGCCTTGTCCTCCACCACCGCCTCGATCTGCGGCATCCGCTCCAGCGCCTTGATGCGGCTCTGCGCCTGCTTCGCCTTGGTGGCCTTGGCGCGGAAACGGTCGACGAATTTCTGCATATGGGCCCGCTGCTCCGCGAGCTTTTCCGCGGCCCGGTTCTGCTGCAAGGCCCGTTCAGTCTTGATGCGAATGAACTCCGCGAAGCCGCCCGGGGTGAGCGTGAGCCGACCGGCATCAAGATGCACGATCGCCTCCACCGCCCGGTCCAGCAGCTGGCGGTCATGGCTCACCAGCAGCACCGCGCCGGGAAATTTCTGCAAATAGCTCTCCAGCCACAGCGTGGCTTCGAGGTCGAGATGATTGGTCGGCTCGTCGAGAAGCAGCAGATCAGGCTCCGAAAACAGCACCGCCGCCAGCGCCACGCGCATACGCCAGCCGCCTGAAAAGCTGCTCATCGGCCGGCTCTGCCATTCGCTCGAGAAACCCAGGCCGGAGAGGATCGAAGCGGCGCGGGACGGCGCGGCCTCGGCGCCAATCGTCAGCAGCCGGTCATGGATTTCCGCCAGCCGCTCCGGCGCCACCGCCGGGTCCTCCAAGGAGGCCAATAAAGCGGAGCGCTCCGTATCAGCGGCCAGAACCACCTCCAGCGGCGTGATCGCCCCGGCCGGCGCCTCCTGCGCCACATAGCCCAGCCGCACCCGGTTCCCCAGACGGATCGTGCCGCCATCGGGCTGCAGCGTTCCCCCGATCAGCTTCAACAGCGTGGACTTGCCGGCGCCATTGCGGCCGATCAGCCCGATCCGCCGCCCAGGATCGACCATCAGGCCGGCCTGGTTCAACAAAACGCGGCCGGCAATGCTGTAGGAAAGATTATCGAGGATCAGAACGCTCATGCGCCGACCCTATAGAGCAAAACTGAAAGGGGAAGCGAAGGGAAGGCTTCTTTTTGTGAACAAAAAGAAGCAAAAAAACTTTTTACGGCTGGGCCAAGGGCTGTGGCGGCGACAACGCCCTTGGCCCAGCCGCAAAAAAGTTTTTGCGCCGCTTTTTTCAAAAAGCGGCTCCCTTCCTTTATCCGAGATGCCCCAGGACTTGCCGGGGCTGGCGTGCCCCGCTATTGCCCGCGCAGTTTTCCTGCTGTTTTCACAAAAAGCGAGACAATCATGGCCACCGAACGCACCCTCTCCATCATCAAGCCCGACGCCACCCGCCGCAACCTGACCGGCAAGATTAACGCCAAGTTTGAAGAGGCCGGGCTGACCATCGTCGCCTCGCGCCGCGTGCAGCTGAGCCGCGCCCAGGCCGAGGCGTTCTACGCCGTGCACGCCGCCCGCCCCTTCTTCAAGGACCTGGTCGATTTCATGATCTCCGGCCCGGTGGTCGCCCAGGTGCTGCAGGGTGAGAACGCCGTGCTGAAGAACCGCGACATCATGGGCGCCACCGACCCGAAGAAGGCCGCCGCCGGTACCATCCGCGCCGAGTTCGCTGAGTCGATCGAAGCCAATTCCGTGCACGGCTCCGACGCCCCGGAAGCCGCGGTGCAGGAAATCGCCTTCTTCTTCGCCGGGATCGACATCGTCGGCTAAAAAACTTCTGCTCATCTGGGCCGTGCTGGTTTCACCGCCGCCGGCCCAGTTTAGCAAAGTTTTTTTGCTACTTTTTGTTCACAAAAAGTAGCGCTTACTTGCTCTTATTTTTCACGATCTGCCGCGCCCGGCCGATCGCCAGACTATCCGGCGCGACGTTTTCGGTAATCACCGAGCCCGCAGCGATCAGCGCGCCATCCCCGACATTCACCGGCGCCACCAGGGCGGTGTTCGAGCCGACGAAAACCTTCGCGCCGATCACGGTGCGGTGCTTGTTCTTGCCGTCGTAATTGCAGGTGATGGTTCCGGCGCCAATATTCGTGCCCGGCCCGATCTCCGCGTCGCCGATATAGGTGAGATGGTTGGCCTTGGCCCCCGCCCCCAGCTTCGCCGCCTTGACCTCCACGAAATTGCCGACATGTGCCTGCGGCCCGATCTCGGCACCCGGCCGCAACCGCGCATACGGCCCGAGCACCGCGCCCTCGCCGACCACGCAATCCTCCAGATGCGAGAACGCCTTGATCTCCACGCCTGAGGCAATTTTCACACCCGGCCCAAACACCACGTAAGGGCCAATGCTGACATCAAGCCCTAACGCCGTGTCAGCCGAGAAGAAAACCGTGTCAGGGGCGAGCATCGCCACGCCGGCCTCCAGCGCGGCGCGGCGCAGGCGGCGTTGCAGCGCGGCCTCGGCATCTGCCAGTTCCGCACGCGAATTCACGCCCATGCATTCCTCATAGGGCGCATCATAGGCCGCCACCTTCACGCCCTCAGCGCGGGCGATGGCAACGATGTCGGTGAGGTAGAATTCCCCTTTGGCATTGTCCGGCCGCACCGCGCTGAGCCAGCGGCGCATGTCGTCTGCCGCGGCGATCAGCCCGCCGGCATTGCACAGCGTGATGGCGCGCTCTTCCGGCGTGGCATCGGCATATTCGACGATACGCGACACGTAACCCTCGGCGGTCACCAGCCTGCCATATTTGCCCGGCTCGGGCGGCGTCATCGCCAACAGCACCAGCCCGGCATCGCCCGCCTGCAGGCGCTGCACCAGGGCGCGCATCGTCTCCGGCGAGACCAGCGGGTTGTCGGCGTAGAACACCGCGACCATTCCCTCGCCGAACTTCGGCTCGGCCTGCAGGGCGGCATGGGCGGTGCCCAGGCGCTCCGCCTGCACCACGGTCTCATGCGGTGCGGCAAGAGCCTCCAGCGCCTTCATGTCCGGCCCCACGACCACGATGCTGCGGTCGAACACCTGTGTGGTCGCCGCCAGCAGATGGTTGAGCATCGGCCGCCCGGCAAGCTTGTGCGCGGCTTTCGGCAACGCGGATTTCATCCGCGTGCCGAGCCCCGCCGCGATGATGACAGCGGTGTTCTGCATCAGCCCTGCTTGAAGAAGGAGGACGGCGCCATGATGGAATTTTCCTGTGCGACGTAGGGGTCAAGTTCCTTGACCTTGGCCAGGAAGGCCTTCCAGGCCGGGTCCTGCGCCATAGCCGCCCGGCGCGCCTCACGGTCGGCCTGGCTCTCATACTGCCAGATATGGACCACCTGATGCAGCTTGCCCTCAAGGCTGGTGAACCAGCCGAGGCAGGTGCCCAGATATTTCTTCTGGATCGGCCAGGCCTCCTTCTCATACAGCGCCACCCAATCGGCCATCATGCCAGGGCGGAAGCTGTAAGTGCGCACATCGACGATCATGGGACTCTCCTTGCTGGTTATTCGTTCAGACGGTTGTGGTCTTGGCCCGTGCCGTTGCGGTGCCACAGGCCCAGTTTCGCAAAAGTTCTTGCGCCGCTTTTTTCAAAAAGCGGCCCCTTTCTTCATCCCAACCGATCATGCTCAAGCCTGCTTCAAATCGATCAGGCTGCGCCGGATTTTCCGGCTGCGGTTGATCTTGTCTTCGATATAGCCGGTATCGCCCCAGCGCACCGCGCGCGCCATGGCCTGGGCATCCTCGGAGAAGCGCGCCAGCATCTCCAGCAGCGCCTCCTTGTTGTTGAGGAAAATGTCGCGCCACATCACCGGGTCGGAGGCGGCGATGCGGGTGAAATCGCGGAAACCGGAGGCGGCAAATTCCAGCACCTCCTTCTTGGTTTCATCGGCCAGGTCGTCCGCCGTGCCACAAATGGTAAAGGCTAGCAGATGCGGCAGGTGGCTGACGATCGCCAGCACCCGGTCATGATGCGGCGCGTCCATCCGCGCGGTGCGCGCGCCAAGACTCTGCCACAGCGCCTCAATCTTCCGCACCGCCGCCTCGTCGGTGGTGGCTTGCGGAGTGAGCAGGCACCAGCGTCCCTGGAACAGATCCGCCATGCCGGCATCGGGGCCGGAGAATTCCGTGCCGGCGATGGGATGGCCCGGCACGAAGGCCACGCCTTCCGGCACCAGCGGCGCGACATCGCGCATGACTGACTGTTTGGTGGAACCGACATCGGAAAGGATCGTGCCCGGCCGCAGCGCCGGGGCAATGGCGGCGGCGATGGAGGCCAGCGTGCCGACCGGCGTGCACAGAATCACACAATCGGCCTCAGCCACCGCGCGCGCCGGATCGCTCTCGTAATCATCGCCCAGCTCGAGCTCGGCGGCGCGGGCCAGCGCCTGCGGGCTGGCGTCGCAAATCACGATCCGCCGTGCGAGGCCGAGAGCTTTCGCACCGCGGGCAATGGAGCTGCCGATCAGCCCGATGCCGATCAGCGCCAGGCGCTGGAAAAGCGGCTCAACCATGGACAAAGGCGTTCAGCCTTTCGGCCACCAAGTCGCATTCCTCGTCGGTGCCGATGGTGATGCGCAGGCATGAGGGCAAGCCGTAGGATTTCACATGACGCACAATGACGCCAATGGCCCGCAAAAACTGGTCCGCGGCGGTCGCGCGCTCGGTGCTGCCGAAATCCACGAGCAGAAAATTCGCCTGGGACGGATAGACTTTAAGCCCCACCTGGGTGAGCCGTTCAGCCAGGCGCCGCTTCGCCTGCGTGTTATGCGCACGGCTTTGTTCCAGCCAGGCCGGATCGGCGAGCACGGCCATCGCCGCCGCCGCCGTGGTGCTGCTCACATTGAACGGCGCGCGCACACGGTTCAGCACGTCGATGATCGCCGGCGGCGCATAGGCCCAGCCGAGCCGCGCCCCGCCCAGGCCGAAAATCTTTGAAAAGGTGCGGGTCATCACCGTGTTTTCGCCGGCATCGACAAGTTTCACGCCAGGGTCGAAGTCCTCGCGGTCGACATATTCGCAATAGGCGGCATCGATCACCAGCAGCACATCCTCCGGCAGGCCGGCGCGCAGGCGCTGCATCTCGCTCTCCGTCAGCATCGTGCCGGTGGGATTGCTCGGGTTGGTGATAAACACCATGCGCGTCGCCGGGGTGACCAGCGCCAGAAGGGCATCGACATCGATGGTCAGATCCGTCTCCGGCGCCTTGAGCACGGTGCAGCCGGTCAGCTTGCCGGCGATCTCGTACATCAGGAACCC
>Ga0310811_10011036_pt1 | contig 11691 bp, 8 predicted proteins | sample YCmetagenome_FD_207642 | JGI IMG/M metagenome (GOLD analysis project Ga0310811, IMG submission 207642) | Soil microbial communities from experimental microcosm in Duke University, North Carolina, United States - YC | ecosystem: Engineered > Artificial ecosystem > Soil microcosm > Unclassified ...
GCGACGGCTGGCCGGCGCGGCGGTGCAGGTGACCCTGGTGGATCGACGCAATCACCATCTGTTCCAGCCGCTGCTGTATCAGGTCGCTACCGCGAGCCTGGCCGCGCCATCGATCGCCGCACCGCTGCGGCAGATCCTGCGCCGCCAGCGCAACCTCACCGTGCTGCTCGACGAAGTGGTCGGCATCGACCTGACGGCGCGCCGGGTGCAATGCACTCACGGCGCACTCGACTACGATTACCTGGTGGTCGCCACCGGTGCCACACACGCCTATTTCGGGCACGACGAGTGGGAGCGTTTCGCGCCAGGGTTGAAGACACTGGACGATGCGTTCCTGATCCGGCGCCGCGTCCTGCTGGCGTTCGAGAATGCCGAGCGCGAGTCCGATCCGGCACGCCGCCAGGCCTGGCTCAGTTTCGTGGTGGTCGGCGGCGGTTCCACTGGCGTCGAGCTGGCCGGCACCCTGATCGAGCTGGCACGGCATACCTTGTCACGCGAATTCCGCCGCAGCGATCCGCGACACGCAACGGTGCGCCTGATCGAGGCCGGCCCGCGGTTGCTGCCGGCATTCGACCCGGCCCTGTCGGACAAGGCGCGTCGGCAACTTGAACGGCTCGGGGTGGAAGTGCATACCGGCGTCGCCGTCACCGGCATCGATGCGAACGGCGTGAAGCTGGGCGAACGACGATTGTCTGCCCGCACGGTTTTGTGGGCTGCCGGTGTGGCGGCGTCGCCCGTCGGAGGCCTGCTCGGTACCGCGCTGGACCGTGCGGGAAGGGTGCAGGTATTGGACGACCTGAGCTTGCCGGGGCATCCGGAGAGCTTCGTCGTGGGTGATCTCGCCGGTATCGCACAGGCCGATGGAAAGCCCGTGCCCGGCGTGGCGCCCGCAGCCAAACAGATGGGCCGGCATGTCGGCACGACGATCCGCGCGCGGCTGCGCGGCAGCGACGAACGGCAGCCGTTTCGTTACCGCGACGACGGGTCGCTCGCCACCATCGGCCGGATGGCTGCGGTGGCGCAATTCGGCAGGCTCAAGCTGTCGGGCTTTCCCGCATGGGTGGTGTGGCTGCTGGCCCACATCTACTTTCTGATCGGCTTCCGCAACCGGCTGGTGGTGATGCTTGACTGGGCCTGGGCGTATTGCACGCATCAGCGGCATGCGCGCATCGTCAGCGGCGACGACTTGCCGGACGACAACGCGGCCAGCCGCTGATCCGTAATGCAAGACGGCCCCACGTGGGGGCCGTCGATGCTCGTTCCAAAAAGTCCGCACGAGGAGGCGCGGCTCTATGAGGGACTCACGCTATGCAGTGGCGAACAAGCCGCGCATCTTCTTCATCGCGTTCGCCTCGACCTGGCGAATGCGTTCGGCGGAAACGCCGTACTCGTCCGCCAGATCCTGCAGCGTGGCCTTGTTGTCGTCATCAAGCCAGCGGCGCTGGATGATGTCGCGGGAGCGCTTGTCGAGGTGGCTCAACGCATCGGTCAGCGTCTGCATCTGGTTGTCCGCGTAGTCCTCGTCGGACACGTTCTCGTACGGATCGGCGCCATCGTCGATCAGGAACGCCGCCGGTGCCGGCTTGGCATCGTCATCGGCATCGGCCGGTGCCTCGAAACCGATATCGCGACCGGACAGGCGCGATTCCATCTCGCGCACGGTCGCCTCGGGCACGCCCAGATCCTTCGCCACCGTGCTCACTTCCGCCGCGTTCATCCAGCCCAGGCGCTTCTTGCTCTTGCGCAGGTTGAAGAACAGCTTGCGCTGCGCCTTGGTGGTGGCGACCTTCACGATGCGCCAGTTTTTCAGAATGAACTCGTGCATCTCGGCACGGATCCAGTGCACCGCGAAGCTGACCAGGCGCACGCCCTGATCCGGGTCGAAACGCTTGACTGCCTTCATCAGGCCGATGTTGCCTTCCTGGATCAGGTCGGCCAGCTGCAGGCCGTAACCGGAATAGCCACGCGCCACGTGCACCACGAAGCGCAAGTGCGACATCACCAGCTTCTTCGCTGCCGCCAGATTGGCGTCTTCGAGGTAGTCGCGCGACAGCGCCTGCTCTTCTTCCGAGCTCAGCACGGGAATGCGGTGGACCGCAGAAATATAGGCATCCAGGCTGCCGACGACACTGGGCAGCGGGAAGTTGGCGGTCACCAAGGCTTGAGACATGGATGGAACCTCCTTCAATGACGTGACAGTTTAGCACTCGGGTAGTTGGAGTGCTAAAGCGCGGGTTGGTTCCGCGCTTTAATAAACTAAATAGTATAGATATTAGCAACCCTTGTCCAGTGCCTGGATCGCACCGACATGAGGCTGCCGCAGCGACATTCAAGCGGGCGTGAAACGGCCCTGCAATGCAGCCCGGGGCGGCAGCGACCAGTCGATCGGCGCCTGGTGCCGGCTTTCGAGATAGCGGTTGGCAGCGGAGAAGTGGCCGCAGCCGATGAAGCCGCGGTGGGCCGACAGCGGCGATGGATGCACCGAACTGAGCACGCAATGCCGGCTGGTGTCGATGAGCTGGCCCTTGCGCTGGGCGTAGGAGCCCCACAACAGGAACACCAGGCCTTCGCGCTCGCGGTTCAGCGCGTCGATCGCCGCATCGGTGAAGCCCTCCCAGCCCTTGCCCTGGTGCGAGCCGGCGCGACCTTCTTCCACCGTCAGCACGCTGTTGAGCAGGAGCACGCCGCGGTCTGCCCATGGCGTGAGGCAGCCGTGGTCGGGCCGCGGGATGCCGAGGTCGCGCTGGATTTCCTTGAAGATGTTCTCCAGCGACGGCGGCACCCGTACGCCGGGGCGCACCGAGAAGCACAGGCCGTGTGCCTGGCCGGGGCCGTGGTACGGATCCTGGCCCAGGATCACCACCCGCACCGCGTCGAACGGGGTGTGCTCGAAGGCAGCGAAGATTTCCGGGCCGGGCGGATAGATGTGTTTGCCGGCCTGCTTTTCGGCGCGCAGGAACGCCGCCAATGCCTGCATGTCGGGGCGCTGCAGATAGTCGCCGATGCGCGCCTTCCACGAGGGCTCCAGCTTGATCCGTGCCGCATCGCTCATGCCTCGGCCGCGTGCTCACGTAGATGACGCGCCACGCGCAGCTGGAACAGCAGCTTGGTCACCAGCAGTTTCTCCTCGACCGGCTTTTCGACCAGGTCGTTGGCGCCGGCCCTGATCAGGGCCGCCTGGTTGGCCGGATTTTCGTCGCCGGTCATCACCAGCACCGGCAACCGGCCCTTGCCGTAGCCGAATTCGCCGCGGATGTGCTTGAGCAGGTCGCCGCCGGTCAATTCGCCTTTCAGGCTGACGTCGGTCAGCACCACGTCGGCACCGACCCAGCCGAGCGCGCGGTCCGTTTCCAGCATCGCCAGCGCGTCTTCCACGCTGACCACATGGCGCACGGTGAGGCCGATCCGCTCCAGCATGCGGCGGGTTGCCAGCGCCACCACGCGGCTGTCCTCGACATAGAGCACGGTGCCTTCGGCAGTCGCCTGCGGGCTGACGTAGCCACGGATGAACGCCGCCAGCGCCTGGAAACCCAGCGCCTTGTCGAAATAGTCGGTGACATGCTCGCCCAGCGAGCGCTTGTGCAGGCGATCCTCGACGTCGCCGGAGACCACCACGATCGGCACGTAGATCTGCGGCGCCGATTCGCGCACGAACTTCGCCAACTCCAACCCGTCCATGTCGGGCAGGCGCAGCGCGATGGTGATGAAATCGAACACGCCCTCGCCGAGCACGTTTTGCGCCTCGGCCCCGCTGCCGCAACCGATCACCTCGACACCCGGCAACTCGGCCTGCAGTACGCGGCCGATCAATTGCCGCACCACGCGCGAACCGTCGACCACCAGCACGCGCGGCGCCTCGGTGACCAGGCGATTGCTGATATTTGTACTCATGCCTCAGTCATCCACCGCACCCCGTGGCGCTCCCGGCCAATAGATCGCGACCGCACCCCTTGCGACCGCTTCCATGAAGATAGCGCACCGACCGCATCAGCCGCTGCGATTCGCGTCACCCGGTTGCGGATTCATCAGGCCGCGTTGCGCAATTGCCATGCACTGACCACGCGCGCACCCAGCCAACCCAACGCGGCCGCGGCCAGCGGCACCGCCAGCAGCAACCACAGCGGCAGGCCGCCGACCTGCAGCTTGCCATCATAGGCGCGACTCAGTTGCGCCACCGGCGCGGCCAGCGCAAGTTCGATCAGCACCGCCAGCAACGCCGCCAGAATGCCGCTGAACAGTCCATACCAGATCCCGGCATACAGATACGGCCGGCGCACGAAAGCACTGCTGGCGCCGACCAGCAGCAGCACGCCGATCTCCTCGCTGCGGCTGGCGATGTCGACCCGCACGGTATTGCCTACCACCAGCAAGGCCGCCAGCGCCAGCAGCGAGGCGAGCACCAGCACGGCGCGGTTGCCGACGCCGAGCAATGCATCCAGCCGCTGCCGCCAGCTGCCGCTGTCCTGCACCAGGTCGACGCTGCGCATCGTGCGCACGTCGGCAACCATGCGCGCCAGCGCAGCGGCGCTTGTCCCGGATCGCGGCTGCAGTTGCAGCACATACGGCAACGGATTGTCGTCGAGTGTTTTCAGGGCGCCGGAGAAACCCTGCATCCCGGCCAGCTCCTCCATGCCCTGCTGTGGCGTTTTCACCACGACCGCGGCAACCTCGGGTCGATCGCCCAGCTGGCTCGCCAGCATCTGCGCCTGTTGCGCGGTCTGACCCGGCTGCATGAACACGCTGATCGCCTGACCCTGGCCCAGCGCATCGCCAAGCTTCTGCACATTGCCCAGCAACAGGTAAAACGCCAGCGGCAAGGCCAGCGCCAACCCCATCACGGCGATCGTCAGCAGGCTGCCGAGCGGCCGCGTGCCGAGTCGGCGCAAGCTGGCCGCGGCGCTCCAGCCATGATGCTCACGCCAGCTGGCCAGGCGCCGGCTCTGGCTGTGTCCATTGCGCGGCGGCGCATCGGCGGCCGAAGAAGCGCGGACGGTTTCCGGTGGCATGCTCACAAAACCTCCTGGGCCGACAGATCGGCCACCAGTCGGCCGTGGTCGAGCACGATCACGCGCTTCTTCATGCGCTTGATCAGCGGCAGGTCGTGGCTGGCAATCAACACGGTGGTGCCGACCTGCTGGAACTCGGCGAACAAGCCCATGATCTCCATTGCCAGTTGCGGATCGAGGTTGCCCGTCGGCTCGTCGGCGATCAGCAGGATCGGCCGCGCCACGATCGCGCGGGCGATACCGACGCGTTGCTGTTCGCCGGCGGACAGGGTGGCCGGCAACTGTCGCTCGTACGCAAGCAGCCCGACCTTTTCCAGCGCCGCGCGCACGCGACGGGCACGTTCGGCGCGGGCGATGCCGCCGATGACCAGCGGCAGCTCGACGTTGGCGAATACCGTGCGCTCCATCAGCAAGCGATGATCCTGGAACACCATGCCGATCTGCCGACGCCATTTCGGGATGCCGCTGTGGCGGATCTTCGCCAGGCTCTTGCCATCCATGTTGATCACGCCATGCGACGGCCGCTCGATCAGGCCCAGCAGTTTGAGCAAGGTGCTCTTGCCGGCACCGGAATGGCCGGTGACGAAGGCCATCTCGCCGCTGGGCACTTCGAACGAGAGTTGCGAGAGCGCTTCGTGGCCGCCCTCGTAGCGCTTGCTGACTTGATCGAACTGGATCACCGAGAGTCCCCGAGCCTGCGTGCCGTCGTATCAGCGACAAGGATAAGGGAAGCCGGCGTGAAGATGCGGACTTCCCGCGACGGTCGATCGCCGCGGGTTCAGAACCCGGTAAACGGATCGTGGACGGGCCAACGCGGATCGGGCCACCACGCGCCCGATCCGGCGGCCACGAAAGTGCGCGATCGCACTTTCCCGGCTGGCGCTTATCGCCCGGTGAACAGCCTGGTCAGCCGACGGAACAGGCCCGGCTTCTGCGGCGACGCGTGCTCGGCCTTGGTCACGGCCACCTGGCGCGACGGCCGATTATGGACATTGCCCGAGGACTCGGCCGCATTGCGCTCGCGCGGAGGACGACGCTCGCCGCGCGGGGCGCGATTGCCTTCGGCCACGGCAGTACCGCGACCGGCGTTCTCGACGCCGTCGGTCGGCGCACCTTCGCGACGACGATTGCGCCCGCCACGACGACGGCGCGGCTTGCGCGTGGCTTCGCCGGTGGCGGCATCGCCACTGTTACCCGGGGCCGTTTCGGTGTGGTGCACGGCGACGGCGACCGGCTGCTCGGCCGCAGCGACGACGGCACTGTCGGCGACGGACTCCACCGGCCGGCGCTCACGCGGAGGCCGTGCACTGCTGCGGCCCGAGCCGCTGCGCTCGCCGCTGCGACCGCCGGAACCACCCGTGCGGCGCGGCTTCTCGCCGGGACGCGGCGGCACCACGTCGCCGAACGCGGCGCTGTCGGCGGCGGCATTCGCGGCGAACTCGGCATCGACCGCGCGCGGCTTCGGCATCACCAGCAGCTCCGGATCCATCTGCGCGACCGGGATACTCTGGCCGATATAGGTCTCGATGTCCGGCAGCGACATCGCGTACAGGTCGCAGGCGAAGCTGATCGCGTCGCCCTCGGCGCCGAGGCGCGCGGTGCGCCCGATGCGGTGCACGTAATCTTCCGCTTCATGCGGCAGGTCGTAGTTGAACACGTGGCTGACCGCGGGGATATGCAGGCCGCGCGCGGCCACGTCGGTGGCCACCAGGATGTCGAGCTGGCCATCCTGGAAACGCTGCAACAGCTTCTGCCGCTTCAGCTGCGGCACGTCGCCGGAGATCGCGCCGACGCGGCAGCCGTGGCGCTTGACGCGCTCGGTGATGCGCTCGGCGGCGGCCTTGGTGTTGACGAAGATGATGCTGCGCGAAGGCTTGTGCTTGTCGATCAGGTTCAGCAGCAGCGGCATCTTCTCTTCCTTGGCGGGGAAGTAGACGACCTGGCGCACCTTGTCGGCAGTGACGTTGTCGCTCTCCACCACCAGCTTCTCGGCCTCGTGCATGTGCTCGTAGGCCAGCTCCAGCACGCGATGGGAGAGCGTGGCGGAGAACAGCAGCACCTGGCGCTGCTCGCGCGGCGGCAGCTTGCGGAAGATGAAGCGCACGTCCTTGATGAAGCCGAGGTCGAACATTCGGTCGGCCTCGTCGATCACCATCACCTCGACGCTGTTGAGATTGAACACGCCCTGCTTGTGGTAGTCGAGCATGCGGCCAGGGGTGGCGATGATGATGTCGCAGCCGTCCTTCAGCTGCTGGCGCTGCTTGTCGTAATCGACGCCGCCATAGATGAGGGCCACGCGCAGGCCGGTGTGGCGACCGATCGCCTTGGCGTCCTTCTCGATCTGGATCGCCAGTTCGCGGGTCGGCGCGATGATCAGCGCGCGCGGGTCGCTGTCCTTGCGCTCGGCCACGGCCGGCGTGGTCAGCAGGCGATTCATCAGCGCGACCAGGAAGGCGCAGGTCTTGCCGGTTCCGGTCTGCGCCTGGCCGGCGACGTCGCGGCCGGCCAGCGCCAGCGGCAGGGTCATTTCCTGGATCGGCGTGCAGCGGGTGAAGCCGCTGTCGTCCAGGCCCTGCTGCAGCAACGGGTGAAGATCGAAGTTTGCGAAGAAAGTATCGGTGAGTACGGTTTGTGACATATGCGGAATGGATAACCTTGCCTGACGGCGACGTGATGCGCTGCACCCGTCACAGCGGCCGAAGTTCGGCGCGAAACGGTGCAGGACGGGGTGCGCGTGGCGCAGCGAAGCGTTCAATCTCGGGGTCGGCAAGGTCGCGCCGCGGCGTGCGACGCCGGATTTGACGGCGGTCCGACGGGCGGCTTGGACGGCCGCCCTTGAATCGTGCCCGGAGTTGCGCTGGAATGAGGGCTGCCGCCAAGGCATCGCCTGATTCCTGCCCAACCCGCGCTTCATGGGCGCCTGAGTGTAGCTGATGACGGCCCTGCCCGTCGTCACTCCTTGTGTTTCCGCCCCGACCACCCCATTGTTTTTACCTGCCATTCTGGCCCCCCAGCCACGGAGATTCCCGGTGAGCGACCTGATTACCCATGTGAACGACGACGCCTTCGAGCAACAGGTGCTCAAGTCCGATACCCCGGTGCTGCTGGATTTCTGGGCGGAATGGTGCGGTCCGTGCAAGGCCATCGCTCCGATGCTGGACGAGCTGGCCCAGCAGTACGAAGGCAAGCTGCGCATCGTCAAGGTCAACATCGACCAGAACCAGCAAACCCCGCGAACCTATGGCGTGCGCGGCATCCCGACCCTGATGGTGTTCAAGAACGGCAAGGTCGAGGCGACCCAGATCGGCGCCGTCAGCAAGGGCCAGCTGACCCAGATGATCGACAAGGCCATCTGATCCATCGTCGCAAACCCGCGGCATCGAGCCGGCTCGGCTGAGTACGGCCGGCTCACGAGGCTTTACGCCGGTACACAGCGGGTGCTAGATTCAGTGCGTCCGTCGGGACAGTCCTGTCCCCTTGCGCCTTCCGCGCGACGCACACCCTCCCTCCTGTAATTCAACGGCGCCCTGCGAGGATTGCCCGTGTCCGATACCGATAACAAAATTCCGACCGACGCCAAAAGCGCCGATACCAAGCCTGTTGCCGAAGCCAGATCCGAGCCGCGACCCCGCGCTCCGCGTCGTACGGCAGCGGCCATCGCGGCGGCGAGTGCCGAAAAGGCGGCCGGTGCCGACAAACCGGCAGCGCCTGTCCCGGCCGCGCCGACGCCCGCTCCGGCACCCGCACCCGTGCAGGCAAGCCTGCCGGTGACGCAGGCCAGCGAGCCGCCCACAACACGCCCGGCTCAGGAGCCGCGTGACTCCGCGCCGCAGCCCGGCCAGAACCAGGATCAGCCGCAAGGCCAGAACCCGGGCCCGGCATCGAACCCCAACCAGGGCCAGAACCAAGGCGGTGGCCAGAACAACGGCGGCCGCGAAGGCCGCGAAGGCCGTGGCCGGCGTCGTCGCAACGAGCGCGGCGGCAACCCGAACCCGCAGCAGGGGCGTCCGCAAAACCATCCGCGGCCCAACCCGAACGGCCTGCCGGTGGACGACGACAACGCCGATCCGGGCAGCAACGACCGCGTCATCAACCTCACCGAACTGAAGCGCAAGAACGCGATCCAGCTACTGGAATTCGCCGAGTCGCTCGGCGTGCACGAAGGCGTCGCCCGCGCGCGCAAGCAGGACGTGATCTTCAACGTGCTCAAGGCGCACGCCCGCTCCGGCGGCGGCATCTGGGCCGAAGGCGTGCTGGAAATCCTGCAGGACGGTTTCGGCTTCATGCGCTCGGCCGACGAGTCCTACCTGGCCGGCCCCGACGACATCTACGTGTCGCCCAGCCAGATCCGCCGCTTCAACCTGCGCACCGGCGACTACGTCACCGGTCGCGTGCGCCACCCGAAGGAAGGCGAGCGCTATTTCGCCATGCTGCGGGTCGAGACGATCAACGGCGATCCGCCGGAGGCGTCCAAGAACAAGATGCTGTTCGAGAACCTCACGCCGCTGTTCCCACGCAAGGCCTACAAGCTGGAGCGTGGCAACGGTTCGAGCGAGGACATCACCGGACGCATCCTCGATCTCATCGCGCCGATCGGCAAGGGCCAGCGCGGCCTGATCGTCTCGCAGCCGAAATCCGGCAAGACGATGATGCTGCAGAACATTGCCCAGGCGATCCAGTACAACCACCCCGAATCGCACCTGATCATGCTGCTGATCGACGAGCGTCCGGAGGAAGTCACCGAGATCGCCCGCACCGTGCGCGCCGAAGTGATCTCCTCGACCTTCGACGAGCCGGCCGTGCGTCACGTGCAGGTCGCCGAAATGGTGATCGAGCGGGCCAAGCGTCTGGTCGAACACAAGAAGGACGTGATCATCCTGCTCGACTCGATCACCCGCCTGGCGCGTGCCTACAACACCGTGATCCCGAGCTCCGGCAAGGTGCTTACCGGCGGCGTGGACGCCAACGCCCTGCAGCGCCCGAAGCGCTTCTTCGGCGCCGCCCGCAACGTGGAAGAAGGTGGTTCGCTGACCATCATCGCCACCGCGCTGACCGAAACCGGCAGCAAGATGGACGAGGTGATCTACGAGGAGTTCAAGGGTACCGGCAACATGGAAGTGCACCTGTCCCGGCGCATCTCCGAAAAGCGCGTTTATCCGGCCATCGACATCAATCGCTCCGGCACCCGCCGCGAGGATCTGCTGATCGAACCGGACATGCTTTCCAAGATCTGGATCCTGCGCAAGCTGCTGCATCCGATGGACGAGCTTTCCGCGATGGAGTTCATGCTCGACAAGATGAAGAACACCAAGTCCAACGACGAGTTCTTCAATTCGATGAAGCGCTGAGAGGCGGGAAACCGGGAGTCGCAAGATACGGCGACCCCTCCCTGGAATGAAACGGCGGCCGGTGGTCGCCGTTTCGCTTTGCGCGCCAGCCTGATCCAGCTCAAAGCAGCACCGAACCAACCCTGCTTCAATAAGCCACCGGGCTGCGCATTCCACGACACCCCTTTTCGTCGCCTTGCACCGCCCCCATAGTGTCGGCTTCCCCTGCGAGGCTTTGCCCGTGTCCATACCCAGTGCCGTCAAGAGCATCCCGATCCAGGATCGCCAACAACTGGTCGACTACCTCGCTGCCGGTGAAAAACCGCGCGAAGCCTGGCGCATCGGCACCGAGCACGAGAAGTTCGGTTTCCGCACCGACGACCTGCGTCCGCCCACGTTCGAGGGCGACCGCGGCATCAAGCTGCTGCTGGAAACGCTGGCCACCCGCTACGGCTGGAGCGTGGCGCGCGAGGGCGAGAATCCCGTGGCGCTGTCGCGCGACAAGGCGTCGATCACGCTCGAGCCGGCCGGCCAGCTCGAACTCTCCGGCGCGCCGCTGGAAACCATCCACCAGACCTGCTGCGAGGTGAACTCGCACCTGGAAGAAGTGCGCTCGGTCGCCAACGGCATGGGGCTGGGCTTCCTCGGCATGGGCTTCCAGCCGAAATGGCGTCGCGACGAGATGCCGTGGATGCCGAAAGGCCGCTACAAGATCATGCGCGAGTACATGCCCAAGGTCGGCTCGCTCGGCCTGGACATGATGACGCGCACCTGCACGGTGCAGGTGAACCTGGACTTCGGCAGCCAGGCGGACATGGTGAAGAAGTTCCGCACCAGCCTCGCCCTGCAGCCGATCGCCACCGCGCTGTTCGCCGATTCGCCGTTCACCGAAGGACGTCCAAACGGCTATCTGTCGTACCGCTCGCATATCTGGACCGACACCGACCCGCACCGAACCGGCATGCTCGACTTCGTGTTCGAGGACGGTTTCGGCTACGAGCGCTACGTCGATTACATCCTCGACGTGCCGATGTACTTCAGCTACCAGAACGGCCACTACACCGACCTGGCCGGGCAGGATTTCAAGCGCTTCATGGCTGGCGAACTGCCGATGCTGCCGGGCGTGAAGGCAAACATGACGGACTTCGCCGACCATCTCACCACCGCTTTCCCCGAGGTGCGCCTGAAACAGTACCTGGAGATGCGCGGTGCCGACGGCGGCCCGTGGAACCGGCTGTGTGCGCTGCCCGCGTTCTGGGTCGGCCTGCTGTATGACGACGAGGCACTGGACGCCGCCTGGGATCTGGTCAAGGACTTCAGTCGCGAGGAACGCCACGCGCTGCGCGACGGCGTACCGA
>Ga0310811_10011037_pt1 | contig 11691 bp, 6 predicted proteins | sample YCmetagenome_FD_207642 | JGI IMG/M metagenome (GOLD analysis project Ga0310811, IMG submission 207642) | Soil microbial communities from experimental microcosm in Duke University, North Carolina, United States - YC | ecosystem: Engineered > Artificial ecosystem > Soil microcosm > Unclassified ...
TCGTTCAATGGTGAGGTTCGCTCACCTCTGATCACACCGATGGATTTTATTCCAGTCTCGCAGGTAGCGGCAGACGTGGCATAGATATGGTTTGAGAATGCACCGCCAAAAGTGAGCACGGTAGAATGGCCAAGTCTTTTTGCTTCTTCCAAGTTATACTTCAATTTCCACCACTTGTTGCCCGACACCTCGTGATGATTCTTGTCCTCTCTCTTCACAAAAAGTCGTACCCCCTTTTCAATCAGAATTTTTTCTGAAATCTCGTCAATGGGTGTGTCAAAATATTTTAGCATTACTAATTTATTTAGTAATATTGAGGGTGGATGATTCGTATTTCAAAGGTAGGGGCGCCCAAATAAAAACGGGCAACAAATTTCTCAAAACAGAATATGTCACCCGGCATGTGGAAGGTCTCGACGAGCCCTTACTCGAAAATCCGCACACCCAAATCTTCTTCGAGCATCCGAAAAAGATCGTCAACAAAATCGAAAGTCCAGATTTGGCAGGAATGTATTCAATTAATCCGTATCAAGGCTGCGAACACGGATGCATTTATTGTTATGCGAGAAACACGCATGAGTATTACGGTTTCAGTGCGGGGTTGGATTTCGAGAGTAAAATCATAGTCAAGAAAAACGCACCCCAGGTTCTTGAGCAACAGCTGCTGCACAAAAACTGGAACGCTGCTCCGATCATGCTCAGTGGTAACACTGATTGCTACCAACCTCAAGAAAGAAAATTGGAGATCACAAGAAAGCTTTTACAGGTGTTTTCAAAATACCGACATCCCGTTAGCTTGATAAGCAAAAACAGTTTGATCACCCGAGACATCGACGTGCTGCAAGACTTGGCGAAAGACCGGTTGGTTCACGTAATGATTTCCATCACTACTTTGAATGAAGAGCTGCGCCGTCAAATGGAGCCTCGCACGGCAAGTTCAATAAAGCGCCTGAAAACGGTGGAGGATTTGTCGAAAGCAAATATTCCTGTCGGTATAATGAACGCACCCATTGTGCCTGGGCTAAATCATCATGAGATTCCTCAAGTACTTAAAGCCGCCGCGGATCACGGCGCTCTGACGGCAGGGATGACGGTCGTTCGTTTAAATGGTTCGATCGAAAAAATTTTTGAGGACTGGCTGCGAAAAAATTTTCCCGATCGCTTTGACAAAGTGTGGAATCAAATTAGCGCCATGCACGGTGGCCAAGTCAATGATTCACAGTTTGGCAGGCGCATGCGTGGCGATGGAAATATTGCTGATGCCATTTATCAACTCTATCGGGCCGCGAAGAAGAAATATTTTTCGGGCCGAGAGATGCCTGCCTACGATTTAACCAAGTTCAGAAAGGGTGGTACCTACCAGCTATTTTAAGTGGTTGAACATTTTTGTATAACTTTACGTTTCGCGAACACACGTGAAACGCTTTCTGGCCATATCGCTGCTGGTGCTGTACATCAATTCCAATACGGAGATGCATGAAGTATTTCGGTTGCCTTTGCTTGTCGAGCATTTCACTGAACACAAAAAATTAGTCGGCGAAATTTCTTTTTGGGAGTTTTTAGTGATGCACTACAACACCAATGTCTCGCACGACTCCGATGACAACAAGCTACCATTTAAAGACCCTGCGCATTCCTTTACGGCACCGACGCTGGCTATTCCAATTCACAAAATTGTTCTCAACGATACCCAATTAGTGGCAGAGGTGTTGCACGTTTCCTCTTATCAAGAAATGTTTGTCGCGTCTCCGCTGAGCGATATTTTTCAGCCTCCTCGAATAGCGTAAACAAATCCTGTTCGCTTTTGAGATCGGGCGCAATCCCGAAATACTTCCTTTTCATTTTTTTAAATTTTCTAGTCATGCTTAATGGCATCATTTCTTTTTCCATCAGGAACAAAGTATTCATTGGTTTGTTCACGGTCGCGCTCATTGCTTCCGGGGTTTATTCACTGAAGCAATTGCCCATTGATGCTGTTCCTGATATCACCAACAATCAAGTACAAATACTGACGGTTTCCCCATCGCTTGCCGCGAATGAAATCGAGCGGCTGGTGACGTTTCCTGTAGAACAAACGATGGCCACCATCCCCGAGATCACTGAGATGCGTTCGTTCTCACGCTTCGGGCTATCGGTGGTCACGATTGTTTTTAAGGATGAAACCGACGTTTACTGGGCACGACAGCAAGTAAACGAACGGCTGGCGACAGCGAAGTCACAAATCCCGGTTGGTGCGGGGAGCCCAGAGCTCGCTCCCATCTCCACGGGTCTTAGCGAGATTTATCAATACATCGTCCGTCCCGCAAAAGGGTATGAAAGCAAGTACGACCCGATGGAGCTGCGAACGATACAAGATTGGATTGTACGTAGGCAACTCCTCGGCACATCGGGCGTGGCCGACGTAAGCAGTTGGGGTGGGCAGGTGAAGCAATATGAAATCGCTGTAAACACCGACAAGCTTCGAAGTATGGATGTGGGTATCAACGAAGTTTTTTCGGCGTTGCAAAAAAACAATCAAAATACAGGTGGTGCCTACATTGACCAGAAACCCTATGCTTTTTTTATTCGAAGCGAAGGGCTCGCCCGAAATATCGAGGACATTGAAAGGATTGTGGTGAGAAATAATGCCTCCGGCTTGCCTGTTCTCATTCGCGACGTCGCTCAGGTGCGATATGGAAACGCCACTCGGTATGGTGCCATGACGTACAACGACGAGGGTGAAAAAGTGGGCGCCATTGTTCTGATGCTCAAAGGCGCCAACTCGTCGGTAGTCATCAAAAATGTAAAGGAGCGGATTGAGCAGATCAAAAAGACACTCCCCGAAGGCGTTGTGATCGAGCCTTATCTCGACCGAACGAAGCTTGTCAACAACGCCATCGGTACCGTCACGAAAAATCTTTCTGAAGGGGCGCTTATTGTTGTTTTTGTTTTGGTGCTCATGCTCGGAAATCTTCGCGCGGGCGTTGTGGTAGCGTCTGTGATTCCGCTCGCCATGTTGTTTGCGATTTGCATGATGAACTTGTTTGGCGTGTCTGGGAACTTGATGAGCCTGGGCGCCATCGATTTTGGCCTTATCGTGGATGGCGCGGTGATCATTGTTGAAGCGACCTTGCATCATCTTGCTTCGCTTTCCAAATCCGAAAAAATAATTCAATCTGAAATGGATGAAGAAGTAAAGCATGCTGCGTCGTCGATGATGAACTCCGCTGCATTTGGCCAGGTCATCATTTTGATCGTTTACCTTCCGATCCTCACGCTGGTCGGCATTGAAGGAAAAATGTTTAGGCCAATGGCGCAGACCGTCGGGTTTGCTATTCTCGGCGCCTTGATCTTGTCACTTACTTATGTGCCGATGATCTCTTCATTGTTTCTTAGCAAAAGTCCTTCTCAAAAAAATATCTCGGAAGGAATCATGAAGTTCTTTCATCGATTGTATGATCCTATGATTTCGTTTGCGCTCAAACGGAAAATTTCGATCATCGCCGTTTCAGTTGTCCTATTTGTGGCGAGCCTTTTCATTTTTTTCCAAATGGGTGGTGAGTTCATACCGACCTTGGATGAAGGCGACTTTGCCGTGGAAACCAAAATAATAACCGGAAGTTCACTCTCCCAGACCGTTGAAACATTTGGTAAAAGCGCGCGAATACTGCTGGACGGTTTTCCAGAAGTAAAAGAAGTTATTGGAAAAATAGGCACATCTGAGATTCCAACCGATCCAATGCCTATTGAAAACGGCGATCTTATCATTGTACTCAAAGATCGCGATGAATGGACAAGCGCTGATTCTCGCGAGGAGCTGGCAAACAAAATGTCGGCGAAACTTCATGAGTCAATGGCGGGCGTACTGTACGGGTTTCAACAACCAATTCAAATGCGGTTCAATGAGCTCATGACGGGTGCCCGCCAAGACGTCGTTGTAAAAATCTATGGTGAAGATCTGGGCCTCCTTGTTTCCTATGCAGACCAAGTCGGAAAAATTGCTCGAAGCGTTGAGGGCGCCGAAGATGTCTATGTCGAACCTGTGGGCGGCCTTCCTCAAATCGTGGTCCGATTTGATAGAAACAAGCTCGCGATTTTTGGTCTGAGCATAGAAGAAGTGAACGGTGCGCTACGAACTGCTTTCGCGGGAGAGACCGCCGGAATGATTTATGAAAAAGAGCGGCGCTTTGACCTGGTCGTACGCCTCGATCAACAAAATCGCAAAAGCATTGAGGATATCAGGGGCCTTTATGTAACCGCTGTCAATGGACGACAAATTCCCTTGGAACAACTCGCCGACGTGTCATTGGAATCAGGGATCAATCAAATCCAACGTGACGACGCCAAGCGCAGGATCGCTATCGGCTTCAATGTTCGCGGTCGCGACGTTGAGAGTATCGTGGAAGAATTAAACAACAAGCTCACTTCTAAACTTCGCATGGAAGCAGGTTATTTTTTGAAATACGGTGGTGATTTTAAAAACCTCCAAGAGGCGAAGCAAAGATTAATGGTGGCGGTGCCCGTTTCGCTGCTCCTGATTTTTGTGCTGCTCTATTTTGCCTTTCGTTCCATTCGGGAGACGCTTTTGATTTTTGCATCGATACCGCTGGCATCTATCGGCGGTGTTTTCGCGCTCGGGCTTCGCGGGATGCCTTTCAGTATCTCGGCGGGCGTTGGGTTCATTGCCTTATTTGGCGTTGCCGTCCTCAATGGCATCGTTCTGATCGCTGAGTTCAACAGAATAAAAAAAGAGGGTAATCTGCACGATGCTGACGAAATCGTTAGGAAAGGAACCAGCATCAGATTACGACCAGTGTTGATGACTGCGCTCGTGGCATCTCTCGGATTTCTGCCGATGGCACTGTCGAAAAGCGCGGGTGCTGAGGTACAGCGTCCGCTGGCAACGGTTGTGATCGGTGGTCTGATCACTGCGACCCTGCTCACGCTTGTCGTGCTGCCCGTACTGTACACTTATTTTGAAAAAGAAAAAAATTGAAACGCTCATGAAATTCTTTCATACGTCTAACCACTTTTGGTCGGCTCTATTGCTTACCCTTTTCATTTGCTTCGCGACTCAAGCGCAACGGCTATCACTCGACCAGGCGGTCCAGGCGGCGCTCAAAAACAACCTTGCAATAAAATCCGCTGAACAACAGGTTGAGTATTTCCGGCAGTTGAAAAAAACGGGCAGCGACATTGGTAAGCTCTCCGTGATGTGGATGCACGGGCAATACAATTCGCTTTATCAGGACAACAACTTAACTCTTTCTCAAACGATTCCTTTTCCAACTACGCTGTCGAACCAAACTCAATTGGGAAAAGAACAAGTTATTGGTGCCCAGCAAAACTTGGTGGTGCAGCATAACAATTTGGCTTTCGAAGTAAAATCGACCTACTATCAACTATTGCTGCAGGACGCTTTGAAAAAATTGCTACTCTCACAAGACAGTCTGTATTCTGATTTCGCGAATGCATCTAATCTGCGTTATAAAACAGGCGAAAGCAACCTTCTCGAAAAAACTACAGCCGAGACACAGCTAATGGACTCCAGAAATCAACAACGGCAAAATGAGGCCGACCTAAAAATTTCAAGCGCTCGTCTGCAGGCGCTCTTAAAAAGCGAAAATCCAATTGAAGCGAGCGACGATTTTGTGAAACGAACGATACCCCTTGAACTTGACTCTGGGCTGCATCAAAATCCGTCGCTGAAATTCATGAAGCAAGAGGTGATTATTAGTCAACAGCTTAAGCGTGTGGAACGAAGCAAAGTAATGCCTGATCTATTGGTTGGTGGTTTTGTTCAGAGTTTGACCGGTGTGCAAAACGTGAATGGTCAAGATGTTTTTTTTCCGCGCACCCGGCAATTCACCGGTTTTGAGGTGGGGCTTGCCATTCCTCTTTGGATAAAACCCAACCTCGCACGCGCAAAAGCGGCTTCCTTTCAAGAAGAAGTTTTCCGCAAAAATGCACAACATTTTGAGACGATGCTAACGGGCGATTTTCGTCAGGCGCTTCAAGATTTGGACAAGAACCAATCCAATATCGCTTATTTCGAAACCAGCGCACTGCAAAATGCTAACCTTCTGCTCTCGCAAGCCAAGAAAGCTTTTCGGGGTGGAGAGATCGGTTACATTGAATACTTGCAAGCGCTGAAGAATTCGATCGGCATCCGCAGCAACTATTTGCACGCCATCTATCAATACAATCTTTCAATTATTAAACTTGAATTTCTGCTAGGAAAAATCTGAATTAAAAAATGAAATACATAAAATTTCTCTTCGCTGTTGCTTTATTTTCTTGCACATCCCATAAGGAAAAAAACGAAGGTGTGGGTTCCAGTAAAAGCACTTTACTGCCAAATGAAATCCAGTTGAATGACGAACAAGTCAAGTCGATTGGTGTTCAATTGGGAAGTGTCGAAGTTGAGCGGCAACATAAAAGCGCACGGCGTGCTCGATGTGCCTCCACAAAATCTGGTCTCGATTTCGGCCCCTTTTGGAGGCTTCGTTAAGTCAACGGAGCTCCTTCAAGGTATGCGTGTTAAAAAAGGTCAGATTATTGTGACTCTCGAACACCCCGACTATATACAACTGCAGCAAGACTACGTTGACAGTAAAAGTCAGCTCGAGTTTTTGGAGCAAGAGTACAATCGTCAGTTGGATCTGTCGAAAGAGAATGTCAATGCGTTAAAATCATTGCAGCAGGCAAAATCCAATTATCTGGGAACCAAGGCCAGGGTACAAGGTTTGAAAGCGAAACTAAAGTTGGTCAACATAGATCCAACTGAAATTGAGAACGGAGAAATAAAAACCTCTATCGGCATTTACTCTCCGATCGACGGTTTCGTCGCGCAAGTGAACGTCAATCTTGGAATGCATGTCAACCCAACGGATATCATGTTTCGTATTGTGGACACGGACCACGTTCATGCGGAAGCCCAGGTTTTTGAGAAGGATATTCCAAAATTGAAAATCGGTCAAGTGGCTCGAATCACATTGAGCAATGAGACCAAAGAACGATTGGCAAAGGTCTATTTGATCGGCAAGGAAATCACACCGGAGAGAACGGTGCGCGTTCATTGCCATCTGGAAGGTGAAGACTCGAACTTGATCCCCAATACTTACTTCAGCGCAATAATAGAAACAGGTTCGAATGCAGTGATGGCGCTTCCCGAAAATGCTATTGCCAATTTCGAAGGCAAACATTTCTTATTTGTCGAGAAAGATGCAACTAAACATATCTATCAGTTGTTGGACATCACCACAGGCGCATCTGACAATGGTTTTGTAGAAATTTCCGTCGACGGAGATATTCTAGATAAGGTAAAAGACAAAATTGTCATCAAAGGAACGTTTGAGCTTTTGAATGTGCTGAAGAATGTGGAAGAGTAATGTTTAATTTGCCGATCCAAATCTGAGTTGATGCTGACCCTTGTCACTGGAAGTTTTCTTTTAAGTTTACTTCACGCTGTTATACCAAATCATTGGCTTCCGATTTTGGCCATTGGTAAAAAGGAGAAGTGGTCGTTGCGGGAAATTCTTTTGATTACGCTTATCGCCGGTTTGGCTCATGTGGCCAGCACACTCATCATCGGGTGGACACTCGTCTTTTTCGGGTGGGAACTGTCAAAAAATTTTGAAAATATTACGCCACTTATTGCACCGGTAGTACTCATCATCATCGGCTCTATTTTTATTTATCGGCACCACAAGCATAAACACTTTCACGTGGCCGATCAGCAACATCAGAACTCCAAAACAAAAATGATCTCTTCGCTGGCATTGGCGATGTTCTTTTCGCCATGTCTCGAAATTGAAGCCTTTTTTCTCGCTGCCGGTTCACAACGGGTCGGGTTGACGATCTTGATGTCCTTGGTTTATGCCGTGGTCACGTTATCCGGCATGGTGATTTGGGTAAGTGTAGCTTATCATGGCTTAAACAAACTCAATTGGCACACGTTGGAGCACAAGGCAGGCATCATTACGGGAGTTACTTTAATTGCCAGTGGAATTTTGTCGTACGTTGTGCGCTAAAAGCTTACTGATTCGGAGTGTCAGAAAAATCGCCGCGCAAAACGCGATATCTTTTCCGGGCTTCCGCAGCATACACACTTCCAGGGAACTTGTTCAAAAATTCCCGATAGATTTCCATCGCCTTGTCTTTGTTTTTGAGCTGATGCTCATAGATATCTCCCAGCAAGAAATAAGCATCATCGGCTAAAATATCCTCAGCGAACTCGTCCATAATCTTCTGAAGTTTGTTGATCGCTTCATTGAATTTTCCCATTTTCATCAGGAGATTTGCCTCTAACCAATACACGTCATCAATGATGCCTTTAGAAGACTCGGATTTGAACTCATCCAATTTTTTTACAGCCTCATCAAGTTTGTTTTGATAGACTAAAAGTTCGATGTGAGAGAATTCTTTCAGTGCCGCACCCGTAGTGTCGAACGTAGTGTTCTCTTTGATGCGCATGCTCAAGTCCATGGCATCATTCGCAATTTCTCGCGTGGTGGCCTGCTTTAAGATATCAAGGTGCTCTTGCGCCAGCTTAAATTCTCCGTTGAAATACCAGAGTTTTGCATTTCTCAATTTGGCGTCATATCCTAACGGAGCCTCGTGCTGTGATTTTTCAACTTGTGAATACAGTAACGTAGATTCCCAAGGCTCCCCTTTCAACAGATATATGTCACCCAAGTTAATTTTCGCCTGCGCCTTTAATTGCGCAGAAATCCTAGCGCTGGTCACCAGCTGAGATAAGTCATCGATGGCCGAATCAAGTTCATCCAGGTAATAAGCATGAAGCATGGAGGAACTCAAGTCGGCTTCTTCGGCAGTGGGGTTGCCCATGTTCCTACTTTTAAACTTGCGATACTCGCCAATCAGGTATCGCACGGAGTCTCGATTTACTGGAAATGTCTTTTTGACTTTCGATTCACGGGCTTTGATAATGCCTAACTCGGCGGGCAAGAAATTTTCCGTACGTGCAAATTCTTTGGCCACAAACGAGAAACTCTTGATGGCGTTTTCATAATCGGAGTTGTTCAGTGCGATTTGCCCTATTTCCAGTGTCTTGGATTGTTCTTTGCGAAAACGTTTATCGTATGCACGCGCCTGCACAAAAGCCCCGTAGAAATTTTTTTGCTGGAGATTGACCCAAATGAGCAAATCCGCAAAAACCTCGGATTGTTGGTTTTGTTGAACGCGCTCGTAAAGGACTTTTTCCAGCGCCTCCAGTTCTTCAGGTTTTGTCAACAATACCTGAAGGAGGTTCTTGGTGTAGGAGATATTCGAAGGGATTTGCGTGACATAGTCCAGGTAGACGTTGATCATTTCGGTACGTTTGCCCTGAAGCCTATACAAATTGGCTAGCTCGAGGTTATATAACATTGGCCCTCCGGTGCCTCGGGCCTGGAGAAGTGCTTCTGTGGCGTATTCCAGGAGGTTGTACGACGAAAGATAATCAGCCGCGGTTTTCATCTTATAAACATCGTCGGCATTGGCTTTCAGCAAGCCTTTAAAATACTTCTCCGCTTTGGGCAACTCTCCCGCTTTATTGTAAACAATGCCAAGGTCCAACCTGTAGCTGAACTTGTTTTCTCGCTTAATGAGCTTTTCCACATAATCTTCAGCCTGCTTAAACTTTCCCAACAATAGCAAGAGATTGAAATAGTTGTTGTGGATGGACGGAATATTCGCAGAATTTTTCGCAAGCACCTGAAAAGCCTCCAGTGCTTTTTCTTTTTCGCCCTTTGAAAAGTACTCGTTCGCAATTTGGATCTCTTGCACGTCTTGGGCAGCAGCAGAAATTGATAACAATAACAGGAACCCTATTATGTATTTAATTCTATATATATAAAATAGTATTAAAGTCATTATCTGTGTTGAATTGTGGATATGTAGGTATTCAATGTGTTAACGGAGAATTTGTGGATATCGATAAAGTTAACGTTTTGATTTTGCTTTGGTAGATAATTTTCAACGACTGGTTTGTGGATTGTTGGTGAATGTGTCAACAATACCACATTGTGGAGTAAATGGTCGAAAAGGATGCTTTTCTTAATGAGTGGGAGTTCAACGTTCTGCTGTCAAAGTTGTCAAGAACAATTAACAAGTTGTTAGAAACTTATCACCAACGGCCCGACTTCCCAGTTTGCCCTGATCGGGAAGGTATATTTCTTTTCGGCGTTTTTGTAAAGCACTACTTTTTCGGGCTCCAATAGTTTGTGATAGACCGCAGTATCCCAGATTGCATTATTGTTTGAATCTATAACGACAACGATTCGGTATTCTGCCGGCTTTAGATATTTGAAGACGTATTTAGTTTGGTCTCGAATGGTTTTTACAACTTTCCCGGAGGAGTTCAGCAATCGGAGTTCAAAGTGTTTTTCTTTGGTGCTTATTTGGATGGAAAGTGTGCCGGTGTCTTTAAGTGTGGGGAGATTGATTTTTACCTCTTTTGCTTTAGTTGAGTCGTTGTCGATGGATACAAATGCACTTTTGCCGAAGAGAAGTACGGGATTGAGAATATTGTCTTTCTGTTCTAGCTTTAGCTTGGTTTGAATGGTCACGATTTTGTTGAGGGTGTCAAATTTAAGTTCTTCGCTTTTGATGGGTTGGAAATTTGAGCTGTCTATTTGAATGTAGATACTGTCGTAGTTTGCTGACAGCAAAAGTTTATTGAAAGTGGATTTAGCTTGGAGGATTTTCGTTTCTGGATCGTAGTCGATTTGCCAGTCGGTTAACTTGAAGTTCTCTTGGATTTTCTTGTTTTGGGTGTACTTGATATATACGGCGGTGTCAAGTTCTTGCTGGACACTGTCATATGCTGATACATTGATTTGGACGGAATCGCTTTTGTCGAAGTCTTTGTAGATCAATACTTCTCCCTGATTGTCACCATAGCTGTAGATAAATTTTGTTTCGTCGCTGGTGAGTTTGATTTTGCTCAGAGACTTGTTGAATCGAATGGTCGAGATGCTGTTGGTATTTCTGACACTGGTAACCTTGATAGGTCGGCTGTCGACTTTTATGAGGTTGATGTGTATGGAGTCCTTACCCGTACGCAGGTCGATGGGTTTCCCTACAAATCCGAATTTTTCTGATTTGCTGTCGACTCTTGAATTTTTGTTTTTGTCTTCAAACGCATAGGCGAAATACCTGCCAGGTTTTAAATTCTGTATTGAGAATTTGCCTTCCTTGTTTGACTTTCCGAAAAAGATGGCCTTATGTTTGAAGATGTCAAAGGTGTCGGATTGGTATACCGCAACTGTTATTTTTTCAGGAATCTTTTCTTGAAATATTTCAGCAATTGTTCCACTAATTTTTAAGGAGTCAATGTAGTCGCCAGTGCTGAATGCGAGGTGGAGGTCTTCCGTTGGATTTCCTTCGTTCAAGTCTTGGATCGCTCCTCTGAAAGCAATGCTATAGGTAGTGCTGTCTTTCCAATCTTGTTCGGGTGTTATAATGACCTTGTTTTTTTTTGCGAGGAATTTTGTTTTGGTACCAACGGGTGGCGTAATTATTATTTCTTCCTGAGGGTCTTTTAGCTTGATCGGTTCATTGAAGGTGAGTTCGATCTGTTTTGTTTTATAATTTTTTTCGCCGCTGGCAGGGATAGAAGATTCTAATTCGGGGGGCTCCTTGTCTTGTGGGCCGCCGGAAGGTTGGGATACGCGAGCGCACTGCAGAAGAATTAAGGAGAAGAGGGAT
>Ga0310811_10011039_pt1 | contig 11690 bp, 12 predicted proteins | sample YCmetagenome_FD_207642 | JGI IMG/M metagenome (GOLD analysis project Ga0310811, IMG submission 207642) | Soil microbial communities from experimental microcosm in Duke University, North Carolina, United States - YC | ecosystem: Engineered > Artificial ecosystem > Soil microcosm > Unclassified ...
TCGACTGAACGTCCTTCGTTCAGCGAGCTGGAAGAACACATCAAGCAATCGAAAACCAAGTAGTGCATTGCAATCATAAGACTGCAATCCGGCGGATAAGCGGAGACTGAACATGGCAGAAGAAGGACTCCGTCCGATCATCGTCAAGCGAATCAAGAAAGGTGGCGGCGGCCATCACGGCGGCGCATGGAAAATCGCGTACGCCGATTTCGTGACGGCGATGATGGCTTTCTTCCTGCTGATGTGGTTGCTAGGCTCGACCACCAAGGGCGACTTGCAAGGCATCGCCGATTATTTCGCCACGCCCTTGAAAGTCGCGATGAGCGGCGGCTCGGGCAGTGGTGATGCAACCAGCGTAATCAAGGGCGGCGGCAAGGATCTGTCGCGCATCAATGGCCAACAGCAGAAGGGCGAGGACAAGACTCCCGCTACGCGTGTCAATCTCAATGCCGCAAAGGCAGAACTCGAGAAGCAAGACAACGATCGCCTGAAGGCGATGAAGGCGCGCATCGAGCAGGCGATCCAGGACATTCCCAGCCTGCGCCAGTACGCGAACCAGTTATTGATCGACATTACCTCCGAGGGTTTGCGGATTCAGATCGTCGACGAGAAGAATCGTCCGATGTTCGCGCTCGCGAAGGCCGAACTGCAGCCTTATACGAAAGTCATCCTGCATGAGCTTGCGCCGATGCTGAACGATATTCCCAACAGGATCAGCCTGTCCGGCCATACTGATGCAACGCCATATTCCAACGGCGAGAAAAGCTACAGCAACTGGGAACTGTCGTCCGATCGCGCCAATGCCTCGCGCCGCGAACTGGTGGCCGGCGGGTTGGAAGAAAGCAAGGTGTTGCGCGTGGTGGGGCTTTCGTCCGCAGTGCTGTTCGATGCCAGCAACCCGTACAACCCTGTCAATCGACGCATCAGCATCATCGTGATGAACAAGAAGACCGAGGAATCGATTACCAAAGCTGCACAAAGTTCGGACGTGAATGATCACGACAGCGCGCAACAGGCAATCGACGCCGTGGGTAGCAAGGCAGCAAATTCCCAGCCGATACCGGCACCGGCACTGGCACCGGTATCGGCGTCGGCACCGGTGCAGCCCTCGGCAGCCGCGACTGCCGCCGCCGCTGCGGCTGCTGCCGCAGCGCCAAGATAAATCCGGCATTACGGAGACCGTTGATCGGGTAGGCTCATGACTGCAAACAAGACGTCCACGCGGCATATCAAGGAGCTGTTGTCCGGCGTGTCGGAGCACAGCAATCGGCACTTGAGTGAAGTGGAAACGGATCTGATTCAGACCAACATCCTGCTGCAGGAGGCAATTGCCAAACTGAGCGCAAGCTTCATGGCGATCCACGAAGCGGTAAGCGCGCAGCAGCAGGTGGTCCATGCCTTGGTCGCACAATGCGATGCGCCAGCCGAACTGGTGTCGGCCCTGCACGCGCAGGGAGAACAGGTTGGGGTACATGTCAATGCAGCCGTGACCGGATTGCAGTTTCAGGACATGACGAATCAGCTGATCAGCCGCATGATGCGGCGTATCAATGGCTTGCGCGATGTATTGGGTGATATCGGCCTCGACAGCGAAGGCATTCCGGCGGAAATGGACGAAGCGTCATTGGCCGTTCGGCTGGATCGTATTCGCGAGGCGGTGCACGCAAAAAGCAGCGCGCTGGAGAACGAGTTGTGGAAGGCAGTGTGTCAGACGCACATGGAAAGCGGCGACATCGAATTGTTTTAGTATGCGCGGCATTCGACGTGACGAATGTGCGAGACAAATGGAGTAAAGGGATATGGCAAAAACGATATTGGCAGTCGACGACTCGGGCTCACTGCGCCAGATGGTGGTATTCAGCCTGAGGGCGGCCGGGTATCAGGTGACTGAAGCCGTGGATGGCCAGGATGGCCTCGACAAGGCAAAGTCACAGTCTTTCGATTTGGTGCTGACCGATCAGAACATGCCTCGCATGGATGGCCTTGCGCTGATTCGCGCGCTGCGTGCGCTGCCTGACTACCAGCGGACTCCGATCCTGATGCTGACGACCGAATCGAGCGACGAGATGAAGGCCAAGGGCCGGGCTGCAGGTGCGAACGGCTGGCTGGTCAAGCCTTTTGATCCGCAGCGGTTGACCGAAGTGGTCAGGAAGGTCATCGGCTAGCGCCGTCGTTGCGCTTGCCGGGATGAAAACGGAGCAGGAATCATGACCATCGACATGAGCCAGTTTTTCCAGGTGTTCTTCGACGAGACCGAAGAACTGCTGGCCGAGATGGAAAAGTTGTTGCTGGAAGTGGACGTATCGGCCCCGGATCCAGAGGGGCTGAACGCCATTTTCCGCGCTGCGCATTCGATCAAGGGCGGTGCTGCCACGTTCGGCATTACCGACCTCACCGAAGTCACGCACGTACTGGAAACGCTGCTCGACCGCATTCGCAAGGGCGAAATGGCCCTGCTGTCCGAACACGTTGACGCCTTCCTTGCGGCCAAGGATGTATTGAAGATGCAGCTGGACGGCCACCGCCTACACACCGAGGTGGACCAGGAAGCCGTGACCAATATTCGCATGACGCTGGAGCAGATGGCAGCCCAAGGCGGTGCGCATGCGGTGCCCGCCAGCGCGCCGGCACCGCAACCTGCGGCATCCACCGATCGCTGCTTCCGTATCGAGTTGCCGGTCGTTTCCGCGCGTGACGTCGATGCATTGGCAGCCGAGCTCGGTCTACTTGGTGACATTCAGCGCGAGACCCTGGGCGACCAGCGCACTGCATTTCTGCTGACTACGAGCGAAGGACAGGACGACATCATCGCAATCTGCTCCTTCATTCTCGATCCCAAGGATCTGAAGATTACCGAACAGGCAATGCCGGCGGCTCCTGGCGGCATCCAGCAGTCGCTCGCGGAGCGCAATGTGGCGGAGGAGCAGCAGGGCTATGGTTTCTTCGAGCCGCTGCATTCGCAGATTGCCCACGAAACGGTAACGAAGGAAAAGGAAAACGCACAGGGCTATGGTTTCTTTCCTCCTTTCGTGCCGCGCGAGTTGCCGCCCGCCGGCGACACCATGGAAGACGAGGATGCGCACGATGGCGGGGGATCGCCTGCACCGAAAACCGCAGTTGCCTCCGGCGACAAGAAGGCACCTCAAAAACGCGAGGCCGAAAAATCTGTTGCCAGCGCTGAGTCAACTTCGATTCGCGTCGGCATCGAAAAAGTCGATCAACTGATCAATCTGGTCGGCGAACTTGTCATCACGCAGGCGATGATCGAGCAACGTACCAATACGCTCGATCCTATCCTGCACCAGCGGCTGCTCGATAGCGTCGGCCAGCTGACGCGCAACACGCGCGATCTGCAGGAAGCCGTGATGTCGATTCGCATGATGCCGATGGAGTATGTGTTCTCGCGCTTTCCACGCATGGTGCGTGATCTTGCGGCCAAGCTCGGCAAGAAGGTCGAATTCGTCACGCAAGGTGCGGCGACCGAACTCGACAAGGGTTTGATCGAGCGCATCGTGGATCCGCTGACGCACCTGGTACGCAACAGCATCGATCACGGCATCGAAATGCCGGATGTGCGTAGACAGAACGGCAAATCAGAAGCGGGGCGGTTGTCGCTGTCGGCCGAACATCAGGGCGGCAACATCATCATCGAAGTCAGCGACGACGGTGGCGGCCTGAATCGCGAGAAGATACTGGCGAAGGCGAAGCAGAACGGATTGCCGGTTGCGGACGACATGCCGGATGAAGAAGTCTGGCAGCTGATTTTCGCGCCGGGTTTTTCGACTGCGGAAACTGTCACCGACGTATCGGGCCGCGGTGTCGGCATGGATGTCGTCAAGCGCAACATTCAAAGCATGGGTGGCGTCGTCGATATCCGTTCCAGCAAGGGCTATGGAACGACCATCTCGATTTCGCTGCCGCTGACGCTGGCGATCCTCGACGGCATGTCCGTCAAGGTCGGCGATGAAATCTACATCCTGCCGCTTGGCTATGTAGTCGAATCGCTGCAGCCGGACGAGAACGACATCAAGGAAATCAGCGGCCAGGGCCGCGTGCTGAAGGCGCGTGGCGAGTATCTGCCGCTGATTCCGCTGTATCAGGTATTCGGCATCGAACCGCGCTTCACCAAGCCGTCGGAAGGGCTGGTCGTGATTCTCGAATCCGAAGGCAAGAAAGCGGCATTGCTCATCGACGATCTGGTCGGTCAGCAGCAGGTGGTGGTCAAGAATCTAGAGTCGAATTACCGCAAGGTGGCCGGCATTTCAGGCGCCACGATCCTCGGCGACGGCGGCGTGTCGCTGATCATCGACGTCGCAGCGCTGTTGCGTTCGAGCCGCCAGTTGAACGACGAATCCATTTATTTGTAAGAGAGGTACATCATGATCCAGGCAGAACAGGCCAGCGGCCATAGCGAGACCGTCAACGAATTCCTCGCCTTCAAGCTCGGCAAGGAAGAGTACGGCATCGATATTCTCAAAGTGCAGGAAATCCGCGGCTACGAAGCGGTGACCCGCATCGCGAATGCGCCTGACTTCATCAAGGGCGTAATCAATCTGCGCGGCATCATCGTGCCGATCGTCGACATGCGCATCAAATTTCATCTCGGCGAACCGACCTACGATCAGTTCACGGTGGTCATCATTCTGAACATCGCCGGTCGCGTGACCGGCATGGTTGTGGACAGCGTGTCCGACGTCATCACGCTGTCGGCAGAACAGATCAAGCCGGCGCCGGAGATGGGCACGGCTTTCAATTCCGATTACCTGATGGGCCTTGGCACGCTGAACGAGCGCATGCTGATTCTGGTGGACATCGACAAGTTGATGTCCAGTGCGGAAATGGGCCTGATCGACAAGCTCGCTGCTTAAGGCGGAAACGAGTCAAAAGACGACGGTAGAGGAAGGCGGCAATGAAATCATCTTCGCAACTGCGACCGGAAGGCACGAAGGAATTCGAGTTCACCGAGCGTGATTTCGAGCGCGTGCGCGCATTGATCCATCAGCGTGCCGGTATTGCGCTGGCCGAGAGCAAGCACGAGATGGTCTACAGCCGGCTGGCGCGCCGTCTGCGCGCAACCGGGATCGCGTCCTTTACCAGCTATCTCGATCAGCTTGAACATGGCGGCGACAGCGACGAATGGGAGGCGTTCACCAATGCGTTGACCACCAATCTGACTTCCTTCTTTCGCGAGGCGCATCACTTTCCGCTGCTCGCCGAGCACCTGAAAAAGGCGAAGCAGCCGATCGAAATCTGGTGCTCGGCCAGTTCTACCGGCGAGGAGCCGTACTCGATCGCGATTACCGCTTGCGAAGCCTTCAATACACTGACGCCGCCGGTAAAGATCGTTGCCACTGACATCGATACCAATGTGTTGAAAACAGCGGCTAACGGCATTTACGCGATTGATCGGCTGGAGCGGATGGCGCCGGAACGCGCGAAGCGCTTCTTCCTGCGTGGCAAGGGCGCGCAGGAAGGCATGGTCCGCGTGCGCCCTGAACTTCGCGAGATGATCACTTTCAAGCAGCTCAATCTGCTGTCGAGCGCCTGGAGCGTGTCCGGCCCGTTCGACGCGATCTTCTGCCGCAATGTGATGATCTATTTTGACAAGCCGACGCAAGGCAAGATACTCGATCGCTTTGCGCCGATGATGAAACCGGACGCGCTGCTCTTTGCAGGGCATTCCGAAAATTTCCTGTATGTTTGCGACAAGTTCAAGCTGCGCGGCAAGACCGTATATGAACTCGATCCGCAACGCCAGGCGGGCGATACGCGAGTGCGCCGCAGTCAAGGTTGATGCAATGAACCAACTCACCAAAGAGCATTTCGCGACGAATTTCTATTACGACCGGACTTTCGATCGCGATGCCGCCAAGATCCTTCCGGGCGAGTACTACTACACCGGCAAGGACATGGTCATCGTGACCGTGCTCGGCTCTTGCGTTTCGGCCTGCATACGCGACCGCGTCTCTGGTGTCGGCGGCATGAACCATTTCATGCTGCCGGACGGAGGGGGAGACGTCGACAGCCCGATCTCGGCATCCGCGCGCTATGGCACCTACGCAATGGAAATCCTGATCAACGATTTGTTGAAGGCAGGCGCGCGCCGCGAAAATCTCGAGGCCAAGGTATTCGGTGGTGGCGCGGTGCTTCAGGGCTTCAGTGCGATCAATGTCGGCGAACGCAATGCTGCCTTCGTGCGCAAGTTTCTGAAGACGGAGAACATCCGCATCGTCGCCGAGGATTTGAACGACGTGCATCCGCGCAAGGTGTACTACTTCCCGCGCAGCGGCAAGGTGCTGGTCAAGAAGCTCAAGCAGTTGAACAACAATACTCTGGTCAATCGCGAACAGGATTACGCAAGCCGCCTGCAGTCGAGCACGGTGGCCGGCGATATCGAACTGTTCTCGTGAAGCCCCGCCGTCGGCGCGGGAGGTGAAAAATGAAAACAAAAGTTTTGATCGTGGATGATTCGGCGCTGATTCGCAGCGTCATGAAGGAAATCATCAACAGCCAGCCCGACATGGAAGTGGTCGGCGTCGCACCCGATCCCATCATCGCGCGCGACCTGATCAAGCAGACGAATCCCGACGTGCTGACGCTGGACGTCGAGATGCCGCGCATGGATGGCCTCGACTTTCTCGAAAAGCTGATGCGTCTGCGGCCGATGCCGGTGCTGATGGTCTCTTCGCTGACCGAACGCGGCTCGGAGATCACACTGCGTGCGCTGGAGCTGGGCGCGGTGGATTTCGTCACCAAGCCAAAGATGTCCATCCAGAGCGGCATGCTCGAATACACCGAACTGATTACGGACAAGATCCGCGCCGCAGCGCGTGCGCGCGTGAAACCGCGCCAGATCGGCTCTGCCGAATCGGCGCAAGGCGGCGAAGGCTTGCCGATGATCCGCAATCCTCTCACCAGTAGCGAAAAGCTGATCATCATCGGCGCGTCCACCGGCGGCACCGAAGCGATCAAGGATTTTCTGATGCAGATGCCGTCGGACTGCCCGGGCATCCTGATCACGCAGCACATGCCGCCGGGATTTACCAAGTCTTTCGCGCAGCGGCTGGACGGCCTGTGCAAGATCGGCGTCAAGGAATCGGAAGGCAACGAGCGCGTGCTGCCCGGCCATGCCTATATCGCACCCGGACATTCTCATTTAAAGCTCGTGCGCAGCGGCGCCAATTACATGACCCAGCTTGACGATGGGCCGCCGGTCAATCGCCATCGGCCCTCGGTCGACGTGCTGTTTCATTCGGCAGCGGCTGCGGCCGGCAAGAACGCTGTCGGCGTGATCCTGACCGGCATGGGGAAGGACGGCGCTCACGGCATGCTGGAGATGAAGAACGCCGGCGCCTACAATTTTGCGCAAGATGAGGCCTCGTGCGTCGTGTTCGGCATGCCGCGCGAAGCCATTGCCGTTGGCGCGGCGCACGAGGTCGGTCCATTGAATGCCTTGCCCGGGATGGTGCTGCATTACCTCGCCGCCAACAGTAGCAGGGCATTGCGCGTATAAGGCGGTGTTTTCCCCTTATTTTGCCTGTTCGTCGCCGCGATACTACCGTTGATGCAGTGCATAATGGACGCACAACGCTGCAGCGGCAACAATAGGGCAATTGTCGGATATGATCGCAAGATCGAGCATGATTTCAGGAAACAATGGAGTAATTCATGGCTGACCCAAATACCAAATTTTTGGTTGTTGATGACTTTTCAACGATGCGACGCATCGTGCGCAATCTGCTGAAGGAACTGGGCTATACCAATGTCGACGAGGCCGAGGATGGCGCAATGGCTTTGCAAAAGCTACGTAGCGAATCCTTCGATTTCGTCGTCTCGGACTGGAACATGCCGAACATGGATGGCCTGACCATGCTGCAGAACATCCGCGCCGATCCTGCACTGTCCAAGCTGCCCGTGCTGATGGTGACTGCCGAAGCGAAGAAGGAAAACATCATCGCCGCGGCGCAGGCCGGTGCCAATGGCTATGTGGTCAAGCCTTTCACTGCTGCCACGCTGGACGAAAAGCTGTCGAAGATTTTCGAAAAACTCGCCAACGCCGGAGCCTGATTTGAGCGCTGCTCCGATTTCGGCCGACGATGCCGGCGCTGCTGCGGGTGACGCGGCACAGGCGTTGAGTGGGGAAATGCTGACGCGCGTAGGGCATATGACGCGCGCGCTGCATGAGAGTCTGCGGGGCCTCGGCTTCGACAAACTGATGGAGCGCGCCTCCCACGATATTCCCGATGCACGCGATCGCCTCGACTACGTAGCACGCATGACCGAGCAGGCGGCGCAGCGCGTATTGAATGCGACGGAAACCGCGGGCCCACTGCAGGAAAACATTCAGAACGGCGCGGCGGGCCTGTCCGCCGAATGGCAGCGCCTGCTGCAGGAACCATTTTCGGAACCCGAATATCGTGCGCTGGCGCAGCGCACGATTGCTGGACTCGATACGGCGCAGCAGGCGGCCGGCGAAACGCGCCAGCATCTGATGAACATCATGATGGCGCAGGATTTTCAGGATTTGACCGGGCAGGTCATCAAGAAGGTGACCGAACTGGCGCACGGCCTGGAGCAGCAACTGCTGCAGCTGCTGGTCGATTTCGCGCCGGCGGAAGTCAAGCGCGAGGTCGATACCGGCCTGCTGAACGGTCCGCAGATTAATCCGACCGGCGACGATGTGGTGGCCGGACAGGCGCAAGTCGACGACCTGCTGGAAAGCCTGGGATTCTGATGCCTGCCGACGGCCTTGCCGTCATACCGATTCTCTTCTCATTCATCCTGACACATCCTAATGAATTTCATTGTTAGAGAACCGCTCCTTGACGCCAGCCAGCACCTGGTCGGCTACGAACTCGCCTGGCAGAACGCACGCAATGGCGATCTGCCTAGCGACGAGGATCTGCTGGAACTGGCTTCCTTCATCGCTTCCCAACTGAATCACGACGAACACGGCTGGCTGCTGAAAGACAGTCTGCTGTTTCTCGAAGCGACGCCCGCTGTCATTGCCGCGCCCGTAGTGGAGGAGCTGTCGCCGAAAAATATCGTGTTCCGCCTGACGGCGACCGATCTCGCAGAGGACGCAACGCGCCAGACCGCCATCGCGCTGCGTCAGCAAGGTTTCGGCATTTCTTTGCGCGACGCCGAGGATCTGTCCGCAAACAGCCCTTTGTTGACCGTTGTCAGCCACATCGAAGGGCGATATCCGTCTGCACTGCAGGTCAAATCGGCACAGGGCGGGCCAAAGACCGTCGTGCGCCAGATCAACGACTGGCAAGCCTATGATGCCTGCGCCGCTGCCGGTGTCGAAAGCTTCATCGGGAAACTGTATCTGACGCCGCGCGCCGCCACCGGCAAGAAGGATTTGAATCCGGCGCAAATGACCATTCTGCAATTGATGGACATGGTCAGAAAAAACGCCGACGTACGCGCGCTGGAAGAGGTGCTGAAGCGCGACGCGACGCTGTCGTACAAGCTGTTCCGCTACATCAATTCGGTCGGCTTCGGCCTCGGTGCAGAAATCCAGTCGCTGCGCCACGCAGTCACGATGCTGGGCTACACACCCTTGTACCGCTGGCTCTCGCTGCTGCTTGCTACTGCGAGCACGCAGGCGCACAGCGCGGTGTTGATGCAGACTGCCGTCGTGCGCGGCCGTTTTGCCGAACTGGCCGGCCATGGCATCTTGCCGAAGAACGAAGCCGAAAACCTGTTTGTGGTCGGCATGTTTTCGTTGCTGGATCGCCTGCTCGGTATTCCGATGGAAGAAGTGTTGGAAAAAGTCCAATTGTCGGAATCCATCTCGCAAGCCTTGCTGACGCGCGAAGGCGTGTACGGGCCATTCCTGGCGCTGGCGGAAGCGCTGGAGCCGGACAATGGCGATGTCGGCGCACTGGCCGACGCGCTTTTCCTCAATCCGCGCCAGGTCAACGAGGCGCATCTGGCCGCATTGGCTTGGGCCGGCACCATCAAGTTGTAATTCGTATCAGATTCAGGGGCGCGCTGCGCTCCTGAATTCCTTCCCCGGCCGGCTTCCCGCACGGCAATACAAAAAGCGGGTTTTTCCCTCCCTGTTCGACCGATCGCGCAAGCTGCTTGTCGCGAATAATCCTCTCCATAGCTCCGTATGGCGTCTTCTCATGCGCTGCGGAACAACAGGAGTAGGCCCTTGGCTGAAGAAAGTGATCTCGAAAAGACCGAACCGGCGTCGCCCCGCAGGCTAGAACAAGCCCGCGAAGAAGGCGACATCCCGCGTTCGCGCGAACTGGCGACCTGCAGCCTGCTGCTCGCATCGGGCGCGGCGTTCTGGTTTTCGGGCGGCCACATGATCGATGAGCTCAACAGCATGTTGGCGTCCGGTCTGTCGTTCGATCGCGCCATGGCCTTCGACATGGAATTGCTGTTGGCGCATATCGCCGCCGCGCTGGGCAAGGTGCTTCTGGCATTTGCACCGGCGGCGCTGATTTTGATCGTGGTCATTCTTGCATCGCCGGCGCTGATCGGAGGCTGGCTGTTCAGCGTGAAATCGCTGCAGCCGAATTTTTCGCGGCTCAATCCGCTCAAGGGCTTGAGCAACATGATCTCGACACGCGCGGGCGTCGAGCTGCTGAAAGCGATCGCGAAAGCAACGCTGGTCGGCTGGGTGGCATGGATGGTGGTGCGGGCGCAGATCGACTCGGTGATGGCGCTGACAGTCGAGCCGCTGGCAACGGGTGCCGCGCACCTGGGTCACATGATGCTGATGAGCTTCATGTTCATCGTCGGCGGCCTGGTCGTGATCGCCGTGCTCGATGCGCCTTACCAGATGTGGCAGCACGCGAAGAAGCTGATGATGTCCCGCCAGGAGTTGAAGCAGGAAGCGAAGGAATCGGACGGCAGTCCGGAGATCAAGGCCAAAGTGCGCCAGCAGCAGCGCGAGATGGCACGCCGCCGCATGATGTCAGAAGTGCCGACCGCCGATGTGGTGGTCACCAACCCGACCCACTTTGCGGTCGCACTGAAGTACGCAGAGAACGGCATGCGCGCGCCGAAGGTGGTCGCCAAGGGCGCCGACGAAGTCGCGGCCAAGATTCGCGAGATCGCCGCCGAGAACAACGTGGTACTGCTGGAAGCGCCGCCGCTGGCGCGTGCGCTGTACAAGCATGCCGAGATCGGCGACGAGATTCCGGAAGCGCTGTATATCGCCGTGGCCGAAGTGCTCGCTTATGTATTCCAATTGCGCGCCTACGCGAAACGCGGCGGGGCGCGTCCGCAGGAACCGAAGGATATCGACGTGCCGCCCGAACTCGATCCATTTAATGCCGACAACGCCGCATCTCAAGGTGCCACATCATGAACAGTCTGAGACTGCCAGCCTGGATGTCAGGCAATAATTCACGCGCGATCGCCGCACCGCTGATCATCATCATGATGTTGGCGATGATGGTGCTGCCGCTGCCGGCCTTTGTGCTGGACATGTTCTTCAGCTTCAACATTGCGCTATCGATCATCGTGCTGTTGACCGCGCTGTACACCGTCAAGCCGCTGGACTTCATGGTATTCCCGACGGTGCTGCTGGTGTCCACCATGCTGCGTCTGTCGCTGAACGTGGCATCGACACGCGTAGTGCTGACACACGGTCACAGCGGCCCGGATGCGGCAGGCAAGGTGATCGAAGCCTTCGGTCACTTCCTGATCGGCGGCAACTACACGGT
>Ga0310811_10011040_pt1 | contig 11690 bp, 10 predicted proteins | sample YCmetagenome_FD_207642 | JGI IMG/M metagenome (GOLD analysis project Ga0310811, IMG submission 207642) | Soil microbial communities from experimental microcosm in Duke University, North Carolina, United States - YC | ecosystem: Engineered > Artificial ecosystem > Soil microcosm > Unclassified ...
TGAACGGCGCCACCACTTCCAGCAGGATCGTGTCGACCGGGAGTAGCGCGTTCTCCAGACCGTATTTGGCGACGTTGCCGTCCTGGTAACAGACGGACAGACCCATGATCCCGGCGATGTCGGAGATGACAGGCGCCAGCTGCGGCGCGACGAGACAGATCTGCCGCAGCCGCATATACGGCGCCATCGTCATGCCCCCTTGAAGGCCGGCTTGCGCTTCTCGACGAAAGCCTTGGCGGCTTCCTTGTGGTCTTCGGTGTCACTGCAGCGGGTGTGGTGGATGGCTTCACCGTCGAAGCAATCTTCCAGCGGCAGGTGTTCGGCATTGTTGATGTTGCGCTTGATGAAGCCGAGCGCGATCGACGGTCCCTGCGCCAGCGACAGCGCGAGCTCGTGCGCAGCCGCATCGATCTCGGCATCGGCGACCACCTTCGTCACCATGCCGATCGCATGCGCTTCCTTGGCCGTGAGCACCGGCGACGTCAGGTAGAGCTCGCGCGCCCGCGCGCTGCCGAGCAGCTGGGTCAGGAAATAGGTGCCACCGTAATCGCCGGAGAAGCCGACCTTGGCGAAAGCGGTGGTGATCTTGCAGGATTCGGAAGCGATACGGAGATCGCACGACAGCGCCATTGAGAGACCGGCACCGGCCGCGGCGCCATCAAGCTGTGCCACCACCGGCTTCGGCATCTGGTGCAGGATGCGCGAGACCTCCATGCCGCGGCGGAGGTTCGCCATCTTTACCTCGAACGGCAGCGGTGCGCGACCGGCCGCCATCGACTTGACGTCGCCGCCGACGCAGAACGAGCCGCCGGCGCCCTTGAACAGCACGGCGCGCACGTCGGGATCATCGGCCGCGCGTCGCGCCGCCTCGACCAATCCTGCGACCATCTCGGGGTTGAGCGCGTTCTTTCGCTCGGGACGGTTCATGGTGATGGTAAGCAGCCCGCCCTCGAGCTTTTGCAAGACCATGTCGTTCATGGGACGTCTCCCTTGTTGTTCTGTTCGGTCTATCGCCACATTCGTCATTGCGAGGAGCGAAGCGACGAAGCAATCCAGAAATGTTTCCGTGGGAGACAGTCTGGATTGCTTCGCTTCGCTCGCAACGACGAGACCTATTTCTTCACCAGCGGGCAGCGCGACTGCTCGAGCGACTGGAACGCCTCGCTGCCGGGCACGGTGGCGAGCAGCTTGTAGTCGTCCCAGCGGCCCTTGGACTCCGACGGCTTCTTCACTTCGAACAGGTACATGTCGTGGATCATCCGGCCGTCCTCGCGGATCTTGCCATTATGCGCGAAGAAATCGTTGATCGGCGTCTCCTTCATCACTTTCATGACCGCGGCCGAGTCGGTCGTACCGGCCGCCTTCACCGCCTTCAGATAGTGCATGACGGAGGAATAGACGCCGGCCTGTGCCGAGGTCGGCGGCCGCTTCACCCGCTCCATGAAGCGCTTCGAGAATGCACGCGTCTCGTCGTTCATGTCCCAGTAGAACGCCTCGGCCAGCAGCAGGCCCTGCGCGGTCTCCAGTCCAATCGAATCAATGTCGGTCACGAAGGCGAGCAGCGGCGAAACTTTCTGTCCGCCCTTGGTGATACCGAACTCGGCCGCCTGCTTGATCGCGTTGACGGTGTCGCCACCGGCATTGGCCAATCCGATCACCTTGGCCTTGGACGCCTGCGCCTGAAGCAGGAAGGACGAGAAGTCGGACGTGTTGAGCGGATGACGGACGGCACCGAGCACCTTGCCGCCAGTCTTGATGACCACGGCGCTGGTGTCCTTCTCCAGGTCCTGGCCGAACGCGTAGTCGGCGGTGAGGAAGAACCAGGTATCGAGGCCTGATTTCACCGCCGCAAGGCCGGTCACATTGGCCTGGCCGTAGGTGTCGAACACGTAGTGGATGGTGTAGGGACCGCAGGCCTCGTTGGTGAGACGGATCGAGCCCGGGCCGTTGAACATGATGATCTTGTTGCGCGCTTTCGCGATCTCGCCGGCGGCGAGCGCAGTCGCGGAGGCCGCGACGTCGTAGATCATCTCGACGCCCTGATTGTCGAGCATGTCGCGGGCGATGTTGGCGGCCAGGTCTGCCTTGTTCTGATGGTCAGCCGCCAGCACCTGGATCTTGCGCCCGAGCACCTCGCCGCCGAAATCTTCCACGGCCATCTTGGCCGCGGTCTCGCTGCCGGGGCCGGTGATGTCGGCGTAAAGGCTCGACATGTCGAGGATGCCGCCGATCTTCAGAGGGGGCTTGTCCTGGGCCTGCGCGGCGGCGCTCGCACTCAGGGCGAACGCTGCTGCAAAAATACCCGACAAAATATGCTTCATGGAAAAGTGCCTCCCTTGATTGCCTGTCTCTGATGACGGCTTGATTATTGCTCTTGGCAATCGCTATTCCCGCAATCATGCCGCATGCGCAAGAGCGCAGCAAGCAGAAGCGCGTTGCGCATCTCGCAACGGCCTTACGTTTTCCGCAAAGCGGAATGGTCGGAAGACGCAAGACGTTTCCGCGTCGTCATTGCGCGTGCAGCGAAGGAATCCGGAATCTTAGCACGGCGGCAGTCTGGATTGCTTCGCTGCGCTCGCAATGACGGAGTGTGGCAAAGCCTCTTCGCGATCCACCGCGCATGAGTTAAAACTAGCGCGTAACGCAACCTCTCCGGGTCATGTGACGCAGCGGCTTCACTTCATCGTCGTACTCCTTCTCGTCGCCGCCGACGCAGCGTCCGCGACGCCGTGCCAATTCGAGGCACAGGGCGAGGGCCGCGTCACTGCAATCGTGGACGCGCGCGGCGTGCGCCTCGATGACGGCCGCGAAGTTCGTCTCACCGGCATCGAGGCGACAGCAACGACCAGGCAGGAACTGACCTCGCTGCTCGTCGGCCGCGACGTTACGCTGCGCAGCACGGACGACACGCCCGACCGCTACGGCCGTCAGGGCGCCCTGATGTTCATCGGCGAGAGTGAGACTTCCGTGCAGGCCACGCTGCTCGCCCAGGGCGATGCCCTCGTCTCGGGCGAGGTCGCGGACAAGGACTGCGCGGCGGCCCTGATGGCGTCGGAAGCCGAGGCGCGGCGCCAAAAAAAGGGCAGCTGGGCTGACCCGTCGGCCATAAAAAACGCGGAAAGTCCGGACGATATTTTGGTTGGGATCGGGCGCTTTATGGTGGTCGAGGGCAAAGTCCTGTCGGTCCGGCAAGCTGGGGCAATGACCTACCTCAACTTCGGACGGAACTGGACACACGGCTTTGCGGTGACTATTTCAAAGCGCACGCTGCCGGTGTTCGAAAGCGCTGGCATGCCCCTTAAGTCTCTGGAAAATAAGCGTATTCGCGTCAGAGGCTGGGTTGAGGGGACGACGGGGCCGCGGATTGACGTGCGTCTCTTGGGACAGGTTGAATTGCTGGGCGCAAACGAGCCTATTGGGGTAAGGCCTTAAGGGGCCGGGCACGGGTTAAGCGACGTGAATGGGGTGCTAGAACGGCACGGACGAGGTGATGGCCGCCGCCTGCGGGCTGCGCCGGCCGCGCTTTGCCTGCTGCTGGGTAGCGGTCTCGCCGGTTGCGGTGATATGGGCCGGTTCCAGACCGCAACCGCTCCGCCGACTGTCGCGATGCCCAAGCCGAAACCGGCCGTCGCCCAGACCCCCGCTACCGAAAAGGAGCACGAGCGCATCCTGGCGAGCTATGGCGGGACCTATGACGATCCCCGGCTCGAAGCACTGGTCACCAAAACTGTCGACCGGCTGGTCGCCGCGTCCGACCGTCCCGACCAGGGCTACAAGGTCACCATCCTCAATTCCGGTGCGGTGAACGCGTTCGCGCTGCCGAACGGCCAGCTCTATGTCACCCGCGGACTGCTTGCGCTGGCCAGCGACACCTCCGAATTGTCCTCCGTGCTGAGCCACGAGATGGCGCATGTGCTGTCGAAGCACGCCGCGATGCGCGAGGACCAGGCGCGCCAGGCCGCGATCGTCACCCGTGTCGTCACCGACATGAGCACCGATCCTGATCTCACCGCGCTTGCGCTCGCCAAGACCAAGCTCACCATGGCGAGTTTTTCGCGCAATCAGGAATTCGAGGCTGACGGCATCGGCGTCGGCATTTCCGCCAAGGCCCATTTCGACCCCTATGGCGCGGCCCGCTTCCTCGCCGCAATGGAGCGCAATGCCGAACTCAAAGCCGGCAAGAGCTCGCTCGATCCTCGCGTGCAGGATTTCACCTCGTCGCATCCGGCCACGCCCGAGCGCGTTCAGAATGCGCAGACCATCGCGCGGCAATATGTTGCGCCGGAGGGTGCCGAGCGCGACCGCGAGAGCTATCTCTCCGCGATCGACAACCTCGTCTATGGCGAGGACCCCAGCGAAGGCTTTGTCCGCGGCCGGCGTTTCCTGCATCCAAAGCTCGGCTTCACCTTCCAGGCGCCGGACAATTTCACACTTGATAACACCGCGCAGGCGGTGATCGGCGTGCGCGAGGGCGGCTCGCAGGCGATGCGCTTCGACGTCGTGCGCGTGCCGGCCGAGCAGTCGCTCGGCGACTACCTCAATTCCGGCTGGATGGAGGGCGTCGAGAAAGCCTCCACCGAGGACATCACCATCAATGGCTTCCCGGCGGCCTCTGCCACCGCCAAGGGCGACCAGTGGCAGTTCAAGGTGTATGCATTGCGCTTCGGCAGCGACGTCTACCGTTTCATCTTCGCAACACGGCAGAAATCGACCGAGAGCGAACGCAATGCGCGCGAGACAGTCAATTCATTCCGCCGCCTGACCCTCGAAGAGATCCAGGCCGCACGTCCGCTGCGCATCAAGGTCATCACCGTGCAGCCTGGCGACACCGTCGAATCGCTGTCCCACCGCATGGCCGGCGTCGATCACCCGGCCGAACGCTTTCGCGTGCTGAACGGTCTCGACCGCACCGCGCAGGTGAAGGTGCGCGATCGCGTCAAGATCGTGACGGATTGAGGCGTGGCGGCTACCGCGCCTTCTCCTTCAAATACGCGATGATATCGGCGCGATCCTGTGCATCCGGCACATCGAAGAACATCTTGGTCTCAGGCACCATGGCCTGCGGCCCGGTCAGCCATTTGTCGAGGTTGTCTTCGGTCCAGACGATCCCTGAATTCTTCAGGTCGGGCGAGTAGTCGTAGCCGGAGACGCTGCCCGCCTTGCGGCCGACCACGCCCTTGTGCATCGGGCCGACGCCGTTCTCGTTGATCGAGTGACAGTCGGCGCAGCCCTTGTAGAGCGTCTGGCCGCGTGCGGCGTTGCCGGTCGCGACGGCGGGGTCCGTTGCGCATAAAAGCGCGATCGCGACGGCCAGGCTTGCGATGCTTCGCCCAGAGGCGGAATTCGACCAGACGTTCATGTGATCTCCTGCTTGCGACACGCAAACAGGATCGTCCGGCCGCGGCTTTTATTCCCGTCCGCGGAACGGCACAAACTTCGGTCACACCCTAGTTCACCAGCACCGCACCGTCGCAGCGAACGCCCGAGACCCAGACATCGGCCTGGCCTACGCCGACCCCGAGCGTCGACAAGGTCGAGGCGACGAGTTGGTCGATCGAACCGGTCGATCCGGACAGGATTCCGCTGACCGCCGACGTCAGGCCCGGGATCGGAACACCGGCTCCGTTGACACTCAGTGACAGATCGCCGAGCAAACTCGATGTCAGCGACGAGGTGAAGTTGCGTGTGCTGACGGTCTTCGCCACTTGCGACTGAATATCGACATAGGTGAAATCGACCGAGGTCGGCGACGTATTCCCGATCGCCGCATGGGCGCGACCGGAGACGTTGATCCCGCCGACATTGACAAGCACGGCCGCAGGCGGATTCGGTTTGGTCGCGAAATTCGTCATGTCCGCCAGCGAGACATTGCCGATCCAGGCATCCACGAGCCCCGGCGTAACGCCCAGCGTCACTGTCGAGTTCGTTATATTCGCGTGATTGCACGAAATGGCGTTGAGCGTGGCCGTGCCTTGGGCAATTTCGACATAAAGCGGCAGGTTGATCGCCGGAACGATGCCGCTGCCGCCGATCTGGACCGTGAGCAGGATCCGCGTCTGGGCGGTGTGAACGCTTGCACCTTGCGTGCCGACAGCGACCCAGCCCGAGCCGACGGAACGTTCGCCGACCGTCACCACCAGGCTGGCGGCGACGATGCCGGGCAGCCCCAAATTGACCGGAGCCGTGATCTGGTGCGTGCCGTTCGCGACTTCCGCCACCGCGGAAAGCAGGCTTAAGACCGACACGCTGACGCCGACCTTCGGCTTCTGGCCGGTGATCATCCCATTATAGGGCCCCAGATCGATCACCGAGCCAAGATTGATCCTGGTCGAGAGACTAGATACCGCCTGCGATATCTTGGACAGTGCGGTGGTGGCTGAACTGGGGCCGTTGGTCGCCTGCTGTGCCGCCAGAGCCGCGGCAACAACATCGGGCAATCTCGCATTGCCCGTCAGCAGATCGTTGTAGGTCACACTGGTGAGATTTGCACGGGTTGCCAGAGCCGAGAGAAAATCGAAAGCGTCGATCCTTGCATTGATCAGCGACTGGTAGTCCATCGCCGTCAGCGAAATGCTGGTCCCCAGCATGCCGCCCAGAATGGCGTTGAGGAGTCCTCCATTGATCGAAACCAGGCGCGACCCGATCGCGAAGGAAGCGAGGGCCGTGCTCGAAGCGGTCGCCTGGGTATTGATCGTGAACTGGCTGCTGCCGGTGATGTATCGTGCGAAGTAGAGCGGGGTCTGCGTCCTTAGCGTGACGCGCGCAGCATTGGCGGATCCCGCGGCGGGTGTCACGAAGCGCGCTTGTGGCGCCGCCGCCGGATTGGGCGTGTAGGTGCCGATATCCACACCGACCAGCGAGTTGGCCGGGTAGTTGTTCTTCACCACCGTCGCGGACGCGGCATTGAACGCGTTGTTCAGATTGCTGGCAGCCACGATGGCGGCAAGGTCCGCGGCGCTCTGCGCCTTCCGCCTGTCGGCAAAGATCGATCCGACATCGACGCCGAGCGCGGTACACCCAATGACCAGGGTCATCAATCCCGCACCCATGATGGTGAAATTGCCCGACCGGTCCGTGATGAAGCGGCGAATTAGCGTCGTCGCCCACATGTCAGAACCCTCCATAGGGGATCACCGCCGATCGTGAGATCGACGGCGGCAACACAGGGACGAAAGGAAGCGCGAAGATGAAACTGGACGAAGCGTCGTAATTGACTGTCACGACATAGACGTTCGGATCGGAGCTCGACGGTGCCGCTACGACGTTCACTTTTGTCGCATCGAGCAGCGGATAATCGGCCACGCTGGTCGTGACGTAGGACTGGGCGAGGCTGTTGCGTTCCGTGTCGCTGAGGCCCGCGACCGACGTCCGTGCGGCTTCCGCCGCAAGCTGTTGAACGCCGTGGATCATCGCGAAATAGGAGCCGAACACCACGATGCCGAAAATCAACGTCAGAAAGATCGGGAGCATCATGGCGAATTCGACCGCCGTGGCTCCGCCCTCATGTCGTGTAAAGTGCATATGAGCCTGCCTCTTTTTCCCGAGCTTCTTCGAAAAGCTTGAGAGAGGCGCATTTACATTGTATGGACTGCCATGCACGTATTAGTTGAAGTCGCTATGTATGCGAATAGACATATAGATTCTGTTGATAGCATCGAAATTGAATACGGAAAGCGATGCAACGCCCGGCCCCTGTTTCGTAGAACCGCGAGACGTTGCGCTAAATCAAAAGAATGCGAGTCGATAGGGGAATAGGTTTTTTTGATCTTGCCTGCCCGAAGGAGCCCGGATGCTTCGACAGCAGATACAAAACATTCCCATGGAGATCATGCGAACCGTCGTGGCGATCGCCGAGACGGGCAGCATGTCCAAAGCCGCAGACAAACTCAGCCTCAGCCAGCCCGCGATCAGCGCCCAGATCAAGCGACTACAGGGCCTCATCGGCGGTGAGCTCTTCACGCGAACGGCGAACGGGACCGCGCTGACCGAGCTCGGCAAGCTCGCACTTCAGCAGGCGCGCCGGATCATCGATGCCAACGACCAACTTCTCAGGTTGGGAGGATCGGACCGATCCTCCATGCGGCGGCTCGGCATCAGCCAGCTGCTCGCACAAAGCCTGTTCGACGAATTCAGCCGGGAGAATCTCTCGGGCGTGTTCGTTTTCGCCGAGCATTCCAGCGAAATTCGACGCGGACTCCTCGAAGGATTCATCGATGTCGCGTGTCTGTTCTTGCTCGAGAGCTTCGGGCAAGAACTTGAAAACCGGATCGTCGGCGAATTTCAGTTCGAGACGAACTGGATCAAGGCGAGGGATTTCGTGGCGCGGCCCGGCGCACCGATCCCGATCATCACGCTCCCCGAAGACAACTGGATGATCGGGCCGCTGGACCGGAGCGGCATTGCCTACCGGATCGTGCTGCGAAGCTCGGATTCCGCCGTGCGCACGAGCGCCGTCCGCGCCGGCCTCGGCCTGTCCGCCATGCCGGGCGCACTTGCTGCCGCAGATCTCGTCAAGTCGAGAGACTATTATCTGCCCAAGCTGCCCCCGTCGCGCGCAGTCGTCTGCGTTCGCGACGGGCTGGACGATTCCGATGTGAAACAGCTCACGAAGCGGCTGTCCGTGCTTCTGGCCAATCTCAGCGTCGACAGGAGTCTGCAAAGGGACGACGTTTCAGGCGGCTAGCCGTCGTTACGTCACCCCCGGGGACGTCAGTTCGACGATTCGCCCGCGTCCATGTCACCCGCCTCGCGCTGGCCGCTCAGCCAGAGCGCGAGCAGGGTCCAGAACGCGCCAGACAGCAGGTACGCGCCCGAGGCGATGACGCCGAGATTGGTCGCGAGCAGCAGCGCGACCAGCGGAGCAAAGCCGGCGCCGAACAGCCAGGCCATGTCGGAGGTCAGCGCCGAGGCGGTGTAGCGATAGGCCTGCTTGAAGTTGGAGGCGATCGCGCCGGAGGACTGGCCGAAGGAGAGGCCGAGCAGGATGAAGCCGATCACCATGTAGATGGTCTCACCGAACGTGCCGGCGTCGAGCAATTGCGGAGCGAAGCCGCTGTAGATCGCGATCGCGATCGCCGATCCCATCAGCAGCGACTTGCGGCCGACCCGGTCGGCGATAATGCCGGAGGTCACGATCGCGGCGACGCCGAACACGGCGGCGACGATCTCGATGATCAAGAAGCGCACCGGGCTTTCGCGGGTGAACAGAAACACCCAGGACAGCGGAAACACCGTGACCATGTGAAACAGCGCGAAACTCGCGAGCGGCGCGAACGCACCGAGCATGATGTTCTGGCCTTCGCGGGCAACCGTGTCGGAGATGCGCGCGGGCTGCAGTTCACGGGTCTCGAACAGCGAGGAATATTCCTCCGTCGTCACCATGCGCAGGCGCGCGAACAGCGCCACGACGTTGATGGCGAAGGCGACGAAGAACGGATAGCGCCAGCCCCAGTCGAAGAAATCGTCGGCCGAGAGGTTGCCGGCGAAATAGGCGAACAGCGCGCTGGCGACGATCAGGCCGAGCGGCGCGCCGAGCTGCGGCACCATCGCGTACCAGCCACGCTTGGAGGCCGGCGCGTTCAGCGCCAGCAGCGAGGCCATACCGTCCCAGGCACCACCCCAGGCCAGACCCTGCGCGAGACGCGCCAGCGCCAGCAGCCAGATCGCGGCAGCGCCGATCTCCTGATAGCCGGGCAGGAACGCCAGCGCCACGGTCGCGGTGCCAAGCAGGAACAGCGCCGAGACCAGCTTGGCGGTCTTGCCGTACTCCCGGTCGACCGTCATGAAAATGACGGTTCCGATCGGCCGGGCGACGAACGCCAGCGCGAAGATCATGAATGAATAGAGGGTGCCGGTCAGTTCGCTCGTGAACGGGAAAACCAGACGCGGGAACACGATCACCGAGGCGATCGCGTAAACGAAAAAGTCGAAGAATTCCGAGGTGCGGCCGATGATGACGCCGATGGCGATCTCGCCGGGACTGGCCTGGTCACGGCCGTGCTCGCCCGAGTGGAGATCTGCCATTGCGGGGGTCTGTGCCGTCGCCATGCGTGCGCCCTAACGTCCTGAAAACCAAAGCCGACCACCCGGCGGGACGCCGGGAAATCCGGACCTGTTTGACCCAACATCCCGCACTGCAACATTGGACAAATTGTCCAATGTCCGGATTGCTGCGCCGCAGCTACCCATTGGCCCCGCAAAGGAAACTCATTCTCAAAGGCTCGGCCCGTGTCCCGTCTCAAGATCCTGGCGCTGCTACCTCTGGCAATTGCGCTCAGCGGCTGCAACTACGTCGTGCTGGCGCCGGCCGGCGATATCGCAGCGCAACAGCGCGACCTCGTCATCATCTCCACCGTCCTGATGCTCCTGATCGTCGTCCCCGTGATGGCGCTGACGGTGCTGTTCGCCTGGCGCTACCGCCAGTCCAACACCTCGGCCCGCTACGAGCCGGAATGGGACCATTCGACCAGCCTCGAACTGGTGATCTGGTCGGCGCCGCTGCTGATCATCGTTTGCCTGGGCGCACTGACCTGGATGGGCACGCATCTGCTCGACCCTTATCGCACGCTCGGCCGCATCCATGCCGACCGCGCAATCGACCAGTCCAAGGCTCCGCTCGAAGTCGATGTCGTCGCGCTCGACTGGAAGTGGCTCTTTATCTATCCGGACTACGGCATCGCCACCGTCAACGATCTGGCAGCGCCCGTCGATCGCCCGATCAATTTCCGCATCACCGCCTCCTCGGTGATGAACTCGTTCTACATCCCCGCCCTCGCCGGCCAGATCTATGCGATGCCGGGCATGGAGACCAAGCTCCACGCCGTCGTGAACCACGCCGGCACGTACAAGGGTTTTTCGGCGAACTACAGCGGTGCAGGCTTCTCCGGCATGCACTTCAACTTCCAGGGTCTCGACGACAAGGGCTTTGACGCCTGGGTCGCGCAGGCCAAATCGGCCGGCGGATCGCTCGGCCGCACTGAGTATCTCCAGCTCGAAAAGCCGAGCGAGAACGAACCGGTGCGCCGCTGGGGCACCGTCGATTCCGATCTCTACCGCCTGATCCTCAACATGTGCGTCGAGAGCGGCAAGATGTGCCAGAGCGAGATGATGGCGATCGACGCCAAGGGCGGCAACGGCCAGGAGGGCCTGAACAACACCCTTCCGCTCTCCTACGACAAATATGCCCGTCGCGGCACCGCGTTCGGTCCCGAGCCGAGCTTCGTCGCCGGCACCTGCACGCCGGATGCGCCGCAAGGCCAGACCACGGCTTCGATCAAGGCCCCGCTCGATACCGCGCCGCTGCTCGGGGCGGGCCTGAAGCGTCCGACCTTCACGCCGCTGAAGTCCTCGTCCTTCTTCCTGGGACAACGTCCCAAGTCGGACTCCTGAAGTCAGACTCCTAAAGAGAGCTCGCATGTCTCCTGATCTTCTCAAGCTCATCTTCGGCCGTCTCGGCATCGATTCGCTGCCGCTGCACGAGCCGATCCTCGTCGGCACCTTCGCAGTGGTCGCGCTCGGCGGCGTCACGCTGCTCGCCGGCCTGACCTATTTCCGTCTCTGGGGCTATCTCTGGCGCGAATGGTTCACCAGCGTGGACCACAAGCGCATCGGCGTCATGTACATGATCCTCGGCATCGTGATGCTGCTGCGTGGCTTCGCCGACGCGCTGATGATGCGCGCGCAACAGGCGC
>Ga0310811_10011043_pt1 | contig 11690 bp, 8 predicted proteins | sample YCmetagenome_FD_207642 | JGI IMG/M metagenome (GOLD analysis project Ga0310811, IMG submission 207642) | Soil microbial communities from experimental microcosm in Duke University, North Carolina, United States - YC | ecosystem: Engineered > Artificial ecosystem > Soil microcosm > Unclassified ...
TTTTCTGCTGCCCTTTTTCCTGAGGCTGATCGCCAGGCAGGAGGTGGACAGAAGGGACTGGCGGGCGGCGCTGGTATACTTCTTCATCTATGTCATCTACTACGTGGTCGTCATGGTAGCATTGAAGATATCTTATCATTCAGGAGTAACCGGTCGGGCAGCTTTGGCCACCAACCCATTGAACAAGGCGTTCTATATGCTGTTAAGGGTTCTGCCACAGTCGTTCTATTTCAACGTCATCGTCACCCATACCAGCGTAGGGGCGGGTATCTTTTACATTTTGGTACTTGGTGGGGGGCTTTGGCTAAATTACAAAATGCGCATAGCCCGTAATTTTTGGCTTTATCTTGCTTTGTTCTTTGGCGCTCTCGTATTAATCTATATCCCTTCACTGATCCTCCGGGAGAACTATTCCTCCAACCGAACCCTGATGGGGTTGGATATGGCAATAGACTGCTGGGTGGTGCTGACGCTGATGCAAAGTATAAAAAGTGAGAACCTGCGATCGTATCTGTTTTCCGCCGCGGGCGTTATAATGGTGTTTATGGCGGTGTACAATTTCAGGTCTGTCTTTCTCCGGCCGGCTATCGATGAATTTGTCGCTTTAAAGAATTATGTCGACCAGCACTACCGGCCGGAGATCAGTTCGGTTGACTATATCCGGTCGCCGGAAGACCTCGTTCGAAAAAAGTATGGTGTCGAAACGTCCTGGGACGAGTTTGGGAATTCTTCCTCTTATTTTGCCTGGGTGCCGGACGCGCTTACCCGACAGCTGGTTTTTGAAAAGACCGGGAGCAGGTCGGTAGCGGAGAAACTGGCCGTCAGGGTTTGGGTGGATGGGCAGGCTTACAGGGCCTCCGGGGTTCAGGGAGGGGCGGCGAATTTGCTGATCGATGCGCCAGCGATCCTCGGCAGGTGAAGATGGGTTATCGTTTTTTCTTCCCGGAGTCAGACGGAGTATAGGGGCTGGTGCCAAATACCCAGACCTCTTTTGTATCGTCATAGAAACAGAAATTCTTTCGGACGAGTTTTCCGTTGTTGTATTTCAGCTGGAGCGAATAGCCGTCGAATGTATAGATGCCGGCTCCGTCTTTGTTGCTATAGGCGGTGACGGTGCCGGTTGCGCCGCTGTAAGTGCCGCCGCCGGTGCTGAGGGTGGTGAACTGTCCCTGGTCGTTAAAGGTGAGGACATTGGAGGAGACGACGATACTGCCGCCGCCGAAGGCTGTGTTCCCGCCACCGCTGATGGTGCTCCAGGTCCCGGATATCTTCAGGTCTTTTGCCGCGGGTGTCGCCCAGAACCAGTGTGCTTTTTCCCAGCGATCGGGTTTGCGGTCACCGCTGAAGGTTACGATCAGCGTTTCTGCGTTCTCTGCTGTCCAGGTACCCCATTTTTTTGGTTCCAGCTCGCGTGATCTTGCTACGTCGAGGTCGTATGCGCATACATAAGGGTGTGAATAGACCGTCCCGTCCTTTAGCAGGAGGTAGGGATTGTATTCGATGATCATCATCCCTCCGACGCCCATGCCGTATTCCTGGTGGAGGACTACGCCTTTTATATCCGATGGCTTTAGTCCCTGTCCCGGCGCCGTCACCGGTGTTTCCGTACTGTGAGATGTGGTAGCCGGTGTATGGCCGGAGGTTTGGGTTGAGGTTTGGCTGGATGTTTGGGCTGAGGTTTGGGCCGGGTTGTCGCCGGGAGCAGCGGTGAGGCCTCCTTCCTGTTTAGAGAGTTTGATAAAGTGCTGCACGGCGGTATTCGTGTTGGTGCGGGTGGTGACGGCGTTGGGGATCTCGGTGATCCGGCCATAGCGAACCTGGTGGTCGGGGCGTGTATAGGCCATGTAGTTGAGGAGCCAGCTCCTGCCTGCCGCGTCTTTGACGATAACGGAATATATTCGGAATGATTTGACGTCCTGGCTTTTTGTCTGTCCGGGGACGGGGGTATAGCCGGCAGTGCGGGCGTCCTGTTCGGCCCTTGCGGCGAGCCATGCTCCGATGTCACCGGTCGCTGACTCGGGCGGGTAGACGTCGTAGTGGAAGTTGGGCGTTCCAAAGAGCGCCGAGGGCGTGAACGTATAGTGGCCGCTGTTCTCCTGGATTTTCCATCCCATGATCGGGCTGCTGGGGTATTGGGCTTTCGTGCCGATGGTGGTCAAAAGCACGAGACCGGTAAGGAGTTGTCGCATCACTGGTATTTCTGAGACATGCGGCAATTTTCGGGCCGTTAGGCGTCGGGCGCCGACGGTTGTTCAGAATATACTGGTTTTCCGTGATGGCCGGTAGACGAGCTGCATGGCAAGGAGGTTGCGTGTCCGGAAGGCTGCCTCGCAGTAGCAGAGGTAGTAATTCCATTCGCGGATAAAGCGGTCGTCGAAGCCGAGCCGTCTGACCTCGCTGAGCCGGCTGTTGAAGTGCATGAACCAGACCTTTAGTGTGGCGGCATAGTGCAGGCCGAGTTCTTTCAGGTCGACGAGGGTCATATCTCCCGAGCGGTGAGCGGTGTAGCGGGTATCCGGGCGGGTGACGATCTGCAGGGCCATCATTCCGTCCTCTTTCAACAGCCGGCGGCATTTGTGGAAATAGGCGGCGTCGGTGGCTTCGTGCGTCTCGACGGAAACGATCTTGTCGAAGCTGCCTGTCAGCCGGCGGTAGTCTTTCTGCTGGATGGAGATGAGGTGGTCGAGTCCTGCCTGGCGGACGCGGCGGCTGGCGAGCTGGTATTGTTGATCCGATGGGGTCAGGGCCGTTACCATGCAGCCGTATTGGCGGGCCATGTAGATGGCGCTACTGCCCCAGCCGCAGGCGAGGTCAAGGACGTGGTCGGTGGGCTGGAGGTGCAGCTGGCTGCAGAGGCGCTGGTATTTGGCCTGCTGGGCTTCTTCGAGATCCATGCCGTCGCGTTCGAAATATGCGCCGGACCAGGTCATGTTCTCGTCGAGAAAGAGGCGGAAGAATTCGTTGGTAAGTTCGTAGCCCTGGGTGGTGTTGCGGCTGGTATTCCATTTCCCCCACCAGGGCATATGGCCGGTGTTCTGCAGCGTCCAGCTGACGACGGCGGTGATGTTTTCGGTATCCCAAAGTCCGTCTGCGTAGGCCTTGCCGAGGCCGGTGTTGCCATAGAGGATACAGCGTTTATAAAAGGAGGCGTCCCTGATGCGCATCTGTGCGCGTATGCCGGTGCCGTTGCCCAATACGAGCTGGTCGCCGTTGGGGAGTTCGAGGTCCATCCGGCCTTTATCCATCCGTCGCAGGCGTCTCAGGACTATGCGTTCATACCGGCTGGGTTTATTTTTGATCGCTATGTGGATGGTGTTCTCCATGGAGAGCTTCTTCCTTATATACGAGATTTAAGGAAGGTTGGATCACCAGTCCGGGATCTGTTCTTTTAACCTTTCGCAGACGAATGATCCTCAACGCGTGCAACAGGCGGATAATGGGATAAGTGGGATCAAGTTCGTACCATTTTTTTGCAAAGTTGGCGTCGTTGGGGCTTTTGTGGTGGTTGTTCTGGAACAGTTCGCCCATCATGAGGAAGTCCAGCGGGAGTGAGTTCTTGCTGTGGTCGTCGTTGTCGAAATTGGAATAGCCGTATTTATGTCCGCACCAGTTGACGATGGCGCCGTGTATCGGTCCCATAAGGTAGTGAATGGGCAGCAGGAGATACATCCACCAGTGGGTGGCAAAAGCTATATAAAAAGCGGTATAGCCTACCCCGAATGCGATGCGGACGGCCCAGAGGTCGCTGAGCCGGTCGACCGCGGGCCATGTAGGGTAGCGGTCGCGAAATGCAGGCTCGGGCTCTTTTTTGTATTTGAGGTAGTCGATATAGATGTTCTTTGTCTGGATCATGAGCCCCCAGACGTCTTTTATGAAATGGGGGGAGTGGGGATCTTTTTCCGTGTCGCTGTAGGCGTGGTGCATCCGGTGGAGTATGGCGTAGGCGCGTGGGTTGAGGAAGGAAGAGCCCTGGGAGACAAAAGTGAAGCCATAAAAGAATTTCTCCCAAAATTTGTTCATTTTAAACATCTTGTGGGAAGCGTAGCGGTGCAGGAAGAAGGTTTGGGAAAAAAGCGAAAAGAACCAGTGACAAAGGAAAAAAAGGAGAATAGCCATAGAGTCTTCGATAAAATATGCCCTTAAATGCGGCACGAAAGTATGACCTTTTTGGTTGTCAGCACTAAAAAAACTTTCGCGCCCGTATTATGGCTGCTGCGAGCAGAAGTAAAACCATTGCGATGCCAGCAATGAGCTGGAGGGTCATTCCGGTATAGTAAGAAGAGGGATGGAAGGTAAACCGTATCGTATGGTGGCCTGAAGGGATGGAGAGTCCGCGCAGCACATAGTTGGTGCGGACGATCGGGGCCTCCTGATTGTCGATGAAGGCGTGCCAGCCGCGGTTGTAATATATCTCGCTGAATACGGCGAAGCGTTGGCTGGCGGTGTTGCTTTCGTATGTCATTTCGTCGTTGTCGGCCTTTGTGAGGCTTATCGTGTCGGTGGGTGTGGCGGTTCCGATGGTGACCCTGTCGTTGCTGAAGAGGACGGCCGTGTCCCTTGTGCCGAGGTTGGTCAGTGCGTCCATCACAGCCTTTGGCGAGTTGCCGTATTTGACGGATCGGACGAACCACGCGGGGCCGAGGGCGCCGGGGTTGAGCGACACGGAATCGCGACCGTCCTGCGTTGGCTGAAAGACGTATTTGGTGTTCAGCATATCGATCACCGGCATACAGTCGGGGTATTTGGCCAGCTGGTATTCGATGAGGTCGTTGTAGATGCTGAGCTTGGCGGGGTGGTAGCCGCCGATGCTATGGTGGAAATAAGCCGTCATGGCACCGTAGGTAAGGGAGTTGAGTCCGCCCTGGCGGAGGTCGAGCACGCGGTACCAGGACTTGTCGCGGAGCACGGCCTCGTCGGAAGGAGAGGGCTTGAAATCGTTCTGCGCCTCTTCTTCGTCCTGGTAGTTGTCGTAGCTGAGGTATTGTACGTTCATTGCCATCAGGTCGATAAAGGCGAGCGCGCCTACGATGCCGATAGCCAGCAGTGGTCTGATCCTGGCTTTGACGGCGAGAGTCAGGACGGCAGCGGCTACCGCGATGAAGAGCAGCGAGCGCAGCAGGCTGGTCAGAAAGACGGACTGTCTGTCTTCTTTCAGTGCGGTGAGGAAGCCTTTTACGTAGTCGGTGATCTGTGGTTGCTGCAGGCTTGACGCGCGTTTAAGCACGTCCCTGTCTGCCACCGTCGTGTAGTCGAAGCTAAAATAGAGGACGAAGAGGAGGGCGAAAACGCCGCCGGTGAAATAGAGCGCTTTTTTGTATTTCTTCCAGAAGGATTCCCTTTCTGCGGCGGTCAGGGTCAGCAGGCGCTGCAGACCGAGTATGGCGAGTACGCAGAACAGGAAGTTGGGGATGACGAGGATGACGCTGGGCGCACGGAATTTATTATATCCGGGCAGCGTCTTTAGAAGAAAACCGTTGAAGCCTTCGAGGTTGCTCCCCCAGCTCATCATCAGGCTGAGGATGCATGTTGCGAGTATCCACCATTTGTGTTTGCCGTCGAGGATGAAGAGGCCTATAAAGGCCAAAAGGCAGATGACGGCGCCGGCATAGGCGGGACCGCCCGTGTCACCGCTGATGTCGCCCCAATAGATGTGGAGCAGGTTCTGCAGTTGTTGTCCGAGCTGTGGGGGGATGCTTTGCAGGGCGTCGACGGACTTGAGGTTCCCTTCGCTGAACTCTGTCCGGTTGTTGCCGCCGCCGTATATTTTTGGAACGAGCAGCTCGAACGACTCCGTCTTGTAGGTACTGTAGGTGAAGGCGTAGTCTTCGCTGAGGCCTTTGCTGGTCACGTTGCCACCGGAGACAGCCAGCTGACTGCCGCCCCGGATGGAGGCAGGCGCATAGTCATAGGTGGTAAGGGTGGCTACGGCGTTTCCCATGACTCCGATGGCGGCGCCGAGCAGGGTCAGTGTGCCTGCCAGCACGAGGTGGCGGAAGTCTTTTTCCTTTATCCAGCGGACGATATAGGCCAGACCCATAAAGCCTGCGATGATCATGCCGTAGTATACGATCTGGGGGTGGTTGGCGGCGACGAACAGGTCGGTAAAGAGGGCGGTGAGGGCAAGTCCGGTGAGGTATTTTTTTTCGAAAATCAACAGTATGGAGGCGATGAAAGCCGGCAGCAGCGCCAGCGCCGTCATCTTGGTATCGTGGCCGGCGACGAGGGCGGTAGGATTATAGGTGGCGTAGGCAAAGGCCAGGGCGCCGATGATCCCAATATAAGGATTGACGCGCAGCACCTGCGAGAGGAAATAGAAGCAGATGCAGGCGAGAAAGAAAAAGCCTGGGAGTTTGGGCAGCCAGAGAGTCAGAAGGTCGTGGAAGAAGGCATAAGGGGCAAAGGTCTGGACGTCGATGGCGATCTGGTAGGCCGGCATCCCGCTGAACATGCCCTGGGTCCAGAGCGGGAAGGCTCCGTGCTTTTCCTTATACACAAACGAATTCCGGGCCATGGCCGTATACTGAGTGACGTCGGCCTGCTGCAGGACCTTGTGTTCGAAGACGGGTTTACAGTAAATGACGGCGATCAGCAGGAAAACGACTACGGCAATGAGGTGTGGGAGGAACAGCGGGAGCCATTTTTTTTGCATGGGGTTGAAGGTAAGGAAAAACCCCGTTAACGGACAACTGCTGTCCGTAACCGAACATCGGTCGCGGGATCGGAATATATAAAGAATGGAGGGTCATTTTATTACAATAATGGCATTCTTTCTGTGGCCCGTCCATTATGTTTAAAAACTATTGCCGGCTGGCCTGGCGAAATCTGCTGGTCAACAAGGGGTATACCCTGATCAATATTGTGGGCCTGGCGATGGGCCTGTCCGTCTGTCTGTTCATCCTGCTCTTTATCTTTCATGAGACCTCTTATGACAGGCAGCATGCCGGGAGCGACCGGCTTTACCGGGTAGCCACGGCATTCAAGAGCCAAAAAGATATCAGCGCTATCGTCAGCTCGAACGCAAATGTTGCGGCGGGGTTAAAGGCGGAGATGCCGGAAGTGGAGCAGGCGGGGCGTTTAATGCAGCCTGGCAACGACGGATCGCTGGTACTCGAGTATCAGGATGGCGGGCAACGGAAGACCTTTTATGAGAAGAAGGGGTATTATGTCGACGCGTCATTCTTTGACCTGTTTGCCTACCGTTGGCTTCGGGGCGATGCCAGGACCGTGATGGCCATGCCGAATACGGCGGTCGTCTCGCGGGAGCTCGCCATCCGGCTTTTCGGAAGGTCTGATCCTATCGGCAGGAGCTTTCGGGCCGGGAATGGCGTCTTTACCGTAAATGGCGTATTTGAGCGGCTGGGGCCTTCCCATATCGACGCCGATCTTTTTCTCAATATGGACAACGAAGACCTGCGTCCCTGGCTGAAGGAGAGGACCAACTGGGCTACCTATAATACTTTTATGACCTATATCCGGCTGAAGGTGGGGACGGATGTGGACGTTTTTTCGAAGAAGCTCAATCCTTTTCTTCACCGGCACGGCAGCAGGGATATCACCAATGCGGGGGCGGACCGGATGATCTTTCTTCAGCCGGTGGCCGATATCCACCTGCATACGGAGTCTCCCTATGACCACGATCTTTCGCCCAATATCAGCCGGTCCTACCTGTATATTCTGGGTTGCATAGCCTTTTTTGTGCTGCTGATCGCCTGCGTGAATTTTATGAACCTGTCGACGGCCCGGTCGCAGCGAAGGGCAAAGGAGGTCGGGGTGCGGAAAGTAATGGGGGCGATGCGGGGGCAGCTGGTGGCGCAGTTCCTGGGCGAGTCGTTGTTTATAAGTTTTGTGGCCTTGCTGCTGGCTTTGTTGCTGGTGCAGCTGCTGCTGCCTGCTTTCAATCTGCTGGCGCAGCGCGAGCTGTCTCTTTTCGACTATCCGGCGGCTCTGGGCTGGATTGGGGGGCTGGGGCTGGTGACGGGGTTGCTGGCGGGGGTATATCCGGCGTTCTATCTGTCTTCGTTTCGTCCGATAAAGGTGCTGAAGGGGCAGCTGGTCAATAGTCTGTCGGTGTTGTTTCTGCGGAAGGGGCTGGTCGTTTTTCAGTTTGCCGTCGCTATTTTTTTGATCCTGTCATCGCTGCTGATCCGGGAGCAGCTGCGATTTTTGGGGGCGCATGACCTGGGATTCCGGAAAGAGCAGCAGCTGATCATTCCACTGCGGACGGCCGGGGCAATGGCGAACTTCAAGGTGCTTTCGGAGGCGCTGGGAAGGGACCCGAGGGTCGATGCGATGGCCGGGGGAACAACCTATCCAGGGCAGCCGCCTTTCAACGATCTAAGATTTTACAGGCAGGGGCAGAGCGCCGTTGACGGAACGAATATACCGTTCGGACAGGTGGGCTATGATTTTCTGGAGACGCTTGGTATGAAGATGGTTGGAGGACGGACCTTTTCGCGGGATTTTGGTTCGGATTCGAACGCGATCGTTTTTAATGAAACGGCTATCCGCAAGCTGGGGCTGGACCCGAAGACCGCGGCTGGCACGACGATACATTTTGGTCATCTGAACGATCAGCAGGACATCCATATCGTCGGCGTCGTCAAAGACTTCAATTTTCAGAGTCTCCGGGATCCGATACGTCCCTACGGTTTTACGCTGACCGACGAGAAGGACTATCTGATCGCGCGGGTGAGGGCGGGGGACTACAGGGGGCTAATCAGCGATATCGGGAGTGTCTGGCAGCGGATCAATCCGGGAACTCCTTTTGAATATTCGTTTCTCGATCAGGATTTTCAGCGGACTTATGAGCAGGAATACCGGATAGGGCGTATCATCGGCGTCTTTACGGCGCTGACCATCTTTATCGCGTGTCTGGGGTTGCTGGGGCTGGCTGCTTTTAGTGCGGAGCAGCGGGTCAAAGAGATCGGCATCCGAAAGGTGCTGGGGTGTTCTGTTTTTGGGATAATGGCATTGTTGTCAAGGGATTTTGTCCGGTTGGTAGTGGTGGCCATTTGTATTGCCTCGCCGCTGGCCTGGCTGGCGATGTGGCGGTGGCTGCAGGATTTTTCGTACAGGGTGCCTATCTACTGGTGGCTTTTTGCGGCGGCGGGCTGTCTGGCGGTGTTTATAGCGATGGCGACGGTGAGTTTTCAGGCGGTGCGGGCGGCGAGGGTGTCGCCGATCCGGAGTTTGCGGGCGGAATAGTTTTTTTAAAGAAATTGGGCGACTGCCGCGGAAATGCGATAAAATATTATAACTTTAACACGAAGCAGGGTTACCTGCCTCTCGAGCCTAGCGATTGCATACCACGGTTTTAACAATAGGACCCCGGCGCCACCGGGGTTTTTGTATTTTTGTGTATGTCCAATGAATTTTATGATTTGAGTGCCAATGATCCACAGGGGCGGGCGGTCAGTATGGAGCGTTTTCGGGGTAAGACGCTGCTTATCGTCAATACGGCTACCCGCTGCGGGCTGGCTCCGCAGTTCGGGGGGCTGGAGGCCTTGTACCAGGAATATAAAGACAGGGGGCTTGTTGTTCTGGGCTTTCCGTGCAATCAGTTCCGCGATCAGGAGCCCGAGGCGAATGAGACGATGGAGCAGACCTGTCAGTTGAATTTTGGCGTGAGCTTTCCATTGTTTGAGAAGATCGAGGTCAATGGCCCGGGGACGCATCCGGTATTCGGGTTCCTGAAGAAGAGGTTGGGTGGATTCCTGGGTAGCCGGATCAAATGGAATTTCACTAAGTTTTTGATTAGTGCCGAGGGGAAGCCGCTGAGGCGGTGGGGGCCGGTGGTGAAGCCGGAGGCGATGAAGGGTTATATTGAAAAGAATCTCGGTAGATAAAAAAGAGGCCCGAAGGCCTCCTGTTATTCGGATTCGAGTTCTTCGAGGATGTCTTCCGTGAGTTGGATCTTTTCCGCGGCCAAATTCTCTTCCAGGTGTTTTACGCTGGATGTTCCCGGGATGAGGAGATTGTTGGGGGAGTGATAGAGCAACCAGGCCAGTGCCAGTTGTTGGGTTGAGACGCCCAGTTTGGCGGCGACCTTTTCCACTTTATTCATATTGCTCATATTGCCCGCGTTGATGGGGTTCCAGGGGATAAATGCTTTGCCCGTCTCTTCGCAGTATTCGAGCACGGACTCCCATTTCCGGTAGTCGTGGCTGTATTTGTTCTGGACGGAAACGATCCCGACGTATTCCTCTGCTTTTTCGATGTCTTCGACGCTGACCTCGGACAGGCCGATGTGTTTGACCAGGCCTTCTTCCTGTACGCCCTGAAGGAATTCGAGTGACTCTTCGAAGGGCACGTTGGGGTCGATGCGGTGCAACTGGTAGAGGTCGATCCTGTCGAGCTTTAGCCGGGCGAGGCTGCCTTCGAGCGCCTGCTTCAGGTGTTTGGGGCTTGAGTTGATAACCCACTGGCCGGGACCGGTGCGAACGAATCCGCCTTTTGTAGCGATGACCAGTCCGGCGGGGTAGGGATAGAGCGCTTCGGCGATAAGCTCTTCGGAGATATTGGGTCCGTAGCTGTCGGCGGTGTCGATGAAGTTGACTCCGAGTTCGACGGCGCGTTGCAGGACTTTAATGGAGCCGGCGTGGTCTTTAGGCGGACCCCAGATGCCTTCGCCGGTGATGCGCATGGCGCCGTAGCCCATGCGGCGGACGTTGAGGTCGTCACCCAGTGTGAAATCTTTTTGAAAACTGATTTTGGTACTCATGCGGAAATGTTTTTGACTGTGTATGAGAAGCAACGCTGATCTGACCAAATTGTTCATGGTGTAGGAGAAAGATCGGTAAATGCCGTATATTCGTCATTGCAGCGCGATGAGCCCCACTGATTTACACTCTGACCTGGAATTGCTTTCCCGGGTGCGGGAAGGCGACGAGTCCGCCTTCGAAGCGATTTACAAGCGATACTATTCCTTGTTGTATATCCATGCCTGCAAGCTGCTGAAGGAGTCCGGCGAGGCGGAGGACTGTGTTCAGGAAGTTTTTTCGGGTCTCTGGCAAAAGGCTGGCCAGCTCGAGATCAGCGTCTCGCTGTCTTCCTATTTATATACGTCCATCCGGAACCGCGTCCTCAACCGAATCGAGCACAAAAGAGTAAAGGACGCCTATCTTTTTTCCATGCAGCGGTTCATGAAAGAAGGGGTATCGATCACCGATGAAGAGTTGCGTGTGCGCGAGCTGACGGCGCTGATCGAGAGGGAGATCGCGGCGCTGCCGGAGAAGATGCGGGAAGTATTCGAGCTGAGCCGGAGGGAGGAGCTGTCGCACAAAGAGATCGCTGAAAAATTGAATATTTCGGATAAGACCGTGAAGAAGCAGGTCAGCAATGCGTTAAAGATATTAAGGGGCAGACTTAAAGGACCGCTTCGGTTCCTGTTTGGGAGCCTTCCCTGAGGGCGGGTTATCTCCGCGTTAATTTTTTTTTATTTTATCTACTACCTGGGAGTTCGTTGGCTGTCATATATAGATATATGAACGAAGAACAATTCCAGGATCTACTCAAAAAATACGGTTTGGGTCAGTGCAGCGAGGAGGAGAAGGCTTTGCTGGAGAGCTGGTATGTCGACCATGCCCGGCGGGACGGCAGTGTAATGCTGCCCAGCGAGCGGCAGGTGGAGGCCGGCTGGGAGAAGGTGCTTGACCTCTCGGGCCTGGGGCGCAGGCGGCCGCTTGTATCCA
>Ga0310811_10011044_pt1 | contig 11690 bp, 6 predicted proteins | sample YCmetagenome_FD_207642 | JGI IMG/M metagenome (GOLD analysis project Ga0310811, IMG submission 207642) | Soil microbial communities from experimental microcosm in Duke University, North Carolina, United States - YC | ecosystem: Engineered > Artificial ecosystem > Soil microcosm > Unclassified ...
TGCAGGAAGCGCAGGTAGGCGACGCGCGCGTCGCCGCTGCGCGGGCCCTCGCGTCCGGCCAGGCGCGCGTAGGCCTGCGCCGCGGTGTCGTACTCGCCCATCTCGATGAGCGCATCGCCGGCGATCGCGTGCGGCGTCAGCTCGGCCGGATCGAGGTCCAGCGCCTGGCGCGCGAGCGCCAGCGCCTGCTGGAACTCGTGGCGGGCCAGGTGGACGACGGCCAGGGTGGTCGAGGCCGAGCCCGCCGAGGCGCCGCGCGGCAGCAGGGTGAGCGAGCGGCGCGCCGCGGTCTCGGCCAGGCCGTAGTAGGTGAGGTCGCCGCTCTCGCGCGCCTTCTGCACGTAGGCGGCGGCCAGCCGGTTGTGCGCGAGCGGATCGTCGGGATCGGCGGCGACGCGCGCCTGGTGGAACTTGACGAGCTGATCGGTGGCGCGCTCCTGCGCCAGGGGCGCGACCGTACCGGCCAGGAGCGCGACGGCCGCGGCGCCGGCGGCCGCCGCGCTCCTGGTCCTGCACCGCGTCACTGCTGGGGCGGAAAGCCCACGGTGCCGGGCGGCGGCGTGGCGTTGCCCGGCAGCGGATGCGCGAGGCCGATGAACGGGAAGTCGCTCTGCAGCGGCCGATCGTCACCGTTCGTGCTGAGGTCGCCGAGCGTGGCGTCGGGCTTGATGAAGTCGGTGCCCTGCAGCACGGCGAGCACCCGGCGGTCCGGGCACGCCGGCAGGATCGAGCAGTCGAGCGCGGCGCGCTTCGCGAGCGGTCCGCTGCCCGGCAGGCCCGAGCCGTCCGGGAACTTCACGTCGGCCAGCTGACGGGCCAGCCTCAGCAGGATGTCGATGACGTCGTCGTTGAAGCGCCGGCCGTTCTGCAAGCCGTTGCTGGCGACGCCGACATCGGTGGCCGGGCGCGAGAGGTCGATGCGCAGCACGTCGGGGATGAGTACCTTGCGGATCAGGTTCTTGTCGGTGTTGCCGAAGCTGGCGGGCAGCAGCAGCGGCACGCCGTTGGGCAGCGCGGTGACGCCGAGCGCGTCGAGCACCGCCGCGCGGCCGGCGATCGTGTTGCCGGTGCCGTCGTTGTCGGTGGTCGTGAGCGCATCGGGAATGTACTGGCTCACGTTGACCACGTCGGCGGAGGGCACGGTGCGGTTGTAGAAGTCCTTCACGGCCGAGGGCAGGAAGACGGTCTTGAAGACCTGCTGGCCCATGCGCTGGCCCTGGATGTAGGGCCCGAAGTCGCGTGGCTCGTGGTGCGTGGAGAGGCGCCGGAACTTCGAGCGGCTGGTCGTGCCCCACACCCCGATCGTCGTGTCGTTGCCGAGATAGGTCTTGCTGCGCTTGGCCGTGCCCTGCAGCCAGGCCTTCGGCACCTCGACGACGATCGCCGAGGCGTTGAACCCGCCGAAGCTATCGACGCCACTGGTGCCGTCGGCGCGCACGTCGCGGCCGCGCAGGTCACCGAGCACCGTGCCCTTGACGCCGCGGAAGACGTCCTGGGCGTTGCCGAGGATCCGGTTGAGCTGGCCGATGTCGACCACGAAGGGGTCCTCGGCCAGCCCCGCCCACACCCGCATGCCGTCGTTGGACAGCACCGTGCTGGTGCACCCGGTCACCTCCGGCCCGCGCCGGACGAGGTGGTTGTCGGCGCCAACCTCGTGGGGCCGGGTGGGGCCGATCACCGTCACGAACTGGCCGCCGCCGGTGCTCGGGCACCGCGGGTCACGCACCGACTCGTGGCCGTCGAAGGTCGCCTGGATGACCAGGTCCTCCCGGGCATCGCCCGTCGTGTCGATCTTGAACTGGTAGAGGACGTCGTTGCCGAACGAGTAGCTCGAGCGCACCGCCGGGACCGCGAAGCCGTTGACGGTCATCGCGAAGATGACCTTGCTCGAGTCGAGCGGGCTCACGAACACGTAGACGTCGGCGATGTCGGCGGCGGGATCCTCGTCGCTGAGCGGGGCATCCCGATGATCGGCACCGCGTACGTCGCCGGCCCAGGGCAGGGCCACGAGCGCAGCCAGGAGGATCAGGAAGAGGAGGGATGACTTCTTCATGGACAACCTCTGCGAGGAGGTTGGCTGCGCCTCGCCCGCGCCTGAGTAACCGCACCGACCCGGAGAAGGAGATCCGAACCTACTCGTGGGCTCCCACCCTGTCAATGACGGGGCGATTTCCCTCGTGCCACCCGGACACAACGATCTGACCTGCTCGCGTTCTTTGACAGTCAAACGCCGTTCGCGCTACGATTCGTCGCTTCCAACCGTCAGCAAACACTACTCGTGTCACAGCGGGGGGCGATGCGAAGGTATCTGGCGGGTGCAGTTCTCGCTGTCGCCGTCGCGAGTTCAGCCCTCGCCCAGACCAGCGCCCCCACCGAGCCCGAAGAGCCGACCAAGCCCCCGGGGTATGTCGGCCGCCCGCTGGGTGGCCACCCCAGCCCGATCGAGACCAGCCCCGACTTCGTTCCCATCCCCGATCGCTGGCGGCTCGGTCTGCCCAATTGGAATCGGTACGAGCGTCCCATCGAAGCTCCCTACGTACCGGGTCGCTGGTGGGATCCCTACAACCAGAACGTCCTCAAGGGCGATTTCCCGATCTTCGGCCAGAACGTGTTCATCAGCCTGTCGGCCATCATGGACACCCTGTTCGAGGCCCGGCGGGTTCCCACGCCCAGCAACGTCAGCTCCGCCAATCCCGACAGCGCGGACGTCTTCGGCAACGGCGACCAGCTCCTGCTCAACCACAACTTCATCGTGTCGATGGAGCTGTTCAAGGGCGACACCGCGTTCAAGCCGCGCGACTGGGAGCTGCGGCTCACCGGCGTCTTCAACTTCAACTACCTGCAGACGAACGAGAACGGCATCGTCAACATCGACGTCCGCGAGGGCACCGCCCGCAACGAGGATCACGCCAGCCTGCAGGAGTTCTTCATCGAGTACCACCTGGGCGACCTCACGCCGACCTACGACTTCCTGTCGATGCGGGCCGGCATCCAGGGGTTCACCAGCGACTTTCGCGGCTTCATCTTCAGCGACAACAACCTCGGCTATCGCCTCTTCGGCAACCTCGGCTCCAACCGCGACCAGTTCAACCTGGTCTACTTCCGGCCGTTCGAGAAGGACACCAACAGCGGCCTCAACCGCATCTTCGACACCCGCGGCCAGCACGTCGGCATCCTCAACTACTTCCGCCAGGACTTCCTCACGCTCGGCTACACGCTCTCGCTCAGCGCCCACTACCTGCACGACTCGGGCGGCGAGCACATCGACGAGAACGGCTTCGTGGTGCGCCCGGCCATCATCGGCACCCCGCAGGTCCACACGATCGACGCGGTCTACTTCGGCTGGACGGGCGACGGCCACATCGGCCCGGTGAACGTGACCCACGCGTTCTACCAGGTGCTGGGACGCGACACCCACAACCCGATCTCCAACAAGCCGCTCGACCTCAACGCCCAGATGGTGGCGCTCGAGGCCTCGATGGACTTCGACTGGGTGCGACCCAAGCTGACCTTCTTCTACTCGTCCGGCGACGACAAGCCGCTGGACGGGCGGGGGCGCGGCTTCGACTCGATCTTCGACAACCCGAACTTCGCCGGCGGCGGCTTCAGCTACTGGGTCCGCCAGGGGATCGGGCTGCCGACGTCGAGCGTCGAGCTGACGGGCCGCAACAGCATCGTGCCCGCGCTGCGCAGCAGCAAGATCGAGGGCCAGCCGAACTACGTCAACCCCGGCCTGTTCCTGCTCGGCGTCGGCGCCGACTTCGAGGTGACGCCGAAGGTGAAGGTCCTGTTCCAGGCCAACCACGTCCGCTTCGACAAGACCGAGTCGCTGGAGACGATCCTGTTCCAGGACCGCATCCGGCACGACGTGGGCTGGGATCTCAGCCTCGGCATGCGCTGGCGGCCGCTGCTGATCGACAACGTCGTCCTCACCGTCGGCGGCGCCACCTTCATCGGCGGCCCCGGCTTCCGCGACATCTATCAGACGCAGGAGTTCCGCTTCGGGCCCAACGGCCTGGAGAAGGTCAAGACCGAGCGGAACACGATCCTCTACTCCGGCTTCGCGTCGGTGACGCTGACCTACTGAGTCGAGGAGGGACGACGCTGAGGCGCTGGCTCTGGATGCTGTGGCGGCTGGGCGTGCCGGCGATGCTGATGGTCGCATTCGCGACGTTCGGGCTCATGAGCGAGACGTCGGCGCCCGACGTCGTCGGCGGCGACGCGGCGCGCCCCCTGGCCCGCGCGGTCACGCCGTCCGAGCCGTGGCCGACCATCGCCACGCCGGCTGCTCGGGCGACGTCGGACGTCGAGGCCGGCGTCGACGGAGCGAGCGGCGCCGGCGAAGGCGTGCTCGCGTGGCCGGGCGACGGCCCGCTGGAGGCGACGCCGCGCCTGCCCTCGGAGCTGGCGCCGGCCGGGCCCGATCTCGTCGTGCCCATGCCGCCGCAGACGCCGTGGGCCCCGGTGGCGCTGCACGCGCACGCGCCCGACGGCGGGAAGTCCGTGCCGGCGCAGTGGACGCCCGCCTCGATGGGAGCGTTCGTGACCCCGGAGCAGACGGCGGCGCTGCAGCCCGTCGCGGCGCAGACCGGTGACGTGGTGGAGGGCGTGTTCTGGTTCGGCCCCCGCGGCCTGGAGCGGATCCGCATTCTCGGGGAGGTGCCGGAGTGAGTCGAGGCGACTGGCGGTGGCGTCGCGCCGGGGTGACGGCGCTGATGGTGGCGCTGGTGCTGGCCGCGCTGGTGCCGTGGTCGAGCCGCGAGTCGACGCGGCGGCCGTCAACCGGCGTGGCGATCGCTTCCGCCGACGAGCGCAGTCCGCTGCAGCTCGCCCAGCGCATCCGCCGCGGGCCGGCCGAGGAGGAGCCGCCCGCTCAGCCGGCGACTCCGGCCGAGCCGGAGAAGCCCGAGCCCGAGAAGTCCGAGCTCGCCAAGCAGAGCCAGGCCGACGCCGATCGCAAGAGCACCGGCTGCCTGACCTGTCACACCAGGACCGACTCGCCGAGCATGCACATGGCCACGACCGTGAAGCTCGGCTGCACCGATTGTCACGGCGGTCGCGTCGAGGTGCGCGCGCCCGAGGGCACGAGCCCAGGGTCGCCCGCCTACGATGCCGCCAAGAAGCAGGCCCACGTGCTGCCGCGCAACGCGGCAGCGTGGCCGAGCTCGGCGAACCCGCGACACGCCTACACCGACCTGCTGCGCGAGAGCGCGGAGTTCGTGCAGTTCGTCAATCCCGGCGATCTCCGCGTCGCGCGGCGCACGTGCGGGCCGGGGGGCTGTCATCCGAGCGAGGTCGCCGCCGTCGAGAAGAGCATGATGAAGACTGGACCGATGCTGTGGGCGGCCGCCGCCTACAACAACGGCGGCTTCCCGCTCAAGCGCCCGCACTTCGGCGAGTCCTACGGTCCCGACGGCATGCCGCAGCGTCTGCTGACCACGCCGAAGCCGACGGCCGACGATCTGAAGAAGGGCGTCCTGCCGTTCCTCGACCCGCTGCCGCGCTTCGAGGTGGGCCAGCCGGGCAACGTGCTGCGCGTCTTCGAGCGGGGCCAGGAGAAGCCGCTCGAGATCGGCCTGCCCACGCAGGACGAGCCGCCGGGGCGGCCCGCCAACCGGCTCAGCCAGCGAGGGCTGGGCACGTTGAACCGGACGGATCCGACCTGGCTGAACCTCCAGAAGACGCGGCTGTTCGACCCGGCGCTGTCCTTGCTCGGCAACAACGATCATCCGGGCGAGTTTCGCTCCAGCGGCTGCTCGGGCTGCCACGTGCTGTACGCGAACGATCGCTCGCCCGTGCACTCGGGCGACCTCGCGCAGTTCGGCAACCTCGGGCGCTCGCAGACGGTCGACCCGACCATCCCCAGGAACGAGTCGGGCCACCCCGTGCGCCACCAGTTCACGAACTCGATCCCGTCGAGCCAGTGCGTGGTCTGTCACCACCACCCCGGCACCACGGTGACGAACAGCTATCTCGGCACGATCTGGTGGGACAACGAGACCGACGGCAAGCTCATGTATCCGGCCAAGGAGCGCACGCTCACGGCCGACCAGCGCTTCGCGATCCAGCAAGCCAATCCGGAGGGCGCGGCGGCGCGCGGCAACTGGTCGGATCGCCAGTTCCTCCACAACGTGACGGACCTCAACCCCAAGCTCACCCGCACGCAGTTCGCCGACTACCACGGCCACGGCTGGGTGTTCCGCAACGTCTACAAGACGGACCGCCAGGGCCACCTGCTGGATGGCGAGAACAAGATCGTCGCGGCCGACGACCCCGAGCGATTCACGAAGGCCGTGCACCTCAAGGACATCCATCTCGAGAAGGGCATGCACTGCTCGGACTGTCACTTCAAGCAGGACAGCCACGGCAACGGCAAGCTCTACGGCGAGACGCGGGCGGCCATCGAGATCACCTGCGTGGACTGCCACGGCTCCATCAAGGCCCGCGCGAACCTCAAGACCTCGGGCCCGGCCGCGCCGCCCGGCGGCAACGACCTCTCGCTGCTGCAGACGCCGTTCGGCCAGCGCCGCTTCCAGTGGCGCGGCGACACGCTCGTGCAGCGCTCGACGGTGAACAAGGACGTGTCGTGGGAGGTCGTGCAGGTGCTCGACTCGGTCGACCCCACCTCGGCGTGGGCGATCGCCAATCCCAAGCGCGCCGAGCGCTCGCGGCTGGCCAAGACGCTGCGCCGCGACGGCGCTACCTGGGGCGATGTACCCGACCAGGACGCCGAGCTGGCCCACGCCGACAGCCGGATGACGTGCGTGGCCTGTCACACCTCGTGGGTGACGAGCTGCTTCGGCTGCCACCTGCCGATGAAGGCCAACGAGCGCAAGCCGCTGCTGCACAACGAGGGCGCCGTCCTCCGCAACTGGACGCCCTACAACTTCCAGACGATCCGCGACGACGTCTTCATGCTGGCGGTGGACGGCAGCACGGTGGGCAGGCGGCTGTCGCCGGCGCGCTCGACCTGCGCGGTGCTGGTCGGCTCCCAGAATGGCAACCGCGAGTGGGTGTACTCGCAGCAGCAGACGCTGTCGGCCGAGGGCTTCAGCGGGCATTCGTTCAGCACGTTCGTGCCCCACACCGTCCGCTCGACGGAGACGAAGCACTGCACCGACTGCCACGTCTCCAGGGCCAACGACAACAACGCCTGGATGGCCTCGCTGCTGATGCAGGGCACGAACTACTACAACTTCATCGGCCGCTTCGCCTACGTGGCGGAGGGAGGCCACGGGCTGCAGGCGGTCATCGTCACCGAGCGCGAGGAGCCGCAGGCCGTCATCGGCAGCACCTTGCACGAGGTGGCCTATCCGACGGCGTTCAAGAAGCATCAGGACGGCGGCGCGCTCCTCACCGAGTCCGTGCACCATCGCGGCCGCGACGTGCTCGACTTCTTCGGCAAGGACGAGGTGCTGTCGATCCAGCTCCGCGGCGAGTACCTCTACACGGCCAACGGGGCGGGCGGCTTCCGCGCCTACGACGTCGCCCAGGTCGATCAGAAGGGCTTCTCGGAGAAGATCGTCACTGCACCGGTCTCGCCCCTGGGCCAGCGCCTCTACGTGAAGACCAGGTACGCGACGGCGGTGGCCTCGCCCTCCACCCTGGCCGTCGATCCCACGCGCACCCAGCGGCCGGAGAACGAGGAGCAGAAGATCCACCCGGTCTACGCCTATCTCTACGTGACGGACCGGGAGGAGGGCCTCGTCGTCATCGGCAACCCGCTCGACAGCCCCAATCGCCCGGGCGTGTCGACCTTGCTCGACGGCGATCCCACCAACAACTTCCTGGAGCGCGCGCTGGCCTTCAACCCCGACGGCCTGCTCAGCGGCGCGGTGAACATCACCCTGGCCGGCCACTACGCCTACGTCCTGGCGCCGAAGGGGCTGTTCGTCGTCGATCTGGACAACCCGCTCAAGCCGCGCATCGTGGCCAGCATCGGCGCGCCGGCGATCGTGGGGCCGCGCGCGGTGGCCGTGCAGTTCCGTTACGCGTTCGTGACGGACTCCGAGGGCCTGAAGGTCATCGACGTGACCGATCCCACCCATCCGCGGGCCGTACCCAGCGCGGTCGTGAAGCTGGCCGACGCCCACGGGCTCTACCTGGCCCGGACCTACGCCTACGTGGCGGCGGGGCGGCAGGGACTGGCGGTCATCGACATCGAGCGGGCCGAGACTCCGACCCTCGATCGGCTATATGATGCCGGCGGTGCCATCGACGACGCCCGGGACGTCAAGGTGGGGATGACGAACGCGAGCCTCTTCGCCTACGTGGCCGACGGCAAGAACGGCCTGCGCGTCATCCAGCTCACGTCGCCCGAGGCCACGCCCACCTATCTCGGCTTCAGCCCGCGCCCCGAGCCGCGCCTCATCGCCACCGCCCGGACCCACGGACCGGCGCTGGCGGTTTCCAAGGGAACCGATCGTGACCGCGCGGTGGACGAGAGCGGCAACCAGATCGCCGTGTTCAACCGGCTGGGCTCGCGGCCGATGACCCTGGCCGAGATGCAGCGCCTCTATCTGAAGGACGGGCGCGTCTATACCGTGAGCGAGGAACCGCCCGGCGCCCCCCGGCAGCCCGCCGAACCCAAGCGCGAGGAGCCGGCGACCGGGCCGGAAACGGGACCGCGGCTGAGACGGCCGCGCTGAGCCGGTGAAGGGGACCAGGCCTCACCACAGGAGGGACCTCATGTCGCATCGTGCTGCGCTGGGCGCCGTGCTGGGCGCCGTCGTCATCGCCGCCGTGGTCATCGGAGGCACGCGTCCCTCGACGCCGCTGGCTCCCGACACGGTTCACGCACAGGGCAACTACAAGTACACGGGCGCGGCCTCCTGCGCGGCCTCGAACTGCCACGGCAGCACGAAGCCCAAGGCCGACTTCCCGAAGCTGAACGAGAACGTGGTCTGGTTCCAGAAGGACAAGCACGCCAAGGCCTACGCGACGCTCACCAACGAGAAGCTGAAGTCGGGCGTGAGCCCCGCGAAGATCGCCACCAACCTCAAGATCGCCAAGGCCACCGAGTCGAGCAAGTGCCTCGTCTGCCACGCGGTGGACGTCAAGCCCGAGCTGCGCGGGCCCAAGTTCGACATCACCGAGGGCGTGCACTGCGACGGCTGCCACGGCCCCGCCGAGAAGTGGCTCGAGCCCCACGCCGAGAAGGGCTGGACGCACGAGCAGTCGGTGAAGGTCGGCATGTACGACACCAAGAACTTCCTGCTGCGGGCCGAGAAGTGCGTCTCCTGCCACCTGGCCATCGATGCCGACATGGTGGCGGCCGGCCATCCCGACCTGCTGGCGTTCGAGCTCGACACCTTCAGCGCCACGATGCCCCCGCACTGGCGTGACAAGGGCACGTGGGCCAGCACGCGGACGTGGTCGACCGGGCAGGTGATCTCGCTGCGCGAGGCCGCCAAGCAGCTGGGCGATCGGGCCAGCGGCAACGCCTCCGCCGCGCTGCTCAACGACGCGCTGGCCAAGGTGCAGGGCCACGGTGCGGTGGTGCGCGTGCTGCTGGGCGCCGTTGCCGCCGACGCGCAGAAGTCGGTGGAGACCGACGTGGCCGCGCTCACCGACGCCGTCGGCAAGGGCGACAAGGCCAAGATCGCGGCGACGTCCAAGAACCTGGTCGCGACCATGAACGCGCAGGCGCCCAAGGTCGCCACCAAGGAGTGGGATCAGGCGAGCACCAAGAAGATCATGAGCGACATCGCCGCGTCGGGTGACGCCATCGGCGGCGTCGGCATCCGCGGCGCCGAGCAGGCGGCCATGGCGCTCGATCGCCTGTACAGCGGCTACTCGAAGGCACCCGGCCAGAAGGCCGACAAGGCCGCCGGCGACGCGCTCGACAAGATGTTCGGCACCATCGAGGATCCCAAGAAGTACGACGGCAAGGCGTTCGGCGCCGCCGCCAAGTCGTTCGGCGACACCATCAAGTAGTCGACGCCGGGCGGCGGCCGGCCTCAGCGGGTCGCGCTGAAGCGGCCGCCGCCCAGCTTGCCCGCCTCGATGAGCCCCACGAAGAAGCTGTAGAGCTGGCCGTACGCCTCGTAGCGCGCCTCGCCCAGCCGGGCGACCGTCTCCTCGCGCATGGCCCGGAACATCTCCAGCCGCGCTCGCAGGATGCCGCGCCACTCGTCGGTGAGGTCCTCGGCCGCCACGGCATGGAACCCGACGGCGCCGATCAGCTGGCGATAGCCGTCGAGGGTCTGTAGCGTGGTGGCGGCCATCCACTCGTGCAGGCGCCGGCGCTCGCCGTCGCCGAGGGCGGGGCGGGCGATCCAGTCGGTGAACGCCAGGCGACCGCCCGGCGCCAGCACGCGATACATCTCCGCGAGCACCGCACCCTTGTCGGCGATGTGCAGCAGCGCCTCCTGGCTCAGGCAAGCCTCGAAGCGCCCGCGCCCGAACGGCAGCGCCGTCGCATCGCCGCGCACCACGCGCACGCGATCGTGCAGGTGCACGAGCCGCGTGAGCCGCGCGGCCCCTACGGCGCGCTGGGCGTTGAGCTCGATGGCGACGACGCGACCGCCGCGGCGACCGGCCAGGAAGCGGGCCGGCCCGGCCAGCCCCGCGCAGACGTCGAGCACGCGCGTGCCGGGGCCGATGCCGGCCAGTCGCGCCAGCGCGTCGACGGCGGCGAGGCCGCCGTAGTGGTCCTGATCGAAGTCGAACAGATCGTCGGCGGTGAGTGGGCCGTCGGCCAGCGCGCTGCGCCGGCGGCGCACCCCCGCCAGCACCAGGCTCTCGCTGATCGGATGGCGATCGTAGAACGCGATGACGTCGTCGTGGCTCACGCGTGCCTCGGGCCCGGGCCGTTGAAGCGTGCGGCCAGCTATGATACAAGCAAGGTCGTTCTCACCCCATCCTGTGAGGGAGCCTCATGAGCACGGTAGGCAAAGCCGGCCTCGAAGACGTCGTCGTCTCGACGTCGGACATCTGCTTCATCGACGGACGCGAGGGTCGCCTCGTCTATCGCGGCTACGACGTGGACGATCTTGCCGCGCATTCCACCTTCGAGGAAGTGGCCTACCTGCTCTGGTACGGAGCGCTCCCGACCAAGAAGGAGTTCGACGCCTTCGGCAAGGCCCTGGCCTCCACGGCGAATCGCAAGCTGCCGCCGAAGCTCCTGAGCCTGCTGCGCGTGCTGCCGAAGAAGACGACGCCGATGGAGGTGCTGCGCACCGGCGTGTCCGCACTCTCGGCCTGGGATCCCGATGCCGCCGACAACTCGCGCGACGCCTCGCTGCGCAAGTGCATCCGTCTCACCGCCCAGATGCCGACCCTGGTGGCGGCGTGGGAGCGCATCCGCCGCGGCAAGGCGCCGGTCGCGCCGAACCCGAAGCTGAGCCTGGCCGCGAACTTCCTCTACATGATGGCCGGCAAGAAGGCCACCGACCTGGCCGTCAAGACGTTCGACATCGCGCTCATCCTGCATGCCGATCACGAGTTCAACGCCTCCACCTTCGCCGCCCGCGTCACCGCCGCCACCTTGTCCGACCTGCACTCGGCCATCACCTCCGCCATCGGCGCGCTCAAGGGCCCGCTGCACGGCGGCGCCAACGAGCAGGTCATGTTGATGGTCGACCAGATCAAGGACCCGGCCAAGGCCGACGCGTGGATCCGCAAGGCGCTGGCCGACAAGGCGCGCATCATGGGCTTCGGCCACCGCGTTTACCGCGTGGAGGATCCGC
>Ga0310811_10011045_pt1 | contig 11689 bp, 9 predicted proteins | sample YCmetagenome_FD_207642 | JGI IMG/M metagenome (GOLD analysis project Ga0310811, IMG submission 207642) | Soil microbial communities from experimental microcosm in Duke University, North Carolina, United States - YC | ecosystem: Engineered > Artificial ecosystem > Soil microcosm > Unclassified ...
GTCAGGTCGAGCACGCTGTCTTTTTGCAAGATCACGATATCGATATGGCTGGGCTGCGTTGCGCTTACACCATGTTTAAAAGCGTTCTCCACAAAAGGCAAAAATATCATGGGTGCTACCGGCTTATCGGTCAGTTTGGTTGGTTCATCAAAGTTTATTTTAACTACATCTGTCAGGCGCAATTTCATCAGGCTGATGTAATCCTTCACAAATGCAAGCTCCTGGCTCAGCATGGTGTTCGCTTGCTGCGTATCATACAATAAATAGCGCATCATTCGCGATAGCTGGTGAATGGCTTTCCCGGCTACATCTGCATCTACCTGGGTAAGCGCATAAATATTATTTAGCGTATTGAAAAAGAAATGCGGGTTGATCTGTGCCTTCAGAAAAGATAGTTCAGATGTTACTTTATCCTTCTCCAATTCCTCGCGAGACTGCTTATCTTTTTGCCATTTCTGGATAGTCGTGATGCTGGTACTGATGCCCAAAACCAGTGCTGTTACGGTCATTGTAAGCGTATCTAAACCGCGCCCCTTGCCTTTGTCCGGCTTTTTAGGATGATGATTGGTCATTTCCCATCCTTGTTTTTGTGCGCGTTTGTGGAACGCCGCATCAAACAATTGATGGAGGTTTAATGCCTTGTCAACCCAACCACTCAGGAACACGATTGCAACTACAATAACAACCATAGAACTGAGATAATAACCCGTACGGTTTTTCAGCAGAAAACGGGGGACAAGCACCAGGGCGTTGAGATAAAAAACTGCTACCATTGAACCAAGCACGATCACTTGTTTTATCCAAAACTGGTATGGTACATCTATATCCGAAAAATAAGGCTGATAAAAGAAAAGTAAAACGCCGAAAACAGCCCATATCAATATCTGGATCAATACACCTATCAACCGGCTTTGGGATTTTGGAGCAAACATTATTAAGTTAAATTACAATCATTTATTTACAAATGCATTATCTGAGGCTACAATATTACCTATCAAAGCGTTACCGCACAATTTAAACCGCCCGGAGACTATTTTTTGCCGACGAAGGGGAAGATACAATCTTTAAATAGCCGTTTTCAGGATTCGTCGGTTAAAACGGGACTTTATAGGGGAAAAATCTGTTTCCATCTATACATAAATGACACCCGTCTATTCTATTTTTTTGTGTACGCATTATGGAATTGTTTTGGGCATCATAAATGAAAAATATGAAACTCAAACCCCTACTTACAGTAATAATTTTGTTCATCGCAGGGCATGCTTTTGCTCAGCAAACCGGCAGACCGGTAAGCGGCGTAGTAAAAGACACCACCGGAACAACAATTCCCGGAGCTACCGTAAAGCTATTGACCGGAACGGACAGCTTAACAGTCGCCACCGATATGAATGGCAAATTCACCTTCCCGGCCGTCCCTGTTAATCAGTTTAGTTTGATTGTGTTTTCGGTCGGATACCAGGGCATAAAACGGAAGTTCGTTTTAAATAACGACAAAACGCTGGCGGAACTCGCGCCCATCGTCCTAAAAAGTGATGCTATCGCGCTGAAAGGAGTTACTATCTCTGATGTCAACGCTGTCAAAATAAAAGAAGATACAATAGAGTATAACGCAGCGGCCTATAAGGTACGCGAAGGCGCTGCTGTGGAGGATGTGATCAAAAAGCTGCCGGGCGTGGATGTGGACAAAGATGGCAACATCACTGCCCAGGGTAAAAGCGTAAGTAAAGTACGGTTGAACGGTAAGGATTATATGGCCGGCGATGTTACCAGTCTGACCAAAAACCTGCCTGCCGACCTTGTTCAGAATATACAGGTAGTTGATGATTATGGTGACCAGGCCAACATTACCGGTATAAAAACCGGCGACCCGCAAAAGGTATTGAATATCAATATCAGGCAGGATAAAAACTATGGTTATTTCGGACAGGCTACTGTAGGTGGCGGCAGGGATGCTATTCCTGAAACTCACGGCACAACAGACGATGACCGTTATATCGCTTCAGCTAATGTTTTCAGTTTTAATGGCAACAGGCAGATCGCAGTATCGGGTAACCTGAATAATACCAATACCAACCTGTTCAATTTTGGCGGTGGCGGCGGTCGCGGCGGACCCGGCGGGCCTCCTCCGGGTTCAGGCAGTACTAATGGTATCGCTACGGCGCGTTCTTTTGGGTTGAATTATCGCGATAGCTGGGGCAAAAAAGTAACCGTATACGGTAGCTACAGTTTCTCCAATAACTCGGTAAATACTGTTACCAATGCTATTCAGTATAACACATCGCTGGATAATCCAACAACTAACAACACAAATACCAATGAGACCGATGGCAAGCTGAACCACCGCTTTAATTTCAATATCGAGTGGAAGCCAGATACAGTTAACTACTTTAAAATAACACCATCATTTTCCTACGCAAGTGTATTAACTAACGAAACCCAGAGCAGCGACCTGTTTGCATCCGACAGTAAGATAACGCAATCAAAGTATGATCTGAACCTGATGAGCAACTCAACCGCGCCAAACTATGGATTGAATGTATTGTACAATCACCGTTTCAGTACACGCGGGCGCAACCTCAGTATTTTGTTAACATCTGGGTCGACTAAAAGCAGCCAGTATCAAAATCCTGCTTACACCTATTTAGACAGTACAAAAGCCAATGCCCCGGTAAATCAGATGATCAATACCACCAGTCGCACAGACAGTGTCGGCGCGTCTCTTTCTTACATGGAGCCACTGAGCAAATTATCGTTCCTGGAATTTAATTATGGTTACCATTATGCCAATACTAATGCCGATAAAGCAACAGATACATTAGCCGACAATGGAGACATAAACCGTTACGCATTATTGAGCAACGATTATAAGTTCCAGTTCATCACCAATCGTTTTGGTTTGAATTATAGATATATCGATAAGAAGTACAACTATACTTTGGGTGTAGCAGCCCAGCCATCCTTATTGCAGGGATCATCATTAGAGAGCGCGCCAACGCATATTACTACTTTTAATTTTTCGCCGGTTGCACGATTTGTTTACAATTTCTCGCGCAGCCAGGCACTCACCATCAATTATAACGGATCGAGCAATTCGCCCACCTACTCACAGCTGCAGCCGGTTACTGATTATTCTAATGCGAGCTACCCGGTGCAGGGTAATCCCGATTTGAAGCCGGAGTACAACAATACGTTCAGCATTCGCTATAATAAGTTCGATTTTGCCAGTGGCAATGTATTTTTCTCGAATGTGAATTTCACGGCATCCAATGACAAGATTGTTGCTACAACGGTTACTTATCCTAAGAATTACACAGACCCGCATTTGGCAGGCACCGTGCTTACCAGGTATCAAAATGCCGACGGCTATTACAATGCATCGGCGTTCTACTTCTTCGCCAAGCCATGGGAAAAACGCAAATACACGCTCTTTATTAATGGCAATATCAGCTACACCAATAGTATCGGCTACCTGGGTACCATCAAAGGCGATTCGACCAATTTCTCTGAAACCGATCAGAAAAACATCGCTAAAAACCTGGTGCTGACACAGGGCGCACGCTTCAGGGTGGATATTACCGATGTGATCGACGCAACGGCCAATGCAAGCTACAGTATCAACCATTTAACAAACACGGTACCCCAGGCCAATGTGAACAACAACTATAAGACCATTAACCTGGGAGTTAGCGGTAAAAACTACGTATGGAAAGATTGGACACTGAGCTACGATTACACCAAAACGGTTTATGAAGGCTTTACCGGGGCTACCAATCCAAACATCCTGAATGCTTATGTGGAACGCCGCTTCCTGAAAGGCAATGTGGGTACCCTGCGCTTCGCGGTGAATGATATTTTTAACGAGAACACGGCTTTCACTTCAACCCAAAACGGCAACTACATTAACCAAAGCAATGTGAACCGTTTGGGCAGGTATTATATGCTGACATTCACCTTGCGCCTGCAAAAATTTGCGGGTAAATCGCCAATGCAAGGTGGCCCTGGCGGACCGGGCTTTAGACCGGGTGGCGGAGGCCCCGGTGGCCCTCCTCCTCCGGGCGGTGGCGGTCTTGACTAGTGCTGGTTGAAGTAGTTGAAGCAGTTGTAAAGGTTGAAGAGGTTATATTAGTTATGGTAAAATAGAATAACTGGCTGTTTTACCATTTCAACCTTTACAACTTCTACAACCAATACAACTTGTTTAAAAGCAAAGGATCAATAAACATGAGGTTGATCTGATTTAGTAGATGGCGTTCCGGGATGAGATCCGGAACGTTTTTTTACAGTAAGTGTCAATTAAACCGATTGCTTATTAATTTATAAAATATCCGGTTAATTAAATACCAATCAGTGATTTAAGGGGTGGTTTTGGGGGATATTTTCTTTAATTGAGATAAAGTCACTTGTTGCCCGGTTGTTCAACTTTCCTTAGGAGAAAATGTAAAATACTTGTTACAATTAAAATAGAGGCATAAATTGAAAAAGCAAATTCAGCTTAAAATGTTAATAACCAACCTTAAATGTTGAAAAGTACGGTCTAAAAGCATCGAACTTCTGAACAATATCATCGTACAAGACGTTACTTAGTAGTTAAAGATAATTGTTCGCATGAGGAAAATTATATTAATGTCTGTGGTAGGCGTTATATTCCTTGGTGCTTGTCAAAAGAAAGCTGAAAACAACCCGTCCCCTGTTGCACCCGGTTCCCCTATTATTCCGCCTACCACGCAGACTGTCGCCGCACAGACCGATACCATCCCAGACGGTGGTATGCTAAAGATCAAACTACAGCTGGATTCAGCTGCACTTGATGAAACTTTATTAATGTTCAGGCATTCTGCTTCCTGCACTTATTCAAGTTCACAGGATGCGCCCTATTTCGCCGGCTTTGGTAAAGGGAGTTTAAGCACTTTCACCCGGGATGGTGTAAGTTGTGCCATACAGACTATACCATTTACTTCGGGCAGTATTATCCCTCTAAAGGTAACCGCTAAAAGTGACGGTGTATATCTCCTGAAAACGAGTTTCACCAAAAACGTTCCAGCTAATTTAGGTATATGGCTGAAAGATGCCTATCGGAAAGATTCGCTGAATATCAGGCTATGGAATTACCGCTTTGATGTGATTAAGTCGGATACGAATAGTTACGGTGCGCATAGGTTTAGTGTGGTGATTAGGTGACCGTTGATTGGAGTGATTAAATGATTTCGTTGATATTGATTATCATGTGATCCTGTAGCCATTCAAATCAGTGCTTCATACAAGTGAAGTAAGCCATTGCGCACTACACTTCGAGTGCCTCAGTGTGACACCCTTTTTTCTGGAAGCCCTATACGCGAAAGCGTTCAGCTACCTGGTCGATAGTATACTCTACGTATTTTTTTGCGCGGTCTGCATAGTCAGGGGCGTCTTCCAGCAATTCTTCGAGTATAGATTTGCCGTTCTCTTTTTCCTTTGTCAGGTAGTAGATACCGTATCCTACCGCGGCGCCTATCGCCATAAATTTAAAAATACGCATAATGGTGTGGCTAAACTTTAAATAAAGTTACAAAAATGAAATAACAGAATTGCCCGCCAAAATATTTTAACCAACTAAAAAATTTAATTGATCTCTTCGTGTTCCAGTTGGTGGATCATCGGGCTGTCGAAGCTGAAACGAAGGTCGCTTTCTATTTTTTCGCGTGTAGGACGCAGGAAAATAAAGTAGAGAGACATTAAACCCGTGATAAACAGGAAGAATATATTGCCACTGAGTATATAAGCTACAATCGCAAACACAGCGGGCCCTTGTATCAACACAAAACGGGTTATCAGAACAGATTGATATCCCGTAAGCTTTTCAATTGTACTTTCCTTTTCGCGCAGAATGTATTTTTGTTTCTTAAATACCAGGTAGCCACCAAAAAATCCTCCCAGGGCAAGTACGGGCACTATAAATACAAACTGATCGTCCATATTCATTACGCCAAAATACATCCGTGTAGTTTGGGCAAAGGCCACAATTGCAAAAAGCATTTGGAATGCCAGTAGTGCAGCGTGTGTAAAGGCAACGGTCTTTAACGTGCTGTCGGGTGTGATCGATTTGAAGGTTCTGTTGTAGTCCATGGGAATGTTTTTATAACAACAACCCATTTTTACGATAATGAAGCAATAAAGTTTCTATTTCTCGTCCAGTTGCACCGTACCGGACTTTTTATCAAGACTGACGTTGATGACGGTGGTGAAAAGCGAGTTATCAAAACGGTAAATATTTTGATAAGCGTCCTTCCCTTCAAAGATTAGCGACATGGTTGACCGCTTAGCCTGGGTATACAGCGAATTAAGATCCTGAAACCGCAGTGTGTGATAGATCACCTGCCGGGTTGTGTTGCCGCTCATCATCTTATTGCTTTCGCCCAGTGAAAGTGTTTCTGCGATTGATGGATCGACGCGATTGCTTTTAAACCGTTCAAAGCTTTTGCCGTTCAGCGTAACTTTCCCAAGTGAATGAAAACCTTTACCAATGATCAGGAAGTTGTGCACCTGGTCTGTGGTCATACCCGTGAGACCCTCCAATTCTTCCAGCGTAAGACTTTGGGCGCGACATACCATGCCTGCTAAAAGCAATACAACAATAAATGAGTACTTTTTTATCATATCAACTTATTATTCACCTGGATGATAGCCTTTTACGGCGTGTTTAAGCACATCGTTTCGATAAAACCAAATATACTTAAAATGTCCGTTAATATAGCCTTCGGCCTGATCTGTAAAATGCGTCGATTTCGGATCGAAGGATTCGCCACCGGTAATGATACTTTTAGCCTTCACCCGCGGACCAAATTCAACGGCAACAATAAAACTATTACCGCTGTAACCATACCGTTTTTGCGTATTTACGCTTTTGCTTTGATACGACGGCAACTGTCCGAACTGTGATCCTACCAGGCCAACAGGTATGCTTGGAGAGTTATCGTCAAACGTTACCCCATCAGGAGGTCTTTGGTAGCGATTAACTTCCCCCCATTCTGTTTTCCACGTTCCGTAGCGTTTCTCGAGGCTTTTTATCGATTCGGCAAAAATTTCAAGTTGCCTTTGCGGACTCATTTCTTTGAGCATTTTTTCGACGCGGACTGTTTGATAGGAAGATTCTTCTCCGGTTTGCGCGTGTGGTAATTCGTCTATCAGCCTGGTCCCCCATTCTACGGCAATAGTAGTAGCCACTGATTTTGCAGCTGATCGCCGGTCCCATTCCTTCATAATACCGATAGGTTCAGCAAGCGATTTTTTGGTTGAATCATTAGCCGTTTCATAAGCACTAAACAATGGCGGGAGCACATCATCAAACATGGCAAGGTAATGGTCATACCCTTTGGCGATCAGACCATCGAGGGTGATATTCTTAGCATTGCCAAACAAGCGCATTGCGTTGATCCCCCGGTAATTTTGACCATCGGTTGCCATGTAAACCGGATATTTATTTTTATCTGGACTGCTGGCTCCGGAACAGGTATAAGGAGTTGAATTACAATTCTCTATCCATCCGGTTTCAGGATCATAAACATGAACGATCTCATTTAATAAATGCGTCCCGTGCCATTCGGTTGCCGATGTGGTACCATCTACAGGCAAAGTCCAGTCTAATTTAGGATCACGTTTCGGCATAAAGTTGCCGTTCCAGAAAGCAATATGACCCTTATCATCCGCATAAACCGTGTTGTTACTGCCGTTAGATACCAGTTGCATAGCCTTTTTATATTCCTCAAAATTATGAGCCTTGGTTATCAGCCATGATTCGAGCAAGGCATTATATGAGCGGTTATTTGATCGCAAGGCCATCCATTTGCCATTGCGGACTCCTAATACCGGGCCATGATGGGTATAATAACCAGTAATGGTTCTATGCTCTATTTTATCACCGTTTTTGATATTCATTACCAGTTGGCGGGTAATCACCGGTTTCAGTTTACCATCGTATTCGTAAAACCATTTGCCATCCTTTTTGATCACTTTTTCGGCATACAAATCGGATACGTCGGCATTACTGGTAGTGTGCATCCATCCGCAATGCTGATTGAATCCCTGGTAAACAAAGAAATTACCCCAGGTAGCAGCGCCATAGGCATTCAGCCCTTCATCGCTTACTACATGTACTTCGTCCCTGAAATAAAAAGGTACGTGCGGATTAATATACAACATCGCATGTCCCGATGCTGTTCGTGATGGCGCCAGGGCAAAGCCATTCGATCCGGTCTCCCTTTCGACAATTACATTTTCGGGTGCATGAGAAGACGAGACACCGCCCAGACTTTCGGGTCCATTGCTATAAAAATTCTGTGTCTCTTTAATATTAATCCCCCCTGTTTGGGTTGCAGAAACGCTGCCATCGGTAAACATCAACGCATACCAGGGTTCAAAATGATGAAAAACGGCAGGCTTTACTCCGGGATGCTTATATAGGTAATAGTTGATACCATCAGCAAAAGCGTTCATCAGCTTTTTAAACCATAGCGGACTGGCCTTATAATCTTTTATGGCGTCGGTACTGTCAGCAATTAGTTGCAATTGAATGTCAGTATATAGTTTACTTTCGCCCTCAGCTTCCGACTGCCGGCCAAGCTGGTATAAATAATTTCGCTCTATTCCCTTAAAATTCTCTTCGCACTCGGCATACATCAAACCAAAAACTGCGTCTGCATCAGTTTTTCCGTAAATGTGCGGTATACCCCAATTATCACGAATGATAGTTACCGCCTCCGCCTCGTTTTTAAACCGCATGATCTCGGTTTTAGTAAAGCTTTGAGCAGCACAACAAAACGGTATCATGAGCAAAGCAGCAGAAATTATTTTTCTCATCTTTTAACAATCATCGTAACAACGGATATAAATATGCATCAAATGCTTACTATTTTAACATTATTGATTATAATTGTACCAATAACATTTATTTTTTGTTGCTAAATAAAATTTAAGTTTATACCAGCACAATTTTTAGCAAAAACATCTGTTCATTAGTATTGAAAAAATATATTGGTCTTTTGAAAACAAAACACTCAATCGATTGATATACAATGTATAAATATTTCAGCCTGTTCAAAACAAAAAACAGGTTCTATTTGATAACACAAGGTCGGAAACGATCATAAAGAGCTTGGATAAATATTCAAATATTATCTGAGATTTAGTTGATTCAACATTATTGAGAGTGATGTTGAAGTGCGTTCCGGGGTGAGATACGGAACGCATTTTTTATTTCACAGGCACCACAGCTCTCATCGGATAATATTCATAACGATTGATGCCCGTTGCCGGATCGTTCTCAATCAACTCTTTCAATTGTTCTTCTGTCTCCACTTCAACTACCCCTACTCCATACACCTCTTTAGGATCCATCACCGGGCCGAATACTATCACCATGCCTTTGTTCATCAGGTCGCTCCAGTAGGTAACATGCTGCATCATAATGGCTCTTTCTTCAGCGGTCATATCCCGGGCAAAAGTTGGCCTGGATGGGTTTAGTTTTAAAAAATAATGAGGCATAATTCTTTTATGATCGGTTATGATCAAAGATAATATTCCGCTATGAATGCCAATGTCATTAAGTTGAGGAATTTCGTTTCAATTTATAGCCATGTGTTGACTCACCCGAATGCGCTACGCTGTTCAGCCCTCTCTGCCGCAAGCGGTAAAGAAGGCAAAAAAATAAGAACCCTCTTTACGAAGTAGAGAGGGTGGTCGAGCGAAGCAATGACCGGGTGAGTTGAATGGGCGACTTGCTTAACTAATGACATTGCCCGAAAAGTTAAATTATGTTAATCTTTTCTTTCCTGTTTATAATGCAGGTATTTTTGAGCTTTCATAACAGTTCTCCTGTCCAGGGATGAAACCGGGGTTGTTTGAGGCAGCACCGGTTTTCATTTTTTATACCTGTAATAATTCCTCCAAAAAATTAGTGTTTCTAAAACAAAATCTTTAATATCTACTTAATAGATAGATATTGTATAATTAGATTATTTATTTTAGTTTTGATGCAGAACTTAAATCGTAAACCCATGCGCCACAACTACAAACGAACTTACATTCTGGCATTTGCAATTTCAGCATTCACTGTACAAATGACAAAAGCCGATGTAATAACCGATTGGAACCTGATCACCGTAAAAGCAACCAAGGTTGCCAAATACAACAGCAATTTAGGCAGCCGCATTGAAGCCATCGAGGCTATTGCTGTTTATGATGCCGTAAACTCTATTAAAAATATTGGCACGCCTTATCATTTTTATGCGCCTCCAGGTCATCCCGCATCGGCACAGGCGGCAGTAGCGCAGGCAGCACATGATGTTTTGGTAAATTATTTTCCGGCACAAAAAGCGCATATCGATTCGGCATTGACACTCAGTTTAAGCCAGGCAAATGACGGTCCTGTTGATGCAGGTAAAACCGTTGGCGCTGCATCAGCGGCTGATATTATTGCCTTACGGGCGAACGACGGGGCCGATCCCAATATAACCTATCCCGGACCCGCCAAACCAGGCGTTGGCGAATACCGGCCAACCCCTGCAGGGCTTCTGCCGGGCATCAACCAGCAATGGGGAAAAGTTAAGCCATTCCTTTTAAAATCTGATACGCAATTCAGGCCTGCTGCCCCTCCGGCTGTTAGCTCGGATGATTTTAAAAAGGCACTGGCTTTAGTTGAAGAGATAGGCTCATCAAACAGCACAAAACGGACAGAAGATCAAACACACATCGCTCAATTTTATAAGCAGGATGCTGAACTAACCGTAAATGAAGCTGCACGCATACTGGCTATCGCACATAAAACCACATTAGAGGTAAATGCACTCGCTTTTGTATTAGCTGATATTGCAGAGGCTGATGCCCGCATTGCTATTTGGGATGGCAAATACAACTATTTGTTATGGCGACCAGTCACGGCGCTTAATGCTGATGCCGATGGTGGGGTGACCAATAATTACGCTAAGTGGAAACCGCTGTTGGAAACTCCGCCGCACCCATCTTACCCCTGCGGTCACTGTGGTACAGTAACTGCTGGTTTTGAAGTATTGAAGAAGTTTTTTGGCGATACGAACACAATCGAACTTCATACCACTACTCCCGGTGAGCCTGCAAGAACGATTACTTCATTGACCAAAGGTGAAGAAGAAAATGGCTGGAGCCGTATCTACGGAGGCATTCATTATACTTTTGAAAAAGATGCATCGCAAATACTGGGTGAAAAGATCGCGGATTATGTTTTACAGAATGGCCCGAAAAAGAAATAAAAATTGATTGTTGGATTAAATTTTAAAAATTAGATATTTGACTGATAACAACCAATTTACCCGTTTTTACGTAAGCATGTTAGATAGCGACACAAACCTAAACAATTTCCAGGGCGCTATGCACTGCTGGAAATAACGGTTATAACACAATAAAACATGCCGAACCAAACTTTATCAAATAAATTGAACAGGGAGACTCTTACTAAATCAGAGGAAATTCAGTTGTTTGATGATTTTAATGCTACATTATTTGACTACCCCAGGAACAAAAGCCTGGTAGACCTTTTCTATGAACAAGTAGAGAAGACACCGGATAATATTGCCCTTATCTTCGAACATAAAGAATTTACCTACGCTGAACTCAATGCAATAAGCAATCAATTTGCAGACTATCTGACCCGCACCTACGATATTCGACCCGATGAACTGGT
>Ga0310811_10011047_pt1 | contig 11689 bp, 4 predicted proteins | sample YCmetagenome_FD_207642 | JGI IMG/M metagenome (GOLD analysis project Ga0310811, IMG submission 207642) | Soil microbial communities from experimental microcosm in Duke University, North Carolina, United States - YC | ecosystem: Engineered > Artificial ecosystem > Soil microcosm > Unclassified ...
GACGGTGAGCCCGAGTTCGGCAATCACCACCGAGACCGCACCTGAAACGCACTCGGCTGCCTTCACGGTCACGCCGGTGGGCGCCGGAGGCTGCACGATTACAGTGATCGACAAGAAGGGCAACCAGGCGACCGTCGCGGTTACGGTGCGCCTTGCCGGGGCGCTCTATGTCCTACGCACGCAGGATACCATTTTCGCTTTTGCCCCGGGGGCCACTGGGAATGTCAGCCCCGTTGATACAATCGCTGGAAGCAACACGGGGCTTAACCACCCACATGGTATTGCGTTCGATGGGTCAGGCCGACTCTACGTGGCGAACCTTTCAGGCCCCGGCATCACGATCTATGCCGCGGGGGCGAGCGGGAACGCGACGCCCGCGGCCACAATCACAGGCAGCAATACCGGGCTAAACTTCCCCAGCGATGTCGCCTTCGATGCGTCCGGCCAGATCTATGTAGCCGAGGCGGGGAGTCCCCCGGCCATTCGCGTTTTCGCCCCGGGGGCGAGCGGGAATGTGGCGCCCATTCGAACAATCACCGGAAGCAATACCGGGATCGTGGACCCACGCGGTCTCATGGTCGATGGCAGCGGCAATCTCTACGTGGCCGACTGGGGGGCCCCGCCCACCAGTAGCGCCAGTGTTTTGGTGTTTGCGCCCGGGGCGAGCGGGAACGCGACGCCCAATGCCACGATCGCTGGGAACAAAACGGAGCTAGCTACCCCCGGCGGTCTCGCACTCGACGCGTCGGGCCGCCTCTACGTAGCGGATAACACTTTCAACCATGTTCTCATTTTCGCCCCCGCAGCGAGTGGGAACGTGGCGCCCAGCGACTCGATCGTGACCAGCAATCCTCTGGCTGGCAATGGGGATGTCATCTTTGATGCGTCGGGCCAGCTCTACGTGGCGAACACCGGGGACCATAAGATTCTCGTTTTCGCGGCGGCAGCGAGCGGGAACGCAACGCCAACGGCCACGATTGCCGGGAGCAATACAGGGCTGTTCAACCCGCTCTCCGTTGCGTTCTCGCCCTGAGCCCGCTCCGGCCGCAGGCTCCGATTACCGCCTTGCCTCCGCACCTCCCAAACACAAAACGGCGCCCGGGATTTCTCCCGGGCGCCGTCGCACTTCGGCTGCAACTAGAGGCTTACTCCTCTTCCTCGCCCAACAGCGCGGGAACCGGCGTAAGCGGTACCGCAACTGGCGCCAACTCGCCTTCGACCGGCGCCGGCGGCGGAGGCTCGTAGCCCTCCGGCGGCTCGATATCGATCTCGGCGTACCGATAGATGCCCGAGCCGGCCGGGATCAGGTGCCCGATGATGATGTTCTCCTTGAGGCCCAGGAGGTCGTCCTTGGCCCCGCGGATCGCCGCATCGGTGAGCACCCGCGTGGTCTCCTGGAACGACGCCGCCGAGATGAACGACTGGGTCGTGAGGCTGGCCTTGGTGATGCCGAGCAACACCGGTTCCGCCTGCGCCGGCGTACCCTTCCGTCTGAGCGTCCGATCGTTCTCGTCCCGGAAGCTCAGCCGGTCCACCGTCTCCCCCTCGAGGAAGTCGGTGTCGCCCGGATCGGTGACCCTGACCTTCTGGAGCATCTGGCGAACGATCACACCGATGTGCTTGTCGGCGATACGCACGCCCTGCAGGCGATAAACCTCCTGCACCTCGTTGAGCAGATACTCCTGCACCGCGCGCGGTCCCTTGATCAGCAGGATGTCGTGCGGGTTGACCGGTCCTTCCGTGAGTCGGTCGCCCGCCCGCACCCGGTCACCCTCGTGGACGCGAAGGTGCTTGCCCGCCGGTACCTCGTACAGCTGCGCCGGCGTCTCGCTGTCGGTCCCGTCCGGGTAGACGTAGATCTCCCGCTTGCCGCGCTTGATCTCGCCGAACTTCACGACGCCGTCCACCTCGGAAATGGTGGCAGGATCCTTGGGCCGGCGCGCCTCGAACAGCTCCGCCACGCGCGGGAGACCGCCCGTGATGTCGCGGGTCTTGTAGGCCTGGCGCGGGATCTTGGTCACCGTGACGCCCTTCGACACCTTGACCGGTGTCGACAGGAAGACCGTCTTGTCCTTGCTCTCCTTCTTGCTCTTCGAGGGCCACGCCTCGTTGATCGGCCGCTCCTCCACGTGGAACTTGGTGCTCCACGGGTTCGCCTCGTCCGGAATCTCCATGGCACGGCTCACCTGGTCGGTCGGCGAGCCCAGGATGATGCGGCTTCCCTCGGCCAGGGTATACTCCTGGGGGTCCTTCCGGTGGCTGGTGTACACCAGCACGCTCGGATGCAGCTCTCGATCCGGATCGGCCATGACCACGATCGACCGCAGACCGGTGCCTTCGTCGAGCTCTTCCCGCAGCGTCACGCCGGGCACCAGGTCCTTCCAGCGAAGCTCGCCATCAGACTTGATGATGCTCGGATCGTTGTACGGGTCCCAGGTGTAGAGGATGGTCGCCCGGCGATCGTTGTCGCCCTTGGTGACCATATCCCCTTCCTTCACGGCCAGCAGCGCGCCCTCGGGCACCGGATAGCGGTTCAATACCCGCTTCGGGTCCTTCGGGTCCACCACCAGAATGCCTTCCTTGTGCTCTTCAGCCGCGGACTCGTCCTCGCGGGTCAATACCACCCGGATGATGGACTTGGTGCCGTCCTCGTACTCGACCGGCAGGTCGGTCCACTCGAGACCCTCGGTGTACTGCACCCTGCCGTCGGACCGCGCGCGCCGCTCCGCCTCTTCGGCGATGCGGGAGGACGTGCCGCCGATGTGAAAGGTGCGCAGTGTGAGCTGGGTGCCCGGCTCACCGATCGACTGAGCTGCCAAGATGCCCACCGCCTCGCCCATGTCCACCATGTCCATGGTGGCCAGGTTGCGGCCGTAGCACATCCGGCAGATGCCCCGGCGCGCCTCGCACGTCAGCACCGAGCGAATCTTGACCTTCTCGATGCCGGAGTCCTCGATGTCGTCGGCAATCTCCTCGTCGATCAGCTGGCCCGCCTGCACCAGCAACTGCGGATCCCCGTGCTCGTCCAGCTCATGCGGATCGAACACGTCTTCCGACGCCACGGTGCCCAGGATGCGCTCGCGCAGCGGCTCGATGATGTCTTCGCCTTCCTTGAGCGCCGCGATCTCGAGCCCGAGAATCGTCCCGCAGTCCTCCTCGGTGATCGTGACGTCCTGCGCCACGTCCACCAGACGGCGGGTCAGATAGCCGGCGTCCGCCGTCTTGAGGGCGGTGTCGGCCAGACCCTTCCGCGCGCCGTGGGTCGAGATGAAGTACTCGAGCACGGTGAGGCCCTCGCGGAAGTTCGACTTGATCGGGCTCTCGATGATCTCGCCGATCCCGCCGGTGAGCTTCTTCTGCGGCTTGGCCATCAGGCCGCGCATGCCCGCCAGCTGACGGATCTGGTCGCGCGAGCCGCGCGACCCCGAGTCAAACATCATGTACACCGGGTTGAACCCGCCGCGGCTCTGCCGCATGTGGTTCACCATCGCCTCGGCCACGTCGTTGTTGGCGTGGGTCCACGCGTCGATCACCTTGTTGTACCGCTCGCCGAACGTGATCTGGCCGGTGTTGTAGGCCCGCTGGAATCGCTTCACCCGGCCGTCTGCATCGCTCAGGAGATCCGTCTTCTCGGTCGGGATCTCGAGGTCCTCGATCCCGATGGAGACGCCGCCCCGCGTGGCGAAGCCGAAGCCGAACTCCTTGAGCCGGTCGAGGAACAGGACCGTGTCGGCCAGACCGGCCCGCCGGTACGCCTCGAGCACCAGTTCTGAGAGCTGTTTCTTCTTCATGACGTAGTTGCGGAAGCCCCGCTCCACGATCACTGCCTTGGGCACGATGCTGTTGAACAGCACCCGTCCCACGGTGGTGCGGACCCAGCGCGGGCGCCGCATCTCCTCGTCCACGGTCTCCCGCGGCGGGACGTACCAGAAGTAGATCGGCGTGTGGTACTTCACCGCTCCCGCCAGCAACGCCATCTCGATCTCGGCCAGCGAACCGAAGTGCTTCGCGTCCTTCCAGAGGCGCTTTTCGGTCTCTTCCTTCTTCCCGGCGCCGGCCCGGCGCAACTCCTCCTCGAACCCGGCCGGGTCCTTGGTGAGGAAGTAGCTCCCGAGCACCATGTCCTGCGACGGCTCCGCCACCGGCCGGCCGTCGGACGGCTTGAGGATGTTGTTCGACGAGATCATCAACAGCCGGGCCTCGAGCTGCGCCTCGAACGAGAGCGGCACGTGCACGGCCATCTGGTCACCGTCGAAGTCCGCGTTGAACGCGGCGCAGACCAGCGGGTGAATCCGGATCGCCTTGCCCTCGACCAGCACCGGCTCGAACGCCTGGATGCCCAGACGGTGCAGCGTCGGCGCCCGGTTCAGCAGCACCGGATGATCCTGAATGATCTCTTCCAGGATCTCGTACACCTCGGGGCTCTCCCGCTCGACGATCTTCTTGGCCCGCTTGACCGTCTCCGCGATCCCCTTCTCCACCAGCTTGTGGATGATGAAGGGCTTGAACAGCTCGACCGCCATGGCCTTGGGCAGACCGCACTGGTGCAGTCGCAGCTCCGGCCCCACCACGATCACCGACCGGCCCGAATAGTCCACGCGCTTGCCGAGCAGGTTCTGACGGAACCGGCCCTGCTTGCCCTTGAGCATGTCGGACAGCGACTTCAACGGCCGCTTGCCCCGACCACGGATGGCCTTGGAGCGCCGGCCGTTGTCGAACAGCGCGTCCACCGCCTCCTGCAGCATCCGCTTCTCGTTCCGGAGGATGACCTCCGGTGCCTTGTGCTGGATGAGCTTCTGGAGCCGGTTGTTCCGGTTGATGACGCGCCGATACAGGTCGTTCAGATCGGACGTGGCGAAGCGCCCGCCGTCGAGCGGCACCAGCGGCCGCAGATCGGGCGGAATCACCGGCACCACGTCGAGAATCATCCAGGCCGGGGCGTTGGGCAGGTCGCCCGAATCCCCCGACGAGAGGAACGCGTCCACGATCTTGAGCCGCTTAAGCATCTGCTTCTTGCGGTGCTGGCTCGTCTCGGTCGCCACGCCGGCCCGGAGCTCCTCCGCCAGCTTCTTGACGTCCAGTCGCTCGAGCAGCGCGCGCACGGCCGGCGCGCCGATGTCCGCCCGGAACCCGGTGTCGCCCTCGTCCCGCGCCTTCTGGCGGAGGGTGAGGTACTCCTCTTCGTCCAGGAGCTGGTTTGCTTCCACATCCTGGTCGCCCGGTTCGATGACGATGTAGCTCGAGTAGTAGATGACCCGCTCGAGGTCCCGAAGCGTGATGTTGATCAGGTTCCCCATCGGCGACGGCAACGTCTTGAAGAACCAGATGTGCGCCACCGGCACGCTCAGCTCGATGTGGCCCATGCGCTCGCGCCGGACCTTCGAAAGCGTGACCTCCACCCCGCAGCGATCGCAGATCACGCCGCGGTAGCGGATGCGCTTGTACTTGCCGCAATGGCACTCCCAGTCCTTGACCGGGCCGAAGATCCGCTCGCAGAACAAGCCGTCCTTCTCGGGCTTGAACGAGCGATAGTTGATCGTCTCCGGCTTGGTCACCTCACCCCACGACCACCAGGTGCGCTGGCCCTGCAGCTCCAGCCGCTCGCGCTCTTTGGGGTCGCGGGGTCCGCGGATCTCCTCCGGGGAGGCGATGCGGATGCTGATATAGTCAAAGCTCGAGCTCTTAGGCTCGCGTCCGCTGCGAAAATCGATCATGAGTCCCTCTTACTCGTCGCCGGCTTCGGTGGTGCCCAGCGTGACCTTGAGTCCCAGTGCCTGCAGTTCCTTCACCAGCACGTTGAACGACTCCGGAATACCGGGCTCGGGCAGGTTCTGCCCCTTGACGATCGCCTCGTACACCTTGCTGCGACCGTTCACGTCATCCGACTTCACTGTGAGCATTTCTTGCAGCACGTGGGCCGCGCCGTACGCCTCCAGGGCCCAGACCTCCATCTCGCCGAACCGCTGGCCGCCGAACTGCGCCTTGCCCGCGAGCGGTTGCTGGGTCACCAGCGAGTACGGCCCGATGGAGCGTGCGTGGATCTTGTCGTCCACCAGGTGGCTCAGCTTGAGCATGTAGATCGAGCCCACCGTCACGTCGCCCTCGAAGAGCTGACCGGTTCGCCCGTCGCGGAGCCGCGCCTTCCCTGCCGGGGTGAGCCCGGCCGCGCGGAGCAGCTCGTCGGCGGCCGCATCAAGACTGGCGTCCGCCTGGTGCGCGAGCAGGGCCGACAACGCCGGCTTGCCCACGGCCTCGAGCGCTTCGGCCGGTGAGGCCTGGGTACCCTTCTCGATCTCCTTGGTCGCGCGGGCCCATGCCTTCTGCCCGGCGGCGTCAGTTTGGTGCGCCTGGTGGAATGCCCCTTCGTGCCGCCGCTGGTCGAGCTCACGGTCGGCCAATTCCCGCGCCGCTTCCACGAGGAACTTCCGCAGCTCGTGATGCAGCGTCTTGGTCTCGGCCGACGCGCCCTTGGCGCCGAGCACGTCGATCCCCGCCTCGAGCAAGGTCGTACGCTCGCCGTTCGGGGCGACCTTCTTCAGGTCGTGCACCATCCGGGCGATCGTCTCCCGATCCAACTCGGGAGGCCGGGCCCGCAGCCGGAGGCCCTCGGCGGCCCACTTGAACCCGGCGAGCCGCAACAGAGTTCCGATCTCGCCCTCATCGGCCCCGCGGAACACCGGCGTCTTGGCCTCGAATCCGAGGATCCGGGCGCACCAACCTAGATGGGTCTCCAGGATCTGGCCGACGTTCATCCGGCTCGGCACGCCGAGCGGATTGAGGACGATGTCTACCGGGGTGCCGTCCGGCAGGAACGGCATGTCTTCCTCCGGCACGATCCGGGCAACGATGCCCTTGTTGCCGTGCCGCCCCGCCATCTTGTCGCCCACCGAGATCTTGCGCTTCTCGGCGATATAGACCTTCACCAGCTGGATCACTCCCGGCGGGAGCTCGTCCGGCTGGAGAATCTTGTCGATCTGATCTTCCGCCTTCTCCTCGATCTTGGCCCGCTCCCGAGCCGCGGTATCGATCGCCGCGCGAATCCGCTCGTTGGCCGCCCGGTTGGCGACCCGGAGCGTCTTGAGGTCCACCTCGCCCAGGTCGATTTCCTCGAGCATGGACTTGGTGAGCTTGCTCCCCGCCGGCCGGAACTCCTCGACCGTGCCGGCCCGGAGCATGAGCGCCACTTCCTGACCTTCGAGCAGCCGGCCCAGCTCGTCCATCATGACGGTGCTGATGCGGGCCTTCTCGTCGGTCTCGATCCGGCGCACCTCGCCGATGCGCTCGCCCCGGTCCTTCTCGACCACCTGGTCTTCGATCCGGCTGAAGATCTTCACGTCGATCACCACGCCGGCCATCCCGGGCGGAACCTTGAGCGAGCTGTCCTTCACGTCCTTCGCCTTCTCGCCGAAGATCGCCGTCAACAGCTTCTCTTCGGGCGACAACTCGGTCTCGCCCTTGGGCGTGATCTTGCCGACCAGAATGTCTCCCGGCTTGACGTGCGCCCCGATCCGGACGATGCCCCGCTCGTCGAGATCAACCACGCTCTCGTCCGAGACGTTGGGAATCTCTCGAGTGATCTCCTCCTGGCCCCGCTTGGTGTCGCGGACGTGGAGCTCGAGCTCCTGGATGTGGATCGACGAGTACACGTCGTCCTTGACCAGGCGCTCCGACAGCACGATCGCGTCCTCGAAGTTGTGCCCGTACCACGGCATGAACGCGACCAGCACGTTGCTGCCGAGCGCCAGCTCGCCATGATCGGTGCCGGCGCCGTCGGCGATGACTTCGCCCGCTGCCACCCGCTGCCCCACCTGCACCAGAGGGCGCTGGTTGATCGCGGTGTCCTGGTTGGTCCGCCAGAACTTCCGCACCCGGTAGCGATCGTACTGGTGCAACCGGGCCAGCGGCTGACCGTCATCGGAGGGAGCGTCCACCCCGGCGTCGATCATGATCTCGTCGGCCGTCACCCGGGTGACCCTTCCCGCGCGCCGGGCAACGATGACAGCGCCCGAGTCACGCGCCACCTTATCCTCGAGCCCCGTCCCCACCACCGGTGCCTGCGGGAACAGCAACGGAACCGCCTGGCGCTGCATGTTGGACCCCATGAGCGCGCGGTTGGCGTCGTCGTGCTCCAGGAACGGAATCAAGGCCGCGGCGATGGACACCAGCTGTTCGGGCGCCACGTCCATGAAGTCAATCCGATCCGGCGCAAGCAACGGGTAGTCGTCGCCCTTGCGGCACAGCACCAGCTGCTCGATGAACTTGCCTTCGGCGTCGAGCGGTGCGTTGGCCTGCGCCACCGCGTACCCCTCCTCTTCCGAGGCGGAGAGCCAGCGGATCTCGTTGGTCGCCTTGCCGTTCTTCACGACGCGATACGGCGTCTCGATGAAGCCCAGCTCGTTGATCCGGGCGTAGGTCGACAGGCTCGTGATCAGGCCGATGTTGGGACCTTCCGGGGTCTCGATCGGGCACATCCGGCCGTACTGCGAGTAATGGACGTCGCGGACCTCGAAGCCCGCACGCTCCCGCGTCAAGCCGCCCGGACCCAACGCCGATAGCCGCCGCTTGTTGGTCAGCTCCGCCAGCGGGTTGGTCTGATCCATGAACTGCGACAGCTGCGACGACCCGAAGAACGCCTGGATCACGGCGCTGACGGTACGCGCGTTGACCAGGTCGTCGAGCGAGATCTTCTCCGGGTCGGAGTTGATGCTCATCCGCTCCTTGACCAGCCGCGCCATGCGGGAGAGGCCGACGCTGAACTGATTGGCGATCAACTCGCCCACGCTGCGGATCCGACGGTTGCCGAGATGGTCGATGTCGTCGGTGAAGCCGCGCCCGTCGTGCAGGTCGATCAGGTAGCGGATGATCTCGATGAAATCATCCTCGGTCAGTACCGTCTTGTTGGGGTTGATCCCCAGCTTGAGACGCTGATTGATCTTGTAGCGGCCCACCCGGCCCAGATCGTAACGCTTGGGGTTGAAGAACAGCTTCTGCAGCTGCTGCCGAGCTGTCTCCAGATTGGGCGCGTCGCCCGGCCGAAGCAGGGCGTAGATCTGCTCCAGAGCCTCGGCCTCGCTGTGGGTGGGGTCCTTGGCCAGCGTGTTCTTGATCAGCGGCGACTCCGACCGTCCGGGTGGGAGGAGGACCTCCACCCGAAGGGCGCGGGCGTACCAGTCCTGGATCTCCTCCTGCGATGCCCGGCGCTGCTGTTCGGTTACGCCGTTCGCGGCCCGCTGCAGCTCGCGCTCACGGCGGTCACGCTCGGCGTCGGCCAGCTTCTTGAGCCGCTCGCGGAGCTTGTCGGTCAGCTCGTCGCCGGCCTCGGCGAGCAGCTCACCCGTGCCGGGATCCGCGACCGCCCGAGCCAGCACATGGTTGTGCCGGTCGCGCGTGGTGGTCGGCTGCTCGTCTTCCCGAATGTCAATCTTGGTGTAGCCCGCGAATACCGTCACCGAGCGCACCCCCTTGTGGCGCATCTCGTTGAGGCGCTCCTGGGTCAGCTCGTCACCCACGTCACCCAGCGGGGCGCCGGCCGGGTCTTCCGGATTGGGCACCTTCTGCGCGAGCAATGCGCCCACGACTTCCCGCCGCTCGTGCCGGCCCGACATCTGGCCGGTGATGTTGAGGTCCTTCGTCGCGAAGAACAGCTTCAGGATGTCGGCGTTGGTCCCGTGGCCGAACGCCCGAAGCAGCGCCGTGGCCGGGAACTTCTTCTTCTTGTCGATGTGGACGTAAATCACGTCGTGGATATCGATCGTGAACTCCACCCACGAGCCGCGGAACGGAATGATCCGGGCCGAGAACAGCCGCTGCCCGTTGGGGTGCGTGTCCTCCTCGAACACCACACCGGGCGACCGATGCAGCTGGCTCACGACCACCCGCTCGGCCCCGTTGATGACGAACGTCCCGAGCGGCGTCATGATGGGCAGCTCGCCCAGGTAGACTTCCTTCTCGATGATGTTCTTGGGCCGGCGCTCGCCGTCCACGTCTTCGTACACGACCAGCTGGAGCGTCGCCTTGAGCGGCGCGGCGTAGGTCATGTCGCGCTCGACGCATTCCTCGACGCTGTACTTCGGTTCGCCCAGCGAGTAGCGTAGGAAGTCGAGGCTGTACTTGCCGTTCACGTCCGAGATCGGGAAGAGATCGCGGAACACGCGCTCGAGCGAGACGTCCTGCCGGTCGCCCTCGATGTTGTCGGGCACCAGCAGCGTCTGGAACGCGGCGGTCTGGATGTCGAGGAGGTGCGGCATCGGCATGCCGCCCTCGCGCTTACTAAATGTGATGACGGATTGGGTATCGGGCATCAGTCACTCTCACACGCAACACAAATGGCCCCAACGCGAATCCCCCGCCGAAAGCGGGGTGACCTCGCGGGGCTCGGGAAAACGACGGAAAAGCGGAAGCTTCGAGCTCGCATGCGTCTCACTGAAATAGGTGGCCGAGATATCCTTCGCGCGGCCCGCCGAACTGCGCGCCGCCCGCCGGACCGGGGCTCCCCCTACTTCAGCTCGACGACCGCGCCCTGATCTTCCAGCTTCTTTTTGATCTCTTCGGCCTCCGCCTTCGAGATGCCTTCCTTCACGGTGCTCGGAGTGCTGTCCACCGCGTCCTTGGCCTCCTTGAGGCCGAGGCTGGTGATCTCCCGCACCACCTTGATCACCTGAATCTTCTTGGCGCCGCCTTCCTTCAGGACGACGGCCCACTCGGTCTTCTCTTCCACCGCGGGCGCGGCCGCGCCGCCGCCCGGGCCACCCGCCGCGGGGCCGGCCGCGACCGGCGCGGCGATGGTGACGTTGAACTTGCTCTTGAACGCCTCGATCAGCTCCGCGAGCTCGATCACCGTCTTGTTGCCGATCGCGTCGAGGATCTCTTCGTTGCTCAGCGTGGTGGTGGCCATGGTTTCTGTTGTCTCCATCCGGTTATGAAGCAGCGCTACGCTGCGAACGAAGCGCCTCGAGGGCGCCCACGACTTGATACATGAGCCCGTTCATTACACCTGCGAACTGAGCCAGGGGCGCCTGCAACGCCCCGGCCAGCTGACCGAGCAGCTGTTCGCGAGACGGTAGGCTCGCGAGCCGCTTGACCTGGTCCGGCGTTACCGGCTTGCCGTCCACCAACCCGATCTTGATCGCCGGCTTCTCGAACTCCTTGGCGAAGTCGGCCAGGACCTTGGCGGCAGCCACTGGGTCCGCGCCCGCCAGGACGATGCCGGTGGGGCCCTTGAGGTGTCCCTCCAGGCCGGTCACGGCGTTGGCCGCGAGAGCCCGCTGCGCCAGGGTGTTCTTGACGACGACGTACTCGACGCCCGCGGCCCGGAGCCGCCGGCGAAATTCCGTCATCCGGAGCACGTTGAGCCCGCTGAAGTCGGTCACGTACAGATTGGGCGACCCCTTGAGCTGAGCACTTAGCGCCTCGACGGTTGCCTGCCGTTCGGTCTTGCTCATCGATACACCGCCGTGTCGAGCTTGACTCCGGGTCCCATCGTGCTCGACACCGTGGCCGACTTGATGTAGGTCCCTTTGGCCGCGGCCGGCTTGGCCCGCGCGATGGTCTCCATGAACGCATGGACGTTTTCGGCCAACTGTTCCGCCTTGAACGACACCTTCCCGACGGGTGCGTGCACGTTGCCGGTCTTGTCCACCCTGAATTCGATCTTGCCCGCCTTGATCTCGCGGACGGCCTTGGTGACGTC
>Ga0310811_10011048_pt1 | contig 11687 bp, 12 predicted proteins | sample YCmetagenome_FD_207642 | JGI IMG/M metagenome (GOLD analysis project Ga0310811, IMG submission 207642) | Soil microbial communities from experimental microcosm in Duke University, North Carolina, United States - YC | ecosystem: Engineered > Artificial ecosystem > Soil microcosm > Unclassified ...
CTGACGGCCCGCGATCGCCGCGGCCCGACGCAGCGCGCCGACCCGATCTGGCGCCGGCCCCATTCCGACGAGGAGCACTCGCTGTACGCCGGTCGCTCCGCCGGAAAGGTGCAGTGTTTCGTCCCGACCGCCGCGGAAATCGCGCCGCGAGAGGGCGCGGCCCAACGCTCCGTCGGTCACCGTGTCGACGGCCGCCAACTCACCAGTCAGCGTCGGCGCGCTCGGGAGCGCGACGACGAGCAGCGGAGTATCGAGCCCGGCGAGATCGGGCGCAGCGAGGTTGAGCGAAAGCGTCATGAGAAGACGGGTGCGGTGGCCCGGTACGGGCGACGTGTCAGGCGGACATTCCCTTGATGATCTGATCGCCGAAAGCCGAGGTCGAAACCTCGGTGGCTCCCGGCATCTGGCGCGCGAGATCGTAGGTGACGCGCCGCGACTTGATCGCGTTCTCCAAGCCACGGACGATCAACTGCGACACATCGTTCCAGCCCATGTATTCGAACATCATCACACCGGACAGGATCACCGACCCCGGGTTGATCTTGTCGAGGTTGGCGTACTTCGGCGCGGTACCATGCGTCGCTTCGAAGACGGCCACACCATCGCCGACGTTTCCGCCCGGCGCGATGCCCAGTCCTCCGACCTGCGCGGCGGCGGCGTCAGACACGTAGTCGCCGTTGAGGTTCGGCGTCGCGATGACAGAATACTCATCGGGGCGCAGGAGGAGCTGCTGGAACATCGAGTCGGCGATGCGATCCTTGATGACGACGGCATCGGCCCGAGCCGAGGTGCCACCCTTGCCGAGGTCGGCTTCCGTAACGACGGAGTCGGCGAAGCGATCGCGCGCGACTTCGTAGCCCCAGTCGCGGAATGCGCCTTCGGTGAACTTCATGATGTTGCCCTTGTGCATCAGCGTCACCGAGGGCAGGCAGTGCTTGAGCGCGTAGCGAATCGACATGTCGACGAGGCGTTTCGAGCCGAACGCCGACATCGGCTTGATGCCGATGGCCGATCCTTCGCGGATGTCCTTGCCGAACTCCTGGCCGATGAATGCGCGGAGCTTCTCCGCCTCGGGCGAGCCGGCCTTCCATTCGATTCCGGCGTAGACGTCTTCGGTGTTCTCGCGGAACACCACGATGTTCAGCTTCTCCGGGTTCTTCATCGGGCTTCCGACGCCCTCGAAGTAGCGCACCGGACGGATGCATGCGTACAGATCGAGCACCTGTCGGAGCGTCACGTTGAGGGAGCGGATTCCTCCGCCGACGGGCGTCGTCAGTGGCCCCTTGATCGAGACGCGGAATTCGGCCATCGCGTCGACGGTCTCTTGCGGCAGCCAATCACCGTGCTGCGTGAACGCCTTTTCGCCGGCGAACACTTCCATCCAGGCGACGCGCTTCTCACCGTTGAAAGCCTTCTCGATTGCTGCGTCGAACACGCGAACCGAGGCGCGCCAGATGTCAGCGCCGGTTCCGTCGCCTTCGACGTACGGAATAATCGGATTGTTCGGGACGCCGAGGATGCCGTTCTCGTACGTGATCCGCTCACCGCTGGTCGGGACGGTGGCGAAACGATATGTGGCCATGATGTTAGCTGCTGTTGATGAATGCGGATTTGGACGCGAAAGCTATCGGTGGCTGGATGGTGCGGCAAGTTGAGCCTGGTGCGGGCGGCGAGACATACTAGCTCCAGCCCCGCGAGCCTTCTCCGGCTTCGATTGGTGCAGCAAACGTCCCGCGTCGGTGACGCCGGACGAACAGTCACGATGACTAGCCGCGCCCCGCCACTTGGCGAAACACTCTGGCCGCAAGCATTCTCTAAATTGACCTCAGCCACCCAGGATCTTCGAGCCGCCTGCCTGTCTCACCGGCTGGATGTATGACGTCAACCGCTGCTGCGGCGCTGCGAGTTCCGCGCGAATCGTCGCGATGGCGATTGCGCACGACTGTCGGAAGCTGGCCGATTCCGATTGCTGGCTCGCGCCGTCGATGTCCTTGATGAGCATTTCAGCAACGGCACGCCCACAGTGGACGTGCCAAATGCTCCGTCTGGCGAATTTCCCGTGGCCGACTTCAGCCGCGAAGTCCTCGATGCCAGTGGCACGGGCGCGGCCGCGCGTATCGCGAAGATCGATCGCCTGGGCGACCGCGCTGTCGATGTACAGCGTGAATGACTCGGTCCGTTGCATGCCCGAATAGAAGCCGAAGCTTCTGGGGCGATCAACGGTTATTCGCTCATCGCGACGATTTGGCGCTTAGGCGAAGCCCGCGACTTCGCCGCGCCCACTGCTGTAAATGCCCGAGGCCGGACTCGAACCGGCAAGTCCCGAAGGACGGGGGATTTTGAGTCCCCTGCGTCTACCAATTCCACCACTCGGGCGAGGGGCGAAATCTAGTCGCCCCAGGCGCCCGGCTCAACGCTAGAACTGGAGTGAGTCTGGCGGTGGTGCACCCGGTGCTGCTTTCGGGCCGTCGAGAAGGCGGCGGGTCAGCTGCTCCTGGAGCACCAGGTACTGTGCGCGCTGGAGCGGCGTTAGAAAACTTGAAAGCTCTTTCTGCTCCGCTTCCAAGAGCTCGGCGCGACGACGAGGCGCCGAGACCAACTGGTCGAGGCTCTGCGCAATCTTCGCCTGGTCGCGGCCGCTCGAGTCCTGCATGGCTGCCTTGAGATCGAGCCGTGCCTGGTGCTCCTGAGCGTTCAACATCCGCCGCTGCCGCTCGAACTTGGTTTGCGTCTGCTGCCAGAGCTTCATCTTCTGATCGTCGAGACCGAGACGCCGGCGCACAACACCGTTGAATGCCTGCCGAACGCGACGCTCCGCCAACTGCCGCTCGGCGGGGGTCGTGGCCGCGGCTTCTGCTTTGCGCGCGGCCCCTAGGCGCCCTCGTGCTTGGGCGGGCGCGAGGGTCGTGATCGTTGTCAGCGCTCCGGCGGCGAGCCAGAGAGTCGTTCTCATCATTCCGTTCCTCGCCCGCTCGTCGAAGCCGGAGTTCTCGGCGTGACCTTGAGCACGATCGGATCAGGATCGGTGATCGGCACCGCTTCCATGCGATTGATGTCGTCGAGCAGCGCCTGCAACTGACGGTCGTTCATGTCGGCCGCAGCACTGGCCACGGCTGGACCCGCTTCGGTCTCTTCCCCGGCGTTCATTGCGACCGTCTCGGCCGGTATTGCCCGCGATCCAGCCGTCGTCGGGATTGGAGCGACGGAGTTCTTGGACGGCGCGGCGATCGACTCGACCGTTGTGCCAGTCGCGATGGTGGGCACTCCCTGCACGCCCGCGCGGCTATAAAGAGCGACCGAGCTTCCGCCGGCGATGAGCAGCGTGACCGCCGCGGCAATGCGCCAATCGGCGAATGTGCGACGCGGCCGCATCGCGCGGACTTCAGGAATCGTGGCCTTGGGCAGCGCCGCCACGATCGCGGCGACGTCCACACGCGGCGTGCGGGCGATGAGCATTCCCTGCGTGCCCCGCAACAGCTCGAGCTCATCGTGACAGTCGACGCACGTTGCGACGTGCGCGGTCACCGCGGCACGCGCGCTCGGATCGAGTCGGTCGTGGAGCAGGTCGGGCAGTCGATCGCGGATTTCCGCGTTGGGACAGTCATTCATTGAGAAACTCCTTCACAGCACGCATCGCGTTGTGGTAATGCACTCTTGCGGCCCCCTCCGTCGTGCCTACCGCTTCGGCGATTTCCTTGTACGACAACCCCTCGGCTACCCGAAGGGTGAACACCTCTCGCTGCGTCGGAGACAGGCGAGCCACAGCGTTCAGCAACCGTTTCTGCGTTTCGTCCGCAACCACCGAGTCGAGCGCATCGTACTCCGTCGCGGCATCATCCTCCTGCAATTCATCCTTGTCCCGCCGTCGCTTCTCGGCTCGCCGTCGGTCGAGAAGTAGACGTCGCTCGATGGTGAAAAGCCAGGTTCGAAACGAACTGTCACCGCGGAAGCCATCGATCGAATTGAACGCCCGAACGAACGTGTCCTGGACCAACTCGTCGACTTCGCTTCGCTCCCCGGAGCTTACGGCAAAACGGGCGAGAGCCGACGCATGCCTTTGGACCAGTTCGGTCGCAGCGCGCTCGTCTCCGCCCTTCCAGCGTGCGATGAGCTCGAGATCCCGTTTCTCATCGCCCCCGCCACCGCCCCCCCGCGCCGGATCAGTCATTCGGTCCACAAGGTAGACGTCACTGGCATCGGGCCGTTAAGGTCAAGTCGTTCCGGAGCTTGCCGTGGGGGTGAACGCTCCACCTGTCCTCACACGGCGACAATATACATCCCAAGTCGACGAGAAAACGCCGTGGAACGTATCAGTCATCGAGGGGCAAAACGCGAGCTTCGCGAGAACACCCTGGCGGCATTCCAGCGGGCGTTCGAACGCGGAGCGGACGCCGTCGAGCTGGACGTCCACGCCACCCGTGACGGGGTCGTCGTGATTCACCACGACCCATCCCTCGGCCGCGATTTTGGACCCCTGGCGGGCCGGGCTATTGCCGAGCTCTCGTGGAGCGACCTCGACGGGGTCCAGCTGCCCGCGGAGCTCGCTATCCCCACCCTGGCTCAGCTGCTGGCCGTCGTCCCGACGACGGGAGTGGCCTACGTCGAGATCAAGGGCGAGAGGATCGAACGCCTGGTGAGCGAGGTGATTCGAGGTTCGACGGCCCACTGTGCGGTGCACTCGTTCGACCACGAGGCAGTTCGGCGGATGCTCGAGATTGCGCCAGAGATCCCTCGCGGGATCCTCTTCGATCGTTATCCAGCAGACGTGGTTGCGTCGATGGCGGCGACCGGCGCGCGGGATGTCTGGCCGGAGTGGCGTCTGATCGACCAGGACCTCGTCGACCGCGTCCACCACGCCGGCGGCCGTGTGATCGCCTGGACCGTCAACAGCACACACGCTGCCGGTGACTTGGCCACGCTTGGCGTCGACGGATTGTGCACGGACGACGTGCGGCTCCTCGACAAGATCTAATCAACTGCCTCCATGCTCCTTCAACTTCTCGGGCTTGTCGGGGCGGTCCTCGTCCTGCTCGCGTATGCTGGCCTTCAGCGCCTGGTCCTGCGCCAGGACTCACTCACCTACGGCCTGCTCAATCTGGTTGGCGCTTCGTGCCTCGCATGGGTCGCTGTCGTCGACCGGCGCTGGGGGTTCATCCTGCTCGAAGGCACCTGGGCGCTCATCTCGATTCCCGGGGTCGTGGCGGCGTTCCGCGCGCGTGGGGCGGCGGCTAACCGCCAGCGACGGTGATCAGCGCGGCTCGCCGGATGGCGTCGGGGGCTCGCTTGCGGGCGGCGCTGGTGCGGCAGGCGGTTTTGGCCGATTGTCGAGCAGCCAGTCGTTGCGTTCTTTCGACGCCTCGGCGATGAGCGTTTCCAGTCGCGTGACCTCCGCCTCCGCGGCGGTGAGGTTGTTCATGTGCGCGGAAAGCTCTTCGGGGGGCAGCTCGGTTCCCGCCTGCTTCGCCCGAAATACGGCGTAGCCGAAGCGTTGCGCGAAGCGATCGACGGACTGCCTGGCGCGATACAGCTCGAGACGCATCCGGCCTTCGTCGAACGCACGTGATGCCTGTCGGCCAGCTCGGTCCAACTCCTGACGCAGACGGTCGATCAACGCCATGGCGAACCTCTCGCGAAGGGGTATGCAGGAAACTACGTCGTTTCGTTCGCCGGGGATTCGTGGGCCGGGTCAAACGAACGAGGCCCCCAACATTGTCGGGGGCCTCGCATTGATCCTTGCCTCGAATCGCTTACGCGACGACTTCGGTCGGGTAGACGCTGACCTTGTACTTCGCCTTGCTCTTGTGCTCGAACTTCACCACGCCGTCGATGAGGGCGTAGATGGTGTAGTCCGTGCCGAGGCCGACGTTGTTCCCGGGGTGCCACTTGGTGCCGCACTGACGCAGGATGATGTTGCCGGCGACGACGCGCTCACCACCGTACTTCTTGACGCCACGGTATTTCGGATTCGAATCGCGGCCGTTGCGCGAGGAGCCGACGCCCTTCTTATGTGCCATTGGAAGCCTCGCTCAGCCGAGGGAAATGTCGTTGATGCGCACTTCGGTAAAGCCCTGCCGATGCCCGCGCTTCCGCGCGTAGTTCTTCCGACGCTTCTGCTTGAAGACGACGATCTTGTCGCCGCGGCCGTGACGAACGATTTCGCCCGTGACCTTGGCGCCGCTCAGCGAGGGCACGCCGGTCTTGACGTTGTTGCCGTCATTGCCCATGAGAACGTCGTTGAACTCGACCTTGCCGCCAGCTTCGCCGGCGAGCGAGGGGATCTTGTAGGTTCGGCCGGCTTCGACGCGAAATTGCTTGCCGCCGGTTTTGATGATTGCGTAAGGCATGGTAGGGCTCTGATTCGTAATGCGGTGAGCCTGTAAGGTTAAATAATACCGTGGGTTGTGTCAACGGGCTCTCTAGGTCTCTTGCTCCCAGGCCCGAGTCATGAGGTTCGAGGGTGCAGCGACAGCCAGAGGGTGAATGTCGACCCATGGCCAGGCTCACTCTCGACCGTGAGATCGCCGCCGAGCAGTCGCGCGAGACTCCGGCTGATCGAGAGCCCCAGCCCACTGCTCCACGGTCCAGACGCCTGGAACCGCGTGAACTCCCAAAATGCCTCTTCTTGTTTTTCCCGCGGAATGCCGGGGCCGTGGTCAGTCACACTCATCGTGACCCACTCACCCGGGCGGCCTGCCGGGCCATCGGTCTTCGTTTCCACGGTCACCGTGATCACGGTGTCCCCACCGTATTTCACGGCGTTGGAGATGAGGTTATCCAGGACCTGACGCACGCGCCTGGCATCGGTCTCGATGAACAGTTCATCGGGCGCGCGGACCTCGAGCGAGAGCCCGGCCTCGCTCGCTTGTGGGTGAAAGTCCTCGACGGCTTCGCGCGCGACGGCGCTGACGTCCGTTCGCGCGCGTTCGAGCGTGATCTGCCCGGCCTCTGCCCGAGCCACTTCGAGCAAGTCCTGGATGACGGCGAGCGAGCTCTGGATGGAACGGCGGATGTGGCGAACTGCGTCCATTTGCCGCTCGGACAGTTCACCGAGCACTGCGTCCTCGAGGAATTGGGCGAAACCATCGGCCGCCCCCAGCGGGTTCTTCACGTTGTGCGAAAAGCCGCGCATCAATCGGGCGCGACTTTCGGTGACGCGTTCCAGCTCCTGGCGCCGTTGCTCCGACTCCTCGAGAATCTGCCGTTTGCGGAAAACGACTGCGGCCAGTTGGCCAAGCGTGCTCGCACGGGTGACTTCTTCTCTCGAGAAAACCGGCTTCCCCGGCGCGCGCACGAGAAACAGCGCGCCGATCCGCTGCTCGTCACCGATCAGTGGCACCACGAGCAGTACCCCCTCAGGCCATTGGCGCACCACCGGGCTCGCGCCGAATGAACCACCCAGATCGCCAAGGCGGGGGATGAGGAGGGGTTCCCTCTGCTCGAGGACTTGCTGAGTCAACTCGGCGTCCCAGGACGGGACCAGTTGACTTGGCGGAAGCGGTTCGCGCTGCCCGATGATTTCCATGTGCTCGCGCCCGGCACGGGGTCGCGTGACGAACGAGCTATCAGAGTCGGTCGCTTCGGCCGCCATCATGGAAATCTGCTGTATCACCTCGGTCGTCGTGCCCGCCGCGTGTAAGGCCGCGATCGCTTCGCGAAGTCTCCGCTCGATGCGAGCCCGACGCTCCGCTTCGCGATAGAGCCTGGCGTTGTCCACGGCCAGCGCAGCACGCGTTGCCAGGTTGTCCGCAAGCGCGCGATCGGTTTCATCGTAGTCGCGAGCGGATGCCGCCAGGGTGATGGAACCCATGATACGGCCTCTAGCCTGCAGCGGTGTGACGATCAACGATCGTGTGCCGAGCGAGCGGACAAGCGGAAGAAGCTCGTCGTGGCCGATGAGGCGCGTCAAATCGTCATTCGAGATATTGCGAGCGAGCACCGGCTTCCCGGTGTCGAGAACCTCTCTGACGACGTCGGCCACCAGATCGAGTCTCTCGACGCGCTCCTGCGCGAGCGCTTCCTTCTCGTGGTCGCGGTGCGCGACAACTATGCGATCGACATGGCCAGCATCGTTCGACACGTGGACGACGCAGTAGTCCGCCACGGTGGGGATGGCGAGACGCGCCACGGAGAGCAACGTGCGCTCGTAGTCGAGTGACGAGGCAAGCACGTGGCTGGCTTCAGTGAGAAAATTCTGCGACTCAACGGCGCGCTTGGCGTTGGTAACGTCTTCGCAGACGATGAGAACATCGAGGGTGCCGGATTCGTCCTTCGCCACCGCGCGAGCCAACTCCTGCACCCAGATGACGCTTCCGTCCTTGCGCACCTTGCGGAATTCCCATCGGCAGACCTGGCCAGGAGTGCGGATGCACTCGGCAAGGTGTTTCCGCACCTTGTCGTGGTCGTCAGGATGGACCACGACAAGCACAGACCGGCCATCCAATTCCTGAACCGTGTAGCCGAGGTACTCAGCGCCGTAGCGGTTGACCGACTGAATCGTGCCGGCTTCGTCCACGATGAAGTACATCGTGGGATTGTTCTCATAGATGAACCGAAGTCGTTCCTCGGTCTTCCCGTCGGCGCTTGCGGGCTCAGGCCCGGCCGGATACGGCAGGCCCCGGCGGGATTTCTTGACCCCTCTTTTTCCGTCACGAGCAGCCGAGTCCACATAGGCTGCGGGTGCACATCACAGTCCAGATTGCGCGCCATTTCGCGGATGGCCACGACGGCATAAAACGGCATAGATGAGAAGGCACCCCACGATTGCGTGGAGTGCCACTCGAAGTACGCGACCAGCCCGCTTCTACGCCACAGCGTACTGCTGCGTCACATCCCGCCCCGCCGACTTCACAACCAGCTTGAATTCGTCGGGTTTGAGTAGCGGATCGTCGCGGAGCTCGAGTGCGAAGCCGACCGCTTTCTCCAGCTTTTTCACGAGATCCTTTTCGTTCTCGAGGACATACATCGCAACGTCTGGATGCAAGCGTACGACGATCGGATCCTTCTTGCCCTCGAGACCGACTTTGCGCACCGAGCGCTCGACGCGTCGTGCGATGGTTTCGGCGGTGAACACGCGACCGGTGCCATGGCAGGTCGGACAGGCCTCGGTCATGTTCTGCAGATGGCTCTGACGCACCCGCTGGCGCGTCATCTCGATCAGACCGAGCTCGCTCACTGCGAACGCTTTCGTGCGCGCGCGGTCGCGGCTGAGGTGCATGCGGATTTCCTGCAGCACCTTGTCTCGATTCGCCTTCGTCTCCATGTCGATGAAGTCGCAGACGATGATGCCGCCCAGGTCGCGGAGGCGAGCCTGGCGGGCGACTTCGCGCGCGGCCTCGAGGTTCGTCTTGAGGATCGTCTTCTCGGGGTCCTTCTTGCCGGTATAGCGCCCCGAGTTGACGTCGATCGAGACGAGCGCTTCGGTCGGCTCGATGATCAGGTAGCCGCCTGAGGGGAGGTCGCAACGACGCTTGAAGAGGTCGCGCAGCTCCTGCTCGATCTTCGCGTTGTCGAACAGCGGCGTGACGTCCTCGTACAGTTTGATCCGGTCGATCAGCTCGGGCGCGATGCCCTTGAGGTACTCGATGATCTCGTTGTAGACCTGCTTCGAGTCCACCGTGACCTGCTCGACCTTGGTGCTGAACACGTCGCGGATGAGCCCGCGTGTGAGGCTCGTTTCGCGGTGGATCAGGGCGGGTGCGCGAACGAAATGGGTCTTTCGCTTGATGCGCTTCCACTGGCCGATGAGCGTATTGAGCTCACGCTCCAGCGTTTCCTTGGTGACGTCCTCGCCCACGGTCCGCACGATCACGCCGCCCGAGTCTTTCGGGAGCGCTTCCTCCACCTGTGCGCGAAGGCGCTTGCGGGTCTCGCGGTCGCCGATCTTTCGGCTGACGCCGACACGCTCGGCGTCGGGCATGTAGACGAGGAACCGTCCGGCCAGGGAGACCTGAGCGGTGACGCGCGGGCCCTTGGTGGAGATGGGTTCCTTGGAGACCTGAACGATCAGGTCCTGCCCACGTTTCAGAACATCCTGAATCGCCGGGGCCTTGGAGCTCTGGCGCCGGCGGCCGCCACCCTCCGACTCATCGTCATCATCGTCGTCGGCGTCGCCATCTGCTTCGTCCTCGGGGTACACGAGGTCCGACGCGTGGAGAAACGCGCTCTTCTCGGTTCCGATGTCGACGAACGCGGCCTGGATGCCAGGGAGTACTGCTTCGACCCGTCCGACGTAGATGTCGCCGACCATTCGGCGCGCCTCGGGACGGTCGACCAGAAGTTCAACGAGCTGGTCGTCCTCGATGATTGCGACCCGCGTTTCTCGCGGATTCGCGTTGATCAGAATCTCTCGTTTCATCATTGTCCGGCACGATCCCCAGTCCCGGCGACTCGGCGGGAGGGGCGTGGCGGAAGTTCAAAGGGTGTGAAGCGGGCCGTGTCGAATGCTTCGTCTTCACGGCAGCACGCAAAGGGGATGTCCCATGCGCCGGTGTGATCGTCCACGTCGGATCCGGCTGGTCAGCGCAGCGGCGCGCGGGCATGAGCCGCGTGGCAGGCGCTGTTCTCAGCTTGTTACGGAGCGACGTGCGATCGGCCAGGAGAAACAGGCCGTGCACCGGCAGGAGGACGAGGATGCGAAGAACGGTCGAAAGTGCGTCGACCGTTTTCACATACCAGGCGCCCCGAATTCTCCTCGAGTCGCCGAGAAGGGATGGGGCGGAAGAAAGAGCAAGCGTAGTCACTACTTGTAAGTAAGCGGCGTAACTCGTGGCTGGCTACTGGGCTCGGCTATTGACCTTCGAGCTCTTTGAGGAGCGACCGGGCGATCACGATCCTCTGTATTTCAGACGTCCCTTCGCCGATTTCGCAAATCTTGGCGTCGCGCATGTAGCGCTCGACCGGGTAGTCCTTGGTATAGCCGTAGCCGCCGTGGAGCTGGACGGCCGTGATCGTCGCGCGCATGGCGAGCTCCGAGCAAAAGAGCTTGGCCATGGCCGCCTCTCGGCTGAACGGCTTGCCATGCTCGGCGAGCCAGGCGGCGTGATACATGAGGTGCTTTCCTGCCTCGATCTCGGTGGCCATGTCGGCGAGCTGGAATTGCACCCCCTGGAACTGCACGATGGCCTGCCCGAACTGCTTGCGGATCGACGTGTAACGCAGCGCCTGCTCGAACGCGCCCTCGGCGATCCCCAACGAGAGCGCCGCGATGCCGATACGACCGTTGTCGAGCGTCCGCATGAAGTTCACGAAGCCGGCGCCCTCCTCGCCGAGGCGATTCTCGGCCGGCACCTCGACGTCTTCCATGATCAGCTCGGCCGTGTCCGACGCGCGCCAACCGAGCTTGTCTTCCTTCTTGCCGGCGCGAAATCCCTTCATCGCGGGCAAGGATGGCTCATGTCCGACGCCCACCGCCTTCGCACCCTCCGGATCGCTGGTCGGCTTGGTGAGAATGAACGAGCTGATTCCCTTCGTTCCCTGCGAGGGATCGGTCACCGCCGTGACGACGAAGATCTCTCCGACGCTACCGTGCGTGATGAAGCGCTTCACGCCGTTGAGGACGTAGCAATCGCCCCTTCGCACCGCGGTGGTTTTCGTGCCGCCGGCGTCACTGCCCGCTTCCGGCTCGGTGAGCCCGAAGCCGCCCATCACTTTCCCTGTCGCCAGGAAGGGCACGTACCGTCGCTTCTGCT
>Ga0310811_10011049_pt1 | contig 11687 bp, 10 predicted proteins | sample YCmetagenome_FD_207642 | JGI IMG/M metagenome (GOLD analysis project Ga0310811, IMG submission 207642) | Soil microbial communities from experimental microcosm in Duke University, North Carolina, United States - YC | ecosystem: Engineered > Artificial ecosystem > Soil microcosm > Unclassified ...
CCGCATGGAGGGCTCGGGGCCTCGACACGAAGCACCGGGTTACTCACGCACGCCGCGAGTACACACAGCATGAGTAGGAGAGTGCTCAGCCTCGGCGTCACCGTCCTGAACTCGCCGTGTCGAAGCGGACTTTCAGCTGGTCCGCAGCGTGCATGCGCGTGTGTCCGTGCAAGTGTGGCGACCTCTGCTGGGCGCGGTCGGGCTTGCGTTTGCGCTCGTCGGATGTGGAAGCTCCGCAAGGACGAGCGTGACCGGTCCGACGGCTGTCAAGTGTCAGGTGACTCTCACGAACTCGTCGGGCAACTTCGGAGCGAACGGCGGTTCGGGTAGCGTCAACGTGTCTACGTCGCGCGAGTGTGCATGGTCCGCATCGGCGTCGGGAACCTGGATACACATCACGAGCGGCGATTCCGGTCAGGGCGATGGCACCGTAGCCTATACCGTCGACGCGAATGCAGACCCCGTATCGCGTCGCGGCACCGTTGCCGTGAACGATCAACAGGCTCAGTTTGGGCAGGATGCCGCTCCCTGTCGGTACGACCTGTCACCGGCCGCTGATGCGCTCGCGGCAAACGGCGGACAAACGCCGATTCAGGTCAGCACACACGACGGCTGTCGTTGGACGGCGGCTGCGGATGCCTCGTGGGCCACGGTAACGCCCCAGGCGGGTCAGGGCTCCGCAACGATAGCGCTGATTGCGGCGCCCAACTCCGGTCCCGAACGCACGCTGACGCTGACGATCGGCACCGACTCCCTCGTCTTGCGGCAGCTCAGCGCGGCGCAGCTTCCAGCAGCGCCGGCGCCCACGCCGGGCCCGAATCCCGGCCCCGCTCCCTCGCCAACGCCAGCCCCCGCACCGAATCCTTCGCCTGCACCGGGGCCGCCGCCGCCCCCGCCAGGACCGACTCCGAGCCCGATCATCGAGGTGACTGGCCACGTCGACCAGTTGAAAGGCGGCTGTCCGAACATCTCCTTCACCGTCGACAAGAACACGCTGGTGCGGACGACCGCAGCCACCGATTTCCAGTCCGCGTGCAAGGACATCAAGAACCGCGACACGGTCACCGTAAGCGGGCTGCAGCAGTTGGACGGCACCATTCTGGCGGACACGGTCGTCGAGCCGAAGCGATGACGCGCGATTGGCGAAGAGTGGCGGTGGTGTTGATTTTCGCCGGGATGGCGCTGAGCGCGGCGCGGCCGGCGTGCGCGCAGACGACCCCGAACGACATCATTTCGTTCCTGGTCACCAACCAGAACGTCGACACGGGCGCGCCGCCGAAGGATCAGGCGGCTGCGGCCGCCACGCGTGACACGATTGCGCGTGCGCTGCTCGTCAACCTCGCGAGCGCGCCCATCGCGACGTCCTCCAGCGGCTTCGTCTACCGCCTCGATCCCGAGTTGGGAACGATGACTCGGGTCAGCCAGAGCTTCGGCACGTTCTACGTCGAACGCGCTGCGACCAGCGGCCGCGGACATCTCTCGCTCGGCGCATCAGCGACGTCGTCCGGCTACGATCAGCTCGACGGTCTGCACCTGCGCGACGGTACCCTCGTCACCACCGCGAACAAGTTCACGGACGAGCCGGCGCCGTTCGACGTCGAATCGCTGACGCTGCGGATCCGTACCAATACACTGACCGTCTTCGGCAGCTACGGCGTGACCGATCGGCTCGAAATCGGCGGCGCCGTGCCGCTGGTGCAACTGCACATCGAAGGCTCGCGGACGAACGTCTACCGCGGACAGACATTCGTGCAGGCCAGCGGCAGTGCAGACGCCAGCGGGATCGCGGACGCGGCCGTGCGCGCGAAGTACGCGCTCGTGAACAATCGCAACGGCGCGTTCGGCCTCGCCGCCGAGTGGCGCCTGCCGACAGGCAACGCGGACAATCTACTTGGCGCGGGACGTTCCGCGTTCCGGGTGCTCGCGCTCGGGTCCGTCGAAGGCCTGCGCGTCAGCGTGCACGGGAACGCCGGCATCGTGCGCGGCGGCGTGTCTGACGAAATGACGGCCAGTGGCGCGTTGTCGGTCGCACTCAGTCCGCGCGTCACCGCCACAGGGGAGACGCTGTTCCGGCGCCTTTCCGATCTTCACAGCATTGTCTCGGTCTCTCAACCGCATCCGACGATTATCGGCGTCGACACCCTTCGGCTCCTGCCCGGCGATCACGTCGCGATGCTGTCGTCATTGGTCACCGGAGCGAAGTGGAACGTAACCGGCACGTTCGTGCTGTCGGGGCAGGTGCAATGGCGGCTTGGAAACGACGGACTCACCGCGCCGTGGGCACCGTCGCTGTCGTTCGACTACCTGTTCTGAACGCGCGCGTCGCGGATTACCCAGTCGCTACCGCTCTTCTCGAGTTCGAACGCCCATCGCCGGACGTCGGTGCGGGCCCCGCCGCCAATCTTCGGCTCCCACGTTGTCGAGCCTGAGCACGTCGCGCGTGCCTGCGTGCTGTGCACGAGGACGGCGCAGTCCGAAAACGCGATCCGCTGTTCGTTGAGGCCGCTGAAGGCCCGCGAAAGCGCCGCGCGATTCACGCTCGGCCACACGGCCTGTGCCGCGTCCGCATCGAGGCGGGTATACGCGTCGGCGTACTTGTCCAGGATGTCGCGTACGAGTGTCACATCGTCAGGTCGCCTCGGCACGGACACCGAGGACGATGGATCGACACGAGTCGCAATCGGGGCAATCGCGGCTTCACTTACAGGCGCAGGTGCATCGGTTGCGCGCGCGACCTGATCGACGCTCGGCTGCGGCGGCGCGAGCACCGTCTCATTACCGAGAGGCGCGTTGATCCCGGTGTCGACCGCCGCCGTAGTGGGAGTTTCCATCAGCGAAGCGGTCGTGGTCGCCGGACCGGCGGTGCCGACGGCGTGGGTATCTGGGCCCGCAAAGGACGTTGGCTGCGGACTGAGGGCTTCGGCGGATTTCATCGTTGCCGGCGGCGGCGCGACGGGCGCCGGCGGCTGCTCCGCGGGCACGTCAGAACCAGACACCATCACGGGCGGCACCTGCTCCGTCTCGATTCTGATCGGCGGTGGAGGCAGCGGTGCAGGCCTGGCGTGTTCCGCCGCGGGCGCAGCGACCACGGCAGGCGGCGTTGCGATCGACGGGGCGGCCGGTGCGCGCATGAATCGCCAGCCGATCATTCCGGCCGCGGCGACGATGAGAAAGCTTGCCGCAAGCGTCAGCGGGCGGCCGATGCGCGTCGTTGCGGGGGCGACAACCGGTGCTGCAGCCTGCGCGAGCCTCGCTTCGACCTCCGTCAGGGAGGGCAACGCCGGACAGAGGCGCCGGGCCTCATCGAGCGCCGCGCGCGCCTCGTCGAGGCGTCGATCGTCCACCGCGGCTTCGGCGTGGACGAGCATGCGTTCGGCGCGCCGTCGCCGCATCCGCAGCTCGAAGCTCTGCCACTCCTCTGTGGCGATGTGCGACATCGCTCGCGCGATGTGCAATCCCCGCACCAGAGGTCTGGAGTCAGCGGCGCCTGAAGGGCGGGCCTACTCCTTTTCTTCTTCGTCGTCTTTATGTGTGGCGATGTCGTCGATCTCGGCTTCCTCTTCGACCTGATCGACGGCGCGCCAGTCTTCGTCGGCGTCGTAAAGCCGGCCGACCGGCCGTTCCTTGATCGGCCCGCGCGGACCCCGATCCCTGCCCTCCTTCTGCTTGCGCTTGTGCTTGGGAGGCGCATCGGGGCCGAAGTTCTTGCTGCGGGATGGCGGCACGTCGGCCGGGGTCCGCTGAAGCCGCCCGGACGGGGCGGTCCGCCGGGACCTCCACCGGGGCGCGGGCCGCCGTATCCGCCCGGCCGCGGACCACCCGGGCCGCGCTCCTCGCGCGGACGCGCTTCACTGACCGCCAGCGGACGTCCCCTGAACGGCTGCTGGTCGAATCGCTGGATTGCCTGTTCGGCGATCGCACGATCCGCGTAGTCCACAAATGCGAATCCGCGCGGCCGGCCGGTCTCGCGATCGACCGGAAGGACGACCGACGTCGGCGCGCCAACGCTCGACAAATGTTCGCGGAGATCCGCTTCGGTCGCGGAATAAGGCAGGTTCCCGATGAACAGACGGACTGACACAGCTCCCTCGTTGTCAACGGGCGTCAGGCAGAGGCCGGACGCCCCCCGCGTCGCCCCTGCGCGCGGCCTCACAAAATAACACGGTTTCCCCGCCGAGGTTGCTGCCCAATGACGGCCGCGCTACGATGGACTGTTCCGGCCCTGCCGGAAGTCTCCACATACATGGCCATACCCTCAACCGAGCGGGCCCGCGGCCAGATCGTCATCCGCGGCGCCCGCACGCACAACCTCAAGAACGTCGATCTGACGCTGCCCCCCAGGGCGCTCATCGTCATGACCGGCGTGAGCGGCTCGGGCAAGTCCTCGCTGGCCTTCGACACCATCTACGCAGAAGGACAGCGCCGGTATGTCGAATCGCTTTCGGCCTATGCGCGGCAGTTCCTCGAACGGATGGAAAAGCCCGACGTCGACGCGATCGAAGGCATCTGCCCGGCAATTGCCATCCGCCAGAAGAACAGCATTCGCAACCCGCGTTCCACGGTCGGGACGACGACGGAGATTCACGACTATCTTCGTCTTCTATACGCGCGGGTCGGCCGAACGTTCTGCCGCTCGTGCGGCCGCGAAGTCATTCGGGAGACGGCCGAAGTGGTCGCGGCACGGCTGGCTGCGCTTCGGGAGGGCACGCGCCTGCTGATTGGCTTCGATATGCCGGTCGTCACGGCTGCGCCGTTCGCCCAGAGCACACCGGAACCTGAGGCGGAAGACGAGGAACTGTCGCCCGATGCCATGGACGACGAGGCCTCGGCGCCACAACCGGATTTACCTGACCTGATCGATCCTGTCGCCGAGACGGTTTCCGCGCTGCGCCGGAAAGGTTTCGGCCGTTTGTACGTCGATGGGCAGACGGTTACCGTCGAAGATGTGGACACTGCGGTGCTCCGCGAACGCCCGACGCTGCAGGTCATCGTCGATCGCATCAAGGTCGACGCCGACGTACGGGCGCGGCTGACCGACTCGATCGAGATCGCCTATCAGGAAGGCGGCGGAGCCGCGTTCGCGATTGCGGGCGCCGACGTGTATCGATTCTCGGAGCGGTTCGAGTGCCGGGCGTGCAACATCCAGTACGAAGTTCCGCAGCCGCGGCTGTTCTCGTTCAACAATCCGTTTGGCGCCTGTCCGCTGTGCCACGGCTTTGGCAACATCATCGAACTCGACATGAATCTGGTCGTTCCCGATCAGTCGAAGTCGATCCAGCAGGGCGCCATCGAGCCGTGGAGCAAGCCGCATTACCGCGCGCAGCTCGCCGAGCTGAAACGCGTCGCGAAGAAGCACGTCCGGCTCGACGTGCCCTGGTCCTTGCTGACGGACGAGGAGAAGCGCTTCGTCATCGAGGGCTCCGCGGAAGCCGGGGTCGAGTGGGAAGGCGTCAAAGGGTTCTTCCGCTGGCTCGAGCGCAAGAAATACAAAGTGCACGTCCGGGTATTTCTGAGCCGGTACCGCGGATATCTCACGTGCCCCGAATGCAGCGGCGCGAGGCTTCGCCGCGAGGCGCGTGACGTCCGCGTCGGCGGCCGCACGATCGATCACGTGTGCGGGCTCACGGTTCACGATGCCGATATTTTCTTCTCCGGGTTGCAGCTCTCGGAAAAGGACGCGACGGTAGCCGAGAAGGTGCTCGCGGAAATCCGGAAGCGGCTCGGCTTCCTCCGCGATGTGGGGCTCGATTACCTCACGCTCGATCGCTTGTCATCGACGCTGTCCGGTGGAGAATCGCAGCGCATCAATCTTGCGACCTCGCTCGGCTCTGCGCTCGTCGACACGCTGTATGTGCTCGACGAGCCGTCCATCGGCCTGCACTCGCGCGACAACGAGCGGCTGATCGCCATCCTGCGGCAGCTTCGCGATCAGGGCAACACCGTGCTCGTTGTCGAGCACGATGCCGACATGATCAAGGTCGCCGATCAGGTCGTCGACATGGGCTTGGGCGCAGGGGAGCAGGGAGGGCGCGTCATTTTCTCCGGAACGCTGCCCGATCTGCTGAAGGAGCCGCGATCGCTCACGGCGAAATACATGCGCGACGAGCTGGCGATTCCCGTCCCGGCGGCGCGGCGGCGGCCCTCCAACCAGCGGATTCGCGTGCTGGGCGCCTCAGAGCACAACTTGAAGGCGATCGACGTGGAGATCCCGCTGGGCCTGTTGACGTGCGTGACCGGTGTGAGCGGCTCGGGCAAGAGCACCTTCGTGCATGACGTGCTCTACGCAGCGCTCAAACGCGCGAAGGGCGACTGGGACCGCCGCGTCGGCACGCATCGCAAGCTCGAAGGCGCTGAATTCGTCACCGACGTCGTCCTCGTCGACCAGGCGCCGATCGGCCGGACGCCGCGGTCGAATCCCGTGACGTACCTCAAGGCGTTCGATCCGATCCGCGAACTCTTCGCAACGACGAAAGATGCGCGCTCGCGCGGCCTGACGGCCAGCCACTTCTCGTTCAACGTCCCGGGCGGCCGCTGTGAAGCGTGTGAAGGCGAAGGGGAAGTCAAGGTCGAGATGCAGTTCCTGGCCGACGTCTTCGTGCCGTGCGAAGTCTGCGAAGGGAAGCGCTTCAAGCCGCAGGTGCTCGAAGTGAAATACCGCGGCCGCAGCATCGACCAGGTGCTCGACATGACGGTGCGTGAGGCGTTGACCTTCTTCAGTACGTCGCCGAAGGTGCTCCGCCGCCTCCAGGTGCTCGACGAAATCGGCCTCGGATACCTGCGCCTCGGCCAGCCCGCGACGACGCTCTCCGGGGGAGAAGCGCAGCGGATCAAAATCGCCGCGCACCTGTCCACGCAGACCGGCGACCGCGTGCTCTACATCCTGGACGAGCCGACGACGGGCCTGCACTTCGACGATATTGCGAAGCTGCTCGCCGCGTTCAGGAAGCTGCTTCAGGCTGGCCACAGCCTGCTCGTCATCGAGCACAACCTCGACGTCATCAAGACGGCCGACTGGATCGTCGATCTTGGACCGGAGGGCGGCGAAGCGGGCGGCTCGATCGTGGCGACCGGTACGCCCGAGCAGATAGCGCAGCACGCCGAGTCTCACACGGGACGGTATCTGCGAGACGCGCTCGCCAGCGGCCGCTCGAACGCTTACGCGTAGCGCGAGGCGCGAGGCGCGAGGTGCGAGGCGCGAGGTGCGAGGCGCGAGGCGCGAGGCGCGAGGTGCGAGGGGCGAGCGCGAAGCTGCTGGTAAAATGGTCCCGCTCCCTCCCGAAGAACACCATGCAGAAAATCTGTGCAGTGCTTGCTCTGCTCGTCGCAGCGTCTCCCGCGTACGCGCAGACGCTGCGGTTCGACGATGTCGTCAGGAACCTGCGGAACCCGGACGCCAAGGCGCGGCTCGACTCGGTGAAACTGCTGCGCGGCGCCAGGTATCCGGAGGCGATCGAACCGCTCGCGCCGCTTGTGAACGATCCCGTCGACGAGATCCAGCTCGAGACGATTGCGGCCGAACTGTCCTTCTATGTCCAGCAGGACGTCCGGACGCGCCGTATGGTGGGATTCGTGCTCGAGAAGCGGCAGGCCGCGATCGCGGAGTCTGCGTTCGAGCTCGGACCGACAGCGGTCTGGCCTCGGCCGGTGCCTCCAGCGCTCGTGTCCTCGCTCCTGAACGCCGTGGACGACGAAAACCCGCGGGTTCGGACGGAGGCGATCTACGCGGTGGGTGTAATTGCCCGCCCGCCTCTCGATTCCGCGGCGACCCGGCAGCTCCTGAAGGCGCTCGATCATTACGACCCGTCAATCCGCGCGGCGGCTGCGCGGGTGATCGGGCGTCTGGCCGTCGCATCGGCGGGGGACGTCCTCATCAAGGCGATGAACGATTCGCACGCCGAGGTGCGCTACGCCGCGATGCGCGCGCTCGGCTATATCCATGACGCTCGCGCCGTCGGGGCGCTGACCGAGCAGCTCGCGTTCTACAAGAAGGGCGAGGGCGCGTGGTCGGCGTTGGATGCCCTCGCGCGAATCGGATCGCCCTCGAGCATTCCCCTGTTCAAGCAACATCTCGGTGACCGCGATCCGTTCCTGCGGCGCGCCGCCGTCGAAGGCCTCGGCCGGACGAAAGACGCGTCGCAGGTCGATACGTTGTCCCACATGGCGACCGCGGACGACGCGCCGATGGTCAGGCTGGCCGCGTGCTTTGCGCTCCAGAAGCTCGGACAGAATTACGCGACGCGGCTCGTCGACATGCTCACCAGCGACAAGCTCATACCTCAGGGCGTGGAATCGCTCCTCGAGCTTGGCCCCTCGGTCGCGCCGCAACTATACGCGCGGCTGCAGGAATCGCAGCCGGAAGTGCGGGCGGCGATTGCCGACGTGCTCGGCGCGATCGGCGGCCAGCCGGCGCTGCCATCGCTCCAGGCCGCCGCGCAGGACAAGGACCCCGACGTTGCCGCCGCTGCCAAACGCGCGATCCTCCGGATCCAGACGTCAGCCTGACCGGCCGTACACGCTCCCGCGGTCGTTCTACGATCGCGATACGCTCGTCGTCGCGCGTGCCTTGATCGGAAAAGTGCTCGTGCACGATACCCCCGACGGCATCGCGTCCGGCGTCATCGTCGAGACGGAGGCATACATCGGCGAGAGCGACCCCGCGTGCCATGCGGCGCCCGGGCCGACGCGGCGCAACGCTCCCTTGTATGGTCCGCCCGGCATCGCTTACGTGTACCTCAATTACGGCATCCACTATCTCGTGAACGCCGTGACGGAATCCGACGGCCATCCCGCCGCGGTGCTGATTCGAGCGCTCGAGCCGAAGGACGGCATCGGCCTCATGCGATGGCGCCGCTCGACGCCGCGCCGCAGCGGCGACGACATCGCGCTCGAGCAGCTGTGTCGTGGGCCCGGCAACCTGACGCGCGCGCTCGGGATCGATTTGCGCCAGAACCAGCTCGATCTCACATCGAGCAGGTTGCGCATCGAGGATCAGGGAGAGCGACGGCGCAAAGTGGTGTGGACGCGTCGCATCGGTCTCAACGTCGGGGTCGAACAGGAGTGGCGCGTGTACGCCGCTGACAGCGGGTCGGTCAGCCGTTAACCGGCGTCGCCGTCGCTAACGGACGGTTCGCCGCGGGGGAGCCGGGCGCGTGATCGGAATGTTCACCATCATGTGGCGGCTCTGCCGCAACACTTCGACCCTGGCCGTGCTGCCGACTTTCGAGTCCGCGATCATCCGCTGAAGCTGAGACACATCGTCCACTTCGTGCCCGTTGAACGAGACGACGATATCGCCCGGACGAAGACCCGCGACCCAAGCGTCGGAGCGGCGCGCCATCTGCGCGACGAGCGCTCCACGCGTGTTCGGCGCTCCCAGATATTCGGCGTCCTGCGTCGTGAGCGCCATCAACTGGATGCCGGGGATCGAGCCGCGCTGGACCTCTCCAAACCGGATGAGGTCGTCCATGACATGCTTCGCGAGGTTGCTCGGCACCGCGAAGCCGATGCCTTGATAGCCGCCCGTCTCGCTGAAGATCGCCGTGTTGATGCCGACGAGCTCCCCGCGCGCGTTGACCAGCGCTCCGCCGGAATTGCCGGGATTGATCGCGGCGTCGGTCTGGATGAAGTCCTCGTACGTTGCGAGCCGTCCTTCGAGCGTGCGTCCTGTCGCGCTGACGATCCCGAGCGTCACCGTCTGATTGAGCTGGAACGGATTGCCGATGGCGAGGACCCATTCGGCCACCTTCAGCTTCGACGAATCTCCCCACGGCAGCACAGGCAGACCGCGCGCGTCGATCTTGAGCAGCGCGATATCGGTCATCGCGTCCTCTCCGACGATCCTGGCCTTGAGTTCCCGCTTATCGGGCAGCACGATCGAGACTTCCGCGCTCGCATCGCCGACGACATGGTTGTTCGTCAGCACGTACCCGTCGCTCGACACGATGACCCCCGAGCCGAGGCTCTGGCTGACGCGGCTGCCGTACCCAGGGGCTTCGTCGGGATCGCCAAAGAAGTAGCGGAACAGCGGGTCGACGGCGAAGGGGGACGAGGGCTGCCGTTCGACCCGGAGCGAGGAGATGTTCATCACGCTCGGAACCGCGCGTGCGGCGACGCTGGAGAGATCGGGAAGCGATCCCATGGCCGGTGCGGCGCTTGAGGCGACAGGCTGTGCGACCGATGCCGCAGGTTCCCGGAGGGGCGCGGCGCTCGATTCATCGGCGCTGCGCATTTTGCCGGTGAGCACCAGACCGGCCATGAAGCCGGATGCGACGAAGACGCATGCCAGCAGAGCACGTCGAGCCATGGCTTGTCGTGGACCTCTCGCTACGTGACCTCGATCCTGCGGACAGCGGGCGCCGTTTTGGGCAGCATGATCGTGAGTACCCCGTCGCGCAAATCAGCGCTGATCGTGTCGGGCGAAATGGTGTCGCCGAACTCGAACGTCCGCTGGAACTGGCCGTGGCCGCGCTCGATCTGGTGATATTGCCGCGAGTGGACGGCGTCGCGGCGCTCGCCGCGCAGCGTCAGCCGTCCGTTTTCGACCGAGAGGTCGATCTGGTCGCGCTGCAGTCCGGGCACTTCGGCGGTGACGACATAGCGGTCCGCGGTTTCGTAGATGTCAACGGGCGGCATCCAGGCCGCCGACCCCTGCTGGGCGGTGGCGAGGCGCTCCATCCGGTCCTGCCACGCTCGCAGGTCCCGCAGCGGATCGCACGGCATACGCTGATCCTAGCACTCTCCGCAGGACCCATTCGAGGCACCGAAGCCCGAGGCGCCCCGCGCGAAGCGCGGTAAGGGCATGCTAACATCTTGAGGTTTCGGCGCACTTTCGATGCGCGGCAGGGGAAATGGCTTCGATACAAGCGACACGACTGAAGAAGGGCATGCTGGTGAAGATGGAGAACGACCTGTACCGCGTTCTCGATCTGCAGCACGTCACGCCGGGGAACCTGCGGGGATTCGTCCGCGCCAAGTTCCGCAACATCCGCAACGGCACGCTTTCTGACCAGAAGCTGCGCTCGGAAGACTCCCTCGAGCGCGCCGTGCTCGACGAGCGCGAAATGCAGTACCTCTACAAGGACGGCGATGCCTACCACTTCATGGATACGTCCAGCTACGACCAGCTGCACATCGATGCCGAGGTGTTGGGAGAGGCGGCGAACTACCTGATCCCGGACGCCACGATCACCGTCGAGTTCTATGGCACTGAGCCGGTCGGCATCGAACTGCCGCAGACCGTCGATCTGAAGGTCGTCGAAACCGTCCCGGGCATCAAGGGCGCGACGGCGAGCGCGCAGGTCAAGCCCGCGACGCTCGAAACCGGCCTCGTCGTGCAGGTACCGCCGTTCATCAATATCGGCGACGCCGTACGCGTGAACACCGAAACCGGCGAATATCTGCGAAAACTATAGTAACCAGTGCCCAGTTCCCAGTTACCAGTTGACTGGCCACTGGCCACTGGCCACTGGCCACTGGCAACTGGCAACTGGCAACTGGCAACTGGCAACTGACCACTGGCAACTGACAACTGGCCACTGGCGACTGGCCACTGGTCACTGGCGACTGGCAACTGGCAACTGGCAACTGGCAACTGGTTCGTCATGGAGATCACGCACAGACCGACGGGCGGATGGATTGAAGTGATCGCCGGAAGCATGTTCAGCGGCAAGAGCGAGGAGCTGATCCGG
>Ga0310811_10011050_pt1 | contig 11687 bp, 10 predicted proteins | sample YCmetagenome_FD_207642 | JGI IMG/M metagenome (GOLD analysis project Ga0310811, IMG submission 207642) | Soil microbial communities from experimental microcosm in Duke University, North Carolina, United States - YC | ecosystem: Engineered > Artificial ecosystem > Soil microcosm > Unclassified ...
GCCACGAGGCCGGACGCTCGACCGTAGTAGAATTCGCGCCTCGCGCCCGTAGCTCAGTTGGATAGAGCATCAGGCTTCGAACCTGAGGGTCGGGAGTTCGAATCTCTCCGGGCGCGCGGATTTATCTATCGGCTGGAGATCTCGGATCTTGCGCTGCGATCAGCTGGGTTTCGAACTCCCGACGCCGCCGCAGGCGGCCGGGAGTTCGACAGCTTGGCGAGTCTGCGAGCCAAGTTGGACGACGCGCGCGCAGCGCGTGTCGGTCTCGAGCGTCAGCGAGGGACGAGCGGGCGCGGCCCGCGAGCAATCTTCTCGGGCGCGCGTTCCAAACCAATCGACAAACTGCCTGCGTGCGGACGCTCTGACCCTTTAGTGTTTCCTCTGATTGGCGCAAGATGCGTTCGGCAACGGTGCACGCAGTGTCCTAAAGGTGCTTACCTTTAAGGAGTCTTTCCATGGCGGCATTCAATGTAGTGCGATTTCGGGTAAAGCGTGGGTGTGACCAGGAATTCCTCGATGCCCACAAGAGAATCAGTACGGATTGGCGTGGTCTCAAGCATGTGAACATGATCAAAACCGGCGATCAGAGTTACTGCATCGTTGGTGAGTGGGCTGATATGGATGCGCTCGCCAGTGCGCGGCCGCAGATGATTGCCACACTGGATACCTTTCGTCATCTGCTCGACGATTTGGGTGGCGGTCTCGGTGTGACAGATCCGATCTCCGGACCGGTAGTCCTGGAACTCAAGTAGCGACTGCACCGCGACTGCGCTGCCTAAGTGCGGCGGCGTCCACTGCGGCAGTGGACTCCTTTCCCGCAGTGCTTGCTGGGGGCTTGCAATGCGAACCAGAACAGCGCTGCTGCTGCCGATGCTTCTGGCCGGCTGCGCGAGCAGCGGGCCAGTCCACGACATGGGCAACGGCAAATACTCGCTCATTGCGAACGCAATGAGCATGGAGCGCGCTCGTGAAACCGCCACCGCGGGAGCAAACGACTACTGTGCCAAGAGCGGTAAATCCGCGGCTGTCGCCAGCTTGGACGACAAGACCTTCTCGTCCTCCTGGGGAGGCCCGACGGTAAGCGTTGTGTTCAGTTGCCGCTGACGGGAAGGGGCCTCGCCGCGTAACCTCGGCCTCGCCAGCGCGGCCACCTCCGGGTTCGGCCTTATCTCCGAGAGCGAGCATGATTGGCTAGTGCACGCCCGGCGTCCTATTGGTGTCAGCCGGTGGAATCCATGCGCGGGAAAAGCCGTGGAATAGAAAAGGCGACTGAGCAGTCTCCTCTGGCGACAGCTAATTTTCGCATCTGACACTTGAAGCCTAGTTAACGAGGCAATAGTGCGGCTCATCTCAAAAAGCAGGCTATTTGAGGTGCAGGAATGAGGGGAATAACACTAGCAGCGGCTTTGCTCGTGGGATGCACGAGTCAGCCGCCTGCCTCGTATCGGACGTTGACTTCGGAGCAGAAGGTGGGCGAGCTACGTGCGCAGACGGCCATTGGGACAGAGGGGCCCATGGTTCGCTGGCGGTGCACATACGGTGCGTCGTGGGGAGAGGTTACAGTTGAGGAGACGGCGGCGTATTGCGCGCCGTACCGGGTGCTCCAGTGAGTAACTCCGGCGTATGGGCGCCGTAACCACGTCGCCTCATGCGACGCATTGCGCTTGGGTCAGAGCATTCCCTGCTCGTGAGAATCGTCGGAGCTAAGGCTCGAGTACCACCAGATCATAGGTTCGTACGCTCTTGGACAGCGGCAACGAGAGTGCTGGACGTTTAACGGAGCATGTCTCGACGGATAGGCATTCCTCGAAACATGTCTGGACTGCGCGACCGCAAGGGGTCCGCGCATGTCCGATGCTGTGGCAGCGGGGCGCGGTGACCGCGCTCCGCACCACATCGACCCCCACAAGTCGGTGGTTCGTTAATTCTCAGGTATGCGCGCGCTCGGCCCGCTCGGCGTTACCTGGTGGCACAATCTTCCCTCAGCGCCGCGCACTAAGCGCCTTGATCTCAGGTTTGTCAATGCGTATTGGATCGCCGCGCCTTCTCCTTGTACGAACCCGAAATGCTGAGTGTCAGGTGTTGACTTCGAACAGAGTGGCAAACATCTGCAGTGTTGGAGCAGCGCTGCTGCTCATGCTCGCTGCCTGTGGAAATCTCTTCGAGGACAACGGAACACACCTCGCTGACGTGCTCGAGACAGGAGCGGCCAAGCTGCGCGACTCGGGTGACCCCGAGTCGATTGTGCGCTACGAGACGCTCGACGGCGGTGATGATCCGTACTACATCGAGATCACGCCCTCATTCATCGAAGGGCAGCCAACGCGCATTCCGGGTAGTTACCTGGTCGTGTCTGGCAAGACCCGAGGCGGGACGAGCTATCACAACCGGTTTGTTCTGGTCCCGCGGCGACTCTACATCGAGAAAAGCGCCGGCGGTGCTGCCGAGCTCGTGCTTCGGAGAGAGGGTGAGAATGTCGATGTCGTCGAGCTACGATGACGGTCTTTCCAATCCGGGGAAGATCGGGGATATGGCTCTGAGCGGACGCAGCAGATACGGTTACCGGTTAGCGCCATTTGGCGCTGCGGTCATCCTTGCGGCGGCAGTGGCTCTTGCGCCGGGGGTTGGGCGGAGCGCATCGCCGCCGCCCATCAAGATTGCCGTCTTCGATTTCGAGCTCGAGGACCTGAGTCCTCCAGCGGTGCTGCTGCAGAAGCCCACAGACAGTGCGACGACCATGGAGAAGGCGACTAGCGCGGCCCGTGAGGAGCTGGCGCACTCCGGGCGGTATACGGTCATCGATGCAAGCAAAGTTGACGCCAAACCGGTTACCGAGAAAACGCTGCGGGACTGCAACGGATGCGAGGCTGCGCTGGCCGAGCAGCTCGGCGCCCAGCAGTCCATGGCCGGACTGGTGAGAAAGGTCACCGAAACGGATTACTACGTCGTGGTCCGCATTCGTGACGCGCACACCGGCAAGATTCTCGATCAGCAGGAGGCGATGTTTGCCGGCGATCAGACAGGCTGGCCCAGCGGGGTACGTATGCTGATCAAGCATCAGGTATTGCCAACTCAGAACTGAGTTATGAGCATGTTTGAGCTCTCGGACAAGGTTGCCATCGTCACTGGTTCGAGCCGCGGCATCGGCAAGGCGATCGCCATGCACATGGCGCTGCAGGGCGCGCGCGTCGTGATCTCGAGCCGCAAGCCGGAAAGCTGCGAAGCGGTGGTTGCGGAGATTGCTGCAAGCGGTGGCACCGCGATGGCACACGCCGCGCACATCGGGCACAAGGAAGAGCTCAAGGGACTCGTCGATGCCACCATCGTCAGGTGGGGACGGATCGATATCCTGGTGTGCAACGCAGCGACCAACCCGCACTTCGGTCCCTCGGTTTCGATCAAGGACGAAGCCCTCGAGAAGGTGATCCAGACCAACCTCTACAGCAACATCTGGTTGTGCAACCTCGTGCTGCCGGGAATGGCCGCACGCCGTGACGGTGTGGTGATCATCATCTCCTCGGTCGCCGGTTTTTCCGGCACCAACGTGCTCGGCGCCTACGCCATCTCCAAAGCCGCCGACATGCAGCTGGCGCGCAATCTCGCCGTCGAGTGGGGGCCGCACAATGTGCGGGTCAACTGCATCGCACCCGGTGTCATCCGCACGCACTTCGCCAAGGCTTTGTGGGCGGACCCGCAGCGCGAGGCGGCGCTGGCGCGCCGCTACCCGTTACGCCGCATCGGCGAGCCCGACGACGTCGCAGGTATCGCCGTGATGCTGGCCTCGCGCGCCGGCAACTTCATGACCGGGCAGACCGTGGTCGTCGATGGCGGCGGTCTCATCAGCAGCGAGCTCACGTAGCGCCAACGGGCGCCGCGCGCGTCCGCAGCAGCGCGTAACTCGCGACCAGCAATCCGAACCACACCGGGGCGACGTACAGCGCGACACGCGTATCGGGCCTTTTCCCCAGCAGCACCGCGACCAGCAGCAGGAACGCGAGCACCAGCCAGTTGGCAAGCGGCGCGCCCGGCATGCGGAAAGGTGCCGCGCGCGCTCGCCCCGCCGCGACCGCGCGGCGGTAGTTGGCGTGGGAAACGAGAATGATGCCCCAGGTCCAGAGCGTGCCGACGAGCGCGACGCTGGTGACGATGGTGAATACCCGCTCGGGAACCAGGTAATTGAGTGCGACACCGATCAGCATGACCGCCGCCGAGGCATGGATGCCCGCCGCCGGCACCTGCTGCGCATTCAGCGCGGCGAATGCGCGCGGCGCCTGGCCGCGCTGCGCGAGCGTCCAGAGCATGCGGCCGCTGCTGAAGAGTCCGCTGTTGCAGGATGAGGCGGCCGCGGTGATCACCACCAGATTGACGATGCTCGCGGCGCCAACCACCCCGAGCTTGCCGAACACCGCGACAAAGGGGCTCACCTTCGGGTCGAGCTCGGTCCAGGGGAGGAGCGACATGATGATGAGCAGCGCGCCCAGATAGAAGATCAGAATGCGGGCGATGATGCCGTTGGTGGCGCGCGGCAGCACCACCGCAGGGTCCTCGGCCTCGCCCGCGGTGACGCCGATCAGCTCGACCCCTTCGTACGCAAACATCACGATCTGCAGCGACAGCAACACGGCGAGAATGCCACCGGGCAGGAAACCACCGTGCGACCAGAGGTTCGAGAAACCGGCGCTCGGTCCGAGCGCGCCGATGTGGAAGAGGATCACGCACAGGCCGGCAATGATCAGCGCGACGATGGTCACCACCTTGATGAGCGCGAACCAGAACTCGAGCTCGCCGAAAACGCGCACCGCCAACAGGTTCGCGCCGTAGAGCGCGAGCAGCGCAATGAGCGACGGTAGCCACTGTGGCACCTGCGGCAACCAGAAATCCACGTAGATGCCGATGGCTGTGATCTCTGCCATCACGGTCACCACCCAGGCGAACCAGTACGACCAGCCGGTGATGAAACCGGGAAGGGGCCCACAGAACTCATCCGCGTAGCTGGCGAATGAGCCGGCCACCGGTCGATAGGTGAGCAGCTCGCCGAGCGCGCGCATGATGAAAAAGATCGCCACCCCGCCTACCGCGTAGGCGAGCAGCAATCCCGGGCCGGCCTCGTGAATGGCCTTGGCCGAACCCAGGAACAGGCCGACACCTATCGTGCCGCCGATGGCGATCAGCTGGATATGGCGGTTGCGCAGGTTCCGTGCGAGAGAGGCTGTTGCGGTTTGCGACATGTGCGGTTTTCCGTATGCGCGAGGTCGGAGGTCATTCAGTGTGTAAGTGGCGGCCCGAGCAGCGCATAGCGCCGGCCCTGCGGCAACTCGTAGCGCTGCACGAGTTCCGCGCTGCCGGCGGCCGTGAGCTCGCCGGCAAGGCCATCCTCGGCGCGCGCACCCGGCAGAAAGCGGCCGAGCCGATGCGTCAAGGCTCCGGAGGCGTGTCCCGGAAGCAGCACCAGGACACGCGCCGCCGGCCCCTCGGTCCTGAACCAGCCCGCTACCAGTTGCTGTGCGCGCCGTAAGCCGTTTTCCGGTGCGGCAGCGCTGTCGGCGGGTGCCGGGAGTACCGGGTCGCCTGCCGTGTTGAGGATGGTGAAGGGCGTGCGAAGCCCGTGGTCGAGCACGGCGATGGTCGTCTCGTCCGGGTCGAGTAGCGCAAGCGGCTGGTGCGCAGTATCGGCGTGGATGCTCCGCGCGAGAGCCGGCAGATTCTGCCAGCGATTGACGATGGGCAGAATCACGACCGCCGCAAGGCATAGCGCAACGGCATAGGCGCTGTAAGTCCACGTGAGGCTGCGCAAGGGCTCGCCGGCGCGCTGCGCGCGCACGGCGCACCGCAGCGCGAGATGGGAAGCTACGATGAGCGCGACGGCCATCGCGGCAGCGATTGGCCAGTGCGCCTCGCGGGCCGCGGCGAACAACACGAGTGTGGCTGCCAGTACCCACGCGGTGAGCGCAATCAGAATACGGCTGGCGCGCAATGCGGCGCGGTCGAGCCCAGCGGGCGACTGCCCCATCTCGTGCGCCCAAAGACCCGCGAGCAGTCCAAAGCCGAGCAGCGAGGGTGCCGCATACACATCCCGCGCGGTGGCGGCGACCGACAGCAACGCAAGAAAGGGCAGGCTCGCGCACAGCGCAAAGCGCCAGGCAGTGGCGCCGGGTCCATCCTGGCGGACGCGCTGCCATGAGCGCACCAGCGCCGCTGCGACTAGCAGCGTCCAGGGCAGCAGGTATAGCGGCAGCTCGAGCAGATACTTGCCCGGCCGGTTGTGGTGTCCGCTCGTATAGTCGAGTGCTGCCGGAGAGGAGACCCTGGTGAAGCGCCCAATGATGTTGTGCCAGAAGAGCGCGCTCAACGTCTCACCGGCGTTGACCTCGTGCAACACGGCCAGCAGCCATGGACCGATGATGAGCGCCTGGATCAGCAGGCCCGCATAGAGCTCCCAGCGACGCAGCTCCGACCAGCGCCGCTCCCAGGCGATCAGCGCAAGCAATGCAAGCGCCGGCACCAGCCAGCCCGGAGCACTCTTGGCCATGAAGCCGATGGCGGCACCCAGGTGCATCAACGCGTAACCGCGTGCCTTGGAGAATCCCGGCATGGCGCGGTAACCAAGCCATGCACCGAGCAGCGCGAGCGCACAGCCGGCGAGAAGGCCCGCATCGGGCGCAAGCCATACGCTGACTCGAAACGCAATGAGCGCGCTCATGGCGATGAGCGCCGCGATGATGGCCGCTAGCGCCTCAGGCTGCATCGCCAATGCAATGGCCGCGATGCTTCCCGCTGCGATCACCGTGTAGAGTAGATTGGGTGCACGGGCTGCGCCGGCGGAGTCTCCGAACAGCGCGATGCCCGCCGCCGACATCCAGTAGGAAAGCGGCGGCTTCTCGAGGAACGGCACCTGAGCGAGTTGCGGCAGCGTTCGATCGCTCTGCAGACTCATGCGCCAGGCGATGTCGGCTTCGCGCGGCTCATCGGGTGTCCACAGGCCACGACCGAACACGCCGATCAACCACAGCGGCGCAAGCGCCAGCACGACCAGCGGACCCGCCGAGCGCGCAGACGCCCACGGACGTGGCGATGTGACCAACAGATCCCCTCGAGGGCCGAGCTTCTCGTGACGCGATTATGCGCTACCAGGATCAGACCGGCAGGGAGTAACGCACCACCATGCGCACGATGCGGGCGTGATCGCTCGACCAGTGTGCGAAGCCCTCGCAAACCTGCCGTGTGCCGCCCTCGGGGGTGCTCTCGGAATAGGTCGCGGCAAACCGCGCTTCTCCGGACTCCTGGCCCGGAAGGTAGCGATTTGCGCTCCAGGGTGTGTTGGAGTCGGCGATGCGACTGAAGAGGTCAACTTCGGTGACGCTGGCAGCGGCGGGGATCGTTGCGCAGAGAGATACCGGGCTCGCCTCGGCTTCCGTGCATGACCGCGCGGCCGCTGCCGGTGCTTCGCCGGAAGACTGCGCAGGGTTCGCAGCTGGCGAGACCGGTCCCGCAGTGGCGACCAGGCCGGATATCGTTGCGGCAGGGGCCGCTGCGGTGGTCAGCACCGCTGAGGTGAGCGGCGGCCGGCATGCGGACACGTTGGCCGTCACCACGATGCCTTCGTTACCTATCCGCCGCAGCACGCCGCTCTCGATGTCCGCACGCTCGCTTCCGCGAGTGAGCTCGAGCTCACCCGCCGTATGGCTGATCTCGGAGACGCGCGCCTGCAATTCACGCTGCATCACCGCCTGCGCCGCACGCTCGCCCGATGTGAGCCACTGCGAGAGCGCGAAGCCGCACACACCGGCGGCGCCGATGACCGCAAACACGATAATGAGCTGCAGCCGGTTACGGCGGCGTGCAGCGGACGAATTGCGGCCTGCCGCCGCCTCGCGCATTAATGCCGAGCGCAGCTGCACGAACGACGCCGACAGCGTCGCGGTTCCCGCGATGATGGCGGCGAGCACTGAGTCGGGTATCGACATGGGCGCTTCCGCGACGAGCTCTTCCCGCCACGCTAGCACGCCATTCGGTCGATAGCCGGCGGGCGGCCGCTCCGATCCGAAAAACGCGATGCACATCACACGGGCCGTGCTCCGATGGCACTCTGCATGTGCGGGCTTGAGTGCAGGGCGAGCCAGTGCTCGAGCGGATGAGTATCGGTCTGCAGAAGATGCAAGCCGAGCTTCGAGCGCCGCCAGAGGATGTCAGCGACCGTGTGGGCGAACTCCTCGCGGCACAGGTATTCGACTTCGCGCTCGTATAGCTGCGGCAGCAGCTCCTGCCCGAGGTCGGTGAGCGCGGTGCTCGTGCCGAGCAGCTGCTCGATGCGGGTGCCATAAGAGTGCGCGTAGCGTCGGCGCAAAGGAGCGGGCAGCCAGGGGTAGCGCCGCTCGAGCGTGCGCAAAAACACGGCGCGACTCCCCTGCGGCAGGTCGCCGCCCGGCAGCAAGGCCGTCGCGGTCCAGGCCGCCGCGCGCACACCGAGCGGCCCGGCGAGCAGGTTGACGGCATCTTCCGCGAGGCGTCGGTAGGTGGTGATCTTGCCTCCAAACACCGAGAGAAGCGGCGCGGGTTCGCGCTCGAGCTCGAGCGCATAGTCGCGCGTGACGCGCATCGGATCGCTCGACTCGTCCTCGAGCAGCGGACGCACGCCCGAGTAGCTCCAGAGGATGTCTGCCGTGCCGACCTGCCGGCGAAAGTAGCGATTGATGAGGGCGCAGAGGTAGGCGATCTCGGATGACTCGATGCGCACTGCGGCAGGATCGCCGTGAAAGTCGAGGTCGGTCGTTCCAATGAGCGTGAAATCCTGGTGGTAGGGAATTGCGAAGACGATGCGCCGGTCCTCGTTCTGGAAAACGTACGCGAAGCGGTGCGCGAACAGTCGCGGCACCACGATATGACTGCCCTTCACGAGGCGCAGCTGATGCTGCGCACGTCCCGGCAGCGCCGCGGCGAGTACACCGCTCACCCACGGGCCCGTGGCGTTGACGACCGCGCGGGCGGCGACGGTCTGCGCGCCCGCAGCGCCGCGCAGCAGCGCACGCCAGCTGCCATTCTCGGCCGTGAGCTGCTCGCAGCGGGTATGTGTCAGGATCCTGGCGCCACGCACGCGCGCGTCGAGCGCATTGAGCACCACGAGTCGTGCGTCATCGACCTGTCCGTCCGAGTACACGAAGCCGCGCCGGTAGGGCGCCTGCAGCGCAGCGCCCGCCACATGGGTGCGCAGGTCGATGACCGCCGAGCCCGGCAGGCGCTGCCGGGCGGCGAGATGATCGTAGAGAAACAGTCCCGCCCGAATCATCCATGCTGGACGCAAATGCGCTGCATGCGGCATCACGAAGCGCAACGGCCGGATGATGTGCGGCGCCGCCGCCAGCAGCACTTCGCGCTCGCGCAGCGCCTTGCGCACCAGCGCAAAGTGATACTCCTCGAGGTAGCGCAGTCCGCCGTGGATCAACCCGGTGCTGGCGGATGAGGTGTGCGCCGCAAGATCATCCTGCTCGCACAGTATGACGGCGATCCCACGACCGGCGGCGTCACGGGCGATGCCGGTGCCGTTCACACCGCCACCGACGACCAGCAGGTCGCAGGTTGCAGTCCCGGCGCCGTTCTTCTCTGCCGCGGGGTCCTCGCCGGATCGCCCATCCATGCGAGGGTGGAAGCTCACTCGCTGCACTGGGCGAGAATACCTGGGGCGGCCCTCATGAAGTAGTGTGGCGCGGCGCCTGTCGGCCGTAGTAGTCCGGGTAGTCCTTGGTGAGCCCCTTGAAGCGGCGGTGAATCCACAGGTACTGCTCCGGGACGAGGCGCACCTGCGCCTCGATCATGCGGTAGAAGCGCGCCGTATCGGCGATCGCCGACTCGCTGGGGAAGTCCTCGAACGGAGGGTGGATCACTCCGAGGTACCCCCGGCTGCCCGGCAGCCGATGAAAGAAATAAGGCAGCACCGGCGCGCCCGTTACGCGCGCGAGCCGTGAGGTCAGTGTGTTGCTCGCTGCGGGAATGCCGAATAGCGGCACCATCTCGGCGCCTTTCTTGCGGTAGCTCTGATCCGGTGCGTACCACACGCACTCGTTGTTCCTCAGCGCGCCGATGAATGCGCGAATGTCGTCACGCGGAATGCCATGACCGCCGAAACCGACGCGAAAGCGCTCAAAGGCATACGCGATGACCTCGTTCTTCGGTGGCCGGTACAGGAAGCCGATGGTTGCGACGTGCGTGAGCGCGCGGCCGGCCATCTCGAGCGAAGTGAAATGTGCCGTGAGGACCATGGCGCCGCGGCCGCGCGCGAGCGCCGCGCGCAGGTGCTCCGTGCCTTCGAGACGCACGAGCTTCGCGAGCCGCTCGGGCGGGCTCCACCAGGCGAACGGAATCTCGAGTAGCGCAATACCGAGACTCGCAAAATGCTCCTTCAACAGCCGCTCGCGTTCTGCGCTCGAAAGCTCCGGCAGGCACAGCTCGATGTTGCGCCGTGCGGTCTCGAGGAAGCCGAGCGGCAGATGGCGCAGTACCACTCCCAGCCAGCGACCGAGTCGCACTATGGCCCCAAAAGGCAGGAGTGCCAGCAGTCGCAGCAGTCCGAGGCCGAGCCACGTCAGCCAGTAACGTGGCGCGAGCAGCCGCAGTCGCATTGAACCTACCCCTGAACGCACCGTCAGCGATTCGCCGGCGAGAATAACCGATTCCAGAGCGGTAACTGTGTTCCAATGCGCTCCCATGCAGACCGCCTCCCGGAAGCGGCGCGCACTCCTCATCGCGCTGCCCTTGCTGCTCGCCATCTGCCTCACTGCCGTGCTGTGGACCCGCCCGCCACCGCACGAGCTGGTGCAGGGCGGGAATAGCCCGCCGGCGCCACGCGTACCGCCCGAGACCGAGCAGCTCGATCCCGCGGCGCTCGAGTCTGCAGCCGCCTACGCCGGTGCGCACGGCTCGCTCGCGCTGATCGTGAGCCGTCACGATCACATCGTGTTCGAGCGCTACTGGGGAGGTACAGGTTTCGATACACCTGTCGATGCGCAGTCGTTTACCCGCTTGCTCGCGGCGCTCGCTGCCGGTGCGGCACTCTCCCATCGGCTGATCGGCTGGCCGGATCAGCCCGTCGGCGCATTCATCGGCGAGTGGAATCATGACGCGCGCGGCGAGATCACCGTGCGCAACCTGCTGCAGATGTCGAGTGGCCTCGCCACGGGCAGTACCACCGGGCCTTCGGACGATGTCACCGCGGCGCTGCTGCACACGCCGCTCGCGCGCACCCCCGGTGTCACCCGGGTCGAGCAGGCGAGCGATCCGCAGCTGCTGGCGCTCGTGCTCGAGCGCGCGACCAAACAACGCTACCCCAGTTACCTGTCAGAAGCGCTGTGGCGGCGCATCGGCGCCGCCGATGCATGGCTCACGCTCGACCGCGTGGGCGGTACTGCACGCGCGGACTGCTGCATGCTCGCACACCAGGGCGACTGGATCCGTATCGGTGAGCTGCTGCTGCGGGATGGCAACTACCGGGGCGATGAGGTCATCCGGCCGGGATGGGTGACCCTCATGCGCGCGCCGGTGCAGTCTGATCCCCAATATGGGACCTATGTGCGGGTGCGCTGGCCTCCTGCAGCGGGTCGCGAGGCGCCGGCCGCGCGCGATGTATTCGCGGTGGAGGGCCCAGGTGGCAACCGGCTGTGGCTCGTGCCCTCGCTGCAGATTGCCGTCCTGTGCAC